>Ga0180431_10003863_pt1 | contig 18924 bp, 16 predicted proteins | sample SS_ome_11_FD_132459 | JGI IMG/M metagenome (GOLD analysis project Ga0180431, IMG submission 132459) | Hypersaline lake sediment archaeal communities from the Salton Sea, California, USA - SS_1_MS_1 metaG | ecosystem: Environmental > Aquatic > Non-marine Saline and Alkaline > Hypersaline >... | reverse complement strand
TCGTACGCCGTGGAGCTCTACGAGCGTTGGGCGCAGAGGCGGGGTGTTCCGACGAGGGAGCTGCACCGCAACCGGGATATCCTGAGGATGGCTGCAATGCTTCACGATGTGGGAAAGGTTGCGATCTCCGATATCATCCTCAAGAAGCCGGCGCGTTTCAATGACGACGAGTATGAAATAATGAAGAGCCACACCTATCTCGGTGCGCGCCTCTTCGGGAACAAGCATTCGGAATTCGATGAGGTCGCCTCGGTTGTTGCCCTCACCCATCATGAGAACTGGGACGGTACCGGTTATCCGGGTGATATGGATATCGTTACCGGAAAGCCGATCAGGAAAGACCGGGAGGGTCGTCCCCTGCCCCTCACCGGCGAAGAGATACCCATCTGGGGAAGAATCGTTGCGCTGGCTGATGTCTACGATGCCCTCTGCTCTAAGCGGGTGTACAAGGAGGCATGGGACGAGGATTCAGTCCTCAAGGAGATACGATCGCTCTCCGGTAAAAAGTTCGATCCTGAGCTGGTTGATATCTTTTTCGGCTGTCTTGATGTTTTAAGGTCGATTTCGAACCGCTATCCTGACGAAGAGTGAGGGGCTGTTTCCATTCATGATCGATGATACATGCTCATCGCGCCTCTGATATCATCCCCCTCTCAATCATGAGCTCGGCTATCTGAATAGTGTTCAGGGCCGCTCCTTTGCGAATATTATCCGAGACCACCCACATGTTAATGCCGTTGGGAATCGATTCGTCTTCGCGTATGCGGCCCACAAATATATCGTCCTTTCCCGCAGCGTCAATGGCAAGGGGGTACCGGTTTTCCGCTGGATTGTCTGCAACCGTGACACCGGGGTTCTCTCGCAGCATCTCCCGTACCTCTTCTGCAGTTATCTTCTTTTCTGTCTCGATGTTTATCGACTCAGAATGCCCGTAGAAAACCGGAACACGCACCGCAGTTGCCGTTATCCGTATGGAATCATCGCCTATTATCTTCCTCGTTTCATGGACCATCTTCATCTCTTCCTTGGTGTAATCGTTTTCAAGGAAAACATCGATCTGCGGAAGCGCATTAAAAGCAATATAATGAGGATACACTGCCGGTTTTGGCGGTTCCACTCCCTCGAGTATATCCTTCGATTGAGCCCTGCACTCCTCTATCGCCCTGATACCGGTTCCTGAAACCGCCTGATAGGTGCTCACCACAATTCGTTTTATCCTGGCGTAATCGTGAATGGGCTTCAGCGGAACCACCATCTGAATAGTTGAGCAGTTTGGATTCGCGATGATCCCCTTATGCCATTCGACATCATCAGGATTGACTTCGGGAACAACGAGGGGAATGTCCGGCTCCATTCGCCAGGCAGAGCTATTATCGACAACAATACATCCTGAATCCGCAGCTCTCCGTGCAACCTGTCTGCTGATGGTTGCCCCGGCTGAAAACAAACCGAGATTGAATCCCTCGAATGAATCGTCTTTGACCGGTTCAACTTTAACTTTTCTCTCGCCGAAATCAACGACCTTCCCGACGGAGCTTGAGCCGAGAAAGCGTATTTCGTTGATGGGGAAATTCCTCTCAAGGAGAATCTTTCTGAACTCAATGCCGACAGCTCCGGTCGCACCCAGTATGACGACATTATATTTTTTCATCTCAAACTCCACATTGTACAGACAATAAATCTTACAGCAAACCCACTCCGCAAATGGGGTGGGATTCAATAAGCATTCTTCTCTGAGAAAAAAGAAGTAACATACTTATACTGTCTGATATTTATTGCAAGGATATTTTGTTCCCTGACATTCGTGAGAGATTAATGTATGAGCACACCTCTAAAAACCGGTAGTTACATCGATCACCAAATCATAACTACCGGTTTTATGCATTGTGCACACAGCGACACGACGGTGCGTGTGCCAGCGTGCACAGGATGTACAAAACAATGCCGGCCAAGGGAACATCATATTGATAATTTTTAGAGGTTCCCTTATGATACGATCATTTTTTTTAAGATATTTTATTGACGATATGGAATAATTAATTATATTTAAAGTGAACGAACGTTTGTTCATAATAAGCTATGGAAACGAGAAAAGATCGAATAATCAACAGTGCGAAAGTGCTCTTTGCAGAGAAGGGATTTTCTGCAACGGGCCTCCGGGAAATTGCACAGAGAGCAGATGTCTCACTTGGCAATATATACAATTACTTTAAGAGCAAAGAGGAAATATTCAACGCAATCTTTGATGCACAGGAGATTACCGGTTTCCTCGCAGAATCATTTGAAGAGATTGTCGATAACTTTCCGTTCAATATCGAGCGTGCGATACTTTCCGTGAAGAGAGTCGTTGATGATAATATTGATCTTTACCGGCTTGCGTTCATTGATCTCATTGAATTCGGGGGAAGGTATACCAATCGGATGCTCGAATATATCATCAATTTCGGGAAATCGTTCTTCCAGGAGAAGCTCACCCAGCAGGCACTCGACGGTAAGTTGAAGAATCTCGATTACGACTTTTTTACTAATTTTTTCATGTTCTCGATGATTACTTTTTTTTCTATCTCGAACATACTCCCTGTTCTCAAGGTGAATAACTATTCCGATGAAGAGCTCTCCGATATGATAGCACAGGTTGTCCTGAATGGAATCATAAGATGAACGGGTATATGAAAAATCAAAATGGATCGACCGGGATTGTCACCGAGCTGTTTGTTTGCATTCTTGCGACATCTTTTGTATTATTATGGTGCGACAATGCCTTTTCTTGGATGCCGTCAATTCAACATGACCTTACCGGTCAAAAAAAAAAATACCGATGCGAGCTGAGTGATGCACTATTCGTGATGAATTCCGAGGTCGGCACAGTGATGATGTGTGATGTTACAAATACTCTTACGACAAGACCCCTTGCGCCTATCGGGAAAACGGAAGATTGGTACGCAGCCGCTTCGAATGATACGGTGAGCATACAGAACGATTCTCCGGATGTCGAAAAAGAGTATCAGGAAGAGATGGAGTTTACACTACAGGGCATGGTTGAGCTCGAGAATTTCATTCACGCTGCACAGGATCAGGAACCTGACGAAGCAAATAAGAAAAACGAACTGAGAAACAGATTAAAACTCAGAGTGGGTTTCGAAAATCTCTACCTGCTCATGGTCAATAACGTGTATGTTAATTCATCCATTGTACACGATCCCGCTGAGGATTATCACTACTCGGAAGAAACCAGCGTAGCGCGCAATCTCAGAATCTCCTCCAGGGATGGAGAAGCGACATTCAATGAACTGTATTGCAATTACACCTCCGGTCGCTTCAGAATCCGGATCGGGAACCAGCTGTACGCATGGGGAACTGCAGATGCCTTCAATCCGACATCTTACTTCAATCCCTATGATGCACGCGAATTGCTTTTGAAGGATGACGACGAGTTTAAAGCAGGCGTGCCCTCACTCTCGGCACTGGTTTTTCTCGACAATTACAGCCTCGAGCTCGTGTATGTACCCGTCCATATCCCCATGATTCTCCCCGCAACCCAGAGCTTCTGGTATATCGATTTCGGCGCAATACCTTTTTCTGTAGACATCGAGGAAACCGACGGGCTGGAGCTCGCGCCGGGGAATTCCGGCTACGGTGCCCGCTTTACGGGAACGGTCAGCGGGATAGATTTTTCACTGAGCGGATATCACGGACCGGATCGGGAAGCGGTGCTGATGCCCTATCGGACGGTGCTTACGCCGAATGAACCGATCTCACTGCGTGTTGCCCAGCGGCATTATATCATTAATATGATAGGTTTCGATCTCTCATCAAGTTTCGATAAATTTGTCATACAGTGTGAGGCCGCCTATTCGCCCGACAAAAGGGGACTCGTAGAGCCCGAAGACACCAGCACAATCACCCTCCCCTTTCAGGTTGCGTCCTCATCCTTTATCTCCTATGCCGCCGGATTCAACTATTTTGTCCCGCTCAGCAGAATTCTCAAGGGCCATGAGGGTGAAACGGTTTTTACCTTTGAGTGGTCGCAATCCCGATACTTCGACGACAAAATTGCTTCCCCGCTCATATCCGATATTATCATCTGCAGAATCGAGGACAGCTATTTCAGCGGCCGGGTGCCAATTTCAATAACAGCAATTATCGGGACCAGGGAAAGAGGATATATCTTCTGGCCGAAGCTGGGGTATGACTTCCAGAACGGGCTGACCATAGAGATCGCCTATGTCAATATTATCGGAAGCGGAAAGGATGATTCACCCTTCGACTATTCGATATTCAACAGTTATCGGGATAAGGATATCTTCATGTGGAGTATCCGCTATGTGTATTAAAGAGAAGGCATTCTTCATCATCCTCCTCTTCGCCCTGCTCCTCTCCTGCGGAGGCGAATCACCGGCGGATGATATTACCCTGAGCGGAACGGTCGATATCAACGATATAGCTGATGATATTCACGGTCCCCTCCTGGTTGCGATAACAACGAGTGACGATTTCGAACTCATCGAGAAGGATCCGCTGAGCGCTCTTGTCGACGTACGCTCAGTCGATAGAGCAACCTGCACTTTCAACTGGGATCTCTCCGAAAGCGGGCTTGCGGAGGGAGATGAAGTATTCATCTTCGGATTTGTTGACAACGATTACGAGGACGGGATACCCGATCCCACCGAGGGTGACTATATCGGCTTTTACATTGATGCGGACAGATTATCACTCACCTATCGGCTAAAACGCGGCCGCAATAACAACATCAATATCAAAGTCAATCGGAGAATCTATTCCTTCGATTCGGAGATCTCCGGAACGGTCACCGGCCCACGGGAGGGCGATCTGATGCTCATCGCCTATGCGGGCGAGATCAATTCAATGGATTTCACCCAGTTTGATTTTGATAAAATAATCGGATACGAGAAGCTTGTCAAGGGCACGGAGCCGGTGCAGTATTCGATGCAGATACTGCCCTTCGGGTATGATGTTCCCATCGAGCACGTGTACCTTATTGCACTTATCGACTGTAACGGGAACGGTCTGGTCGACGGCGGCGACATGATTGGCATACACTCAGAGCGGGCTGACAACTTCCCCACCCTCCTCACGATACAGGATGGCGCCCTTGAGGATAAGAACATCGATCCCGTGATTGAGATACCGGAGCCATCGGGATACGATATATCGATTCAGGGCAGCTTCGAACGGCCTGATGGATATGATGAGAATTCCAAACCGATATACACTATCATCGCTCATACTGATGACATCTCTCGTATCTTCACCGATCCCCTGAGCGTTATTACGTATTTTCAAAGATTGCCGGCCGGCGAAACGACATTCGATATCGCACTCTCGGGAACGGATCTCCTTCCCGGTGATGCTATAATGATACTTGCCCTCTGGGATAAGGATTATATCGCCGGATTTCCCCTCCCCAGTGAGGGCGATCTCATCGGATATGTACAGAACAAGGAGAGCTTTTCGTACACACTCTCCCTGAATGAAGGGGTAAACACGGTTCCGACAAACGGATACGAGTTTAAGATAAACAAGCTGATGTACGATCACAGCGCATCCGTTACCTTTCAGCTCGAGGAGGGGGAAGCGGCGGGAAGCTATAATCCGGGTGATCCGGTCATGGTCATCGCTGTTCAGAAGGAGGGATACAGCTTGCTGACCAGTGAGATTGATATGGACTATATTATCGGGACAATCACTCTCGATGTTGACTTCTCCCAGACACACACCATGCAACTTTTTCCTGCCGTGTACGAAGAGATCGCGGTGCAGAATCCCTTCGCCATCGATGAGGTCTATTTCTTTGCATTTCTCGACAACAATCCGGCAAACGGCATCCCCGACGAAGGGGAGTATCTGGGCTTCTACTGGGATCGATTATGGTTGGTTAAATGGATATACTTCCCGATTACGTATGATGTCATTGATGGCGATAATGTGCTGCCTGAAACGATACGATTTTCACAAACCTACTGAGCCCCTGAATGAGACATGAATCATCGATCAATGGCCCTCGGATGAGCGTCGAACATTCACCTGGGGTCATTCCTTCTATACAGTAAATACAGATGAATGCCATCATAAATCTGATAATAGAGAAATATAAAATAGTCCTCTTCGCCATTGTAATTATCACCATTCCCCTGCTCTACTTCTTCTCACAGCAGAAGTTTTTTAATCACGTCGATATCTTCTTCGAGAAGGATGATCCCGATATTCTCTTTTACAAGAGATTCCAAAAAACGTACGGCAATGAGGAGCTCGCGATAATCCTCTTCAGGGAGAAAGATATCTTCACCGCGAGAAACATCGAGATCGTCCGGAGGATGACTGCTGCGATCGAAAGAACCGGAGGAGTGTCGCGGGTTTTCAGCCTGACAACGGCTGAAGAGATAACGGGAACGAAAGATACGGTTACCTTTCAGAAGATCATCCCCGAGGGAAGGCTCAGCCGGAAAACACTCTCCGCACGCAGGCAGAGAGTCCTCTCTCATGCCACACTCGTGAAGAGCCTGATCTCCGAAGACGGAACGACAACCGCCATCCTGATTGAGCTCAATCCCATTCGGGATAATGAAATAAAGAAGGAACTCCTCCTGTCCATTCAGAATACCTGTAAAGAGATCGCCGGTGATCGCATAACGCTTCACTTCGCTGGCGTCCCCTATGTCGAGATGGAGATGAATTCACTCACCCGGATCGACTTTCTTACCTTTACTCCGATAATCTTTTTTATCATTCTTCTCATCGTTCTGTTCATGCTGCGAGATCTTTCGCTCACGGTGCTCTGCCAGTGCAATCTCATCATGTGTCTGGTCTGGGGAGGTGGCATCTTCTCCATCTGTGGTGAAAAGCTGAATATGGTTACGGTTATCATCGGGGCCGTGCTTCTGGCAATTGCCGTTGCAGACTCGATTCATCTCCTCGCCCATTATCAAACGACATACCGGTATCATAACGGGAATCATCGAGAAGCAGTTCGAGAAACAACGCACGCGGTCTGGTTTCCCTGCCTCTTCACCAGCCTCACGACGGGAGTCGGTTTCTTTTCTTTTATAACCAGCAGCGTCAGACCCGTTAAGATTCTCGGTATCTTTACCGCCTGCGGGGTCCTCTTCGCCTTCGCTCTTACCGTGAGCTTCCTGCCGGCAGTGCTCATGATGATAAAGGGGGGATCGGGGGCAAGGGGAGCATCATCCTCTGATAAATTGAATACAGATCGTCGTGCTCATGAAGCCAGCAGTTCATTTACCCGCATCATGGAGAGGATCGGGAAATTTGCGACCGATTCAAGCAGAAGCATATTTCTTCTTTTTTTGGCAATCATGATCGTGATGTCTGTCGGCGTGTTCCAGATTACCTTTGAAACGAATACCATGAACTATCTTCCGCCGGAGAGCACACTGAAACGGGATATTCAGTTCATCGAGAACAATCTCGGCGGGACTATCCCCTTTGTGCTTCTCCTTCGTGCGAAATCCAGAGATAAGGATTTCACTCATCGTGAGAGCTTACAGCTCATTGACGATATACAAAGAGATCTGATGAATGCCATACCGCAGTTCTCGACATCATTCTCCATCGCGGACTACTTCAAAGAGATCAACAAGGCATTCAACAGCGACCGTGAGGAATACTATCGAATTCCGAAAGTGAGAAGTGATATTCTCGATTATCATGAGATAGGCGATCCGGAGATTCTTGAGAGGATACTGTCGCCCGATAAAATGGAGACCAGGATGTCCTTCCAATCACACTGGGGCTCGAACGAAAGAGCCAAGAGAACCGAGGCATATATCAAAGCGTACATGAAGCAAAAGCTCGGTGAGAAATACACCTATAAATTCACCGGTCTCTCTTCATTGTATATTCACATGGAATTCAATCTCAAGGAGAGTCAGCTGAGAAGCTTTCTCTTCGCCTTTGCCATCATTTTTGTTATGATGTTCTTTGTCTGTAAAGACGTGAAGCTCACCATACTGAGTATGATTCCGAATATCTTCCCCATCGTTATCACACTCGGAATTATGGGCTGGTTTCAGATACCGCTTGATGTCTCCACTATCATGATTGCCAGCATCACCATCGGTATCGCCGTTGACGATACTATTCACTTCATCGTCTGGTATAAGCGCAATGTCCTTTCGGGATTGTCAGTTCAAGAGGCGCTGATAAAAACATATCGTGATGTCGGGAAACCGATAACGATAACCTCAGTGGTATTATTCTGCGGATTTTTTGTGCTCATTCTCGGCTCAATTAAACCCACCCAGGCATTCGGCATGCTCACTGCTCTTTCCATGCTCTTTGCGCTCATCGGCGATCTCTTTATTCTGCCGTCAATGATCATGATCTTCAGGCCCCGGGTGAGGAAAAGGTGAGTACACCTCGCTCGGCACGGGAACGGTGTTATCTCCTGCCACCCAAGAGCGATCCCAACACACCTCTGACAATCTGTCTCCCCAGCGAGCTCCCCATTGAACGGACAGCGCTTTTCATCACCGTTTCCACAAGCGAATCTTTTTTTCGACCCCTCTGTGCCGGTTTTTCTCGCTCTTCCTCCTGTTCGGCCGGCGGTGTGGCTCCTTCGGCTTTGCTCTTGAGCATCTCATAGGCTGACTCTCTGTCGATGCTCTCCTCATAGTGTCCGAAATGTATCGATTGTTCGATGGTGCGCTGACGGATATCCTGATCAATCGGGCCTATCTGGCTCCGGGGAGGAGCGATAAGCGCCCGTTCAACGACACCGGGACTCCCCTTCTCATCGAGAAACGATACAAGCGCCTCACCCACCCCGAGCTCGGTGATTGCCTTTTCAACATCGAGATCGGGATTTGCCCGGAAGGTCTGAGCAGCTGCTTTAACCGCTTTCTGATCTTTCGGGGTGAAGGCGCGGAGTGCATGCTGCACCCTGTTGCCGAGCTGACCGAGAATATCTTCAGGGATATCCATCGGGTTCTGGCTGATGAAATACACGCCGACCCCCTTTGAGCGTATTAACCGCACGACCTGCTCAATTTTATCTTCGAGCGCTTTCGGGGCATCCTCAAAGAGCAGATGTGCTTCATCGAAGAAGAAGGCACATTTCGGTTTTTCGGGATCACCAACTTCCGGCAGTTGCTCAAAGAGCTCGGACAGGAGCCAGAGAAGAAATGTCGCATATATTTTCGGTGAATTGATAAGCTTCGTTGACGAGAGGATATTGATGATTCCGTAACCGTTTTCATCTACCTGCAGGAGATCATCGATATTGATTGCCGGTTCTCCGAACAGTCTGTCACCACCTTCACTTTCAAGGGTGAGGAGGCTGCGCTGTATCGCACCGATACTGGCTTTAGAAACTCTTCCGTACTCAGTTGAGAATGTATCGTCATTATCACCCACATACTGCAGCATGGATCGGATATCCTTCATGTCCAACAGCAATAAACCGTTGTCGTCTGCTATTTTGAAAACCAGGGTAAGCGTTCCACTCTGTGTTTCATTGAGATTGAGCAGTCTGCTCAGCAGGAGCGGGCCCATTTCCGAAATGGTCGTACGGACGGGATGCCCCTGCTCTCCGAAGATATCCCAGAAAGCAACAGGATACCCCTCGAAGGCATGATCCGACAGCTCCATCCGCTCAATCCGTTCAGAAATCTTTGGATGCTCTGTACCCGGCTGGCTGATTCCGGAAAGATCCCCTTTGACATCGGTCATGAAAACGGGAATCCCATTTCTGCTGAAATTTTCAGCAATGACCTGAAGGGTGACCGTTTTCCCCGTTCCTGTCGCTCCGGCGATGAGGCCATGACGATTGGCCATCCCCGGCAGGAGATGGAGTTCTCTGTCGTTCTTCCCAATTATCATCGGTTTTAATCTCTCGGACATATATCCTCCAGAATTATAGTACCGTAATCGATACTGAATATTCTCCTGATGCTCTCTTAAAAGTCAATACTATTCGGAGAGAAACCATTGCGGAAACACTCCCTTACTGTTCATAACAGATTCTATTCCTCCCCTCATCCTTTGCCTGATAGAGGTACTTATCAGCTTCCCCTATCAGACATGCTGCATCGGCATGCTGCTCTGCATCAAACTGGACAACGCCAAAGCTTGCCGTAATGGAATAGGTATTCCCCGAATCGTTGAAGACATGCGACTGTATCCTCTCTTTTAATCTTTTCAGTACTTCCACTGATTTATTCAGATCGGTGTCCGGAAAGACGAGCAAGAACTCCTCGCCGCCATACCGCGATATGATATCGACTTTCCGCATGCCTTCAGTGAGAAGCGTGCTCACACGCCTGAGGACCTCGTCGCCGGCATGATGTCCATAGCGATCATTGATCTTCTTGAAGTGATCGAGATCGAGCATCGCAATTGAGAGGGGGTTGCCTCTCCGTTGTATTCTCATGAGCTCCCTGTTCAGCAGGATGATGCCCTGCTTGTGATTAAACAATTTTGTCAGGCTGTCGTGAGTTGCCCTGATGTACAATTCTCGTACCAGAAAGATGATCTCGAGAGCGACATTAAGCTGATCAGTATACTCCTCAATGAGCGCTCTATCATCTTCCGTAATACTGCGACTGGTGAAAATGTGAAATGAGCATCGAAAACTGCTGTTTGCGTTCAGGAGCGGTACAATAGAAACTGTCTTTAGATTAAGCTCGGTGAGCACTTTGTGCACCCGTTCCTCGTCAATATTGGAAAATACTCCGGTGAGCTCTAAAATCTCATTTTCGCCGAGCTCATTGTATTCAAGAATGTTCTTGTTGACCTCATAGACGCTTTTTATGACATCCAGCGCCATCTCGCTGCGAATAGTTATTCCATTGCTGGCGAGTATCGATTCCGAATGGCGATCGGTTGAATAAGCAAAATAGATGAATTCATTGTAGTTTTTATCGAATATATTGAGTGAAACCCCGAGTGCGTTAAAACGTGCTCGAATATGATCACATATGCCATTAATAGAGTCCGACCAGTCGCCATCAATCATCTGGAGCAGCTGATTGAACAGACCCAGGTCAGCGTTTTTATAGGAGATATACGCATGATGGTTATTCTCCTTGTATGATTTCGGTTCGGGAAGATTGCTCGATGGCATTATGGTACTCCATATCTTTGATGGTATAAGCGGACCGCACTATCTCGCTCTTCTCACAGGAGTATAGAGGGACACTCACTTCTGCAGCATTGATAGTGTGATATATCAACTTTAAAGATCAACACCTTCTGTCGTTTGCTGTATTCGAATCAGAAAAGCGTTCCCTGCTCATCCCTGCTCTTGTCAGGTGAATCTTTCAAACTGTCCAGAGTGAGCGTTCCCGCCGGGGAACTTTCCTCGGCAACTGAAATATCATCTCTGAGCTTGAGCTTAACGATCACTTTTTTTATATCCTCCCATACATCCTTTTTCAGGGGACTGGCATCTCCTCCATTTCTGAGTACATATGAGGGGTGATACGTTGGCAAAACGGGAATGCCCCTGAAAGAAAACCAGTTCCCCCGGATTTTCGTGATCCCCTGCTTCGTGTGAAGCAGAAACCTGGTCGATGGATTTCCGAGCGTTACGATGACCTCCGGTTTTATGATGTCAATCTGCTTCAACAAAAAAACCCCGCAGCTACTGGATTCTTCTTCGTCGGGAGGACGGTCCTTAACGAATTCCAGATTTACGGTCGGCCGGCACTTCACCACGTTGGCGATATAGACATCGCTGCGCTTCAGGTTCATCCCCTTTTCGATGATTGCCGTGAGAAGCACTCCGGCTCTCCCGACAAAGGGTTTCCCCTGTATGTCTTCTTCCCTTCCCGGCCCCTCTCCGATAAACATCACCCGTGCATTCGGATCGCCCTCTCCGAAGACGATATTCGTTCTTGTGCAGTGCAGTTTACACCGCTGACAATCACCTATTTCTTCTCGCAACTTCTCCAGGAGATCTTCATGACTCGGCGAATTGGCGTCCGGTTCCATAGGTTCATACCCAGTATCGAATTTTTCTGATAATTTTCCCTCGTACTTTCTCACAGGCCTGAAACCCTCCCGTGAGCGCATCTGAAGCACGAAAAAAATCGAGTGTATTGAGATCAAGGAGATCCGGCTGTATGAGCACCGTTGGTTTTTGATATTTCAATACCAACATAGTGTTCGTATATTCCATTATGTCAACCGATTGTGAAATGATCTCAAAGATGTTGGGTAATTTTTCCGCTTTCGGAGATTCTCTCCCAAGCCACTTTTCCACTGAACGGAACCATTTTTTATCCGCTATGGTGCTGAACAGTTCGTAATGCCGGATGTTACTCAACGATTTTGCAATCTCCAGACGCACCTGTTTCTCCTCGACAGTATCATGCTTGGACATAGTACGGATCAGCTTCCTGATCCGTTTGTTGCTAACCGTCGGATGGAGATTCACGGCGATGGTATAACCCGCACCCATGTTCTTGACAACATCGATAGGAAGTGGTTTGGAAATACCACCATCAACGAGCACCTTGTTCTCATAGGTTACCGGTACAAATATCCCCGGGATGGAACCGCTTGCCCGTATCGCCTGGAGAAGATTACCGCTCCTGAAGACAACCGGCATTCCGGAGTACAGATCAGTGGCAATGATACTGAGCGGTATGGGAAGTTCATCGATGGTGACTGAATCGGGAATGAACTGCTTCATGAATTTCAATGCTTTTGCTCCTTCGATAAGACCGGATCGTGGAAAGACCGGATCGAAAAGGGATATCATGTCGTTCCACTCCAGGTGAAGAAGCGCTTCTTTGAATTCTTTCAATGTTCCGCAGCAATATACTGCGCCAACGACAGCCCCGGCGCTCGAACCGGCGATCATGTGTATCGGGATATTCAATGACTCGAGATACTCTATAACTGAGATATGGGATATCCCTTTGGCGCCACCACTTCCGAGAGCGAGTCCGACTTTTCTGTTTCTGAAATATTTAAAAAGGTTAATCATTGGTACGAACAGAACCTCGCGAAATTCGCGTAATTACATCGTGAAGGTATTTCATCCAATGAGCATTCTATTTATACGAAAAAATGCACTCTTTCGAAAATAAGCATTTGAACGGCACAATTATATGCACTAAATATCACAATGGCCGGATCATTTCGTCAATACATTTTGATTCATTGATCTCTCTGACGCATAAAAAAATATAAAAAAGAAATAATGAGAAAAAAATAGAGAGCCCGACTTTTAAAAAGTTGACATCAAGGGCTATTTTCAATACTTTGTCTACGATCGCGCGGTGGAGCAGTTGGTAGCTCGTTGGGCTCATAACCCAAAGGTCGCAGGTTCAAATCCTGCCCGCGCTAAAGCGGCGGAGTAGCTCAGTAGGTTAGAGCACACGGCTCATATCCGTGGTGTGGGGGGTTCGAGTCCCTCCTCCGCTATTTCTGCATGATATTAATACGATATAATGTATCCCATATGCCTGCATTCGCAAAATCGCACGCGGGCATATTTTTTCTTACATCTGCGTCAGTACACGTGCGCCCTTTTCTCGCTTATGGAGAGGAATATATTTGCTGCTTTTCCTGAGTGAAGAGAGGTAACCCGGCCTGATAATCTTGTTCTGGACTATCTGTTCAATGCGATGCGCTGACCAGCCGGTAACACGTGACATGGCGAATATCGGAGTGAAGAGCTCATCGGGAATTCCCATGAGTTTATAGATAAAACCGGAATAGAAATCAACATTCGCACAAATCGCCTTTCCCTTTTTCTTTTTGAGAAGCTTCCTGGCAATGTCAGCGACCGTATCCAGGAGCTTGAATTCTTCAAGCGCCCCCTTCATCCGTGCATACTCTTCTGCGTATTCTCTGAATATAACAGCTCGAGGATCCGAGAGAGTGTAAACGGCGTGTCCCATGCCATAAATTTTTCCGGAGCGATCTCCCGCCTTCCCCTCGAGTATTTTAATAAGATAAGAACGGATCTCCTCGGCATCATTCCAATCCCTGACGTTATACTGAATGTCTTTCATCATTGCCATTACCGCTTCGTTCGCACCGCCGTGAAGATGCCCGCTCAACGATGCTATACCGGAACAGATTGCCATATAGGTATTGGCACCGCTGGAGGACACTGTCCGAACGGTAAAGGTCGAATTATTACCGCCTCCGTGCTCGGCATGGAGCATCATGGCCATATCGAAGAGATACGCCTCATAGCTGTCCGGCTTCTCCCCCTTGAGCATGTAAAGAAAGTTTTCAGCCATGGACAGGTTGGGAACCGGCCTTATGAACATCAGATCGCTCCCCTTTCGAAATCTCATGGCGTGGTAGACATATGCGACGATGGTGGGCATTTTCGCGATGAGGTTGAAGCACTGCAAACTGGCATCTTTCATTATCGATGAATCGGGATTTTTATCGCATCTGCTCAGATGAGAGACGACCGAATGCAGCGCATACATCAGATTATCGTTTTCACTCTCCTCCAACAGGATGCTCCTCTCGGCCCTCGTAAGATGTCTTCTCTTATACAGCGCCTGACGCAAGCGTTCCAGATTTTCTTTAACGGGAAGCTCACCTGTTAAAAGAAGGAAAACAATCTCCTCATACCCAAAGCGTTTTTCACGATGTATCTCCCTGACGAGATTGCTCACATCGTAGCCACAGTAGTAAAGCTTACCGTCAGCAGGTCTGACGGAATATCCAGAACCATCCTCATTCGCTATTTTCTCATAGCCTAAAACCTCTCCCTTTGAAGTAATACCGACGATAACTCCCGTCCCGTCTTCATTTCTCAGACCCAGCTTAATATTTTTTTCCCGTATCGTCTGTGGAGAGATGGCATCATGAGTCAGTGCCAGCTTTTCAATTTTGTTCAAAATGTGTTCCATCGCAAACCTCGTTCCATTACATGCGTATTGGTCGTATTACTTTTATTTTTGCTTCATTTTTAGATTTACAGACACCATCACCTCTCAGAGGGAGTACTGCAACGGCAATCGGTATTCGTACACCGCCAGAAGCAGCACTGAGAATTAATAAAGATGATGATATTCTATTCGTAAAACTTTATTATGGGTCCCTCTGAAAACCAGTATTTACATTGATCCCCTAATTATAAATACTGGTTTTATCAGATATTATGCACACAGCGGCACGATGTCGCGCATGCCAGCGTGCACAGGAGGTGCGAAACAACGCTGGCCAAGGGGACATCATATTAATAGTTTTTAGAAGTCCCCTTCTATATCTCCGGCAGAGGAAACCTCGATTATGAGCTCTTCACCATAATAATCATGAAAAGTGCTTTCGACTCGTCAAGCACATTTACGGATCACTCACGGTAAATGTATATGATCTGATGATGCAGGTCAATGCGAACTCCCGCACCTTCAATACGGGATTCTTCAACCGGATTATTATACGAATCGGTACAGAGTACCCCTCTACTCCTTCGATTCGGCGATTATCAGCCCAACAACCTCAACGGCAGTTGACGAATCATATACGATTTTTTCCGAACAGAGAAATTCCTGGATCATGTGTGCGGAGCTCTCAACAGTGTTCATGAACCGTTTGACTGTCAAGAAGCATTATATCGTTTCCATCTCTTCTGCTCACGCTGAAGAAAAGTATTAAACTTTTTCGCTTCGTCTATTTGAATGCTCATGACCTGTTGAAGAACAGGATGCTGGAATGTTACTTCGACAGACCAGAGAAAAAGCCCCTTGCTCTTCAGAACTTTTCCCTCAAGAGTATACTCGCCATCTCCCAGTATGGGGTGCCCGAGAGAAGCGAGGTGTCGGCGGATCTGATGATACCTTCCCGTTTGCGGCCAGAGATCAACGAGCGTGAGCCATTGACAGGTAAGCGAGGGGACCGTTCTTATCGACTGATATCTGGTTGCGGCATGTTTGCCGTCCAACGGGTCAGAGATATATCCGCTCCCCTCCAGTCTGCCAAGAACAATTGCCCGATACCTTTTGTGCACTTGTCTGTCATGTAACTGCTCACTCACCTGTGAGAGCACTCGCAGCGTCTTCGCCACAATGAGCAGCCCTCCTGTCGGTTTGTCCAGCCTGTGTACCGGTTTCGGCCATTTGAGGGCATCCGATGCTTTACTTACCGTGAGATTATAACTGAGAGCATTCTCAACCGTTCGATAACAATTCCCGTTAACGAGAATACCGGGAGGCTTTTCGATTACAGCGATCCAGTTATCTTCGAAAACGACCTTTAATGGAACTCGATAGGATTTGGGCGGGGTGCGTTCATCATCAACGATCTCCAGGACCTGGCCGGGGTGAATCCACGTCCCCGTTGGTGGAACCTTCCCGTTCAATCTGACAGCACCTCTCTTTATGGCCTTCCGTGCGCTCTTCCTGCTTGGAAAGATATCGAAAGCATCATAGAGGTAATTCTCCACCCTTCTGCGTTCCGCGTCAGCCGGAATTGTATGTGTTTCAACTATCCGCATGAGAGATCCAAAAGGTATGCCCAACGCTCTCCGAAATAGTTCTGATCACCGTGCTGCTCGGCAGTGAAAGATTGACCGTGAGCCATAGTGAGAGAAATTGACCAGAGTGTCAAGTCAAGCGAGCGTGACGGGAATGTTTTGCTTGACATATTCATTACGATTTCTTATTGCTTCACACCATGAGAATATATACAAGATTAATTCCCCTTATAGTGATCCTCGGTATTTCGCAATTACCTGCCGAGGGATTAGAGCTCAAGAAGGTAATTCGTGGTAATATCTCGCCAAAATCCGTGGTTCATTCCGGGAAAGGGCTCTTCTTTGCCCAGAATATGATGTACCGTCATACTGTTACCGTGTACGACAGGCAGTATCAACTGGTCAAAACTATTCCGGATTCGGTTATTCTCACTCATTTTGGCTATTCGAGCAGGAAGGGAACATTCCGGGGATCCCCGGTTGAAGTTGCCTTTTCTCATGATGGGAAGTATGCGTGGGTTTCCAACTATTGCATGTTCGGTCCCGGCTTTCACCGACCGGGTCACGACCGATGTACGCCGGCCGGAAACTACGACATGAGTTATCTTTACAAGATAAACACCGAGTCCCTCAAAATCGAAGAGGTTATTCGAGTCGGATCTGTTCCCAAATTTGTTGCCACCACACCCGATAACAAATTGGTACTGGTCAGTAACTGGTGCAGTTGGGATTTAAGTGTTGTTGATACGAATTTGAATCGGGAGGTGCGGCGGGTTACCATTGGCCGCTACCCGAGGGGGATTGTGGTGAGCCCTGATTCTTCCGTTGCCTACATCGCCGTCATGGGTTCTTATAACATCGCCGTTGTTACATTGCAGGATTTTTCCGTCAGCTGGATAAAAGGCGTCGGCCGTTCACCAAGACATCTCAACCTCGACCCGCAGGGGAAGTATCTCTACGCAACGCTGAACGGTGAAGCGGCTCTTGCAAAAATTGACACGAGTTTGAGAAGGGTTCTGAAAAAGGTGAGCACCGGAAGTGCTCCCCGGAGCATGACCATTTCAGATGACGGGAGATATCTCTATGTCGTCAATTATAAATCGAACACCATGAGCAAGGTGCGAACCGGTGATATGAAAGTATTGCAGACAGTTAAGACCGGTCATCACCCCATCGGCATAACATATGATCCGGTTCAAAGGGAGGTCTGGGTTGCGTGCTATGGTGGATGCATTATGGTATTCAGGGACTAGCTCATCAACCGCGTCCACACAGGTGATGTCCTTATACCGATTTCTTGATGACGATATTGTATTTCTTCAGCTTATTGTGAATTGTCTTTCGTGATATCTGCAAGGCACGGGCAGTATTGGTAATATTGTAATTCATCAATTTGAGTACTTTTTCGAGATGATCCTTTTCAACTTCGTCCAGGCTTTTCACTGAATGCTCACCTTCATCACGGTGGTTCTCAAGATCGACAAGCGGTACATATCCTGATGAGCTCGAGGATTCAAACTCAAGAATACTCCGAACCTCATCTATACCTGCCTCATTCTCGCTCGTGAGCAGGATGAGACGCTTGATGACGTTTTCGAGCTGTCTGACATTTCCCGGCCATGTATATTCAGTGAGCACAATCCTCGCATTGATTTTCAGGTTAACATTTCTCCCATATTCGGTATTGAATTTTTTCAGAAAGTGATTGATGAACAGTGGTACATCCTCCTTCCGTTCTTTAAGGGACGGGAGGTAGACGGGAACCACATTGAGCCGGTAATAGAGATCCTCACGAAAGGCACCATCCTTCACCAGATTCCGCAAATCCCTGTTGCTTGCGGCAACAACTCTCGTGTCAACTTGAATGATCTGATTGCCGCCGATCCGCTCAAACTCCCTTTCCTGGAGAACCCGCAACAGTTTTGATTGCATCTCTATAGAGAGATTGCTGATTTCGTCAAGAAAGAGAGTGCCCCTGTTCGCAACCTCGAACTTACCCATTTTACGAGACACCGCACCGGTAAAGGCTCCCTTCTCATGTCCGAACAGTTCGCTTCCTATAAGATCATGCGGTATGGTGCTGCAATCGATAGAACGGAATGGATACTGTTTACGATTGCTGTTATAGTGAACAGCCTTTGCGATAATCTCTTTGCCGGTTCCACTCTCGCCGATTATTAAAATGGTACTGTTCGTATCGATGACCTTCTCGAGTGTCGCGAATATTTTCTGCATACGCGGGGAGCTGCCGATAATATTCTTGAAGCGAAAGGACTCGCCGACCTGCACTCTGAGCTCATGTACCTCCTGCTCGAGATAGAGCTTCTCACATATATTTTTAATAATAACGAGAAGTTTTTCATTATCGAAGGGCTTCACCAGGTAATCATAAGCACCGAATTTCATCGATTGTATAGCACTCTCAACATCCTTTAAGGCGGTTATGACAACAACGGCTATTTCAAGATTCTGTTCCTGTATCTTTTCAAGGACAG
>Ga0180431_10003862_pt1 | contig 18928 bp, 21 predicted proteins | sample SS_ome_11_FD_132459 | JGI IMG/M metagenome (GOLD analysis project Ga0180431, IMG submission 132459) | Hypersaline lake sediment archaeal communities from the Salton Sea, California, USA - SS_1_MS_1 metaG | ecosystem: Environmental > Aquatic > Non-marine Saline and Alkaline > Hypersaline >... | reverse complement strand
GAGAGGTGGTCGAAGGGGAGGGCGTGGCAATAGCGTGACCGAACGCGAGGCTATGAAACGTGCCCTCGGTCTTGCGAAAAAAGGCTGGGGTCGAGTTGCTCCAAACCCCATGGTCGGTGCAGTTCTGCTCCGCGACGGTGATGTAATTGGGGAAGGGTGTCACCGTGAATACGGCGGCAATCACGCCGAGGTGCATGCCCTTTCGGATTGCGACGATCCGCGCGGTGCAACCTGTGTCGTCACACTCGAGCCATGTGCTCACGTCGGCAAGACGCCTCCTTGCGTCGATGCGTTGATCGCTGCTCAGGTGGGCCGCGTCGTCTATGCCGTGCCCGATCCCGGAACCATGTCGTCCGGGGGGGGGCGGTTGTTGCGAGCGCACGGCATTGACGTAGAGTGCGGACTCGAGGCGGAAGCCGCGGCGGCATTGAATGCGCCATTCCTTTGGAGCCACAAACGCAAGAACCGTCCGTTCGTGGCGATCAAAATGGGCGCGTCACTCGACGGCTTCACCGCGGATGCCATGGGCAATTCACAGTGGATCTCGAGCCCAGAGGCTCGTGCACACGTGCACTGGCTTCGAGCCGGATTCGACGCGGTTGCGGTTGGGCGAGGGACGGCGGAAAATGATGACCCGCAGCTCACCGTGAGGGGAGATGTCATTCCTAGGGTGTCGCCGTACAGAGTAGTATTGGGACACTCTGGAAAACTCGGCAGTGACCTGGAATTGGTGCGGACCTCAGGTGAGATGCCTACCATTTTCGTGACGGGGAAAGGTGTTGCAGGAGAGGCGGCACGGAAGCTAGAAGGAACCGAAGTTCAAGTGTTGGCCGCGGACGACATCCTGTCCGCATTCGAAGCGCTTCGCGCGATGGACATCAGGTCGGTGTTTGTGGAACCTGGGGCCCGGTTGGCTGCCGTCATGCTCGACGCAGGCGTGGTCGATCGTATTTATTGGATTCAGGCCCCGATCTTACTCGGACGCGGCGCGCCGGCATTTGGCAATGCTGCGCCGACTCCTTTGGACGAGACCGTCCGCTGGGTGCCCACCGAGCGCAAGAGTCTCGGCGATAGTAACTTACTAGTGGTGGATAGAGAGATATGTTTACGGGAATAGTGACCGAAGTTGGCAAAGTCATTGCGGTAAGGCGCGAGACCGATCGCTTGGCCTTCCGCATCGAGATGGGATACAAAGACCTGGTCGAAGGTGAGAGCATCGCCGTTGGAGGTGCGTGCCTGACCGTCGTCTCGTGTGGCGAGAATTGGTTCGAGGTCGAAGCCATAGTCACAACGCGCAGCCGAACCTGGTTCGGCGACTTACAGATTGGTGATGAGGTCAACCTAGAGCGGTCAGTGCAGCTGGGCGACCGTATGGGTGGACACTTCGTTCAGGGGCATGTGGATGGTGTCGGTGAGGTGGTCAAGACCACAACAGAAGCCGACGCTCTGCTGCTGGATGTAGCAGTGCCGGATGAAATCGACGAACTCACGATACCGCACGGATCTGTCTCTATAGACGGTGTGAGTTTGACAGTAAACGAGATGCCGGCGCCCAACGTGTTGCAGGTCGCGCTAATTCCCTACACACTAGAGCACACGACTCTGGGCAATCTGAAGACTGGCGACAAGGTACATCTCGAAGGCGATATGATCGGGAAGTACATTCGCCGGTTGTTGCGCGATCGCCAGGGCGAAAACCCCAACTAAGAAACGAAAATGACGTTTGGAACAATGGAGCAGGCCATAGAGGACATCCGTGCCGGACGCCTTGTCATTGTGGCTGACGACGAAGACAGAGAATCCGAGGGTGATCTGATCGGGGCCGCAGAGATGGTGACCCCGGAGATGATCAACTTCATGGCGACACATGGACGCGGGCTCATTTGCATGCCAATCACTCCGGAGCGCTGCGAAGAATTGAACCTGCCGCAGATGACCGACCACAACACCGAGTCCCATGAGACCGCTTTCACGGTAAGTGTTGATGCCGCGAGGCGGTTCGGAGTAACTACCGGCATATCAGCATCCGACCGTGCGCAGACGATTCAGGTGGTTGTCGACCCTGCGTCCACTCCGAACGATCTCAGGCGACCCGGCCACGTGTTCCCCCTGAGAGCACAGAGTGGTGGAGTGTTGCGGCGTGTTGGTCATACAGAAGCGTCTGTCGACCTGGCTCGGTTGGCAGGACTCACACCAGCCGGCGTCTTGTGCGAAATCATCAATGATGACGGTACGATGATGCGGCGCCCGCAACTGGAGGTGTTCGCGCGTCAACATGGACTGACTTATGTGACGGTCGCCCAACTCGTTGCGTACCGTCTCAGACATGAACGTCTGGTCCACCGAGTGGCGGAAGCGAGTTTGCCGACCGAGCACGGTGAGTTTCGTGTTATCGGCTACCACAACGATGTGGACAACGCCGAACATGTGGCGCTCGTGTATGGAGAGGTGCAGGGAAAGGAAAACGTCCTCGTGAGGATGCACTCTAAGTGTCTCACTGGCGATGTGTTTGACTCTCGGCGCTGCGATTGTGGGTGGCAGTTGCGTTGCGCTATGAAATGCATTGCGGAAGAAGGCCATGGCGCCATTGTGTATCTCGACCAGGAAGGACGCGGAATCGGCCTGCTCAACAAGCTCAAGGCATACGAGCTTCAGGACGGTGGACACGACACCGTTGAGGCGAACGAAAGCCTTGGGTTTGCGCCCGATCTCAGAGACTACGGTATTGGCGCTCAGATTTTGATGGATCTCGGATTGCACTCGATAAGGGTGCTAACGAACAACCCACACAAACTGATCGGCATTGACGGATACGGTTTGGAGATTGTCGAGCGTGTACCCATCGAGGCGGATCCAAATGAGGTCAACCGTAGCTACTTGGAAGTGAAACGGGACAAACTTGGCCACATGTTGGCGCACTGACCATGGCGGCTAATCCAAAACGAGTCCTCATTGTGGCCAGTCGCTTCAATGAGGTGGTCACCCGCCGACTCCTCGCGGGAGCAGAAGAGACACTCGAGTCCGCTGGTTACGGTACAGATGATCTGGACGTGATCTGGGTGTCGGGAGCGTTCGAGATTCCGGTGGTGGTTCACAAAGGCCTGGCAACCGGGGAATACGTGTTCGCAATTGCTCTTGGTGCTGTCATTCGCGGTGAGACTCCCCACAACGAGTACATTGCCACGGAGGCAACACGCGGAATCGGCGAAGCAGCAATCCGCTACCACACGCCTGTAGGGTTCGGCGTTCTCACGTGTGACACGATGGAACAGGCGTTGGCGCGAAGCGGCGGCAGTGCCGGCAACAAGGGAGTCGATGCCGCCCAGGCCGCGATACAGACGGCGCAGGCGCTTTCGAACCTCGGCGAGTAGTGCAGAGGGCTGAGACCAAAACGCGCGCCCGCGCACTGCAGTTGCTGTACGCGTGGGAGTTGCAGGGCAGGCCGCCCATTCGGCAGGTGGCTTACGATTTGCTGGAGTGGAGCGAGGGACGGCTGCGACGCTACGAGACTGCTGAACAGCTGGCAGTAACAGTCTCGATCGAAGCTCCGCGTCTCGACGAGGTAATCAGCAATGCCGCTGACAACTGGCGTTGGGAACGCATCGGGGTAATCGAGCGGAACATACTCCGTCTTGCATTGCTCGAACTCGAACGAGCGGAGGTGCCGCCTCGCGTGACGATCAGTGAAGCTGTGAAGCTCGCCCACTGGTTCGCGGGGCCAAAAGCACCCGCGTTCGTGAACGGCGTACTCGACAGACTCGCACGCGACAACGATCTCCTGTGAAAATCCTGGCTGTCAACTGGCTCGACCTCAACAATCCGCAAGCCGGGGGAGCCGAGATTCACTTCTTTGAGATCTTTGGCCGCCTGGTCGAGCGGGGGCATACAGTGGTGCAGGTTGCTTCGGGTTGGGATGGGGCACCACCCAAGGGCACGATTCGCGGCATAGAGGTACGCCGCGTTGGCGGCAGGCACTCATTCGCGCTGAAAGGGCGTCGGGCACTGCGGCAGGCGCTGGAGGAAGAAAGCTTCGACGTCGTAGTCGAGGACATCAACAAGTTGCCGCTATTTGTTCCGACAATCACTCGGTTGCCAATGTACGTGATTGTGCCCCATCTGTTTGGTACCACCGCTTTCAAGGAGGCATCGCTGCCGATAGCTGGAACTGTCTGGGTAGCGGAACTGATGATACCGCGGGTTTACCGGGGGGCAGTATTTCACGCGATCAGCGACAGCACCAGAGACGATCTCGTCGAACGCGGCATCAGGGCTTCCGATATTACGGTCATATTCCCGGGTGTGGACTCAGATTGGTTTGTGCCGGATCAGGCCACGCCCCGGGCCGAAACACCTACATTCCTTTATGTGGGGCGGCTCAAGCGCTACAAAGGGATCGATACCATCCTCGAGGCGATGGCTATGCTGCGTGGCTCTGGAGTAGGAGTGGAGCTGCAGATAGTGGGCCGTGGCGACGACTCAGACCGGCTGCAACATTTGACGCACCGATTGGGCCTCAGTGACTCCGTGCGGTTCCTGGGGTTTGTCGACGAAGAGAAAAAGCGGAACTTGCTGCGCCAGGCGTGGGCGGTTGTGTTTCCATCGGCAAAGGAGGGGTGGGGTATCGTCAACGTCGAGGCGGCGGCATGTGGCACGCCCGCAATCGCGTCGGACAGTCCTGGGCTCCGTGAATCGGTCAGGGACGGACAGACAGGAATATTGGTGCCTCACGGGAATGCACCGGCATTCGCGCAGGCACTCGAGCGATTTGTGGCAAGACCTGATTTAGTGACAAGTTTGGGACGCAACGCGCGGCAGTTTGCCGAGACATTGTCTTGGGATCGTGCCGCAGATTTGACGGAAGCTCATCTTCTGGAATTTTCTCAAAGTGCCGGAAACCGGCAGAAGGAGAGAGGCCACTGATGCGTGTGACGATAACGAAACGCCATTGTGAGATCTCCGAAGAGATGAAGGCCCGCGCAGACAAAGCAGTGGAAAAGCTGGGCAAGGTTGCAAACCGGTTGCAGAGTGCAGAAGTCATTTTCGACGAGGATCATGGTGCCAAGATGGTGGAAATCGTGCTCGTGCTTCCACGCGGTCAGACGAAAGTAGCGACGGCGGAGTCCAACGATTTCCGTACATCCCTCGATCGGGCCGCGGCAAAGGTCCGTAGCCAACTGCAGAAGGAATCCCGCAAACCATCGCATGGGGCATCTGGGGATTGATCGGATGAGCCTGACCGTTCGTGACATTCTGGAACAGCAACAAAGGCAGTTGCTACTCGACGTGGTGACTGGCGATGTGGGGTTGGACCGAGAGATAACGGGTTCTGAGATTTCGAGCCCGGGACTCGTATTGGCCGGATTCACCGCACGGTTTCAGAGCGGGCGCCCGCAGGTGCTCGGCGAGACGGAAATAGCGTACCTGCGTACACTCGATGTGGAAGAACGCAATAGTGCACTCGAGAATCTGCTCAAGCTGGACGTGCCATGCGTATTTGTTACCAAAGGGCAGTCTATCCCGCGCGATTTGCGTAGGTTGGCGATCGAACGAGGTGTTCCGGTTCTACGGTCAGGTCTCAGGACGGCAGAGTTCTATCGAAGGATCACACCGTACTTGCTCGAGGCTCTTGCCCCCTCCACCAGTATGCACGCGTCCCTCGCAGACGTATTTGGCGTGGGCCTATTGTTCACCGGACGATCCGGTATCGGTAAGAGTGAATGTGTGCTGGATCTGGTCGAACGCGGGCACCGGTTGGTTGCAGACGACCTGGTGCACATAAGCCTCCGGGGGACCGACATCCTGATCGGGCGCGCCGCGGAAATCTCGCGCCGCTACATGGAGATCCGGGGCGTCGGGTTGATCGACATCTTCACTATGTTCGGAGCACGAGCGGTCAGGCAGCAGAAACGGGTAGAAGTCGTAGTAGAGTTGCGAGAGTGGGACAAAGCCGGAGACGTGGATCGCACGGGCTTGGACGGTAATACCAAGAACATCCTAGGGGTCGACCTGCCTCTGGCGGTAGTCCCGCTGAACCCCGGCAAGAACATTACCGTGGTGTCTGAAGTGATCGCCTTGAACCATCTGCTTCGTTACAGTGGAATAGATCCCGCCAACGCATTCAATGAACGACTGCTGAAGCAGATGGCCGAGCAGCGGGAGCTAAAGCAGTACTTGGCAGAGGACTATGAGTGACAGATTGAGGGGAGTTGTCCTGACACACGCTGGCCTTGCGGAATCATTGGTCCGGGCGGTTTTTGAGATCACTGGTGACGACGAGGCCTTGGTCGCAGCTTCAAATGTGGGGCTGGGGCGTGACAGGCTGTGTGACCTCGTGGCCGAATTGACAATCGATTCGCCCACGGTCGTGTTTGTGGATCTGCCTGGAGGCAGCTGCTTGCAGGCGGTTGTTGCTGCGACGCGAGAGCGGCATGACGTCGCATTGGTGTCCGGCGTCAATTTGCCGATGTTGCTGGATTTTGTATTCAACAGAGATGTTACCGCTGCCGCAGCCGCCGAGCGCGCTTCCGAAGTTGGTACCAAGGCAATCAAGGTTATGGCATAGTGAGTCTGACATTGGTTCGACTGGATGATCGACTGATTCACGGTCAGGTCGTGGTTGGTTGGGGTAACGCGCTCGAGGCCGATCGGATCCTCCTGATCGATGACAAGGTGGCATCGCTGCCATGGGAACGTGATCTTTATCGCTTGGGTGTGCCGTCCAACATGCAAGTCGATTTTGTTTCTTTGGACGAGGCTCCCGCGGCGCTTGCAGAGACGGTGAAATCGAACAAACGAGTCATCGTGGTTGTTGCCGATGTTGACACCTTGGTACGAGTCTGCAAGTCGAGCGATGTCGTGCGCAGAGTGAACATCGGTGGTTTGCACGAAGGTGAGGGACGACGGCGGAGACTGCGATACGTGTTCTTGTCCGATGCGGAGAGTGAGAGCCTCAAGATGTTGGAATCCCACGGCATCGAGGTGACAGCCAGGGATGTTCCCTCCGCAAAGGCGATTCCGTTGTCGGAGTTCGTTTGATCAGCGAAATTCTATTGCTCGGCCTTTGGGGCGTGCTCGTCGGTATCGATATGACGAGCGTGGCGCAGACGATGCTGTCGCGGCCGCTCGTTGCTGCGACTGTGGCCGGTGTTATTCTCGGCGATCCGGCGGGTGGCCTGACTATGGGCGTGTTGCTCGAGTTCTTCGCTCTCGAAGTATTGCCGGTGGGAGCGGCTCGATACCCAGACTGCGGGCTGGGATCCATCGCCGCTGTCGCGGTAGTGGCCGGCTCACCTGGCGTCCTCAGTACCGGGCTCGGAGGAGCCCTCGGCTTGGCCGTTGCCTACCTGGGCGGTTTGGCGGCGCACGTCACGAGAATGATCAACGGCGCAGACGTCGTGCGTAATGCCGCCGCGTTGGATGCAGGCAACAAGAACGTCATCTACTGGGTGCATGTGCGGGGCGTGCTGCGAGATGTCATACGGTCGATGCTAGTGGTAGCCATCGGCATCAGCGCAGCGTACGCAATGAGGCTGGCGTTGCCGATCACCCTTCAGGGAGCGGTTTATCTCCGCATCGTTGTTGTAGGTGCTGCCCTCGCGGCCGCAGTCTCCGGAACAATCCGCCTCACCGGCCGGCGTATTGCCATGCAATGGTTCGTGATGGGACTGGTGGGTGGAATCGTGGGAGTGTTCCTGCAATGAGTCAGGGCCTCGTGCGCAGTTGGTTCAGAGCGCTCCTGATTCAGGGCTCGTGGAACTACGAACGGATGATCGGCGTGGGTATCGCGTATGCGAGCGAGCCGCTCCTCAGGAAGTTGCCGGGCGGCCGTGATGGAGATGCGTATCGCGAGGCGCTGGGGCGGGCGACCACCCAATTCAACTCGCACCCGTTCTTGGCTGGTGCGGCTGTGGGAGCGCTCGCAAAGTCCGAACACGAAGGGCTGCCGCCTGAACAGATTACGCGGTTTCGGACGGCTTTGGCTGGTCCGCTCGGCTCCGTCGGTGACAGGTTGGTATGGGCTGGTAGCCTGCCTATCGCATCGGCGATTGGGCTTACGCTAGCGGTTGTCGTGTCGCCCCTCGTAGGGGTCATAGCCCTACTGGGAATTCACAATCTGGTGAATTTCGGCTTGAGGTTCTGGGCACTCAAGGTGGGCTGGACCGGTGGGGTTAATGTGGCAGGTAGGATGGGAGTGCCCGCGCTGGAAATGGGGCTCAAAGTCGCCGCACCGTTCACCGCGTTTGCATTGGGAGTCATGCTGCCGGTTGCAACGTCGTGGCTTGTCTCCGATTTCGAGCCCAACGGGATCACGGGAACCGGACTCGTAGCCGGCGTAGGTCTCTTGCTGGCGCGTTGGATCTGGCCCACACTTGGGGGAATCCGGTACGGTCTAATCGTAGTCTTCATTGCGGCCTTGGCAGGGTGGATATGAGTGAAATCGATCGCACAGTGACGATCAGAAACCGACTGGGACTTCACGCTCGTCCTGCGGGAGAGTTCGTGAAGACTGCATCCAGATTCTCGTCTAAGATCACGATTTGCAAAGGTGAGCTGGAGGTGAATGGGAAGAGCATCATGGGCGTGATGACACTGGCCGCAGAATGCGGCAGCAAGGTGACGGTTAGAGCCGACGGCGATGATGCAGAATCGGCCGTGAATGCGCTGGCTGAAGTTCTCGATACCGAATTTGGAGATCTATGAGCGATCCTCGACTGCTGAAGGGAATAGGCGTTTCGCCTGGCATCGCTATCGGGCCTCTGTATGTGATGAGCGCGGAAATGCCCGAGATCACCCACCGAGTTATTGCGAACGATGAGGTGGAGGCGGAGCTGTTCAGGTTGCGGAAGGCAATCTCTGATGTGCGTCGGGAAATCGAGCTACTCAAAGAACACACGCTGATTCACGCCGGAAAGGAAGAGGCCAAGATCTTTGGTGCGCAGATACTCATGCTCGAAGATCCCTACTTTCTTGGAGAAGTAGAGAGCCTCATTCGCGAAAACCAGCTGACCGCCGAAAGAGCATTCGAGTTCAAGGCACTCGAGGTGCGAGATCAGTGGGCACAGTCTCCCAGCTCGACTCTCAGACAGAAAATCGCCGATCTCACAGGTATCCAGATCCGTGTCCTGCAAGCTCTGGTCGGAGGATCGCTCGAGGATGTGCTACACGAGGCAGGTGACCGCCCCGCAATCGTATTGATGCGCGAGCTGACGCCGGGACTCACCATCCAGTTCGAACAGGCGAATGTCTCCGGACTTGGAAGTGAGTACGGAACTCGTGCTGCGCACGCGGCAATAATCGCACGCAGCCTCGAGATGCCATGTGTGATGGGCATCTCCGGTGGTATCGACCACTTGCGGCGCGGAACGATGGCCATCCTCGATGGCACGCTTGGCACTATTCTCGTCGAACCCACGGAAGAGGAGATGGCCGAAGCTCAGGTAAGAGACGGCCGACGCCTCGCACTGGAGGGCGAGCTCAAAGACGCGGTTGGCCAGCCTAGCATTACGGCAGATGCCGTCACCATAAAATTGCGCGGTAACGTCGATTTGCCGGAGGAAATCGAGCTTGTCGCCGAGAATAGGGCTGAGGGCGTTGGTTTGCTCCGTACCGAATTTATGTTGATCGGTAGAAACGAAATGCCCGGGGAAGACGAGCAGACAGAGTTCTTCACCCGGATAGCAAAGTGGTTCCCGACCTCCCCTGTGATCATTCGGAGCTACGACGTGGGCGGTGACAAGTTCCCCGCCGCGTTTAGGTCGCAGCGCGAGGCGAATCCGTTCCTAGGCTGGCGCGCGATTCGTGTATGTCTCGACGAGCCGGAGATGTTTCGCACCCAGATTCGCGCGGTCCTGCGAGCCCGTGCCCTGGCAGATGTGCGGTTCATGCTGCCACTCGTGAGCCAAGTGGAGGAGATCGAACGTACCCGCGACCTCGTAACCGAAGAGTCGGAGAAGCTCGAGCGCGAAGGCGTTGAGTACGGTGCCGACCTCCCACTAGGTGTGATGGTGGAGACACCGGCAGCGGCAATGATGGTAGATCAATTTGCCGAAAAAAGCGCGTTCATAAGCGTCGGGACCAACGACCTGACTCAATACACGCTCGCAATCGACAGAGGTAATGCGCGCATGGCCAACCGGTTCACCGCGCTGCACCCCGCCGTAGTCCGTTTGTTGAAGCGCATCGTCGACACGAGCAACCAGGAGCGGCTAGAGGTGAGCGTGTGTGGTGAAATGGCGTCAGAACCACTGTCGCTGCTGTTGCTCATTGGTCTTGGCTATAAGGTGTTCAGTACGTCCCCGGTCGCGCTGCCCTTGGTACGCTGGTTGGTGCGTCAATTCGACGTTTTTACCGCCAAGAGTGCGGCAGATGTCGCCCTCGAGGCTCCAACTGCCAGAGACGTATACGAGGTTCTCGAGTGGCGTCTCAGAGACATGATTGACCCGGAGTTGTTGGACCTCGGTCCGTTGCCCGGTTGATCAGGCCCGACTAGGTTCCAACCTTCATCCCAACAACAACGAACACTTATGAACTCACAACAACACATTTTTTCTTCGGAATCAGTAACGGAAGGTCACCCCGACAAGATGGCCGACCAAATCTCAGACGGCATCCTGGACGCGATCATCGCCGAAGATCCGACCGCGCGCGTTGCTTGCGAAGCGTTGTTGACCACTGGAATGGTGGTGTTGGCCGGCGAGATTACTACCACGACGCACTTCAATGTTCCGCAGATCGTGCGCGGGATCGTGAAGGATATTGGATACACCGACACAGCCTACGGGTTCGATAGTGAGAGTTGTGCCGTGCTTACCGCAATAGATGGGCAGTCGCTGGATATCGCACAGGGGGTAGACACTGGTGGCGCCGGCGATCAGGGAATGATGTTCGGGTACGCCACCGACGAGACACCGGATCTCATGCCGATGCCGATTATGATCGCGCATCGCCTAACCGAGAAGCTCTCTGCCTCGAGAAAGTCTGGAGAGCTTTCGTGGCTTCGCCCCGACGGAAAGAGCCAGGTGGCTGTCGAGTATGACGGCGGTCTGCCCCGGGCGGTCAAGGCGGTCGTGCTCTCAACGCAACACTCTGAGGATATGGATGGGAACGATGTGCGACAGGCGGTTGAGAGCCAGATTATTGCACCGGTGTTGGAAGAATCCGGCCTCGATCATTCAGACGTTGTCCTTCACATCAATCCAACCGGACGGTTCGTAGTGGGTGGCCCACACGGAGATGCTGGGCTCACTGGACGAAAGATCATTGTCGACACCTACGGAGGTGCCGGACGCCATGGCGGCGGTTGTTTCAGTGGAAAAGACCCCACCAAGGTCGATCGTTCTGCCGCATATGCGGCACGTTGGGTAGCCAAGACAATCGTTGCAGCCGAACTAGCGAACCGTTGTGAGGTACAAGTGTCTTATGCAATTGGTGTGGCGGAGCCGGTTTCGGTGATGGTTGAGACTTTTGGCACCGGCAAGGTGTCGGACGACGCGTTGGTGCGAGCGATTCGCAAGGTGTTCGATCTCACTCCGGGTGCGATCATCGAGGCACTCCAACTCAGGAATCCGATCTACCGTCCAACCGCGGCATACGGCCACTTCGGCCGCAAGCCTGCTGAAGCGGAAGTGCACGGTAAAGCTGTAAAACTCTTCACGTGGGAAGACCCAACACGGACCGCGGACTTGGTTCAGGAAGTCGGGTGAAAAGTCATGACAACAACAGCAACCGATACTAGACAGCGCGTGCAGAAAACGCTCGAATACGACGTCAGAGATCTCGAGCAGGCTGAGTGGGGACGTAGGGAAATCAACCTCGCCCAGCACGAGATGCCCGGCCTCATGGCACTCCGCGATCGTTACGCGGCTGCGAAACCCCTAGGCGGGGCGAAGATCATGGGCAGCTTGCACATGACGGTTCAGACGGCCGTCTTGATAGAAACCCTGACCGAGTTGGGCGCAGACGTCCGCTGGGCGAGCTGCAACATCTTCTCGACTCAAGACCACGCGGCTGCCGCAGTCGTGGTTGGGCCCAACGGCACTCCCACCGAGCCAAGTGGCACTCCTGTGTTCGCGTGGAAAGGTGAGACACTCGAAGAGTATTGGCGGTGTACGGACCGTGCTCTCATGTGGCCCGACGGGACCGGACCCGACATGATAGTCGACGATGGCGGCGACGCTACTCTGCTCGTACACAAAGGTGCCGAGTTCGAGAGAGCGGGTGTAGTGCCGGAATTCGATGCCGACAACGAGCCTGAAGAGTGGGGTGTGATCCTCGAACAGCTTCGCAAAGGACTCGACAAGGCCCCTACGCGATGGACAAAGGTCGCGGCGAGTATTCGCGGCGTCAGCGAAGAGACCACCACCGGGGTGCACCGTCTGTACCAGATGGAAACCGACGGCAAACTCCTCTTCACTGCGATCAACGTCAACGACTCGGTAACAAAGAGCAAGTTCGACAACATCTATGGCTGCCGCCACTCCGTCATAGACGGCCTGAATCGCGCTTCAGACGTGATGATTGGCGGAAAGGTCGCGGTGGTGCTCGGCTATGGTGAGGTGGGCAAGGGGTGTGCGCAGGCACTGCGAGGTCAGGGCTGTCGCGTAATCGTGACTGAAATCGACCCCATCGTTGCGTTGCAGGCGGCCATGGAAGGATTTCAGGTGTGCAAACTGGAAGAGGTCATCGAGACCGCCGATTTCTTCGTTACCGCCACCGGCAATCTCAAGGTGCTCACCGCCAAGCATATGGCCAGTATGAAAGACAAGGCTGTGGTGGGGAACATCGGGCACTTCGACAATGAGATCGACATGGCCGGGTTGGCCAAGATCCCCGGCATCCAAAAGCGGAACGTCAAGCCTCAATATGACGAGTGGGTGTTCGAGGACGGGCACAGCATTCTAGTGCTCGCTGAGGGTAGGTTGCTCAATCTTGGCTGTGCCACCGGGCACCCGAGCTTCGTGATGTCTGCCTCGTTCACAAACCAGGTGCTAGCCCAGATGGAGCTGTGGCAGAACATCGACAAATACGAAAAGAAAGTCTACATGCTGCCCAAGGTGCTCGACGAAGAAGTCGCACGGTTGCACTTGGATCAACTCGGGGTGACACTCACGACCCTTAGGCAGGAGCAGGCCGACTACATCGGCGTGCCGGTTGAAGGTCCCTACAAACCGGACCACTACAGGTACTAGCGAGTATCTTTACGCATGAGCGATAACGAATTGCGTGAAGTCAAAGTCGTGCACCTGGGGTTGGATCGCTCCAGCAACACGCCCGTCGTCATCCTTCAGGAGAAGGAAGGCGAGCGTGTGTTGCCGATTTGGATTGGACCTTCTGAGGCAAGCGCGATAGCCATGGAGCTGGCGGGTGTGAAATTCTCGCGACCCCTCACACACGACCTCGTCAAACAGGTCATTACCGGCGTGGGCGGCAAGCTGCAACGCATCTCGATCACCAAGGTCCATGAAAACACCTACTACGCCGAGATGGAGATCTATCAGGGCGACAACGTCGTTCGGATCGACGCGCGTCCATCTGACAGCATAGCTGTTGCACTGAGGTTCGGCGCGCCTATCTTCACGCAGGAAGATCTGCTCGGCGATAACACGATCGACTTGGTTGAGCCGGTTCCGGGTGAGCCGACGTCGCTCGATGCAGATTCTCTGAAATCACACCTCGAGAAACTCGACCCTGAAGACTTCGGCAAGTTCGTTCCTTAGGCTGATTCTCTCAGTTTGTGTAGCCCTGGGCGTTCCCATGTTGGCGGATGCCCAGGGTTCTCGTTTGAGCGGCTTTGTCTACCACGTGACTCGGGATGACTCTTTGGCGCTCTCGGGACGCGAGGTGATGTTACACCAGGTACAGGGGCAGAATGGTACGATAATCGAATCGACACAGACAAACCGAATTGGTGGCTACGGATTTGTTGTTGAGTCGCCCGATACCAGCGCCCTGTATTTCGTCAGCGTCGAGCATCACGACATTGGGTATCTCTCTCCGATGCTTACCCTGGGCCTCGGGTCGAGTGACACCGTCCCTTCTATAGTCGTCTACGACACCTCCTACGCGAATCCCCCGATCGTGTTGTATGAACGCCACCTCATAGTCCGCGGAGAGGACTTAGACGGCACGCGGCAGATAATCGAGCTTCTGACTCTCGGTAATGGCGGGCGGTTTACACGCATCGCCGCCGACACCGCTAACCCGGGTTGGCAGGGTTTGCTGCCGGGGGGGGCATCGCAGATGGTTGTTGGCGAGAGCGAGGTCGGGGCGGGTGCGGTCTACATGCGGACCGGCCGGATCGCTGTCGCGGCGCCGATACCACCCGGTGAGAAACAGCTGCTTTTCAGCTACATCGTTCCTGGAGAAGACGGCTCGCTGCAGATCCCGGTTGACCAACCAACCGGAAGGCTCACCATCTCGTTTGAGGATACGTCAGCCATGGCGGACGGCGGTGGTCTCGTTCTCTACGGCGTCGAACATGTGGGTGGCGCCATGTTCAAACGTTACGATGCCGGCAACGTTGCCGCTGGAACCGTGATCGCCGTTCATTTCCAGACTGCGCTCCTCACTGTTGCACGCCTCGAGATTCTCGTCGTTGTCGCGGCCGTCTTGGTTCTGGCGGGAACGCTCGCATGGTGGATGGTGCAACGGCGTGGGTTGCGGCGATAGGCGCAACCCACGCCGTTGCACCAGGCAGGACCGATCGCGGCAGCGATCGGTCCTGCAGCGCAGACAATCCAGCCTGGTGTTCTCCGTAATACTCAACTAGGTTCTGTTCAGTTGTCGGACGCAATACGCGTCCGACGGAGTCAGCGAGCGCGGTGCACGGAAGCCGGTGAAAATCCGGCGCGGCCCCGCCACTGTGAAGGGCAAGCAGGTCGGCTCAATTGCCACTGGGAAACTGGGAAGGCGAGCCGACGCCCTGAGCCAGGAGACGTACCCGCTCACACCATTGGTGGATCCCTCGCGGGAGGGATGGTGGAGCATATGGCAAGACGACTTGCCGCTCACCGCCTTCCTTTGGGGAAGGGTGTTTCACAGAAAGGGTGATCGGCTTTTTATTGTCTCGACTTCTAGTAATCCCGGCGTTGGTATCTGCGCTCGTTGCGTGCGCCTCCGACGTCCCCGAAACAAATGCTGGTCGACTCGTTGACGACAACGGCCGGTCAGTAGACCTCAGTCGGCCGGTTACCCGCATCGTCTCCCTGGCCCCCTCTGTCACCGAAATCCTCTTCGACCTCGGTGTGGGTGACAGGGTCGTTGGGCGCACGCGATGGTGCGACGCTCCTCCCGAGGCACTAGAGGTCACGAGCGTGGGCGATGGTCTGGAGCCAAACGTCGAAGTGATACTCGGTCAACAACCAGACTTGGTTGTTTTCTACTCGGCGGTCTCCAACGAACCAGCGATTGCACAGATCGAAAGCCTCGGCATCAGCACACTGAGTGTGCGCACGGATAGGCTTGCCGATCTCGAACGCGCAACGCGGTTGCTCGGTCGATTTACAGGGACCACCGAGCGGGCCGACTCGCTCATAGCCGAACTCGAGGTCGACCTTGCCCAACTGGAAGAGTCACGGCCGAGAGATTCCATTCCCCACGTCTTGATCCTCGCCTGGGACAACCCGCCTATCGTCATTGGCGAGGCGAGCTTCCTTCACGAGATAGTAGAGCTGGCGGGTGCGCGGAACGTATTTGAAGACGTGGACCGGCCGTCGCTCCGAGTTAGCATCGAGGCGATAGTGGAGCGCGATCCTGACCTCGTTCTGGTTACTGCAGATTCGGCTCTAACGAACCGCGTGGACAGGGCTGAGTGGCGGGCGGTTCCGGCAATTCGCGACCAGCGGTTTTTCATGGTCGTGGGCAACGAATACAGCCGGCCATCGTTCCGGGCGCCGAGCGCGATTCGAAGATTGCGCTCAGCCCTCGAGGAGTGGCGCTAGTGGGCCGGTGGTTCGTTCTAGGAACCTTGGCGACGCTCGCGATTGCAGTCGGTCTGATTGTGGGCCCGGCGGAGTTGTCTCTGGCCCGAGTATGGGGTGCTCTGACCGGAAGTGAGAACGCATCCGCGGCAGCGATAGTGCTCGACCTCAGGTTACCACGTGCACTGCTTGCTTTCCTGGTCGGTGGAAGCCTGGCAGTGACCGGAGCCGCACTCCAAGCGCTGGTTCGAAACCCTTTGGCCGACCCGTATCTGCTCGGTCTCTCCGGAGGTGCGGGGCTCGGGGCAGTAGCAGCAATAGTGCTAGAGTTCGGAAGCTCGTGGTCGGTTCCCATTGCAGCGCTCGCCGGCGCGCTGCTAGCGATAGTCTTGGTATATCGCCTCGCGATCGTGAGCGGAAGCGTTCTCGACGCGCGCATCTTGTTGTTGGCAGGGGTTGTAGTTGGCGCATTTGCCTCTTCTCTCATGGGCGCGATCATTGCACTGTCGCCGGCACAGCAGGTGCGTAACGCGTTTCTCTGGATATTGGGCGGGTTCGATGCTGCGTCGTGGCAGGCGCTCACCGTCTTCGCTGTCTATGCCGTAATCCCACTCGGTGTGATCTATCGATACAACCGCCCGCTCGACCTTATGGCCCTGGGAGAAGAGCCCGCTCAGTTCCTCGGCGCAGACATAGAGCGCCTCAAACGTATCCTCTACGTATCCGCATCTCTGCTTACGGCTGCAGCCGTTTCGGTGTCCGGCGTGATTGGATTCGTGGGCCTCGTGGTTCCGCATGCGATCCGCCTTGTGTGGGGGCATCTGCACAGGAGCCTCTTGCCCGCCGCGTTCCTGCTTGGCGGAACCCTGTTGGTGACGGCGGATGCAATCGCGCGCACTGCCTTTGCACCTTTGACACTGCCCGTTGGTGTGGTGACCGCTCTCATTGGTGTTCCTGTTTTCGTCGTGTTGGTGAGAAAATGGGCGACGTGATTTTCGAGGCGCGCGGTGCTAGCTACACCTACGGTCGGGTCGACGATCGTCCGGCCGTCCGCGACGTGGACCTCGATGTCTCGACCGGCGAGCTGGTCGGCGTAGTCGGCCCCAACGGCAGCGGCAAGACAACGTTGCTGAGGCTGCTGCTCGGAGCGCTCGCGCCGAGTTTGGGGCAGGCGCTCGCTTTCGGGTCGCCGGCGGCACAATGGCGGCGCAGAGAGCTGGCACGCCTGGTGGGAGTGGTGTCACAACGGGAGGAACCGGCGTTTCCGCTGCGGGTCAAACAGGCGGTGCTGTTCGGAAGGTATCCGCATATGGGTGCGTTGGGCGCGCCCAGCAAGGAAGACCTAGCGGCGGTGGACCGTGCGCTCGACCGCTGCGACGTGAAGAGCCTCAGCGAACGGTGGGTCGCAACACTCTCAGGTGGTGAGTGGCAGCGAGTGCGGATCGCTCGCGCGCTGGCGCAAAACCCCCGCGCTCTGGTGCTGGATGAAGGAACCGCGAGCCTCGACATTCGGCATGAGATGGAAGTGTTCGAGTTGGTATCGGAGCTCGTCCACGAGGGACATCTGGCCGGTTTGCTCGTGACCCACCACGTGAACCTGGCCGCCCGGTTCGTAGACAAGATCGTGGTGATGGATGCCGGCGCCGCGGTCGCGGTGGGGAAACCTGAACAGGTGCTCTCTCCGCGGGTTTTCGAGCAGGTGTTTGGGTGGCCGGTGGCGCGGGCTGATTGGAGAGGGGTGCCGCAGTTTGTGCCGTTGAGGGTGGGGGAGCGGGAGGCGGGGACCCCCAACCAAAGCTAAAGTTAGGGCATACGCTTGGCCCCCGCTCCCCGCTGCCCTCCTATGGAGTAGTTTTCTCTCATGGCCCCAATCGCGACCCCGGCAATCATCCTGCACTCGTTCAAATATTCCGAGTCCTCGAAGATCGTTAGGATGCTAACATCTGAACTGGGTGTAGTAAGCGCAGTCGCCAAAGGTGCTGCTCGGCCGAAGTCCAAGTTTGGTGCTCGGCTGCAAATCCTCAGTGAGGGGACGGCTCACATCTACGTGAAGCCGAACCGCGACTTGCACACGCTCGCCGAGTTCGAGGCGGAGAAAATCAGACACGATCTGGCGTCCGACGTGCGTCGGTATGTTTCAGCGTCTGCTCTAGCTGAGTTGGTGTTGCGCTTCGCGCCGACCGAGCGGAACGAAGAGATCTATGTGCGTCTGGTTGCCTACCTCGATTCATTGGCGACAGTGCCGGCCGAGCATCTCGAGACAACATCGCTCTCGGCGCTGTGGGGTATCGTATGCGCTCTCGGTTTTGAGCCTGCGATGGACGGCTGCGCGCGGGACGGAAGGCAGATCCCAGATGGGTCGGCTGCATTCTCGATAGCGGATGGTGGGCTCCTGTGCTCCGCATGTGCAAGGGGCACGCACGTGAAGGGGGCGACCACTCGGCTCAGCTCCGAGGATCGTGCCGCCCTCGGATATTTGATTGAAGGGCGCTGTGACGAGGTGAGTCCGCTGCCTCCTCGCCATGCGGCCGCACATCGAAGGCTGTTGTCGCGATTCGTCACACGTCATGTGAGTGAAGATCGCGAACTCAAGGCCCTTGCCTTCTGGGAGACTCTGGAATGGGACGGTCCGTCTAACCACCGTCCGTTCGGCGCTACACCGAAGGAGAAAACGTCGTGAGGCATCATGTAGTGGTAGGAACTGCGGGGCACGTCGATCATGGCAAGACCGCGCTCGTGAAAGCGCTCACGGGCATTGATGCCGATCGTTGGGCCGAGGAGAAACGCCGCGGAATTACGATCGATTTGGGGTTCGCGAAACTCGATCTTGGCAACGGCATGACCGCGAGCGTGGTGGATGTACCCGGTCATGAGGATTTCATCAAGAACATGGTTGCCGGCGCAACCGGCATGGATGTGGTACTGCTCGTAGTTGCAGCCGACGAGGGAGTCATGCCGCAGACGCATGAGCACCTCGCAATTCTCGAGTTTCTCAATGTCACTACAGGTGT
>Ga0180431_10003861_pt1 | contig 18931 bp, 16 predicted proteins | sample SS_ome_11_FD_132459 | JGI IMG/M metagenome (GOLD analysis project Ga0180431, IMG submission 132459) | Hypersaline lake sediment archaeal communities from the Salton Sea, California, USA - SS_1_MS_1 metaG | ecosystem: Environmental > Aquatic > Non-marine Saline and Alkaline > Hypersaline >... | reverse complement strand
TAGAGTTCATAAAAATATTACCTATAACAAAAGTATATTTCTTCCCGTATTTGTTGAGAATAGGCTTCCCTACAATAAATCCCAAGAACAATCCAGAAAATGTGAAAATGCCTGAAATAACAAGTACCTCCACATTTTTAACAATATATGTGAAGAAATAGAGCAGTGCCGCAGTAGTAGTGCCCGCGGCTATTGATGTGAGCAGAGCAGATAAAAAATGAACAAACACGGGTCTTGCACTTAATGTTCTAAAGAAATCTTTTGCGTTATAGTTTTCTTTTTTTAATGGTTCGATTCTTTCTCTAATACCTGAAGTTCCAATAATAGAAGCTACAACCTCGAATACTGATGTAAATATGATTAATACCGTATAACCCATTAGTAATAACGACGACGGGACGATTGCAACCATGGAAATTGCTAAGAGTCCAAAAACTATACCCCCACTCGTGTAACCAAGACTTTTTATTGTAGATAAACTGTTTCGAATTTTACCCGTTTCGGACATCACGGGAATCATTGAGTTGAGAGGGATGTCCATGATATCAAAGGTGATTCCAAAAAGAGTATACGATATGAATACAATGAGATATTTTCCTTCTGGAGCGTAAGCAGGTCCTAACCATAACGCAACATAATTTATGGCACATATAACACTCCCTATCATGAGATAGAGACGAAATCTACCATATTTTGTCTTAGGTAGATGGTCAATAACATAACCCATTAGAGGATCATTCACACCATCAAATACCCGTGTGATAATAAATATAAGGGCAATTATCCCAGGATCAAGAAGGATTACATCTGTATAAAAGATTAATAGGTAAGAATTAATCAGCGTCATGATAGGAATGTTTGCAAAGTTGACTACAAAAAAGGAAAGCTTCTCCTTTCTTCCTATTTCAATCTCAGTTTCAGAAGTTTGTGTAATACCCATAATCGTATCAGACTCTATTTGAAGTTATATAAGGAAAAATATTATAGTAGATAAATATTTATTTATATCTTTCTTTCCATTTTTTTCTGCTTCTAAAGAATTTCAAGATATCGTTTATAAGCGTTCTCCCATTTTTCATTATCTTTTGACATGAATTGTTTAATGGGAAAAGACATTTGAACGATGTTCCTTAGTTCACTCACATCTTTTATCCTATTTAATGCAAGCGCTTGAATCAAAATATTTCCGATCGCAGTAGCTTCTATGGGTCCAGTAACAACTGGAATGTTTAATATGCTAGCAGTAAATTGGTTGAGCAAATCATTTTGGCTTCCCCCGCCAATGACATGAAGAATTTTAATCTTTTTATCAATTAAATCCTCTAAATTTTCCATTAGCTGCTTGTATTTAAACGCTAAACTTTCAAAAATAGCTCTTGATATTTGAGCAACACCTTCTGGTGGAGCTTGATCGTGATTCCTACAATAAGCTTTAATAGCGTCAACCATGTTTGGAGGATTCATGAACGAATCATCCATGGGATCAATGAAGTTGTGAAATTCTTGAGCATTCTTCGCCTGTTGAGTAATGTCGTCCCAACTGAGGTTTGATCTATTTTTATCCCATACCCTCTTGCATTCTTGAATTAACCACAATCCCGTGATATTTTTCAGGAATCTGATCGTGTTATTGATTCCTCCCTCGTTCGTGAAGTTATATTTAAGAACATTCTCATTTATTATTGGTTTCTCCAATTCCACGCCAATAATACTCCAAGTTCCCGAGCTTAAATAAGCCCATTCTCCGGGTTTATAATCCGTCATGTTAACTGGTACTGCAGCAATTGCCGAAGCAGTATCGTGACAAGCCCCAGCAATAACTCGTGTATTATGGCTTAATCCAATCTCAACTGCTAGCTCCTTTTTTATCTTTCCTAATATCGTACCGGGTTGTATTATCTCAAGAAACCACTCTGGATTTAAACCGAATCTTTTTAACATGTTTTTTGCCCAGTTTTTGTTTCTTGGATTGTATAACTGAGAAGTAGTTGCGATTGAATATTCCGAGCTCTTTTTCCCTGAGAGGAGAAAATTGAAATAGTCTGGAAGCATCAAGAAGGTTTTTGTCATGGCGAAAGATGGCGATTTCTCACGAATCATAGCGTATAACTGTACTAAAGTATTGACTTGCATAAATTGCAAGCCAGTTTGATTAAATATCTCTTCTTTCGGAACAACCTTGAACATTTCATCCATTATATTGTCTGTTCTCTTGTCTCTATAATGATGTATTTTCCCGATGAGTTCGTCGTTTTCGTCCAAGAGTGCAAAATCTACCCCCCACGTATCTAAGGCAACGCTATTAAGCTCTGGACCATATTTTTTTACGTAGAGCTTCATTGAATTTAACATTTCTTGCCATATTCTCAATACATCCCAGCAAAGGGAATCACCATCTTCAATTCCTTCGTTAGGAAATCGATGTAAAACTTCTAATTCAAGCTTCTTATTATTATCCAACAATCCTGTTATCGCTCGTATGGAACTTGCGCCCATGTCAAAAGCTAAGACTCTAAACTTGTTATTTGAAACCATAATTGTCAAACTCTTTGTGGTTCTCCATGAGCATCAATTGCTTTCATGATTTTTTTAGAACGCTGTTGGAAGAAACCCTTTATTATATTGTCAGTGACAATAAAAATTCGATTTTTTTTAATATCTTGAAAGGTTATATCAGCCACGGTGTCGGGACCCATGTTTGTTGCATAAAATGCTTTCATTTTTTCTCTTCCTTCCTCTCTTTCCGCCTCAGCTTCTGGATCAAGCGGTTCTTCGTTTTCAAACTCCACCTGACGATTTCTATCGGCGTCAAGTATCCGCGTGTTTACAATACCTGGACAAAGCACTGATACTTTAATATTACTGATTTGATTATTCCTTAAATCGTTAGCTAAAATTTCTGTTAAAGCCACAACGGCGTGTTTTGAAACACCATATATACCCGTTCCTGTAATTAATCCAAAACCCGAAGCGGTATTAACAACGTGGCACTGACTATCCTGCTCGATCATGATGGGAATGAAAGTTCTTATCCCGTGAACAACACCCCATAAATTAACGCCCAAAATCCACTGCCAATCCTTAATTGTATTCTCCCAAATAGGTCCCCAACCTCCAACTCCCGCATTATTGAATAACAAGTGAACCGCTCCAAATTTTTCAATCGTCTTTCGAGCTAAGTTTTCAACATCCTCAGCTTTAGAAACGTCTGTTACCACTGCCAACACGTCAGCACCGGCATCCTTCATTTCCTTTTCTGCTTGTAACAATGCAGGTTCCTCGATATCTGCTAGCACGACCTTCATTCCTTCTTTAAAGCAATTATCTGCTAATGCACGTCCGATACCACTAGCAGCTCCTGTAATGACAGCTACTTTATCTTTAAATTCCTTCATGATGATTTGGTTATTATATCATTCAATTATATCATAATTAGAGAGAATTACTAATAAACTATATTAAAATATAATTTTAATTTATAATATTCATATCAAAAATTTTGATAAAAATAAAATTAGGAATTCACGCATAATGAGTCAAACAAAAAAAGAGATATCTGAGAAAGCATTTGAATTGGGGCAGAAATATGAAAAACAATGCACGGGTTGTGCTCAAACTGCTATAGCTGCTATTTTTGATGCTTTAGGAATATGGAATGAAGATGTTTTTAAAGCTGGAAGTGGTTTAGCTGACGGATTAGGACTTACAGGTAATGGATCATGTGGAGCTCTCGTTGGTTCTTCCATGATCATTGGATATTTATTTGGGAGAGAACATAAAGATTTTAAGAATATTGGGAAGCCCATGAAATCGTATGGACTTGTAAAAAAGTTGCATGATTGGTATGTTAAAGAATATAGTTCATGTCGGTGTTATGATGTTCAAGAAATTCAAATGGGAAGAACATTTAACCTATGGGATCCTAATGAAATGAAAGAAGCGTTTAATTCTGGGATGATGGACTGTTGTTCAAAAATTGTAGGAAATGTAGCTCGAATGGCAACTAAAATAATTTTAAATAACGGTTTTAAATCTCAAACTACTTAAAAAGCGATAGAAAATGCAAGAAAAATATGGTTTATTATAGGAGATTTTAACAATGGATGAGATAAGGGGAAAATTAATTGCAAGGATTTCTGGTAAAGGATCATTATCTGAAGGCCCGGAGTATTACATACAACCAATAGACCATTATAAAGAGAGATGGGCTGAAGTTCTTGTGAGAAAAAAGGTGCATTTGTGGCAGGATGATCCACTACTCCATGGATTAATTGATAAGATGGTCGTGATTCGTGGAGAAATCATTGAAACTAAGAGCACCATCACGATGGATCCCATAGAAGCAGAAGAAATAAATGAATGAGAGAAAGTCACTAAGGATATAAGCATTCATACAGCGTTGACATTAACTTGTCTGCTCGAGGTTTACCTTTTAGTGAGAAGAGCATTCTATTCATGGCATAAGCAGCACTCATTTTTGCGTCAAGGTCCATTATGAGCTTTGAACCACCTAATCCTCCCCATGTGAACGCCCGGGGATTTAGTCCTATTGGATCTTCTTCACATGTAAGAGCCCAGCCAAGACCCCACCGTATGATTTTAATAGATGTGAGGTCTTTACCATAACTTTGTTCTTCAATAGAATTTTCTACGGTTTGTGTTGAAAGCAAGCGAATATTATCAAGTTCACCCCCACAAGCCAGAATTGCTCCAACTTTAGCTATTGATCTCGCATTCCCATGACCGTTAGAGGCAGGAATTTCCGCGGCCCTCCAAGCGCGTGTATTAGCATCCAAGCCAGTTACAACAGGATTGAATGAACTTTTTACCAGTATTTTATTTCTTCCTAAGAATTTGACTATTTTACTTGTCATCAATCGATATAGCATAGTTTTTTTGAGAGGAATCAAGTCAGCAACTCGAGGATCGAGTTCTTCCGAGAAACCTATATGGAAATCTATATTAAGTGGCTTTGCAACTTCTTCTTGGAAAAAAGTACCTAGAGTTTTCCCGGTTATTCGACGCACTAACTCTCCCAATAGATATCCAAATGAAGTCGTATGATATCCACTATGCTTTCCGGGTTCCCACCAAGGTTTTTGGGAAGCTAGTTTGTTAACAATTAGATTCCAATCGTAAAGATCTTCTAAAGTTATTTTATCGTCGTAACCTGCCATGCCTGAATTATGACTAAGAAGATAACGAACGGGAATGTTTTCCTTCCCTGCTTGAGCAAATTCAGGCCAATATTTTGACACGGGAGCATCAAGATCAATAAGTCCACGGTCTATAAGTAAATGTATGCAAAGCGCAGCCATAACTTTTGTGGTTGACCACACATTTACAATAGTATCCTTTTCCCAAGGACGAGTTTTAGCCGCATCTGCGTATCCCGCCCAGATATCTACGACAAACTTACCATCTATAATTACCGCAAACGAAGCACCAACATCCTGACCTGTCTTAAAATGTTCAGCAAACGCTTGTTTTACTGGTTCAAATCGCTCCTCACAAAAACCGTGTATCTCAATATCGTTTGACATTACCGTTCTCATAACTCATAATTTTTTTCTTTTACAAAACAATACAATTACAGTTTAGTGTTTAAGATATTTAAACTTTAAAATATCCAACAATTAATTATACTTTTATATATTTTCACGACGAGTTTCTATTTAATACCTAACTTTTAACTAATTAATCAATTAATCAAATTTTAAAATTAAAAAGAATGAATAAAGTGAATATTAATGAGTTATGAACCTGAAAACACATGGCATCAGTATTGCTTGGAATTTAAACCTGAAGATTTGGAACCCGCAATAACGGAGGACTATGTTGAATCGAACGGTAATAAGATCCATCTAGATATTTATGGCGCGGACGAAGATCTCGAGTGGTCGATAATGTTCATTCATGGTACGGGAATGTATAGTCGATTTTATACGGAATTTTTATGGAGTTTTTATAAGAAAGGATTTCGAATGATCGGCATCGACTTACCTGGACATGGCCTAAGCGAAGGAAAACGGGGTCATTTTACAATGGATTTTTTAGTATCAACAGTACACGATATAACCACGCACGTCATAGACAAATTCGGGGAAAACGTTATCCTCGCGGGCTCAAGCTTAGGCGGGTTTACCTCTCTCTATGCTATATCTAACGATGATAGAATCAAAGTGGGAGTGTTAAATAACGCGGCAATTTTAAATGAGAAAGCTCATAAAAAAATTGTTAAATTGAAGGGAATCTATAAGGCGTTAAGACCGCTCATGCCTGTTTTCGCAAGAATACTCCCAACTTTCCGACTATCAGTCTGGATTTACTTGAATATTGAAAATTTGGTCTATAACAAGGATCTACTCCCAATTTTTGAAAAATTCATAAAAAACGACCGACTTGTAGCCGATAAATACACACTTAAATCCTTATTAACTCAAATGAAAGCTCCTCTTCCAAAACCTATTGAAGGAATTGAAACGCCCATCTTAATCATTAATGGAGATGACGATGTGCTGTTTAGCGTGGAATACATGGAAGAAATTATCGAGAGATTAGAAAGCTCAAGGAATAAAAAGCTAGAAATAATTCCTAACTCTGCTCATTTGATCTTTCATGAAAAACGAGACGAATCAATTGATATAATCGTGAAATGGTTGAAGGGTGTGTTAGCATGAAAAAATTAAAAGATAAAAATCTGGTTATTACTGGTGCTGCCAGCGGCATTGGTCGGTCATTGGCTATTGGTTTAGCAAAAGAAGGAATGAATCTGTTCATTTCCGACATTAATATAGAGAGATTAGAAAAGGTAAAAGAAGAAATTGAAGCTCTTGGGATTAAAGTTTTCACAGCAAGATGTGATGTGACTAAGTATGAAGATGTTGAGAAATTAGCAGAAATTGCGCAAGAAAAACTTGGTAATATTGACATGCTGATAAACAATGCGGGTATCGGCAGTGGTGCTTATGCTGAGACAATGGAATTGGAAGATTGGAAGAGAATTCTTGATGTAAATTTATGGAGCATCATCTATTCAATTAAGGTGTTTCTGCCTATAATGCTTGAAAGAGGACAAGGACATTTTATAAATACAGGGTCAGGTGCGGGAATTGTTGGTCAACCCGTTCATCTAGATTATTGTACATCTAAATTTGCGGTTGTAGGGTTATCTGAAGCACTCTTCAGTGAAGTCCGAGATAAAGGCATTCACGTGTCAGTAATTTGCCCAACGATAATTAAATCTAACATAATGGAACGATCAGAAGTTAGAATTCCGCCAGAATTAATGAAAAGTGTTAGTGAAGCTGAACTTCCCGAAAAAGAGGGAAGGTTTAAAGAAGAATTCTGGAAGGAATATTCAAAAAAGGGGCTGACCCCCGAGAAAGCCGCTAAAAAATATATAAAGGGGATTAAGAAGCAGAAGTTATTTATTTATGACAAATCAATCCTTCGAGTTGCTTTATTTATAAAGGCATGCTTTTCGTCCATTTACAAGCGTGTTTTACGTCAACAGGGCAAGGAACACGAAGAAATTATAAAAACAGCTCTAAAAAATATCTAAAATTTATGATTAAAAAAAAGAAATCATTTGAGATGAGTTTCTTCATAGGTTTTTTTTTACATTAAAACTTTTTATAAAAGATATATATACCGTTCTCCAAGACCCAAAATACGATTGAGAAGAATACAATCCATTCGGGTAATGGATCCTTTACCATAAGAAAATACGCAAAAGTCACTGCTACAAAACACCCAATTAATACTTGAATATTTGCATATTTCGAATCTTTAAACATTACAACGCTAAATAGAAAGCAAAACAATAACCCAGAAAAAAAGAAACCCATTGCAAAATAATAATGCAAGAGTAAACTAAATCCAGAAGTGGCGGGAAAGCATCCCACTATTGATAAACAAACACATCCAATTACAGATATTCCTACTGCCGACTTTCGTACGATATCATAAATGTCTTCTTGTTTTAGGACTCTTCCGAGGTGAACGAAAAACGGAATGGCGATTATTCCAGCTAAAATTAGACCAATATTGAACAATGGTCCTGACAATCCTGGTCCAGCGCCTAAATTACTCACATAATATTCAACCATGTTATATCCTGGGTATTGCGACATTGCAATGAAAATCAAGGAAACACCAACAACCATTGATATTATTGCATAGAGCCCGCCATGAACCTTCTCTAAAAGCCTATCAAATATGTTATTTATTTTATCCATTATTAAATCACCTTTTTCGACTCGATTTCCTTTCTCCTTTCCGACATCAATTCATCGCAACTTTCGGCATCTTTTGGATATTGGAAATAAGGGACAATCCATAATAACGAGCCGAGTAGAGTGACTGTATATACAAGTCCGATAGCAAAAGCCATAAGCGACCTATCAGCCGTAATAATTGAGGAAAATATTAAATTTCCAATCACATTACCGAGATTTACGAATAAACCATTTAGGGCGTGAGCTGAACTCCTCAATTCTGGAACGCAAACTTCGGATATCATTGCAAATCCATTACCGACATGCAAGTTAGCGAAAAACATTGCTGAACACGCCATGATGACGATGATAAGGATTGAATAAGGTATCGTTAAAGGCAGCAAATAAAAAGTCATATTGCAGATTGTTCCAATAATCATTCCGGACATTGCAATAACAATTCGCATGTTTAATTTCCCCTTGCGATAAAAACGGTCTCCTAAATATCCTCCCAAAAAACTGCCTGGAAGGGCAAAAAGTCCAACACATATAGTGAAAAATGTTGCTATCACCTCTTCACCAATCCTGAATTCTGTCAGGTAACGGATTCCCCAGGTACCCATGGTTGCTGCTGAAAATGAATTGAATAACTGAAAAATGAAAAAAGCAATCAAATACTTTTTCTTAAACAATTCAGCTACGTTACTTAAGGTTAATTTATAATCGTAATTGATGGCTCCTTCAAAATCTTCAAATCCTACCTCAGCACGACCTCGTTCTGGATCAATTCCTTTTAATTTATAAAGGATTAGCCATATCACTCCTCCAATAGGTCCTATCATCCAGGTGATCCTCCATCCGAATGCTCCAGTATTGCCGAATAATGCACCAGCACCTATTCCAAAACCTGAACCAAGAAGTAAACCCACGCTCATCAGCCCCCCCTTGCTTCCTCGTTCCTTTGCTGGAAAAAAATCGTTTATCATGCTAAATGCAACGGGACCGAATGCCCCTGTACCAATAGAAGCAATGACAATGCACATATAAAGCATGGCATAATGAATTGATAATGCCCCGCAGAAAAATGCCATTATCATTAGTGAATATGTAATAATTAAAATCTTCTTTCTAGAATATTTTTCAATTATTTTCTCCTGATAATAACCAAATACAAGACTCCCGATAATATTTAGGAATGCATTAGTCGCCGAGATCAATCCAATTCCAAAACTCGTGGTTCCAGGAACAGTTGCTTCAATATTTTCCATTGTCACTGCTATCTGGGACATTGAAAAGAATATTGAAAAATATAGAACCCATAACATCAAGAAACTAATGTTTCTACCTTTAATGTAACTCTCTTCCAACTTAAGCTCACATTACGAAATAATTAAATATTTGATTCTAAAAGGTCGCTACTTAAAAAGCATTTTCATTTTTTAATTATTTATTAATAATTACCAAGAGGAGAAGTCCTTCTCTTTTGAAAAATCGCGTTTTAACGGTTTTTCAGTCAGTAGGGTGAGATATCTTATGTGAGCTGATTGTTCGGCACCTGTAACGTACTGAAGTGCGTCTTCTAAAGTCATTCCTTTGGCAAATATGCCGTGACCTCGAACAACCACGAATGGATAATTTTTGAGAACTTTTGGTACTTCAATTGAAGTATAATAAGCACCTGCGGGTATCTCAACATCTATTATTGGAATTTTTTTATATAAGGCAAATCCCTCGGCATCTATACAAGTAATTTCGTCTTCTATTAGCGAAAGCGCAACGCAGTACGGAACGTGAGCGTGAATTACCGCCATTGCATCAGTTTGCAGGTAGATTGCTCTGTGCACGCCTAACTCCGTGCTGGCAATTAACGAACCAGAATCTTCTTCTTCCAACGATGTTTCGACTAAATCTTCTGGTTTGAGGTTACCCAACATACCAGTGCGTCGTTTAATGATTATTTTACCACCCGAACGAATGGAAATATTACCCGAATGACTAGTATTGAGCCCTTGTCTTACAAGATGCTTACCTACCATGTCAAATATATCAAATATAGATTTATCAACAACCATTTCTCTCTCCTATGAAAATTCAATTCCTAATTGTTTAATTTTATCGGGTTTAGGAACACCGTTCTCGTCCCAACCTCTGACATAATAATATTGGTCTAACATTTTTTGTAATGGTACTACATTATCTTTAGAAAAACCTTCTTTCAATGGTTCATTTAGAAATCTTGGAGGTAAGGTATCGGCTTCTTTACCAATTCCCTCTCTTAAGTTGAACAATCGCTCTAAAGTGTAAATTCTTTCGCCAATTTTTGTCAGTTCCATGACATCATATTCAATTCCTGTAATTGCTCTAAGTAATCGTGCGTAATAATCGAGTCCTAATGCCCACCCAGCGAAAGCACAAATTACCAGACTATCTTCAGTAGCCTTTTGATTCTGTTTTAATGCGAGTAAATCTGGTTTTCCTGCAATCGTGAACCGATCGATTTTTTTCGGTGCGGCAAAGATTTCTAAGGACGCTAAATAGCCCGTGAGATGACACCCTCCTCGAGTTGATGTTGCGTACCCAAGAGCGTGCCCTACTGCCCCTCGAGGATCGTATGCAGGTAATTCTAGACCTTTCACGTGTATTGCACTGTCAGGGGTTCCATATTTTTTTGCTAAATAAGCAGAACCTTCGCTCAATTCGGCACCTATCCCTTCCTTCTCGGCGATCTTTTTCACTAATTCCTTGAGAATTGCCGCGTTTCCAAATTTGAGATCGTTATCTTTAAGCAATCCTTTCTCCTGGAGTTCCATGCCGCATGCAATGCTCCCTCCACACGAAATCGTGTCAATTCCTAACTTATTACACAAATAGTTTGCTTGAGTAACCGTAATTAAATCATAAATTCCAAGATTAGGCCCGAGAGCCCATACTGATTCGTATTCTGGGCCTTTTCCTTCCATGTCACCGGCTTTAGTCATTCTTCCGCAGCGAATGGGGCAGGCAAAACATCCTTCGTCTTTCTGGAGTATCTGTTTTTCTATTGCTTCGCCACTAACCTGAGCGGCTCTTTCATCGTAGCCTTTCTGGAAGTTGTTTATTGGCAACATTCCGAGGGTGTTAATTACATTAACAAGGGCAGCAGTTCCCATTTTTGGCAATGAAATTCGCGTTATTGGCACTACTTTTATCTTATCCATTGCGACTTTAACAAACTTTTTCAACAATTCGGGGTCGTTTACTTCTGTTTTTTTAGATCCGCCTTTTACAACAATAGCTTTCAACTTTTTGGACCCCATTACAGCTCCAACTCCACCCCTTCCAAACGCTCTATCAGCATCGTTCATTATGGCAGCGATTTTAACCAAGTTTTCTCCAGCTGGACCAATTGAAAGGACATGAATTTTATCACCTTCGACTTCTTTCAGCTTTCGCAGCGTTTGTTCGGTGTCAAGTCCCCAAATACTAGACGCATCTTTAATGGTTGCCCCTTCATCTCCATTTATTAATATATAACCAGGCTGTTTCAAGGTCCCTTCTATTAGAATGCCGTCAAATCCGCACTTTTTCATGACGGGTGCAAAAAATCCCCCAGAATTGGAATAAAAAATTCCATGTGTCAATGGAGACTTTGTAACAAGCGAAAATCGACCATTTGTCGGTATTGAAGTCCCTCCGAATGGCCCCGTGGTAAAGATCATCACATTTTCAGGGCTTAGGGCATCAACTTGAGGTGCGATTCGATCCGTGAAGAGTTTTACTCCGAGACCTCTCCCACCAATATAATCGTTTAAAATTTCATCAGATAAAGGTAAATCATTTACTTCTTGTTTTGAAAGATTTATTTCTAATAAACTATTATTCATTCCTTTCATTTTTCTAATAATATAAATGGTCCAAAATTTAAATTTAAATTGAAAAAAGTTGAATTTGATATAATGGATATTTTATTTGAAAAAATTAATCACGATTAAAATGGATGCGAAAGAGAGAATAATTAAAACAATTAGTCATGAAGAGCCAGATCGAGTCCCTTCATACGAAGGTTCAATTGATAATTTGAGCGTATGTAATCATTACGATGTCAGATATTCATTTCAAGGAATAGGATCTGCTATGAAACTTGGTTATAACCTATGCTTCAGGAGTAGAAAACTCTTTAATAAAGTACTTAGTAAGATAAATGCTGTTAAAGCAGGATTAAAAGGTCTTGCAACGCTTTATTCTCGTGCGGATATCGAATTAGTACCGACTCCGTTAGCACTCTATCCAACTATTTTTGAAAAAGACGGGTATGTTGATGAATACGGAAGAATTACTAAGTTTATGAAAAATCCTGATGATAACATGGATATTGGGTATTATATGGGGGGCTATTTTCATAATTTTGAAGACTTTGAAAATTTTCCGCAGTTAGATCCTGATAATCCTTTTAGAGAAGAAGTCTATAAGCACTCTAAGGAAGTAGAAGAGCAATTCAATGGTAAAGTTTATTTAGCCCCCACGGTATTTGGAATGATGGAACCAACATGGGAAGCATTTGGTTTAGAACAGTTTAGCAGGATGTTGGCGAGACCTCACGAAATAAAACAGATTTTTGACAATAGAGGTGAATTTACCGTGGAAATGGTAAAAAGAGTGATCGAGTGGGGCGAAACTGGTCCCATTATCATGTGCGATGACTATGGGTATAAAGCAGGTCTTTTCATGAGCCCAAAACAATATCATAAATATGTTATTCCCTGGATAAAAAGAATATGCGATACGGCTCACAAAGGTGGGCTTAAATTCATATTACATAGCTGTGGAGATATCTATAAAATTTTTGAGGATCTCATCAAGAATGGAGTTGATGCCATCCATCCAATTGAACCGACAACTTCAAATCCGGAGTTTGACATCTTTAAACTTCACGAGAAATTTGGTGATAAAGTGACATTTGTTGGTAATGTTTCTCCTCAAGATCTTTCCACTCAAACACCAGAATTTATCAAAGACTATACTAAAAAGTTAATACGGGAAATCGCACCGGGAGGAGGTTTAATTATAGGTTCGGGACATAGCATTAATCCCGCAATCACGTTGGAGAACTTTATCGCAATGCGAGAAACTGTTGAAGAATATGGAAAATATCCAATCAAAATTGATTAACTTTTAATTTCAATTTTTTATAATTTCTATTCTTTGTTATCAAGCTTTCGAAATTCTAAAATAATCTTAAGTTCAAGAAGAGTTTGTTTAGTTAACTCGTAAGAATAGAGAGCTACTATTTTTTCAATGTAATATTTCATAAAGAGTGAAAAGTTCTCGTTGAGATCGTGTACTCCCGCAACTAGTAATCTATCCCCTTGAAAATTTGTTTGGAAACTCTTAAACCAATTTTGATTCTTATCAGAAAAGACATAGGTATCAAGGCTTCTTAAAAATGATTTTATATTATTGCTAGAGTAATAAAATCCTTTTTTGGCTAATTGAACGCATACATCAGCGAGCTTTTCCAAACCTTCATCGTCTAAAAGTCCGAGAATAGTAGAATATTCTGCCTTACTTATTATGACGATTGGAACATTTTGCTTTTCATGTTCAAGTTTAAACAGCATGTAATAACTTAACGCCTCTCGAATGAGTTTACTTACTCTTATGTTTTTCTCATTGGAATATTCAAGGATATCATTCATTAATTTATCGCTTACTCGAGTACCGATAACTTTTTCTTTTTTTTCCATATCATTTCATCAATTTTTAGAAATACTAAGTATCATTTTTTACTATAATTTAGTAATGTTAACATTCTTTTAAATATTTAAATATAAGTTAACATTAATCAATAATATCAAAAAAAAATTTTCCTATTTAGAATTATCAAGTGATATATAATGAGTAAAGAAAAAATTGTTGTTATTGGAGCGGGTTCATTTCAGTTTGGACTTGGCTCTGTAGGTAGCATTTTAAATAGTGAGGTTTTAAAAGGTTCAACGATATGCCTTCACGATATAAACGAAAAAACTTTAGACTTAGTAAAACAATCATGTGAATCCGCAGTTGAGAAAAGAAAGTTGGATTTTACAATTGAGTCCTCATTAGATCGAAAGGAAGCATTAAAGAATGCTACATACATTATTTCCGCAATAGAGGTAACTCCACGATTCAAACTTTTGAGATGGGATTTTGAGTTTCCTATGATGTGGGGAAGCACGCAAATCACGGGAGAGAACGGTGGACCTGGAGGACTTTTTCATTCATTAAGGGTGATTCCTCCTATCTTAGATATATGCGAAGATGTTCAAAAGATTTCTCCTAACGCACTTTTTATAAACTATTCCAATCCGATGAGTCGAATCTGTCTTGCCATAAAACGGAAATTTCCAAATCAAAAATTCGTAGGATTATGTCACGAATTACCCCATCTTACAAATTTAGTTCTCAAGAGAATCTTGGATACACCAATTTCAAATATTGAAGTAAAAGCAGGAGGGCTGAATCATTTTGGAGTCGTGCTAGAGGCAAAATATCGGGATACGGGAAAAGATGCATATCCAGTTATTCGAGAAAGAGGTCCTAAGGTTCTTGAGAATTTATCTGGGACTACAGATTTGTCTCTCATTAAATTTATTTTAGAAACTTACGATTATTATGCTTATACAACAGATAACCATTACGGAGAATACCTTTCATGGGCATGGGATGTTGCTGACTTGCCTCATGGGCGTGAATTTTGGGAACAATACGAAACTATGTCTGATAAAGCTTACAATAGAATTCAAAGGAAGATTGAAAGCGGTAAAGGAGATACGCTCGTGAAGGACGACGGTGAAAGAGCTGTTCCGATCATTGAAGGTATAATAACTGACGATAATCACGAAGAACCCTCTGTAAACCTTCCAAATGAGGGGATTATCACGAATCTCCCGGAAGACCTAGTAGTGGAATGTCCAGCAATCGTCAATAAAAACGGACTCAAGGGAGTACCGCTTGGAGAATATCCAAAAGGACTTGCTGCGTTACTGCGAACTCAAGCTTCTGTTCAAGATCTCGTGGTTGAAGCAATTCTTACAAGATCTAAAAAAGTTGCATTACAGGCCCTTCTTGCCGATCCTGTAATAAACAGCACTTCGCAAGCCAAAAAGATTTTAGAATCCATGCTAAAACTTGAAAAGAAATATATACAAATCGAGCTAGTTTAATATAAAGATATAAGTGAATAAAAATGAGTAAAGAAAAAATTGTGATAATTGGAGCGGGATCCCTTCAATTTGGATTAGGTTCAGTCGGGAGTGTAATAAATAGTGAAGTTTTAACAGGATCTACCGTATGTCTTCACGATATAAACGAAAAAAATTTGAATTTAGTTACTCATGCATGTCAGTCTGCTGTTGAGAAAAAGAAGTTGGATTTTTCTATTGAATCATCGGTTGATAGAAAAGAGGCCTTAAGAAACGCAACTTTTATTATCAATGCAATAGAAATCCCTCCGAGATTTAAACTCTTGAGATGGGATTTTGAATTTCCTATGATGTGGGGTAGCACGCAGATAACTGGTGAGAATGGTGGACCAGGAGGTTTTTTTCATTCATTGAGAGTAATACCTCCCATTTTAGACATTTGTGAGGATATTCAGAAGATTTGTCCAAAAGCCTTTTTTATAAATTATTCCAATCCCATGAGTCGAATTTGTCTTGCTATTAAGCGAAAATTTCCTAACCAAAAATTTGTAGGTTTATGCCATGAAATCGCTCATGCTGATATTTATCTTCCAATTATTTTAGATACAGATATTTCTAATATCAAGTATAAAGCAGGAGGTTTGAATCATTTTGGGGTTATTTTAGAGGCAAGTTATCGCGATACTGGAAAAGATGCATATCCAGAAATTCGCAAGAAAGGACTAGCAGCTTTTGATAAAATTGGAAATGATCCAAGATTATCACTAAGTAGTGATATCTCACTTATCAAGTATATCTTGGAAATATATGACTATTTACCATATACGACCGATAACCACTACGGAGAATACATGTCTTGGGCATGGGAGGTTGCCGATTTACCTCATGGACGTGAATTTTGGGAAACCTATGAATCATACCTAGCTAGCAGCTTCAAAATAACAAAAAGAACCATAGACAGAGGGAAAGGCGGTAAACTCGTAAGATCCGATGGTGAAAGAGCAGTTCCTATTATCGAAGGCATTTTAACGGATAGCAATCACGAAGAATTATCAGTCAACCTTCCAAACGATGGGATTATAACGAATCTTCCAGCAGACCTTGTAGTCGAATGCCCTGCGATTGTCAAAAAAGATGGCCTTCATGGAATACCGCTCGGAGATTATCCAAAAGGGCTTGCTGCGTTACTCCGAACTCAGGCTTCTGTTCAAGATCTTGTCGTTGAGGCAATTCTTAAAAAATCAAAAAAAATTGCGCTTCAAGCGTTTCTTGCCGATCCCGTCATAAACAGCACATCGCAAGCCAAAAATATCTTGGAATCAATGTTAAAACTTCAAAAAAAATACATTCAAATAGAGTTAGAATAAAAAAAAACAGAAAAAATAGATTTCCATTTTTTCTTTCCAATTATTATAATTAATATAATTACTCTATAGTATTTTTAAACATTCCCTAACTTGATCTTATTCGTTCTAATAGACAATGAGAAATATTAATATACTAGATTCGATCAAGATATATTATAATTAAATTTATTGATAACTCATGCTGGAAAAAAAAATAGATGATACTGAGATTAAACGATATCCAAAAAGAATTATAACTTCCTTTCAACTCGGAGGTCTGATTTCTTTAATGACAGGTCAATTATTTACCGTACAATTACAATTTTTCTATGTTGAGGTCATAGGTCTTGAAATAACTTTATTCATGATTGCAATGAATATTTTTACAGTTTTTAACATGTTTAACGACCCGATTATTGGTTATTTATGCGATAGATCTACTAAATTAACAAGTAAATGGGGAAAGCGATTTCCATTTATAGTAATGGGTGCGTTTCCCTGGGCAATTACTATATTATTTATCTTTATCCCGCCTTCTGTCAGTCAAGTCGGGCAATTGGGTGTTTTTTTCTGGGTATTAATCATGCATGCCTTGATGGACACGGCGTTTGCATTATATAACATCAACCGCGGGGGTCTTTTTCCAGATAAATTTCGACATCAAGAAGACCGAAACTGGGCAGGTTTTATTGGAGTAATCCTTGAAACTTTTGGCGTGATATTAGGATTTATAATTCCCATATTGGCAATAATGGAATTGGGAGAAACTAATGGATTTGTCGCAACTGGTATTATTGTATCTATAGCAAGCATTATTCTCTTTATTTTAATGATACCGGGTGTCAGAGAAGGACCAGACATAAGAGCACGAAGAAGTGCGCTTGACGAAAAGGAAATAATTTCTTTTTTTTCAGGAATGAAAGAAATTTTAAAAAATAAAATCTTTATAGGATTCCAGTTCTTTAGTATCGCCTATGGAACTGCAATGGGAATCATAATGACATCCATTCCTTACTTCGTAGAAGATGTCCTTCACATGGGAACAGAAGGTCAACTTATTGTGATTTTCTATGTCATTGGTGTGATTTTGATGGCTCCTATTTGGTACAAGCTTTCTTTTAAAATAGGAATTAAGAGAGTGGGATTAATTGGGGGATTATTTCTTGGTTTTATGGGTTTACCTATACTTTTTATTCCAACAGGCAATATAGGTTTATTAACAGCTATCATTGTTCTCTCTCTGGCTGGTGCTGTAGACGGAGCTATAATCAGCATGATGGGACCACTTAGTTCAGCTATGATTGATGATGCCTCGATAAAATCGGGAAAACGTCAAGAAGGATTATATGGCAGCGTTGGAATTTTTTTGGGCACTATAAGCACTGCGACTAGATATACTCTAACATGGTTTATTTGGTTATTATTTGGTTATCAAAGAGGTGCAACAGATTCGACTGCCCTCCTGGGATTACGCATACAAATTGCTATTTTTCCGATGATCATAATACTCACGGGGGTGTTAATTTTTTGGAAGCTTTACTCCCTATCCCGGGCGGAAATTAAAGAGAATATTATTAAACTGAAGGAAATGGGAATTTAATTATATTATTACTCCAGGTTAAAGAAGATCGTCCCAGAGTAATCTTAGCTCATTCATCGGATCTTGCTCAACACGAGATTCGACTCCCAATATCATGGTCGCCCGTTCATCAAGATCGTACGGAGGCCATTGGGGTAAACCATCATGGTTTGGATTTCCCGTTCGGGCAAATGCCACCCAGGCATCCATCACGTTTTTGGCTAATTGTTTCGAATCTTCGTTAATCTCAATTCCTCCATCTGCTATATCCTTTGTATCCAGGTTTCCAAAAACAAACGGAATTTCAATCGTGTGAAGCGCCATGTTATTTTCTCGCGATCCGTGGGTAAAGATGTACATGTATGAGTTTGGCTGATGATTTACATACGCTTCTAAATTACGGATAATTGGTATTCTAAAAATGATGTCCGTCAGGAGCGTGTCCAAGTACTTATATGGTATTTTTTTATATTCATCTTCTATTCCATTTTTATAAATTTCTATCAATTGGTTTAAATCTGGCTCTGATACGCCACTGTCATAGAATTGCTGCTTCACTATATCAACAATAGGTTTTGCTTTAGCATCATCTGCTTGTTTTAGCATGATAGGAAGAAATCCAATTTC
>Ga0180431_10003860_pt1 | contig 18931 bp, 21 predicted proteins | sample SS_ome_11_FD_132459 | JGI IMG/M metagenome (GOLD analysis project Ga0180431, IMG submission 132459) | Hypersaline lake sediment archaeal communities from the Salton Sea, California, USA - SS_1_MS_1 metaG | ecosystem: Environmental > Aquatic > Non-marine Saline and Alkaline > Hypersaline >... | reverse complement strand
CAGGACCACAGCGCGCCCGTCGTCGGCCGTGGACTGGGCCACGCAGATGTGCTGGGTCGCGGGCAGGAGGTCGGGCGCGCCGCACGCAACGTCCTGGTCCACGCGCACGCGAAAGTCCGCGTCCCGCGCGCGGCGCGGGTCCCGCAGCGCCGCGGCGTCGGCGAGGCTCCGCTGGAACGCAATGAGGCCCTCGTCTAGGGGCAAGACGATTCGCTGCGCAAGGCCTCCCACGCCGCGTCCCACGGCGCCTGCTCCGCGCAAATCAGGCGGGGCGGGATGTCCCGCACCAGCCCGCGCATCGCCCACTGCGGAGCCACGCCCAGCGCGCGGAGATAGGCCCACAGCTCCGCGGGGGCCTGCGCGCTCCATGCGGGTTCGGCGATCAGGTGACCGCCCAGCGCGCGCAGCGCGTCCAGCTCGAAGCGGAGGCGGCGCTCGTCGCTCGTCGGGGCCTCGACGTCGCCGCGGAGGACCTTGGCCACGAGGTCCACCAGCAGGTGCTCGCGGCCGCAGAGCAGGGCAAACGAGGGATCCTGTTGGCCGAGGATGACCGCCGCCTGCGCGGCGTGCAGAGCCACGGACGCGTTTTGTGCGCTCAGCGCGTAGCGCGCCACCGAGAGCAGCGCGCGGCTCCAAGCCTGCGCCTCGCGCACGTTGTGCTGGTGCAGCGGAAGGCCGCTGGGGCGAGCGGGCCGCTCCAGCGTGATGGGGAAGGGCACGGTCTCGACGACGGCGGCCCGCGGGTCGGGCGCGGGCGCCACGCGCGCGAGCTCGTCCACGACGCGGGTCAGAGCCGAGGCGTGGGCGCGCCCGCGGCCCCCGCCAAAGGCCATGGACACGTCCAGCGCGCACCCGCGACGCGCGGGGTCCCGCTCGAGCGCGCGGCCGAGCGCGGCGCAGAGGTCCCGCGCGAGGGGCACGCCGCAGGTCTCGTGCAGGTAGCGCTCCACGGCGCGGGCGGGCGAGGCCCCGCCGTAAAAGTCCTCGATGCTGGCGAGGACCGCGGCGCAGGTCGCGCCCTGGAACGCGTAGCGGGATCCCAGCAGAAACAGCGCGGTCACGGCCGCCGCCCAGACGTCAAGCTCCTCGCCGTAGCCGCAGTCGTCGAGCACGCGGGACGGGTCCCGCTCCAGCTCGCGCAGCAGCTCGGGCGGGCGGAAGGCGCGCGAGACCACGTAGAGGCTCATGGGCAGCTGCTCCAGCGCGGGCGCGGCGTCCACGCGGGACAGCCCAAAGTCGATCAGCCGCAGCGAGCCGTCGCGCTGGACCACCACGTTGGACGGCTTGATGTCGCGGTGCAGCATGCCGCGATCGTGGACCTGCGCGACCAGCAGGAACAGCGCGGCCACCAGGTCCATCGCCGCGAGCAGCGGGATGCCGCGGGGGACCTCGGCGCGGTAGTAGTTGACCACGTCCAGCAGCGTGCAGGCCCCGCGCTCCATCAGGATGTCGAACGAGTAGCCCGACGAGCCCCGACGGTGCACCCAGGCCGCGCGCACCGCAGGGACCACCGCAGAGCCCTGCAGGCGCGCAAGGGCGGTCAGCTCGCGCAAGTGCGTGCTGCCGAGCTGCGGGTCGTCGAAGCGGGCGCGCTTGACGCAGGTGTCGGGCGGGGCCGCAACCGCGTGGACGGTCGCGTAGGCCCCGCTGCCAATCACGGGCCCGCGCGTGACCTGCATTCCATCTGCGCGCTCGCGTGGATAGCTATTTGTGCTTGCCGTTTGCCGTTTGTTTTGGATGCGCCATTCACATGAGCAGCCGAGCCGTGAGCAGGGCGACGCCGCCGTGCACGATCCAGCCCGTGACCGTGGGCTGGCCCACGTTGTCCGACGTCCGAATGAAGTTGGCCTTGCCGCTCTTGGACAGCGCGTCGGAGAGCATGCCCGTCAGGAAGCCCGTCGCCTTGAACGAGAGCGGCGAGCCGAACACGAGCAGCAGGCCCGCGGACGCCGCCGAGGCCGCAAACTTGTCGGCGCTGGTCGTCGTGGACGCGTTCTTGTCCGCGTTGAGATGCATGGCCGCGATGACGATGAGCGTCACGCCGATCACAAACAGGGCAATGTCCGTGCCGCGGAACTTGATGCCCTCGGGGTTGAACCGACCGCGGACGATGCCGATGGCCGAGCCGTTGCACGCCGTGGTCTCGGGCGCGATCGCCACGCCAGGCGTCGATGCGGCGGAACCAAAGCTGCGGAGCTCGACGGCCATGATACGCGAAGGGTCCTTTTGTTGAAGAGGGCCCCTCCGCGAAACACAAAGCGCGTCGCGCCCATGCGTATTCCGCCCGTGGTTCACCAGACGTGGAAGCGGCGGCGGGACCCCGCCCTGCGCAAGCAGTGGGCCACGTGGGCCGAGCGGTCGGGACTGGCCTACCAGTGCCACGACGACGACGACTGCCTCGCGTTCGTCCGCGCCGAGTTTCCCGAGCTGGAGGACGACTACCTCTGGCTGCGCCCTGGCGCCGAGCGCGCGGACCTGTTTCGCTACCTCGTGATCTTCGCGCGCGGCGGCTTCTACGCGGACATGGACACGACGTGCCAGGTCCCAGTCGCCCAGTGGGGGCTGCCCGCCGACTGCGCGCTCGTCGTCGGCCACGAGGTCCCCGAGTTGGTCCAGCGTCGCATGAGCAAGCGGAGTCTCCGCGGCGTGGGCTTGAACTGGCCCGAGCGCCAGCTGGGGCAGTTCTGCTTCGGCGCGGCGCCGCGGCACCCCGCGCTGGGCGCCGTCGTGGAGGAGGTCGTCCGCAACGTGCGGCGCGCGCGCGCGTGGGACGCGGAGACCCTCGCCCGCGCGCGGGCCGACGAGGACTTTACGCTGGAGCTCACGGGCCCTGGGCCGTGGACCCGCGCGGTGACCCCGTTTCTTGGCACCCAAGGGACCCACGTGTTCGGCTACCTCGAGGGATTCGGAGGCTGCCACGCGCCGTCCAAGCTGGTCCGCCACGAATGCAAGGGCACGTGGCGGCCCAAGAGTCTAAAGAACTGGGCGCTGCGCAACGTCAAGCTGCTGGTGGTTGTAATCGCGATTCTGCTCGCGGGCCTTCTCACGGCGTGGGCCCTGAGCAGCATGGCGCGACGGCGGCGTCGAGCGCGGCCGCCCACCGCGTCGCGGGGCACGCGTAGCGCGATGGCGCCGTCGGGGACGTAGCGCCCCGCCGTTGCTTGGCATGAGCGCGGCGCACGGCGCGGTCCACGCGGTCCCACGCCCCGCTGCGTACGTTGCGCAGCAGGATGCTGACCGCGCGGCGGCCCTGCTCCTGCACGCCGAAGACCCGCAGGGTCATGTCGAGCGCCGCGCGGACCACGGCGCGGGACAGCGGGCAGCTGGCGAGCTCGCGGGCGAGCAGGAGGCACGCTAGTCGCGTGACCCAGTGCATGGGGGTCTTGCCCATGACGAACGGCACGAGGCACAGCACGCCGTCGTCCTCGTAGTCCCCAAGCACGAGCGTGCCCGCCTCGTCTGTCGTCAGGCTCGCGACGAGGTCCGAGCGCACGCGCGCGTTGCCGCGGCCCGCCGTGCGCCGCGCCGTCGCCCAGATGCGGTGCAGACGACTCAGGGGCGCCCCGCGCCCCGTCGCCTCGTAGGCGGCCTCGAGCGTGGGCACCGCGGTATCGCAAAAGGCCATGCTTGCGACGAGCGGCCCGCTGAGATACAGGCCGCCCGTCGGCGAGCCGACAAAGACGTCGCGCTCGTCCGCGTAGAACGACGGGCGGAAGACCAGCGCATGCGGCACCCGCAGCAGATACGTGTCGGTCACGATCGATCCGTAGACCGCCATGCCGTCCGTGGCCTCGTCGGACCTGATCGGGAGCCCCATAAAGCGCTGCACGATCGACGTCGGGACGCCCGCGTCGCACCCGCCGACGTCGACCTCGTAGAGCCTCGCCGCTACCTCCTGCTTGTCCGAGTAGTCATCCTGCAGGGACCGCTGGAGCGCGAGGTAGGTCGCCTGCGCGCTCATCGTAGTGGCAGCGGGCGAGCGGAGCACGAGTGCCTCGCGTTCGGCCGTGCGATGCGATGCGATCGGATTCGTCAATCTAGCAACCGCCCGATTTCCGCTGGTTGCGACTTCTGGCCAAACCTCACAATGTCCCTACGCTCTCCTTCGGTCCGCGCCTGCGACACGAGGACCTCGCGCAGATCCATGTAGTCCCCGCGTTCCATCGGCAGCGCTAGCAACACGCATAGCTGGTTGATGGGAACACCCGACGCACTGCGCACCGCCGATCGGAGCGCTGCGCGGAGGACGTCCTTGTCCTCCCACCGCGGCATGTCAAGCACGCGATAGCCGACCGCGAGGCGGTCGTCGAGATCGTAGTTCCCGCCGCGCGCGAGGTCCAGCGCGACCGCGCGCAGCGCAATGGAGCACGGAGCGTCCCGCGCGCGCAGGAGCGTGAGCAGCTCCAGGAGCGCGAGGATCGTCGCGTGCCGCGGGGGCTCGGCCAACGCGGCCTGGACCTGTCGCGCAAGCTCGTCGGCGATGCGAACGAGGTCCTCGGTGGTGGCGTGCAGGGCCAACGGGTTCCTCTGCAGAGAGGGACTGAGCTTGCGTTTCTTGTCGGACATGAGCAGGATGTGGTGCGGCCGTTCGTCGGCCGTGTTGTCGGTCTCGAGCAAACGGCGCAGCGTGCGCACGACGGGCGCAAACGCATGGCCCAAGGGCTCGCGGCACTCGGACGCGAGCACGAGCGCGAGCTCTAGGGCCGCGTGGGGGGCGGGCGACGATTCGAGATGCTCGAGCACCACGGTCAGCATCTCCGTGGCGTCGCCCTGCGTCCAGCGCCAGAGGTCGCAGATCTGCGCCATGGCAAGCACCGTATCGGCCAGGGCTCGAATCGCAAAGGGCCCTGCCGTCATGGCGGCTCGCGCCATGCGCGTTAGCATGCGGTAGCCGAGCTTCCGCTTGATGCCCTGGGCGTAAAACATGACCACCACGTGCTTGTCGGCAGGATCGGTCCGAAAGGTCGTAGGGCGCACGCATTGGAAGGTGGCGCACACGACGTCGCTCATGGCCACCATGGCCAGCGGGGTCTCGAAGACCCGCATGAGGTCGTCGTCCAGCCCGTGCACTACGGCGCTGGCCATGAGCACCGTCATCGCGGCCATGTGCGACGTGGTCATGGCGTCCTCGGGCCTTGCCCCCCAGTCCATGCGCTTGACCACATCGACGCACGCGGCGAAGATGTCGGGCTCGGCGGCCGCCAGCTGCAACCAATCGATCTGCGCGACGGAACCGACGTTGGCAACGCGGGTATGCTCGAGCGCCTCGCGGAAGAACCCGACGACGTCGCCCACGCTCGGAACCTCGTTGGACGTGCGGAGCTGGCAGGCGAGCAGGAAGCGCAGGGTCACCGCGAGCTGGCCCGTGGCAATGGTCTCGTCGTCGTCGCTCGGCACGGGCAGCCGCATGCGGCCGAGCGCCGCGACGATCTGTCCTAGCAGAGCGAGGTCCTCCGACCCCCGCGGGTCCCAATACATCGCAGACTTGGTAAGCATCAGCGGCCACTTCGTGTTGGCCCTGCGCATCACGGTGGTCCACTGGCGCGGCGTCTCGCACGCCCGCAGGCGCGCCAGCAGCTCGCTGTAGTAGGCCCGCCGCAGCGAGCCCGCGTCGCGCGTATACGCGGGTCGGGTGTCAAACCATAACTGCGGGTCTTGCAGGCCGTGCACCGACGCCGACGACGACGAGGTCGAGCCCATTGCCTCACCGCGGCGGCCAATGTGCGATTTCAATAATTGGGGACGGCGCGAGTCGCGAGCGATCACGCGGGCGTTCGTGTGGTGAAGCGGGTTGCACACGGGGCGGACGGGCGAATGGCGAACCCGCTGGACGACGCCGAGGCCCAGCGCGCGCGGGAGGTCCTCCGCGACGCGCTAAGCGAGGACGATCCCGCCCGTTACACCGCGGATCCTAGGCTCGGCAGCATCAGCCTCGCGCTGCACGGGCTGATCAGCTCGTGGCTGCGACGCGCGCGCCGTTCCGAGGACGAGCGGCGGGCCGCGCGCGCGCTCGTCGCGGACGACGTGGCGTGGATGGACGAGGTCTCCGTGGTAGTCCCGTGCCGCGTCGTGGAGCACGCGTTCCCCGCGGCCTTTTGCCTGCGCCGCGGCCTCACGGACGAGCAGGTGGCCATGCTGCGGCACGCGCGCGAGGTTCTGCGCGAGCTCATGACGCTCGCCGCGCAGGCCGCGGGACTCGCGTCGTTCGATCCCAAGCCGTTTGCCCTGGGCATCGCGTGCCACGCGGACTGGCCCCGCGCCCGCGTGGTCCGCGTCGGCCACGGCAGCCCGCTGCCCGTGGTCTATTTGAATCTGCACGCGCCGTTCCTGCTGTGCCACAGGCCCGCGGAGCCCGTGCGGTGGATCCACCGCTGCAAGAACGACGAGCCCAGCGAGTATCTGGGGCTCGGCGCGGACACGATTAACCTGGGCTTCGCGCAGCTCATGGGCGTCGCCCGCGGGGTCAAGGCCGTGCCTCCGCTGGCCGAGATCCTGCGCACCAACCGCCAGCACCTGCTCGTGCCGCAGCCGAGCACCAACCTCGAGAGCCCTGGCTTCCAGCGCAGGGTCTTCAACGCCTACTGCATCGGGTCCCTGCTCGAGCCCGCGCTCGAGCTCGCAGGCATCGCGGCCGAGGCCCGCGGTCCCGTCCGCGAGTCCGTGCTCATGCTCGGGCACGCGTTCGGCGTCTTTGCGCGGCTGGACCTCCGCAGCGTGCAGGCCTCGGGCGCCAAGGCCCGCGTGCTGCCCGCGGCGCGCGAGCACGCCGAGGCCTTTGACGTGGACGACGAGGACTTTGCCGTGGTGGGCAAGCAGCTCGACGCGCGGGTGCCCGCCGCGGTGCAGGAGCGCTACGCCATGCGCGGCGGGGACCGCCGCGGGCGGCCGCTGGACCTCGACGCGATGCGGGAGCGGGGGCAGGTCGCGGGCAGCGCGGCGTCCGCGGGGACAAAGCGGAGGCGGAGCGGGGCCGAGCGGCACCCCGAGAGCATCGCCGCCGAGCGCGCGGCGGTGGCCTACGCCATGGAGGCGCTGCGGGAGTCGGGAATTGCGTATGACGCGGGGGTATGAATTTGGCTGGCTGCTCGTGCCCTCGATCGATTTAGCTGGTCAGCGCGAGGCCCGTGCCTGCGCCGTCGGGCACGCAGGTCGGGGCCACGGGGCGGTGGCCCGCAGGGCAGCTGGAGCACAGGTAGCGGCCCGAGGCCTCGTCGAACGCGAGGAAGTTCTCGGGGCCGCCGTAGCACGGCGGGCTGTCCGCGTCGGGCCCGCCCGAGTCCACCGCGCGCGGGATGGCCGTGGAGCGGCCAGGCGTGGGGACGACCACGCGGTCCACGCCGCGGCGGCCGCCGACCCAGAAGGTGGTCCTGACCGCGGGCCCAGGCGCCGCGGCGTAGGAGGCCTCGCCGACGGCCGCGCGCACGGCCCCGCGGCGGCCCACGGGCTCCGCCAGCCGCCGCGTGCGCACGTTCTTGAACATGCCCACGCCCGAGCCACTGGGGCCCTTGGGCTCGACGTAGCCCTGCGCGTCGTAGCGGAAGGGCGCGGGCAGCGAGTCGTCGCAGTAGCGCACGCCCGCGCCGTGGCCCGAGCGCAGGGCGCGCGCCCCGTGGCCGTCCAGAGCGCTGCACGCGGGGTCCCGCGGGCGCGGGTCCCGCTTGCGCGGCGGGATCCCGAGGTAGGAGGCGGCGCCCTCGATCGGGTTGCCGTCGATGGCGCCCAGCATGCCCGCGGCGTTGCGCTGGATGACCGCGGCGTTGGGGCTCAGCGCGGGGGCGGCCATGGCCACGTCCCCGTAGCTGTGCCCGCCGAAGAGCCGCGGCACCGCGGCGCCCATGGCGGTGCTGGTGCGCGCGGACCCCATGACCCGCACGGGGCCTGGGACGCCCTTGGGAAGCGCCCCGCGCACGCGCACGGTGCCGTCCGCCGCGCCGCCCAGCATTGGCGTCGCCATGCGGGACGCGCCGTGCGCCACGCCGCTGCCCACGATGCGCTCGGCGTCCGAGTAGTCGACCCCGCGGGCGACGTAGCTCATGACGCGGGGGTCCACGGGCCCCGCCCGACCTCCAATGGCGAGCGCGTCCTTCTGGTCGCTGCGCTCCTTGTGGGCCGTGCGCGGCAGGTAGCGCAGGGCGTAGTAGTTGGGCAGGTAGACGCCAGGGCCCGCGTAGTCGGACGGGTTCGAGCGGTCGTCGGCGCGGAAGGCGGCCTCGTGGTAGGCGTATTTGGTGGACAGGTCGCCCTCGATGCTGCGCAGATCGTTCAGCTGCGAGACGACCTCCGTCGCGTCCGCAAGATAGGACATGACGCGCGGACAGCTTTTGGTCTAAAGGCGCCCCGCTGCGAAAGCGTTCCCATCATCCCAATCAGTAGAAGGCCCCCATCAGCCGCGGGTCCTTGCAGTCGGGGAACCTGCGGTAGCACGCGTAGTAGCACGGGTAGCCCGTGCCGCTGCGCGGGTCCTCGTCGCACGCGGCCATGCACGCGTTGAACGCGCCGCGTTCCTCGCACGGGACGCCGCCCGTGTAGTCCGTCAGGCGCCAGCGGGCCATGCGCGTCGCCCGCGGGAACGGGCTCTTGGGCCCCCAGATGTAATACAGGCCGTAGGCCGCGGCCGCGAGGACCACCAGCCCCACCAGCACGTAGACGATCTGCAGCAGCGTCATGCGTCAAGGCGTTTGTTTGTTGTTGCGAGTCAGGCCCAATGGATTGGATTCCATATCCGTCCCATCGATCAATCAATCAATACGAGTGGACCTGTCGCAGGTTGCGGTCGGCCCACGGGCGGCCCGCGTGGTCCATGGCGAAGAACGGCTGCCCCCCGCGGCAGGCGTCCTCGCAGGCCGCGTCGCGGAAGCAGCGCGCGGCGCAGGCGTCAAACGCGTTGGACGGCGCCGCCATGCGCGCGGGGCGCGCGCTGCCGCCGTAGCACAGCTGCGGATACTTTTCGCACCACAGCGGGGGCGGCGCCTTGGACGCGCCCAGGTCCTCGCCGCACATTGCGGGGAATCGGCGGCACACGAGGGGGGACATGGTCGTATCGCGGTGCCCGTGCGGGGCTGGCGCGAACGAGGTGGAATACGGCTCGCGCGTCAGCAGCGTGGCCATGAAGCCCGTGGGCAGGGGGCGCGGGTCCGTGTGCTCGTAGCGGAACATGCTGCGACCGTAGGTTCTTTTGTCCCTTAGCCCCGCATCGCCGCCAGCCGAGCCGCCACGTGGGCCCCGTCGATGCGGACCTTGGGCGTCGGGCGCGAGACCCTGTGCCCCGCCGCGAACGCGTAGGCCGAGGACGCGCCCTGCGCCCGCTTGCCCCTGTGCGTGGTCTCGTCCCTGCCCTGCAGCCCGTGCGCCTGCATGCGCTGCATCATGCGCACCGCGTGCGGGTCCGCGTGCTCCCGCACGATGGCCTCGAGGCGCCCCGTGGCGTCCGTCTCCTCCTGCGTGTCCAGCAGCGACAGGATCTGCGCGGCGCGCTCGTAGCTGGCGCGCGGCTTGCCCAGCGAGCGGCACTTGAGCGGGTTGAACTGCCCAGGGAGGACCGCGTGCCGCCCCAAAATGTCCGTCACGTCGGGGCCCGCGGGCAGCGCGCAGAACTCGAGGCTCCACCGATCCGTCGAGGCCTCGGCGCCCTCGATCTGGCGAATCTCCTGGCGCTGCGACACGTCCACGCGCGCCGCCACGTTGTTGCGACGCGCAAAGGACGGATCGTCGGGCATGATCATGCGGAAGTAGTCGGCGTCGTGCTTCGGAGCCTGCGTGTAGACCGCGGGCGCCGCCAGCGCGCGGGTGACCCGCACGTCCGAGTCGCACATGCTCATTCCGATTGCGTTGCTCAACCCCGCTTTGGCTTCTTGCGCCGCGGCGCAACTGCGATCCCGTAGGTCCTGCGGAGGACCGCCTCGCGGCGCGCGAGGTCGTCGGACCGCCGCTTCCCCAGCGCCGTCAGGGGCGTCAGCGGCCACGGGACCTCGTGCCACCGCGCCTCGGTGCCGCCCAGCAGGTCCTTGAGCCGCGGCTCCGCGCGGCGCGCCACGCGCGTCGGCACGGCCACGCGGAACGATGGGTCCGTGGTCCCGCCCCCGCGCCGCGCGTAGCGCCCAAAGGTCGGAACGAGCAGCGCGTCGGGGACCTCGCGCGCCACGTGCGCCGCCACCATGCAGTCCACGTCCGCCGCCAGCTCGGCCAGGCAAGCCGCGTCGCGCGGCGTGCGCGCCGCGGCGGGGGCCGTCGCCTGCAGCCACGCCAGCGTTTCCGCGGGATCCTGCGCGCGCGCGTGGGCCTCGCACGCGCGGCGCTCGCGGAAGGCCGCGTCGCCCGCGTGCGCGCCCAGCGCGAGGGTCCGCTGGACCATGCCAAAGGCCCCGCCCGCGCGGTCCGTCGGGCAGTCGCGCAGGGCCGAGGTCCGCAGCGAGCCGTGCATCTCGTGGGCCGTGGCCACGGCGCGGAAGGACCCCAGCAGGCGGACCTCGGTCGGGCGCACGGCGCGGACCCCCGCGCGCGCCGCGCAGCGCGCGGCGAACTCCGCCAGGGCCCCGTCCCGCGGCGCGGGCCACGCCACGGCAAGCACGGACCCGTTCTCGCGCCACCCGCGCGCCGAGCGGTCCCACCACGCGTCGCAGGTCAGGAGGACTACCGCGTGCGGGGCCAGCGACAGGACGGCCGCGGGCCCGCCGCTTGTCAGGGTCTCCACGCGCGCCAGCAGGGCCCGCGGGGCGGCGGCAACGGCGCCCGCGCGCGGCAGCAGCGCCGCGAGCCCGCGCACCGCGCGCCCGCGCTTGGGGTCCTTCTCGGGCACGGCGGCCAGCGCGCGCAGGTCCTCGAGGTCCGCGGCCTCGTAGCACGCGAGCCCGCACGCCGCGGCCGCCGCGCGTAGCACCGTCCGCTTGCCGCTCCCCGACGGGCCGTGCACCACAAGGACCTTGCGCTCGGCCGCGGGCATCGCTGCGAGGTCCCGCACGCGCGAGAGGACCGCGCGGCGGACCGTGGGGTCCCCAAGGACGTTTGCGAGCGCCATTGCTGTGGGGTGCGGTTGCGTGTAGCCAATTGCCTCGTCAATACAGATGAATTCGTTCGACCCGCGTTTAGGCCGTGATGAGCGTGGCCGTCGCGTAGGACGTCAGCGTCGGCGTGTCGGTCGGCAGCGTGAAGCGCTCGATGTAGAACGTGATCTTGCCCGCCGAGAGCGTATCGCTCGTGACCACGGTGAGCGAGCCCGTGTTGGACGGCGCCAGGAGCAGAGCGGCCTGCGACATCGTAGTCCACACTTCGGTCTTCTCGGGAACCCGCATCACGGGGCTGTAGAACGTGAGCGTGTTCGTGTCGCTGGTGTCGACCCACTGGTTCATGATCGTGGCCGCGGGGTCCAGAGACAGCAGCGAGATAGTCGAATCGCCACTGAGCACCGTATCGAACTTGATGCCGTAGAGGCGGTAGCCGTAGCCCGACTCGAGGTTGGCCACGGTCACCGAGTCCTCCGCGGCGGCCCCGCCGCCCGACATGGTGGCCGCCCACTCGACCTTGAACACGTCAGGGGCACCGCCCAGCTGCCCCGCCCGCGAAGCAGCAAGCTGCGGGAACCGCTCGATGGAATCATCCGCGTCGTGCACAGAACGCCCAGCCGCCATGATGCGCAGTTCAATCGATGGGTGCTTTGGTCCTCAAGGGCGCTCCCGAAAACCAGAGCCGCGCGCAGGCCGACCAGCACGCGCGCTCGAGAGCCCGCCAGATGGTAACGGCCACGCGCGCGAGGGCCCCGTAGTAGAGCAGGACGCCGCCTAGTGTTGCATACGCCCAGAACCGCTGGTCCAGACGCGCGAGGCAGGCGTCGCGGTTGGCCTCCCACACGGCCGCGGGGACCCCCGTCAGGTCCGCGCAGGCGTCCCACGGAACCGCGCCCTCGAGGAACCCGAGGATCCGCGGGCCGTGCAAATACAGCAGGTAGAGCGGATACACGAGGACCCAGTAGCCGAGGTCCATCGCGCCCCAGCACGCGCTTTGGCTTTCATGCGACGCGCGCGACGCGCTCAGGCGACGCGGAGGCCGCGGTCCATGGGGTTGTAGGCCTCGCGCGGCCCGTGGGTCGCGCTCGCGGGGTCCACGATGTAGGCGTCCTGCACGAAGCAGTAAATATTCCGCAGGCAGTATTCGTCGTTGCGGAGGACCCGCCGCAGGCCCACCCGCATGCGCGCGTCCCCAGGCGTGGGGTCCGCCCGCTGGTCGGCCAGCGCCGCGCACCCCCGAAAGCCGTCGCGGCGCCAGCGGTCCTCGTGGTCTGCCACGCGGGCCCACAGCGCGCCCATGCGCGCGCAGCGGACGCACGGGCACGCGTAGGACCGCGGGAGCTCGGTGCCGCGCCATTGCAGCTGCCCTGGGCGCGCCGTCGCAAAGACCCGCACGACGAGCGCGTCGCCCGCGTCCCGCAGGCCGTAGTCCGCGTCGCGCAGCGCGTAGCGGCCCGCGGCCTTGTCAAAGTCCGCGAGGTAGACCCCGTGCCCCAGCATGCCAAAGGTCTCCCACAGGCCGTGCGCGCGGATCGAGTCCCAGTTGCGGGCGTGCGTGCCGTGGAAGGCGACCAGCGGCGTGGGCCGCGGCAGGTCCCGCTCCGCCGCGCGGTCCGCGCAGCGGGCAAAGGCCTCGCGAAGGACATCCCATTCCTCGTCGCGCAGCGGGAACCCGAGCGGGGCCGCGCGGGCGCGGACGCCCAGCGGGGCAAAGGCGCCCCGCGGTCTCCAGTCGTCCTCGCACGTCCATAGACCTTCGGTGCGCAAGGACTCCCGCGTCCGTAGCCTCGGCTCGCAGGCCTCCGTCGTTTCCTCGACCGCTAGGTCCGCCGTCTCGGACTCGAGCGTCCAGGCATCATCCGAACCCAATCGGACTCCTAACTGGTGATAGCCGAGCCGCGGATGCACGCGGACCCGCACGGGCATGCCCACGGAACTCGATCACGACACGTGTGCGCGCGAGCTGCCGCTCGATGGCCTCGGCGCGCAGCCAGTGCTCCGCGGCGTCCCCCGTCGGGTCATCCAGCGAGAGGTAATACGCGCGGGTCCGCACGCGCTCCGCGTCGACGGGCACGGGTTCCAACCTTGTGACGCCGTGGTCCATGGGGCCGCGGCACAGGGGGCACGAGCGGTGGCCGTGCGCCCGCAGACGTTCTAAGCACTCGCAGCAGACCTCGTGCGCGCAGGGCCCCACGTGCACCGCGTGCGCCATGCGCTCCGTGCAGACGCAACACTCCTCCATGCCGCCTAATGTGTCATTTCATTCTGAACCCGTCATACGCTCTAGGCCCTCGGCGTAGACCGTCAACGCCGCTTCGACGGTGGCCGCGTCGTCGCAGGCCTCGTCGCGGACCAAGGCGTGCTCCGCGGCGCACGCGCGGCACTCGAGCGCGTAGCCCGACGGATCGCGCGTCATCTGGGCGGCCACGCGGCCACTGAGCGGATCGTCGGGGTTCGGGTTCTCGGTGAAGAACGGCAGGGAGACCTCCAGCAGCTGCGTCAGGCGCTGCGCCGCGGACCACCCGCTGCCCAGCGGCTCGAAGCAGATCGCGCCCGTGTGCAAGTCCACGTTTGGATGGTGCAGGGGCTTGAAGAAGCTGACCGACGGGCTCTTGAACGGATAGCGCGGGCCCAGCTCGAAGACGATGCCCCACGCCGCGCGGCCGTAGGGACTCGACGCGGGGCTCTCAAAGAACATGAGATACCTGTCCTCCGCGACGCGGAACACGGGATACTTGGAGCTTGCGATGACCTGCTGGACGTCGCGCGCCCGCCGCAGGGCGCTCACGCGGGACACGCCGTGGGCCATTCCGACGGCGACAGAAGTGCTTCTTGCTGCAGCGCCAAACGCGCCGCGCGACCCAGCACAATGTGCGACCGCGCCCCGCGCACCGCCGCTTGCAGATCGCCCCACGCGAACCACGCGAGGCGGCGGCGCGCGCGCCACGGCTGCGCGGATGGCTCCGCGGCTCGGGCGGCGGGCCCACGGATGCCCGCGCGGACCGAGGCGTGAAGGTCGGGCAGGAGCCTGGCGAGCGCGTAGGGGATCTCGAGGACGAGGACCCTGCGCAGGCCGCGCGGGCGTCCGAGGTCCTGCAGGACCACGGGCTGCAGCAGCAGGAAGCTCGCGCGCGCCGTCGCGTCCTTGAGCGCGCGGCGGCGGGCGTTGGGCCCGCGCGGCAGCGGCCCGCCAAGGTCCTGCAGCTGGTGCACGGCCGCGGCGGCCGACGGGTCCTCGGGCTCGCCGAGCAGCACCGAGGGGGCCTCGTCGGCCGCGCGGCGCGTGACGACGAGCACGGCAGCGTAGTCAGACAAAGCATCGGGGTCCGACGACGACATGGCGGATCCGCTGCTGCGCGTCGCGCGGGACACGAGCCGCGAGCTCTACGCCCCGCCCGTCGACGCGGATGTGATGGCGGACGTGGGCTTGTCCCAGCGCTACTACGTGGACACGACCGCGCTGGAGCGGGCGACGCCAGGCAAAGTCCTGCAGGGCGACGCCGTCAAGGTCGCGGCCATGAACAAATACATGCGCCAGCGGCAGGCGCTGGCCGCGCGCGGGCGCTGGGAGGGCGCCGTGCTGGCGGGCGCGCAGGCCGTGGCGTATGACTACGACAAGAACCCGTGGGGCATGGGCGTGCCGCGCGCCGTGCAGCCGAGCCTGCAGCGGGCGCAGCGGCTGCTGGGGGCCGCGGCGCCGTCCGCCGTGGCCGAGAGCCTCGTGTTCCGCGCGCTGGACCCGACGCCCTTTGGGGTCGTCGGCATGCCCTCGGGCTACGCCCTGCGCACGCCGCGGGGCGAATACTTCAACGGCCTCGTGCTGGACGGCTTTCTGGACCCGACGGATCCCAAGGCCACGGCGCTGGACCGCGCCGCGCTGGCGGGGCCCGCGCGCGGGCTTGGGCTGAACATCGGGGAGCGGCCGCGCGTGGGGAGCACCAAGCGCTTCGGCGCGGTGCGCCCGCAGCTGGCCGACCCCGCGAGCTGGGAGCCGCGGTTCACGTCCCAGCGCCGCGCGGGGGGCGCGGACGGCGCCGCGTATCCCGTGGACGCCGCGGACGACCTGCTGGTGGCGGAGACCGCGCGCATCGCCGCGGGGCACGGGAAGGCCCCGTCGGATCCGCGGGCCGTGGTCCCCGCGCGCTCGGACTACGCGGACTGGGCGTGGCCCCCAGGCGTGTCCGCGGGCCTGCGGCCTGGGCGGGACACGGTCGAGGGCCTGCTCGGGCTCACGCCCGCGGGCAGCCCGCTGCGCCCGATCCGCCTGCTGACCTACGCACAGGCCTCGGCGCAGCAGAAGCTGGGCACGCACGTGCGCCACGGGTCCCGCGCGCGGTGGGGCAGCCCGTGGGCCGAGCAGACCGAGGTCCCCGCCGCGGTGGACCCCCGCAACCCGCCGCTGGGGAGCCCCGCGGCTGAGGGCCTGTCCGTCTACTACGGCGGCCGCGCCGCGCGCCACGCCGCCGTCGTGTCCGAGCCGCCGCAGGACCCCGACCAGAGCCTGCCCCCGCTGGACCCATCGCGCATCCGCTACGACTTTGAGCTCAAGGAAACGAGCGCGGTATCCACGCTGCTTATCGTGCTCGCCGCCGTGCTACTGGGGGTCCTGCTCGTGCTCCTGTGGCCCCGCCCGCGACGCACGGGAACGGCACGGTCCCTAGCCGCGAGTGACGTCCGCGGCGGGGGCTGCGGATGTGGAATGCAATGATTTGACGCGCAGACTTGTAAACAAAGCGATCGATCATGGCGCAGTATTCGTCGGCTCCCTACTCGGGCGACCTTGCCCTGTTCGCGCTCAGCTCGGAGCAGGTCTACGTGCACGGGCAGATGCACCTCGGCAGCAACTCCACGTTCCTGGACACGGGCTACGCCAGCATCGCCAACGCGAGCATCAGCTCGCTGGTCGGCACGTCCGCCAGCATCTCTAACGCTAGCATCAGCTCGCTGGTCGGCACGTCCGCCAGCATCTCGGTCGGGACCATCGCGACGCTTGCTTCGCGGGTAGCGACTGTGACCGAGCTCTACTCGAGCCTGACCTCGTTCACAGCTGACAGCGTGCTCTACCTTGGCAGTCATACCAACGGCCGCCATCTGGCGACGTCTGCGCCCACAGGCACGATTGGAGCTGTCTGGGTGCTTAACGGCACCCTAGTCTACCAGCAAACCTAAGCAGCTAATGCTATTCGTATGGACTGACCACGCAGACCCTGCGCTCCAAATCGAAATCCCACGCGAGGCCCATCATCTGGGCGATGCCCAGCAGCAGCACGGGCCGCCCGTCAAAGAGGCCGTTGACGCTCGGGTCGTCCAAGCGGAAGGTCGACACGCCGTCGCGGAGGTAGCGCGCGGGCTCGTAGCGGAGCACAAGGTTGCCGCGGAGCACCAGCTCGACCACGAGGCATCGCGCGGCGCTGGTCCGCTGGTCCGACGCGGGGAAGCCCGCGGCCAGCAGGGCCTCGGACGCGGTCGGCGGCCAGTAGCTGTCGCTGGTGCCCGTGTCGACGACCGCGTGCCGCACGGCGGCCTTGGGCAACGTCGTAAGCACGGCGCCAGTCGCGGGGTCCAGCAGGCGCACCGCGTCCACGTCGACCACCGCCGCGCCCATGTATTTGAAGTCCCTGCTCAGCGGCACCGCGCGGCTCTCGGGGTTCTCCAGCGCGCAGCGCGCGGGCGGCGCGCCGAGCACGAGCAGCCCGCGGCCGTTGGCCCCGCAGGCCACCGCGTAGCGGCGGGGCAGGCGCAGCGCGGATAGGACCTCGCCCAAAAAGCACGGCTCCTTGGAGGTATGCGCGCGCGGATCCATGAGGCCAACCACGTTGGAGTGCGTTCCCTCCATGGCCGAGGCCGCGTGCACCGTGATCGCGGGGACCACGGCCTCCTCAAAGCGATCGTCGGCCTCCAGCGCGGGGACCCCGCGGGCCCCGTCGCACGCGCGGCCCAGCGCCTGCGCGTCCAGCACGCGGAGGACCAGCGTGTCCCGCACCAGATCGCTCTGAATGCGGAGGCTCGCGTAGTGCAGCTCGGCCGTGCGGTTGAGGAAGGTGGCCGTCTCGGTGGGGTCGTAGCCCGCGTCCCGCGCGGAGCACAGCTGCGCCCGCGCGCACTGGCGGGTCGCCACGCCAAGGTAGAAGCTGCCGCTGTCCACCACGACGAGCACGTTGTCGTTGCCCAGGCGCAGCCGCACCACGAAGCCCGCGTCGCGGTCCGAGTAGTGCATGGGCAGGACCACGCCGCGACCCACGGGCGGCGGCCGCGCGGCGCGCACGGGCAGCACGGCGTCCAGCAGGCGCAGCGGGGGCACGAAACCGCCGCCGTGCGGGGCCGCGGGCAGCGCCGCGCGGCGCGGGAGGCGCCACGGGCGCTGGAGGCGCCGCGAGCGCACGGGCTGCGGGACGAGCGCCTTGACCTTGGCCAAGGCCCCGCGCAGCTGGTGGACGACGGTCCGCAGGCGCATGGCGCGCGCCACGACGAGGCCCGTGCCCAACACGAGCGCCACAAGCGCGAGGCCGAGGACCCACCGCGCCTGCGCCCCGCGCGCCCACGCGGGCATGCAGGGATCCCTGCGTAGCATTGTGGTAAGACAAACGCCTTTGGTCCAACCGATGGCGTCCGAAGCCTCCGTCGAAGTCTCCGTGCCCGCGGCGCCCGCGGCGCCCGAGCTCAACGAGCCCGCGGTCGCGCGGCTGCTGGCCGATCTGACCCCCGCGCTCCGCGCGGGCGCGCGGCTGACCTCCGTCGCCCAGGCCACGCGGCTCGTGCCGCAGGCCATGCAGCTTGTGGCCCAGCAGGACCTGCCCAAGCGCGAGCGCAAGGCCGTCGTCTGCGCGGCGCTGCGGCGGCTGGCGCGCGCGCAGGGCCCGCAGAGCCCGCTGCACAAGATCCCGCATCTCGAGGGCCTCGTGGACACGCTGGTCTCCGCGGCGCACGGACGGCCCGCTGCGGTGGCCGTGCCCCCGCCCGCGTCGGGCGTCGCCGTGGTCGACCCGCAGACCGAGGCCGTGCTCCGCGGCTACGAGGCCGTGCAGGGCGCCGTCCGCGACGCGCTCGCCGACGACGGCCGCGTCACGCTGGACGAGCTCACGGGGATGATTCCCGTGGTTCTCTCCGCCGTGCGCGACGTCCGCGGGCTGGAGGACCCCGCGGTGCGCCGCAGGATCAGCGTGGAGGTCCTGCTCCGCGTCGGGGACTCGCACGGGCTCCCGCGGTCGTCCGTCATCACGAACGCGCTGGAGGCCGCGCTGGGCCTGATCGAGGACGCGGCCGCGGGGCGCTTTGCGTTCGACGGCGCGGTCGACGCCGCGGTCGCGCTGGCCGCGCAGGCCGCCGCGTCCGAGGACTGCTTGGCCCTGCTCGCGCGCGTCTGCGAATCCTCGCGGCGGCGGGGCTGAACAATGCATCATCGCACATCTCTCGACCACAGCAGCAGCAGCACCAATGGATCTCGTCGTCGTGCTCGCGGGCTCGCGCGCCGCGGACTCTCTCCACGAGAGCCTGCTGGAGGAGCTCGGCCGCGAGGCGCGGCGCGTGGCGCTGCTGCTGGCGACCCCCGACGACGTCCGCCTCCTGCTGCACGCGGAGAAGCACGCGCTCTCCGTCGCGGACCAGTGCGACGCGACCACGGGGGCCTTCCGCGCGACGGCCCCGCTGGGCGACGTGGAGCCGCTGCTGTTCCAGCCGCTGCGGCCCGAGCACCTGCCCTGGGTCCTCGAGACCGTGCACAAGGCGCGGGCGGAGAAGTTTGCCAACGAGCACGGCACCGCGGTGCCCGCCGTGCGCATGGCCGTCCGCGTCGCTGCCCGCGTCAACCCGCGCCTGCGGCAGGCCCGCGTGCTCGTCGTCGACGACGCCTACGAGCGCGGCATCCCCGAGCTTCGGCGCGCGGTGCTCTCCGTCCAGCTGGAGCAGAACCGCACGGTGACGCCCGTGCCCAT
>Ga0180431_10003857_pt1 | contig 18938 bp, 7 predicted proteins | sample SS_ome_11_FD_132459 | JGI IMG/M metagenome (GOLD analysis project Ga0180431, IMG submission 132459) | Hypersaline lake sediment archaeal communities from the Salton Sea, California, USA - SS_1_MS_1 metaG | ecosystem: Environmental > Aquatic > Non-marine Saline and Alkaline > Hypersaline >... | reverse complement strand
GTTGTGGGCCTGCAAGGTAGCATGGGCATCTTGCCCATGGACAAAACGCCGTGAAAACGAGTCGCCGGACTCTCTTTTCACGGGCAAGATGCCCGTGCTACACCCACAACGCAACCGGCTCGATCAGCCCGGCCTTATGTCCCCGTAGTGCGGCGGGATATCCTCATCCGGCTCCCGGTCGGGGTCGGTCGGCGTGGCTTGGCTTCGCAGGGCCCGCAGTTCGGCGGCCAGCCGCTGCTGGGCCTTGCTCAGCTCGTACACCACGGCGTTCAGGTCGTCCAGCCCCTTTTCAAGGTACGCGAGCCGCTCTTCAAAGTGGATTGCGCGATCGTCCATGGCGTCTTCCCGGAGACTGACCGGCCATTGTACGCCCCGCCCGCAGGCCGGGCCAGCTTCTCTCGGTCATCATGTTGACGAAAAAGACCTTGACCTCACCGGGGCCGAAGCTGTACAAAAAACGTGAGGGCCCCTGCGGACACAAGCAGGTAACCTCGAACTTTTCATCTACAAGGGTCAGAGTCTGTCTTGAGAACGAGGTCAGGAGATCTAGCAATGTCCAGAAATTCGTGTGCCTGTCGGATGCTGTGTGAACTTGACGGCAAGATGCTGCGGCGCCTAGGCGCAAAGCCGTGCGGGCTCGTATCGGCCCCGACCGCACGGCCGGACGGCCCCGCGACGATCGAGCCGCTGGAGCCGAGGCTGCTCCTGTCGAGCGGTCCGGTCGCTTACCCCACCGTGACCGTTGACGAAGGCCAGGTCGCGATCAACGCCGGAGCCTTCGATGACTTCGAGTTCAACGAGATCGTGACGATCGAGGCCTCCGTCGGCACGGTCACCAGCCCCAGCGTCGCGGGCTTTGTCGACAGCGGCCAGAGCCCCGCCGCCGGACTCGATAACCGGGACGTCGGGCTCGGCGACCTCGACGGCGACGGGGACCTGGACGCCTTCATCGTCAACTGGGGAACGTTCGCGAGCACACCAAAGCAGGAGCGCGTCTGGCTCAACGACGGGGCCGGCACGTTCACCGACAGCGGCCAACTCCTGGGCAACAGCCAGACCTATCGCGTCACCCTCGGCGACGTGGACGACGACGGTGACCTGGACGCTATGGCGGCCACGGTCGACGGCGCGGCGGTCTGGCTGAACGACGGCGCGGCCAACTTCACCGCCGGGCAGTTCATACCCAACGCGAAGCACGTGACCGACGTGGGCCTGGGCGACCTGGACCGCGATGGGGACCTGGATGCCTTTCTGGCCGTACGAGCCGACTCGAATGAAATATGGCTCAACGACGGCAGCGGCACCTTCACCGACTCGGGCATCCGACTGGGCGGCACGGCGTGGAGCTACGGCGTCGAGTTGGCCGACCTCGACGGCGACCTCGACCTGGATGCGCTGGTGGCCAACCTGCAGTCCGGCCAGAACTACGTCTACCTGAACGAGCTGAGCGGCGACCCCAGTACCTTCGTGTTCCACCAGATCGTCGGCGGAAAGAGCGACGAGGCCGTCCTGGGCGACCTGGACGGGGACTTCGACCTGGACGTCTTCATACCCTATACCGACGGACCCAACGAGGTCTGGCTGAACGACGGTGCGGCCGGCTTCACCAACAGCGGGCAGAGCCTCGGCGGGACCGTCGACAGTCGCGACGTGGCCCTGGTGGACGTGGACTACGACGGGGACCTTGATGCCTTTGTCGCCAACAGGCCCGCCGACGCGAACACCATCTGGCTCAACAACGGCGCGGGCAGCTTCACCGACAGCGGGCAGGCCCTCGGCAGCGGCGACAGCCGCGACATCGAAATGGGCGACCTCGACGGCGACGGCGACCCGGACGCCTTCGTCGCCAACGCAGCCACCGACAGCACGATCTGGCTCAACGAGAGCCCGTGGAGTTGGTCGCTGGCCACGACCGACGGCCCCGACCAGTCGCAGACGGTTGCGATCACCGCCACCGACGGCACCGGCGCGACCGACACGACCACGTTTGAGCTGGTCGTCAGCAACGTCGCCCCGACCTTCGAGGCCGGGCCCAACGAAACGCTGCCGGAGGGCATCGGTGCGTTCAGCCGCACGGGGATTGCCTTTGTCGACCCCGGCGCCGAAACGTGGACCGGCACGGTCAACTGGGGCGACAGCCCGACCAGCGAGCCGCTTCCGATCGACCCGTCGGCCAAGACGTTCGACCTGGGGCACACCTACACGGCCGCCGGCACCTACACCGTCACCGTCACGATTGACGACGGCGACGGCGGCAGCCACACCGATACGTTCGACGTGGACGTCAGCGAACTGGTGCCGGTCAACACGCCCCCGACCGTGAACGTCGGCAGTGCCGCGGTGACCGTGGACGAGGGCGATACGGCCGGGAACTCAGGCACATTTGACGACGTCAATCCGGGCGATAACGTGATCATTACCGCCTCCGTCGGCACGATCACTCAGGACACCGGCAACAGCGGCAACTGGAACTGGTCGCTGCCCACGACCGACGGACCGGACCAGAGCCAGTCGGTTACGATCACGGCTGACGACGGCACGGACACGGTCACCACCACGTTCAGCCTGACGGTGGACAACGTGGCTCCAACGTTTGGGGGTGCGGCATTCGAGGTCGAGGAGAACAGCCCCAACGGAACGGTGGTCGGCACGGTCACCGCCACCGACCCGGGCGACGACACGTTGACGTACGCCATCACGACAGAACAGGCGGCCTTTGCCATCGACCCGGACACCGGCCAGATCACGGTGGCCGATGCGGCCCAACTCGACTTTGAAACGACCGCATCGTTCGTACTCGAAGTTCAGGTCACCGATGGCGATCCCGGCGGAGTAGATGCCGCAACGGTAACGATCGACCTGCTCAACCAGGCGAGCATCACGGGTGTCGTGTTCCTGGACGTCAACGCCAACGGCCTGTACGAGGCCGACGAACCGGGGATCAACGGCGTGACAATCGAGCTGTTGGACGAAAACGGTGCGCCCGTGATGGACGATCAGGGCGCACCGGTGACTGCCGTTACCAGCGATGGCGGCTACTACCTCTTTGAGGATCTCGCCCCGGCAACCTACCAGGTGCACGAGATCCAGCCCACCGGAGTCGATGACGGAACCGAGATCCTCGGGTCGCTCGGCGGCAGCGTCACAGCCGACGACACCATGCAACTGAACCTGTCGCGAGTCGACGCGGCAGACTATGTCTTCGCCGAGTTCGGCCAACAAGTCACCAGCGGCGACGCGGCCGGCGGGGGATTCTGGCAGAACAAGCATGGACAGGCACTGATCCGCCAAGGCGGGACCGCACTGGCCAACTGGCTGACCATCAATTTCGCCAACGTCTTCGGCGACACCTTCGTTGGTGCTGACGGCGACGATGTCGCCACCTTCTACAAGGACCAGCTCTTCCGGCAGAAGGGCAAGAAGTCCGCCGTCAAGACCAAAGTGGACGCCCGTTTCATGGCGGTGGCGTTGGCGGCCTACTTCACCAGCAGCAACCTGGCCGGGGACGTGGCGGCCGGCTACGGCTTCAACGTCACGGACACGGGCATCGGAACGAGCATTGTGAACGTCGGCAGCAGCGGCGCCGCCTTCAGCGTCGCCGACGACTCCGACCAGACAATCATGCAGTTGCTCCAGGCTACGGACAGCCTCACCGACCTGCCCGACGGGCTGAGCGGCTTCGCTCACATTTACGATCAGGATGGTGACGGCACGATCGACGCCTCCGAGAGGGTGCTGCGGACGATGGCCAGTGACATCTACGCAACGATCAGCGACCAAGGCGGCTTCTAGAAGAGGACAGGACTGAACGAAGGACGGTTTGACGGGTTCGAGGCCGATCAGTGCATCGTTTCGTTCCCAAGGCAGCTTTTTCGCGCCCTGGCAGACAGCGCCCTTGACACGCCCTCCCGGGCGACATGAACTTCCATACGTTAACAAGGCCGTTAGCTCAGTTGGCCAGAGCGGCCCGACGGGCAGGTCACTGGTTCACGTCCAGTACGCCCGAGCACGTCTCTCTGACAGGATGGTCGGTCCGGAGCAGGGAGAAAGGCGAGCGGCTTTTTCGCATCTCGGCGCTTAACGCCCTTGACACGCGCTGGCTTGCGCCGTACACTTCCACATCGCAACAGGGCCGTTAGCTCAGTTGGCTAGAGCGCCTGCTCGACACGCAGGAGGTCACTGGTTCAAGTCCAGTACGGCCCAGTGCATGGGGTTTTTTGTTTACATCCTGCGGTCCGTCAGTGACGACAGTTTATACGTAGGCCACACCAACAATCTCGACAGGCGGCTTGGCCAGCACAATAACCCCCAAGGCAAGAGTTACACTGCCAAGCGAGGGCCCTGGGAGCTTGTTCATCGCGAAGAGCATCCGGATCGTGCCGAGGCCATGGCCAGGGAGCGGCACCTTAAGTCCGTCGCCGGCTCGCGCGAGGAGAATCGCCTTGCCGGGCGTTAGCTCAGTTGGTTGGAGCGGCCCGACGGGCAGGTCACTGGTTCACGTTCAGTACGGTCCACGAGTTGCGGCTCCGTACGATCGCGTACGGAGCCGTCTTTCTGCGCATCAACCAGCACATAGATCACTTACGTCAGTCTCTGTTCGAGGCCGGTTTCCCACCTTATGACGCTGGGCGACGCCGTGCGCAGACCTGCTGCGCCGGATTCTGCGCCGCCTCTTGGACCGCTTGATTGAAGTGACCCTCGGTGACCCCACGTCTCAACGTCCGGACAAGGTCTACGGCTTTCGCCAGCAGGTGAGTTTGCCGTCGCGCGTCGCGATGAAGAGCCTGCCTCGCGCGGCGATCAGGCCGTCCAGGACGGGCGGGGCGTCCAAGGGATACTCGGCCAGTTTCTTCCCGTCGGCGGCCGAGACGGCCCGCAGCAGGCCGCCCTTGCGCCCTTCCAGGGCGGCCAGGGGGTCCTTCGGGTCCATTACGTCCGGCGCCCCGGCGATGAAGAGCGTGCCCGTGGTGGCGACCATGGCCTTGACACGAATGGGCACCCACACGGCCCATTGGGGCGGCTTGGCCCGGGCGAACCCAATCCCCTTGTCCTTGTTGAACGTATACGCATCGGGGCTGCTGATCTGCGGGGCCCCGCCGAGATTCGGACCGAACGTCCTGCCCTTGTCATTGCCGCCCCGGCTCATGTTGAACTCCGGCAGCCATGTGATCGCCTTACCCTTGTCGCGGCCGACGAGGATCGGTTCGTTGTCGTTGTCATCCGCGACCAGGAGGTATCCCCTGGTGGCCGGGAAAAACATGGTGCTGTGCCGGTTCCGCGTCCAGAAGACCTTCACGCCGTAGGTCGTGGTCCGGTCGAACACGAGCAGTTGTCCGCTCTTTGGGGCCTGGTTTGCCAGGTAGTAGCCGGGCCAGATGTTGCTGTACATCCAGAAGGTGCGGTTGTACCACTCGTCATCGAGCAGGCCGGCGGTGGAGAGCATTCGCCGGCCCATTTTCCGGTCGCCCAGAAGCGAGGCGGTCTTGGCAGGCTTCGGGCGCAGCGTGCGGTCGAACCGCAGTTGCATGATGTAGATGCACTCGCCGTCGCTGACCAGGACGTCGTTGCGCGCCCCTTCGGACCAGTACGAATGGCCGTGGCCCTTGGTGTGATCTTCATACGGCCCGGTCTCCTGGTGCTGGTGGACCACCTTGCCGGTGCCCGGGTCGAGGGCGTAGAGGAACAGTCCTCCGTCGAGGTACGTCGAGCGTCCGGCCGATACGTACGCCAAGCCGTCCAGCACGAGCACCGAACCATGCACGGGCCAGACGGACTCGAGCTGGTCGAAGGCCTGTATCAGGCGCTGCTGAGGGGCCGCGCGGAACTTCCAGGCCAGCTCGCCGTCGCCCGCTCGCAGGCAGTAGACCCACCCGTCGGCACAGCCGAACAGGACGAGCCCGTTGTGGATCGTGGGCGGGGAGTCGATTCGCCCGCCTGCGACAAAGTGCCAGCGCTGCCTTCCCGTTGCCGCGTCCAGGGCGTAAAGCGTGTGGGTGTCTCGTGCGGCGATGCAGAGCAGGTTCCCGACGACGACCGGCTGAGTCAGGGACCCGGGCAACTGGACCTGCCAGCCGGGCTTGATCACGGCCGGCACGGTCGCGCTGAGGGACCCGCTGCGAAGCGCATCGTGCCGGAACGCCGGCCAATCCGTTGATTGACGATTGGCGATTGACGATTGACGATTTGCCTTTCCGTATGCGGGCCCCTTCTCAAGGCGCGGGACCTTGGACCTCGGACCTTCGACCTTTGACTTCTTCTGGCCCGTCAGCGCGTTGAAGCCGAGGAGCTTCACGCCGGCCGAGCAGTAGCACTGGTCCGTCGGCACGTACGTCATGCCGTTGGCCGGGAGGATTCCCACGTTGCACGCGCCGCGCACCCAGTTGTTGCGCGAGTGGGCGTCCGTTTTGAGCGCCAGGTACTCCATGCCCTCCATCGCGCCGATGATGTATCGGCTGGTGGCCTTGTTCGTGTAGCATCGGTGATGGTGCTGGGGGCTCCAGAGGTTCTTCACCGCCAGGGACGGGAGTTTCTTGCCGGTCTTGAGATCCACGCGTTGGCCCCGGTAGCCGATCCAGATCGTGCCGTCCACTATGTAGACCTCCGATCGCCTGGGCCTGCGGCCTTTCCTGGATGCGCCCTTCCGGTTGGTCCAGATGGTCTTGCCGGTCTCGAGCGACATTACCTGCATCGAGGAGCCGGAAACGGCGAGAATCGTCCCGTCTGATATCATGAGCTGCCCGGCAACGACCAGGTCGGCCCGCCACGACAGCTTGCCCGAGGCCACGTCCACACACCGAAGATCCTTGCCGCCGGTGTGGTAGATCAGGCGTCGGCCCTGGGCGGCGAGCGACCCGATTCTCGCGTCCTTCTTCCAGAGCGGCTTTCCGGTGGCGGATTCGAACGCGAGGAGCTGCCTGGCCGTCTGCACGACCAGGACGGCGTCGGTGACGAGCAGTTTCCTGGGCTCGGCCGATCCGGCGCAGGTGGCGATAACCTTCCCGGTGGCGGCGGCGAGAATGCTCACCGGCGCCTTGTGGCCCAGCGTGAAGTACAGCCGGTCCGCGTCGGCCACCATGCGGTGAACGTAATCGCCAGGTGTCTTCGTCCTCAGTCCGACGGTCTTGATCCAGTTGGTGCCCTTGTACTGTGTCCGCAGGCTGCTGCGCCATGTCTGCCAGCCCCAGTTGGGCAAGGGGACCTTCCAGAGCAGCGTGCCGTTGAACGCGTCCCGGGCAACCAGGACCCACTTCTCGGGCAGCCTGGGATCGGTGATGCCGATCGGCCCCTCGTCCAGTGTGTGGAAGATGCGTCCGCCGGCCGTGACGACCGACGTGACTCCCGAGGGCACCTCGTGGCTCCTGAGCCAGCGCGGCCCGGCGACCCACTGCATACGCCTGGGCGGGCCGACTACCGTGTCCCGGGCCACCGGGTTGTTCTCCGGGCCCTGGCGCCAGTGGCTCCAGTCGTCGATGTCGGCCGGGACGGGCTTGATGAGCTTGCGGTCGCCGATCAGCGCCACGCCGCGCGGGGCCAAGGCGCGCAGGATCTCCTCGTCCGGTATCGCGGCGCCTTTGTCGATCACGACCAGGTTCGCCAGATTGTCGGCATAGGGAAGATGCCTGCCGTCGAACGTGTCCACGGAGATCTTCCCGTACCGGCCGGTGGAGCGTATGTGCTCGCGCGCGGCCTTGACCTTTGCCGGGTCGCTGTCCAATCCATGGACGATGTAGCTGTCGTTGACCCGAAGTGCGGCCGTCAGTCTGCCATCGCCGCAGCCGACGTGAACCACCAGGCCGCCCTTGACGCCCGCGGCGTTCAGGATGTCGGGGCCCGAAGCCGCGGATGCAGCTCCCGCGCAGGTGAAGATGAGGAGGAGGCAAGCCACTGCAACCTTCGACAGTGTTGTTCTCTGCATTGTTCTCGTTCCTTGAACCGCGTCCTGGCGTATCTCCACCGGCTACTTTCCGCCGATGCAGACGACCTTTCCGTCTACCGTCGCCAGGAAGAGCTTTCCGTTGGCGGCGGACATGCCGTCGAAGACCGGGATGTTGTCGAGTTTGCACTCGGCGAGTTTCTTGCCGTCGTCGAGCGACACCGCCCGCAGCAGGCCCCCGCGCTTGCCCAGCCAGGCGGCGTTCTGGTCGGCCAACTGGCGGTTGATGGCGTCGTCGGCGCCCGGCAGGTAGCCGAGCATCTTGGTCTCGTCGGCCAGGTCCGGCAGCCCGGCGATGAACAGCCTGTCCGGCGCGAGGACCATGGCATTGACGAGCATCCCCGGCGTGGGGGCCTGCCAGTGGCGCTTGAACCCCCCGCCGCGCGGACGTCTGCCCTTGCCGCGCCTGGCCTTGCGTTTGGCCGCCGGGTCCGGCTTGGGCGCCGGCGCGAGGGCCGGGTCCTTGTCGGCCGCATAGAGCGTGTAGGTCGTCCGCGGGTGCAGCATGTTGCCCAGCGGGCTCGACTGGTAGGCGTAGATCCGCTTCTTGCCGAACGCCATGATGCGTCCGCAGGGCGTCGACCTTCTCGTCCCGGCGTAAGCGCCCCAGCCCTCCCCGCAATTGTCGCCGTAGATCCAGAACGACCGGTGGAACCAGATATCGTCCAGGAGCCCGGTCTGGCAGAACAGGTGCCTGCCGCCGCCGGCCGGGGACTTTCGGCCCGGCTGTGTGGGCGCGACGCCCAGCCGCTTGCCTTCCAGATTGAAGTTCTGTTCCTGCATGTAGATGGCCCGGCCGTCACTGGAGAATATGTCCGGGTTGGCGATGGGCATGTACTTGGCGGAGATGAGCGTCTGGAGGTTCTTGCCGGTCTTGGGGTCCTTCTCGTCCATGACGTTCTCGGAGATCAGCGTGCCCGTCCGCGGGTTCAGCCTGACAAGACGCAGCCCGCCGTCGAAGAACATGTTGCGTCCGGCCAGGGCGTACAGCACGTCGTTGACGATCAGCACGCTGCCGTGCACCGGCCAGAGCGACTCGACATGTTGGCAGGAAACGATCTGGGTGTCGGCGTGCGCGACGAGGTATCGCCACGCAAGGGCGCCGTCGTCGGCCCGCAGGCAGTAGACCCGCCCGTCGCCGCAGCCGAACAGCACCGTCTTCTTGTACACCGTGGGCGACGAGTCGATCCTGCCTCCGGCCAGGTACTTCCAGACGACCTTGCCCGAGTTGGCGTCGAGGGCGTAGAGCGTCTGCCGACCTACGGATGATACGAAGATCCTGCCGTCCGCCACGACGGGCTGGGTGAGTTTCCCGCCGAGTTTCACGCGCCATCGCTCGGCCAGCTCGCCCGGAACGGCCGACGGACTCGACCCGCTCCGCGCCATATCGCGTCTGTACATCGGCCAGTCAGCGGGATTGACGATTGACGATTTACGATTGACGACTGATGCATAGGCGGGACCCTTCTCCAAGCGGTCGGCCTCGGGCGTCTTCTTTCGCAGCGCCGAGGCGGGTGACAGCGCGCAAAAATACTCGAGCTTCGACTGATAGTAGCACGCGCAGGAGTCCGGGGGCTTGTAGAGCAGGCCGTTGCACGGCATCACGCCATATACGCAACTGCCGCGCACGTAGTGATGCAGCGTCATCTTCGTATCGCCCAGCCTGTAGAACTCGGTGCCCATCCCGTTTGTCATGAGGTACTGCGTGGTTGCCCGCCCGGGGTAGCATCGCGGGTGCATCGGGAACGCGGGGATGTTCTTGGCCTTGAAGTCCTTCTTGACCGCCCCCGTGTGGAGGTCCAGGGCTTTGATATGTGTTCCGTGCCGCTGGGGCGTGCCCGTGTTGGCCGACCAGATCAGGCCGTCGATTACGAACATGTCGTTCGGACAGTGGTGGCTTGAATGCATCAGCGTCCCGGTCCACAGTTGTTTGCCGTCCTTGGCGGACAGTCCGGTGGTCTTGACGCCGCTGGCGATGACCAGGACGCCGTCGGAATAGACGGCCCTGACGGCCCCGCCCGTGCCGACCTTGCCGATCCTCGGTTTCTCGGAAGTCCACAGTGGCTTTCCCGTCTTGCGGTCCAGGGCCACCGCCCCGGAGCCGTTGGCGAAGAAGACCTTCCCTTCGCCCAGCGTGAGGCTCAGCGGGGCGACCTTGTCCTTGTGTGTCCAGAGGGCCTGCCCGCTGTCCGCGTTGACCGCCATCACGCTTGCCGTGATGCTCGACGACCACGCCGCCGCGCCGCCGCTGGCACGGCCGATCTCCCTGTACGACGTTCCGGCCGCCTTGTAGGTCACGCGCTTCCTGTTCGGATTCACCAGCAGGTAGAGGACCCCGTCGGCGAACACGATTTCTTCCGTGGCCTTCGTTCCGTCGTATGTCCTGATCGTCTTGCCGGTGACGGCGTCCAGAACGGTCAGGCCCTCGGTCTGCCCGAACGTGACGAAGACCCTGTCCGCGGTGGCCACCAACCTCCGGGGAAACTGGCCCGGGCCGCTCTTTAACGGCCAGTTGTTCGGATGCCAGTCCTTCAACTCGCGCCGCCACAGCACCGTGCCGTTGAACGCGTCGCGGGCGATCAGGACCCACTTGGCAGGCAGGAAGATGTGCCTCCTGAGCCCTTCGTCGATCACGTAGAAGACCCGCCCCCCGGCCGAGACCATCGCGTGCATGCTGGACATGAAATCGTGATTGCGGAGCCATTTCGGCCCGCCCATCCACTGGATGCCGCCCAGCGGGGCGACGACCTTGTCCCGCCCCACCATCGTCCCCTGCGGGTCGTGGTGGTAATGCGTCCACTCGTCGATCTCCGCCGGCCGCGGCTTGACGTGCGTCTTGCCGTGGATCCACGCCACGCCCTTCGGGGCCAGGACGCGCATGATCTCCGCCTTCGGCACCCGGCTCTCGGCGTCGGAAACGACAACCAGGTTCACCATGTTGGCCCTGTAGGGCAGGGTCTTGCCGTCGAACGTCCTGGCGGTGACCTTGCCGTAGAGCCCCTTGGCGCTGAGGGTCTTTCGCGCCTTGGCGACATTCCCGGCCGACGTGTCCAGGCCCTGGACCAGGTAGCCGTCACCGGCGCGCAGCGCGGCTGTCAGGGCGCCGTCGCCGCAGCCGACGTGCACGACCAGTCCGCCCGTGACGCCTGTGTCGTTGAGAATGTCCCCCGCCGGGGCCGCAACGGCGAGATGCGCAGCCAGCAGACCTGCGAGAATGATCACGGTGCATCTGTTCATGGCGTGTTCCTTTCCGGTGAGCAAGACCTTCCAACGATTCTACTGGATTCAACCACGGCGGCACAGCATAGGGCCGGTGGCACCAGCAGGCTTGACCCGGGACAGGGCCCGCGTGGTACACTGGGCGGGTGAATCCCCGGCGAGATGGCCGCCGGGTACTGTCCGAGGAACGTCCAGTGAGAGTCGCGATCTGTCTTTCGATCCTTGCGGTGACCTGCGGTCCGGGCAGGTGGATGGCCCCGTCGGCGGCGGCCGAGCACGTCCGCGATCTGCGATCGGACACCGCGGCCGTGCGGGTCCACGCGGCCCGGCGTCTTGGCGAACTGGCCGACCCGGCCGCTGTGCCCGCGCTGATCGAGGCGTTGGGCGACAAGCTGCCGGCTGTCCGGCGCCAGGCGGCCAGGTCTCTCGGCCGGCTTGGAGATCCTCGCGCGGCTTCGGCACTGATCAAGGCCCTGGGCGACCGCGACACCAACGTGAGGTTCTACGCCGCCGGCGCACTGGGCCGGATCAAGGCCCCCCAGGCGGTCGAGCCCCTGGTCCGCGCGCTGCGCGACCCCGAGTGGCCCGTCCGCACGCAGGCCGCCGGCGCGCTGCGCGAGATGAAGGATCCGCGAATCGCCGCCCTGCTCGCCGAGGCCCTGACGGCCAGGGGCGCCGACACGGCCCAGATCACGTGGATTCTCCGCGGGCTGCGGGCGGGCGCTGTCACCAAGAGGATCCTCGCCCTGCTCAAGGCGCCGGATGCGAACGTGCGGGCCCGGGCCGTCAAGGCGCTGGGCACGCTGACCCATCGAGGCGACGTGGATGCCTCGTGTGTGGATGCCCTGATTGCCGCCCTGGCCGACGAGAGCGCCGCCGTCCGAGCCGCCGCCGTCGAGGTGCTCGTTACGGTCGGCGACCGCCGGGCCCTGGCGCCCATCCGGAAGCTGGCTCAGCGCGAGAAGGACGCTTCGGTTCTGAAGGCCGCCAGAGCGGCCGTCGAGCGACTGTCGAAACGCGGCGACCTGGTGGCCCACTGGAGCTTCGACGATCGCGGCACGACGACAGCCCGCGACGTGACCGGCCGGGGCAACGACGGGCGGATACTCGGATGCAAGCCCGCCAAGGGCAAGGTCGGCCACGCGCTGCGGTTCTGCAAGGGCAGCTACATCGAGTTCGGCCGCCCGGCCGGGCTCCCCATTGCCGCCCGGCCGTTCACGATCATGGCCTGGGCCAAATCGGAGTCGCCCAACGGCGTGGTCGTGGCCCGGGGCGGTGCGTTCTGCGGGTATTCGCTGTACGTCAAGGACGGCGTGGCGACGTTCGGCATCCACAGGACGCAGGACGGCCCGGCCCACGTCGCCGCGGGGCGCGAGAAGGTCGTCGGCGCGTGGGTGCACCTGGCCGGGGTGGTCCAGGGCGACCGCATCGAGCTGTACGTCAACGGCAGGCTCGCCGCAACGGCCAAGACGCCCGGCCTGCTCCCCAGCGACTGCGGGCAGGGCATGGAGATCGGTTTTGACGTCGGCAACAGCCCCGCCGAAATCACCGACAACTTCGCCGGGCTGATCGACGAGGTGAAGATGTACGGTTCGGCCCTGTCGGCCGACGAAATCGCCGAGCAATGCCGCTCGGCCGGCCAGAAGTAACCGAGAACGCGATGAAGAACAACACCGTTGTAACGTGTGCATTGGGGGTGTGTATTGCAGCGGCCGCCATGGCGGCCGAGGGGCCGGGAAAGGTGGCCTCTGAGATGGTCCGGCTGAGCGGCTCGCGGGGCGGGATCTGTGCCGTGGTGGGCTCCCCGGACGCCGAGGTGCCCGTGGCGCTGTCCAAGCAGGGCCGCTTCCTGGTCCACTGCCTGGCGCGAACGTCGTCACGCTGCGATCAGCTCCGCAAAGCCGTCCGCGCCCGCGGCGTGTATGGGACGGTCTCGGCCTCGACGTTCGACGGGCGACGACTGCCGTACGCCGACAATCTCATCAACATCATCGTCGCGGCCGACTATCCGGCCTTGCGGAAGGCGGGCCTCTCTGTAGCCGAGATCCTCCGCGCTTTGGCCCCGCTCGGCACGGCGTACGTCGCCGACTCCCCAGCCGCCAGGACCGACCTTCTCGCCGCCGGCTTCAAGGACGCCTCGCTGGTCAAGACCGGCGGCGTCTGGCTGGGCTTCCGCAAGCCCTGGCCGGCGGATATCGACGAGTGGACGCACTACCTCCACGCCGCCGACGGCAACCCGGTGGCCCGCGACCGCGTGGTCGGCCCGCCCAGGCATCTCCAGTGGACTTCCGGCCCGACGTGGATGAAGTCGCACGAGAGTGATTCGTCCGTGAGCACGCTGGTGACGGCCCGGGGTCGGCTGTTCTACATCACCGACGAGGGGCCGATCAGCCTCGTCGGCGACCACGACCTGCCGGACAAGTGGTTCCTCACCGCACGCGACGCCTTCAACGGCGTGCTGCTCTGGAAAGTCCCGATGCGGCGATGGGGATGGCGCGAGTGGAAGCCGTCATGGTTCAACACCCGCCCGGGCGACGTGCCGCTGAACATCCAGAAGCGGCTCGTCGCCGTCGGCGACAAGGTCTACGCCACGCTCGGCTACCACGCGCCGGTCTCGCAGCTCGATGCCAGGACGGGCCGGATCCTCAAGACCTACGCCGGCACGAACCCCACCGGGGAGATCCTGTACGTCGACGGCACGCTGGTGCTGTCGGTGCTGGCCGGCGGGAAGGTCAAGGTGATGGCCGTGAACGCCGACAGCGGCAAGATCCTCTGGACCAGCGCCAAGGCCTACGCCGGCAGCACGGTGGACTACATCCGGTGGAAGGCCATGCGCGGCGCCACGAAGCCGGCCAAGCTCGACCCGTCGCTGAACGTGGCCACGGATGGCAAGGCCGTCGCGCTGATCGACGGGCCCAACGTCGTCTGCCTGGACGTCAAGAGCGGCGCCGAGCGGTGGCGCAGGCGGTTCCCGCAGGACAAGGGCGACCTGACCGCCGGCAGGATGCAGTCCCGCGGGAACCTGTGGATCGGGACGATGATCGTCAGCGACGGCGTCGTGATCCACGCCAGTCCCTACAAGCTCGCCGCGATGGACGCCAGGACCGGCAAGGTCCTATGGACGCAGCCGAAAAAGTACATCGGCCACCTCTGGTACGAGTGGAAAGACGTGTTCGTCATCGACGGCCTCGTCTGGACGTGGGGGGCGGACCTGGAGCGCGGCAAGCTGACGCGAGGCCAGGGCAGGAAGGGCTCATCCCTGTATCCGCGGCGGGTCAAGGGCTACGACATCCGAACGGGAGCGCTCAAGCGGAACGTGGACCTGGGCTTTATCTTCAAGAGCCACCACCATCACCGCTGCTACCGGAACAAGGCGACCTCGCGGTATATTCTGGCCTCTCGCCGAGGGACGGAGTTCGTGGACCTGGAGCGGGGCCGCCACACCCTGCACAACTGGGTTCGCGGGACCTGCCACGTCGGCATGATGCCCGCCAACGGGCTCCAGTACGCCACCCCCCACCCCTGCGTGTGCTACATCGACGAGAAGCTCAACGGCTTCAACGCCCTGGCGGCGGAAACCGAGTCGAAGGTCGAAGGTCGAAAGTCGAAGGTCCCTCACCTTGAGAAAGGCTCGGCGTACGACGCAATCGTCAATCGTGAATCGTCAATCGTAAATCCCCAGGATTGGCCCACCTTCCGCCATGACGCCATGCGCACCGGCTCGGCCGGCACGCGCCTGCCGGACGGGCTGAAGGTGCTGTGGCGCGTCAAGGCCGGCGAGAGCATCTCGGCGCCCGTCGTCGCAGACGGGAAGGTATTCGTCTCGCTCGTCGACGAGCATCACGTGGCTTGCTTCGACGCTGCCGGCGGGCGAAAGCTCTGGGAGTTCGCCGCCGGCGGGCGCGTCGACTCGCCGCCAACGTACCATCGCGGGGCGGTCCTGTTCGGCTCGGCCGACGGATGGGTCACCTGCCTGCGGGCGGCCGACGGCAAGCTCGCCTGGCGGTTCGCCGCCGCGCCGGGGCCGAGGCTGATCGGTGTGGACGGGCAGCTCGAATCGGCCTGGCCCGTGCACGGCAGCGTGCTCGTGCAGAACGGCAAGGTGTACTTCGCCGCCGGACGCTCGTCCCAGCTCGACGGGGGCATTCGGATGTACGGGCTCGATGCGAGCACCGGCAAGCTGCTGCACCAGACCAGGCTCACCGGCCCCGACTACGCCGTCGACTCGACCGGGGCGCTGGTGGTCTCGCAAGGCAGGATCGCCCCTCCGGGCAAGCCGCGCCAAAAGCTCACGGAAAACTACGTCCTGCCAATGGGCGCCCTGACGGATGTCCTCATGACCAGCGGCGCCGGCATCACCATGCGGTCCGAAACGTTCGACGCCGAGCTGAACCGCACGCGGGGCCGGCCCCCTCTCGTGCCGAGGGCCGGGTTCCTCGACGGCAATTATTTCAAGCGGACGCCTTGGACGTTCGGGGGGCAGTATGCCCGGCTGATCGTTCACGACAACCGGTCGGTCTACTATGTGCGGATGTTCGATTCGCTCCAGGGCCTCAACCCGTCGGTCTACTTCACGCCGGCCGCCAAGGGATACCTGCTGTTCGCCAGGGACGCCGGCGGCAAGGCAAACCGCTGGGCCGGCAGGGTGCCGATCCGCGTCCGCGCGATGGTCCTGGCCCGTTCGGCAAGCTCAGGGCAGGCCGCCGGACGCCTGCTGGTCGCCGGCCCGCCGGACGTCATGGACCCGGCCGACCCGCTCGGCGCCTTCGAGGGCCGCAAGGGCGGGCTGCTGCAGGTGTTCGACTCGGCCTCCGGCAAGAAGCTCGCCGAGCACAAGCTCCCGTGCCCGCCGGTCTTCAACGGCGCCGCCGCCGCACGCGGGCGCCTGTTCATCACCACCACCGACGGCAGCGTCACCTGCTTCGGCAAGCCGTAGACCAATCACGGAGAGACCGAGATGACACGACGCGCTGCGATCGTCCTTCTGGCCTTGGGTGCGGCCGGACCGGCCCCCTGTTGCGGGGCCGAGACGGTCATCGCCTGGGCGCGGTTTGAGAAAGCCTCCTTCCAATACGCCGGCAAACCGTACCTCTGGCTGGGGCACGGGGAGATTATGCTGACCATCGACGTCACGCCGCAGCCGGGGCACGTGCTGGAACTGCTCTGGGGCTGCAAGAACGACACGCGCGCCGGCGTGGCAGTCGTCAACGGGCGGCAGGTGCGCCTCAGCGCAAACGGATACGACGGCTTCCGCTGGCTGGCGGTGCCCGCGGGCAAGGGCCCAAAGGCCCTCGAGCGCTATGAAGTCACGCTCAGGCAGGACGGCGGAAAGGCCGGCTTCATCGCCGCAGTGCGGCTGAAGGCCCCCACTAGGCCCGCCGCGCCGACGCCGGATACGAAGAAGGCCCCCGCCTTCAAGATCGCGTTCAAGGCCCCTCCCGTCCCGCCTGCGCCGCGAGGCCGCAGCCGGGGCAAGGCCTTTCCCGAGATGCGCTCGCTGTGGGACCGCCCCGCCCCACCGCCGCCGAAGCCCATGGACGACCCCCGGCAGGAAGCCGCGTTTCTCCAGGCAGAACTCCACGCCCGGCAGGCAAACGAGGCCTTCTTCCGCTGCCGGCGCTTCGTCGACGGGTGGCTCAAGCACGCCGATCCCAAGACCGGGCTGATACCCCGGAACCTCAATCGCAGCCGAGACATCTGGAACGCAAAGGACTCCGCCGCCGACAACTACCCGTTCATGGTCCTGACGGCCGCCATGACCGACCGCACACTGTTCGACGGGCGGATGCTGGACATGCTCCGCACGGAGACGAAGCTCACCAGCCGCCTCGGCAAGCTGCCCGACACGTGGTCGTTCTCGAAACAGGCCTTCGCGACGGCCAGGCCCGATCTCAGGTCGATCATTTTCGGCGGCTCGGAGTACGTGAAGGACGGGCTGTTGGCGGTGACGGAATGGCTGGGCCACAGCCCGTGGTCGCAGCGGATGCTGGGCATCATCGACGAGATCTGGGCCCGCGCACCGATCCAGACGCCCCGCGGGGCCATCCCCTCGACCGACCCCGAGGTCAACGGCGAAATGCTCCAGGCGCTGTCGCGAGTCACCTGGATGACCGGCGAGAAGAAGTACCTCGAATACGCCATACGCCTGGGCGACTACTACCTGCTGGACGGGCACGATCCGCTTCGCGGCAAGTCTGCGGTTCGGCTGATCGCGCACGGCGGGGAGGTCTTCTCCGGGCTGGCCGAACTGTACGCCACCGTCAGCGTCGCCGCGCCGGACAAGCGCACCGCCTACCGAAAGGGCATCCACGCCATGTTCGACCGGCTCCTGGAGATCGGGCGAAACGCACACGGCATGGTCTACGCCTCGGTGGACCCCAGGACCGGCCGGCACCGGGGCATCTGCGACACGTGGGGCTACACCTACAACGGCGTGTACACCGTCTACATGGTGGACAAGACCCCGGCCTACCGCGCCGCCGTCCGGAAGCCGATGGGCAACCTCAAGCGGCATTACTCCAGCCACAGTTGGGGCAGCGCCGACGAATACGCCGACACCGTCGAGGGCGCGATCAACCTGCTGAACCGCGAGCCGATCGACTCGGCCGGCGACTGGATCGACACGACCATCGCGAAGATGTGGCACAAGCAGCGACCTGACGGCGTCATTGAAGGCTGGCACGGTGACGGGAACAACGCCCGGACGTCGCTGATGTACGCCCTGTGGAAGACCCGCGGGCTGACCGTCCGGCCCTGGCGAAAAGACGTCCGCTTCGGGGCCGTCCAGGCCGGCCATACGCTCTACGTCACCGCACTGGCCGACAAGGAGTGGACCGGGCGGGTGTTGTTCGACAAGCCCCGCCACAAGGTCAACCTGCACCTGCCGATGGACTGGCCGCGGCTGAACCAGTTTCCCGAGTGGTTCACCACGCAGGCGGACATGCGCTACACCGTCCGCAATCTCGCGGCGGGCAGCGAGGCGGTTTTCAGCGGCGCCCAACTTCAGGCGGGTATCGAGCTGTCGCTGAAGCCGGGGGCCGAAGTTCGACTGATCGTCACGCCCGAGGGCGCTGCGCCGGCCAAGCCGCCCCTGCCTGAGGTTGCCGACCCGAAGACAATGGTCAAGACGGTGGCCGACGCCGTCCTGCGGGACTTTCCCAAGCCCCCGCCGTTCAACTGGGGCGAGGGCGTCCTGCTGAGCGGCATGATGCGGGCGTATCTGCTGACCAAGGACGCACGCTACCTGAAGTTCGTCCGCGACTTCGCCGACCACTGGCACGAGCGGGGCATCGCCGCCACGCTGCGCAGGAGAGGCTACTGCGGCCACTGGGGGCCCGGCCACGCACTGCTCATGCTCCATGAGATCACCAAGGACAAGCGACACCTGGCCCTGGCCGACCAGATCATCACGTTCATGCTCGACAAGGCCGAGCGGACCAAGGACGGCGGGCTGAGCCACTTCAACGGCAAGCCGCAGCTCTGGGTCGACACGCTGGACATGTGCTGTCCGGTATTCTCGCATGCGTCGCGGATCAAGAACGCCCCGAAGCTCCAGGCCGAGTCGGTGCGCCAGTTGGAGGTCTTCGCCAAACACCTCCAGGACGCCAAGACCGGGCTGTTCTATCACATGTGGGACGAGCGCAGCGGCAAGCGGACGCCGTCCTACTGGGCCCGAGGCAACGGGTGGGTCGTCATGTCCTACACCGAGGTGCTGAAGCACGAGAAGGCCGGCACGCCGGCCCGGGCGAGGCTCTCCGCCGCGTTCGCAAAGCAACTGGCGAGCATC
>Ga0180431_10003856_pt1 | contig 18940 bp, 28 predicted proteins | sample SS_ome_11_FD_132459 | JGI IMG/M metagenome (GOLD analysis project Ga0180431, IMG submission 132459) | Hypersaline lake sediment archaeal communities from the Salton Sea, California, USA - SS_1_MS_1 metaG | ecosystem: Environmental > Aquatic > Non-marine Saline and Alkaline > Hypersaline >... | reverse complement strand
TTCTGCAGAAGCAATTGGTAGAGAAACTGATGAACTTGAAAGAAATCTTAAAGTTCAAAGAAGATATGCAATGTCTACAAGAAGGGATGAGGGAGTTGAAAAAATTAAAGAATTAACTAAAGATTTAGATAGTTCAATTAAAGCTGTGGCTGAGTTAAAAATTGGGAAATTCGTTAATGAATATGATATAATGCATCATCCAAAACCGTTTGATTTGTCAAAATTGCCGCAAGACAAAGTTGAAGATTTTTTATATCAAACACATTACATTGAAGATGAAGATGTAGACAAGTCAACAATATCTGATTGGGCAAATTTTGTAATGGGTGATGAAAAACGGCCGCCAAATGAAAGACATTCAGGTGTTATGGGACATTTTCAAGAATTACAGCGTGGTGAATTGCCTGAAACAGTAGAAGATGTTGAAAGGTTGTATGAAAGTATTGGTGAACATGGAAAAATAAGAGGCCCAGGACAGGATGTTGAAGCTGCAGGTGGTGGAGTTAAGTATGTTCCGGGCGATCGTGTTAGAGCAAAATTATTGTCATGGTTGAGACAAAATAAAAATAAAATGGGTACAATGAAAGCTCATAAAGAGTTTGAGCTAATACATCCGGGATTGGACGGTAATAGCAGAGTTGGTAGATTGATTTTGTTGTTAGGCGGGTACCCAGTTGATAAATTGAATAAGTTGATTGCAAATAAAAAAGATTACATAAAATTATTGAATTTAGTCTGAAGTTATTATTTTAAATTTGTCATCACTTTCAGTTATTTTACCAATCGATTTTTTAATTGCTTCTAATTCATCAAATGCTTTTGATGATGGTTCGGTTGAACTGTGCGCTGTGTCAACACCATCTTTGAATGCTTGTTGTATTAAGCGTTCTAATGTATAAATATCTACTAATCCTCTTATTTCCAAATCTTGCGAACAATATCTACATCTATATTCATTGTTTGCACGATTTAATACGACAAATCGTTTCCATGCTTTACAATCACATTGTTTTAATAATCTGCCACGAAATGAATTTAAAATGTCTGTGTCTTGTCCCATTAAGCTGCAAAATTTCTGTATACATTTCCTAATTTTTTGAATTCGTCTTCTGACGTTTCTATGAGCGCTTTAAACGCGATAATATTATCAGTTGGTGGGATATTTTTGTCTTTTATTCTTACACAAACTTCTTCTACTAACTGACCATCTTGCCAGACTTTAGTATGACGTTTACTTCTGAAAATTTGATATATTTTTCCTGATTGGCCTTTGACTAATATAAATCCGTATTTTAAGTATTTTCTGAATTCTGCTTCAGTTATCATTTCTCTTAACGTTTCAATTGCTGTCCATTCATTTTTTGGTATACAATTGAAAAATTCTGCACGCGATTTTACAATAATAGTAAGATTATTTTTGATTTGTAATATTTTGAATTCAGCATTGTTTAAGAATGCAATGTCTGCTTCGAGGCAATTATTTTTAAATTTAGCTTCGTAAGGATTTAAATGATAAGATGGCTTCATATGTTTTGTACCAAAAACTTTTGAACCTTGTCCGTCATCAACGATTCTAAGTTTTGCACCGTACATATAACCAATTAAGTTGTCAATGCCTCTGTCTCTTGTTTCAATGACACGTGAGATAATATCTTGGTGAGGCAATGTTTGTAGCATTTGACGATATTTTGTTCTTTCGAGTTGCATGTCAGTAACTCTTATATCGTGTTTTTCAATTTCTGCAAATGCATTCCAAATTGGTTCTGCTACACGAGTTTCTAATTCTTTTTCACAGATCATTATGCAACCTTTTTTAACATGTTGTAAACATTGCCCATGTTATGTATTTCTTTTTCATCTGTTTCAATGATGACTTTGAATGCAATAATTTTATCTGTTAATGGAATTTTGCTATCTTTTATTGACACGCAAATTTCTTCTACTAGCGTTCCATTGTACCACACTTTTATGTGTTGATTTTTCCTGAATATTTGATAAATATTTCCACTTTTTCCTTGTACAAGCAAAAAACCATCTCGTAAATATTTTCTAAATTCTGTTTCAGAGATCATTTCTCTTAACGTTTCTAGCGCAATTTCTTCTTGTGGTGATACATTGTAAATTGATTGTGTACGAGATTTTACTTTTATGTAATAATTTGGAAAAGGTATTGCTCGGCATGATTCAAAATCAGATGATAAAATTATTGTGTCGCACGACAAATCTACATTTACATTTGATAACGCGAGCCATGAATTGCCGGGAGTACGTAATAAATTTCCTGAACCTTGCGCAGCAACAGCAACAGCATTAGCTTGACGTGTAGTATTATTTTTTTCAATTACATCAAGTTCAATATTTCTTTTTTTATGTGGAAGTTTTATTCGTTTATCTTTTAATGAAACTTTATGTTTCCATGATTTTTTTGAATTTGTGAGTGTTGTGCCTTCATATATTTGTATATTGCCTTCTGTTGTATGTAGCCAAGATGTACCTTCTAAATTTTCACTTCCATATAAATCATCACCAAATAAACGTATTGTACCGCATATACTACACCAATTTCTCCGCGGGTCTATTTCAACCTTTTCCCATTTATGTTTATGTTTCATTTATGCTGCCTTTGCCATTGGGTAAACATTCCCGCGTTTTTTGAATTCTTCTTCAGATACTTCAATCAATACTTTGAATGCAATCACATTATCTGTTGGTGGGATTTCATCATTATCAATTCTTACACATATTTCTTCTATCAATTTCCCGTTTTTCCAAACTTTTGTATGCGATTGATTTCTGAAAACCTGATAGACATTACCACTTGTACCTCTGACAAGCAAAAATCCGTATTTAATGTATTTACGAAATTCAGTTTCAGTTATCATTTCACGTAATGTTTCTATTGCAATAAGTTCATTTTCTGGTACATTATTTATAGGCGCGGCGCGTGATTTGACTATGATTGTTAAATTCTTTTTCAGTTGTGCTTGAAATTTGTCTGCTTTTGTTGCAGGCTCAAGAAAAGGATTACCACCTCTTGGGTAATCCATGGGATCTCTTGGATGCATATCAAATTCATATGCAGGTGTAGGGAATCTGCCCATAACGTGGTCGCGATAAGTGGAAGCACAATCATTATGATAGCTATGTCGAGGTTCGACAGGTTCCCATTGAATGCCTCCACTTTCAATGCCAAATTGACTACGCGAAATATCTAATTTTTTAGTTTCTATTTCGACATCTAATTTATTTGATACTGGATCGAAAGTATAGCCTTTTACGTAAGACAAATGCTCAGGAACTGTTCTTTCGCGAATTAACTTTTGTAAATTTTCAACATGATCTTTATCAATGTCATTTTTATATGTTGTACTTGTACCTGCCCATGAGCTTTCTGTCAGTTCTGCACCATCAAAAAATCCTTTTTGTTCAGGAACGTGCAAATTTAATTTTTTTATTTTTTCATTGTTTAAATATCTTTTAGTTAACATTTCTGCATGATCTGTCATACTAAAATCTTTTGTATAACGTTTCATAAATGGATCAACATATGAACTTATTTTGTGTCTTTCTGTTTCTTCAGTTGTTCTGATATGTAGTAAAGAACTACTATCATGCATGACAAATTGACTGTGTGGATGAAGTGCCATTACGCAGCATCTGCCATCGGATAGATGTTACCTAACTTTCTAAATTCTTCTTCATTTGCAGTAATCAATGCTTTCATAGCAATGACATTATCAGTTGGTGGGATTTTTGAATCAGAAATTCTCACGCATATTTCTTCAAGTAATTTTCCGCCTTTCCAGACCTTTATGTGAGAGTCATTTCTAAATACCTGAAATGTTTTGTCACCTTTGCCCGGAACATTAATAAAACCATACTTCAAATATTTTCTGAATTCTGCTTCAGATATTTCTTCACGTAAAGTTTCAATTGCAATAGCTTCATTTTTTGGTACACCATTAATTATGTCTGCACGAGATTTGACATTAATTAATAAGTTGCTCTTCATTTTTTCTTTAAAGTCAGCTTTTGGATTGTGCCATGCGCATGAACCATCACTCCAATTAAGTGAACTATTGCCGTTAATATGCAGACCTTCATTGCCACCATAAATTCTAACATAACCATCTTCACCAGTAACACCACCAGTGGTATATTCTACTTTAATAAACGACGAATCAGTACAATCGTGCATGCAACTGGTATCAACGGTCACACTTCCAGTTGTATCATATCTTATTTCAGGTGTATCTTTCCATCCAACATAATTTGCAAGATTTGATTGTAAAGAATCTTCAAGTGTTGCAGTACATGTCGTTGATGTGTTATATGTTACGTATGGTGAACCTGTACCTGTTGTATCATAAGTATATGTCATTTGTTAACAACTTCTGGTAAAAGTTTCTAATTTTTGTTTACTGCTATTACTATCCATTACGAAACAAGTTAAATTTCTACCAATTTTCAAAAGATAAAAGTTACATGCACCATCACCATCAATTGGAAATATGCCATCAGCTTTTTTAAGTGCTTCAAATCCTTCTTTCATCTTTTCTTTGAAATTTTCGCAATCAGTAACAAATTTCATTGACTTGCCATCATCATGTATGTGGACTTCACTGCCATTAATATGCATTCGTAGTCCACAAATTGTTTCTTCGTTTCTGCCACCCATAATATTTTTATCCTTTTGCGGTTGGAGGTACCATCAAAATTTCTTCAGCATCAACATCAAATTCATCAATCCTCATGTTCTTTTTGCCTCGTGCATCAACGCTGTATGCTTTGTAACCTTTTTTAATGTAATCAACGAATTTCTTTTTGGCTTCTTTTGCTTCGCGGCCATCTTCCTTTTCCCAGATTATTCTTTCATCACCCAATTCATTGAGAATTTTGAGTACATTCTTTTTCCCAACTTTTCTTGCTCGTATGATAACTTCTTCATACCTGGGATTGAATGTTTTCATGGGAGAACCGTCAGCAAGTACAATTTCGTACCCAGCTTTTTTGTGGTCTAAGATTCGCTTTTTTGCTTCATCAATTTCTTTTAACCTTTTGCTGTCCCAAACAACGCGTTCGTCCATTACAAGAGTATCTGTTGTCATAATTACTCCTTATCCAGTTTTAGATTTTCTTTTACCTCGTTCTAATATTCCTTTTAGTTTCTCTACCATACTGTGTCCTCTTTTACGTAGAGTAATATTAATTTCACCATCTTTATTCTTAAATATTAAATGGTCATTTGCGCCTGAACCCTTGATGACAGTTTCTTTTCCAACACCCAATGTATCAAGATTAAGTTTGTCCATTTCATCTTCAAACATTCCACAATCTTTCTTGAACATTCGATTTCTTTTATCAAATACGTGAATTACACCTCTGTCATATACTTCATAACTAAGTGTACCAATTTTTCCATCTTCAATAACAGTACCATCTCTGCTTTTGCTAGCCTTGCTCGGTTTTGTATTTGTTTCGAATGGAATGACTTTGTTAGATTTTTTCTTCATATTTAACTCCTATATTTTTGCAGCATTTTTCTCGAACCATGATTGGCGCAAGAAACTTTTTGCAACACTTAAAATATCTTTTTTATCTGTGGGATTGGATAACTCTTTAACATTGTCTTCTACCTTTTCCTCTTGTTCATCTCTTATGGCAGATTTCATTGGCCGGATATCTTCAATTAAAATCTTATCGTCATTTTGTGGAAATCTCTCGTCAGTTGCAATACCATTTTCTACTCGTCTGTAATGTACATGTTTACAATTAGGACAATGTATTCTGTAGTTGCCGTTAAGTGATTTGTTCAATTTTACATAGAAGTATTTGTAACATTCATTACAATAAAATTCTAATCTAACTCTTTCTGTTACTGGCATAAAAGTCTCCTATTGGAAAAGCTTAATCATGTTGAAATGCGTCGTTTACGGTAATTAATTCATCAAAATTTTCATCGTCTTCTATTGGTTCAAATGATTCTTTCATTCCTGTAATTACTCGAGTCCAAATTTCAACTGTTTCAAGTGTACTACGTTCTTTAAATTTGCTCGATTTGATTCTTCTTTTTATGTTCTCTTCAGTTTCTGTGAACCATACGAATATTATTTTGTAGTCTTTATTAATTTCATGAATTGTGTCAATCCAATGTTGTCTATGACTTCTTTTAATGTTCGTTTCATCTATAATTATATTTATTCCTGATTTTACAACAGTTTTACATGCTTCTTCTGTAATTTTCCTTGATAATGTTTCCCATTCAGTACAAAATTCATAATTGTCATAAAACCCTCGCAACATGTCTCGTATACTGTCCCAACAAATTGCTGCACATTGTTTATCTTTTTTCAATTGTTTAATTGCCCATGTTGTCTTACCACTGCCAGGGAGCCCACAAAATATGTATGCTATAGGTTTTAGATTAATAACTTTATTCATTGTTTGTCCTTGATAAATTATTGGATTACATAATCAAGTAAATATATGTTGAAATTTTCTTTACTTTTCCAATTGTAAATGTATACATCTTATTTTGCGAAGTCAAGTAAACATCCAAATGCGGTTTCGATCGCAGGTAAAGCACCAGAGTGGTTTGCGGGTCGTCAATATAAAAAGTTAGCTCCAAAATATTGGTTCTTCAAAAAGTTCAAAGAAGACCGCGATCAAGAGTTCTATACTGCAAAATATCACGAAGAAGTTCTTGACAAGTTAGATCCACAACAAGTTTTCAACGATTTAGTAGAAGATGCAATAATTTTGTGTTGGGAGAAATCTAGAAAATTTTGTCACAGACGGTTGGTAGCGCACTGGTTACAAGATAAATTAGGTATCGAAATTCCAGAATTATAAGTTTTTTCAAAAAAACATGTACATCTTTGACAATTTGTTGTATATTATTTACTTACAGAGGTAAATAATTGAAATGGAACAAATAAGGGAATTCAAACGATGTAATAGATGTAAGTGGGTTTGGTTTCCAAGAGATGAAAATCCAAGAATTTGTCCGAAATGTAAAAGTAGATATTGGAATCAAGAACAAAAACCTAAAAGGGGGCCAAAAAGATAAACAGAAGTGATGTAAGAGATACTTCAAACTTAATTTTCGATAACTAAAACTGGCGAAAGCCAAAAATGTTGTTTTTGCTGCATGAAAATGTGGCTTTTAAGTCTAAAAAAAATCTCTCTTATTAATGTTCTCTGTTTATCTTTTAAATACAAAAGTAGATAGCAGTGATGAATGAGTTACTTCTTGCTAATGAATAACACTCATTTGATTTTTCTCTATCTACTATCATAATTAGACAAGTACGGCGAAAAAGGGGCTGATGACAACATGTAATGATGTTGACAACCTACGTACTTGTCTATTAAATAATTAGGAAAAATAGATAGCAGTGATGAATGAGCTACTTCTCTCTCACAAAGAAAGATTACCCCTAACGGGGTATGAGCCGTACGACGGCATAACTCATTCTTTTTTCTCTATCTATTTACAAATAGAAAAAAATAGATAGCAGTGATGAACGAGTTACTTCGTGGTAGAAACTATACTCGTTTAATTTTTCTCTATCTATTTACAAATTAGTAGCAGTGAAGGTTGAGATACTTCTCGGATGAATGCTCGGCCTGATTTTCTCTAACTATTCTCTTAAAGGATGACATGATGTCAACAATTAACCAAAAATCACAAGGTATCAAGGAAAAGTCTCACGCAAACTTTATGGGTGGGCCAAGTTATGACATAAACGATCCTATTTTGAAATTAAGGATTGCAGCTTCAAGTTGTTTCTTTGGTGAACCAATGTATTACCATACAGATGGAAAATCAAAGTCACCGGTTATAGGTCGCGCTAGATCGCGGATGTTATCTGATCGTGAAATCAATTATTTGAGAGAAACACTTGATGCAATTGATCCAGTTGAATGGCGTGGATTATCTCCTTCAAAGTTAATGGAAAAAGCCATTGACGAGGCGCTTGAATATGATGTTGAGAAGACTTTGCAGGAAGCAGTAAGGTTACGTAATGACGAATTTATTCGCGCGACTCCGCAAGTTATTCTTGTAAGAGCTGCGAACCACAAAAATTCAAAAGGCACGAACCTTATCAGAAAGTACGCTTCAAAAATAATCGTACGAGCTGATGAGCCTGCCACTTGTTTCGCGTATCAAATGTCTGCATTCGGCAAGCCTATACCAAACTCTCTAAAGAGAGCTGTTGGCGACAGGCTATCATCGTTTAACGATTATAACCTTGCAAAATATAGGCTCGAGAACAAGCGATATAAAACTATTGACGTTGTTAATATGTTTCGGCCTAAGCACACTGACTCGTTGAAGAAGCTTGTTGAAGGCAAGCTGACTGTAACGGGAGAAACATGGGAAGCAATCATATCAGAAAAAGGGTCTAGTAAAGAGACGTGGGAAGAAGCTCTTCGTAAGATGGGACACATGGCGCTCTTACGTAACCTTAGAAATTTGATGCAAAATGGTGTTGATGACAGCATGTTTCTACACAAGCTTATTGATGGTGTAGAAAATGGAAAACAATTACCATTTAGATATTACAGTGCATATCGTGCATTAAAAGAATCATCAGACAAGATTCCTGCACATGTTTTAGATGCTGTTGAAACTTGTATGGAAAAATCAATTGGTGCATTACCAAGGTTCTCAGGTAAAGTGATGTCATTATGTGACAATAGTGGCTCTGCACAAAGCGCAACAACAAGTTCAATGGGAAGTATGCAAATCAGTACAATTGGAAATTTAACTGGAATCGTTACTGGTAAAGCATCAGGTGAAGGCTATCTCGGCATTTTTGGTGACAGATTAGAAGTTATGCCTGTAAGGAAAAAGTCATCAATTTTTGACCAACTTGAACAAGCAGACAAGGTTGCAAGCGGCATAGGCGGAAGTACAGAAAATGGTATATGGTTATTCTGGGATAAAGCAATCAAGGAAAGAGAACATTGGGATAGTGTATTTATCTACAGCGACATGCAAGCAGGTCATGGTGGATTATACGGTGTAGATGCAGGAAGTTATTCTGATTATCGATGGAATCGTACAACTTATATTGATGTACCAAAATTGATTGCAAGATATCGTAATCTTGTAAACCCTGATGTTAAAGTATTTCTTGTTCAAATTGCTGGTTACCAAGATACTATCATCCCTGAATTTTATGACAAGACATATATTCTCGGGGGTTGGGGCACAGGTTTACTAAGATTTGCAAAATATGTATCAGAGAATTTAACACAGTAAGAGAGATTTTTATTTACAAGTGTCATGGTTATTAAGTTAGCCATGACATTTTTTTGTTAAAATTGCGTTTGCAATCAGTATAGATATTTATTATAACCATATTTTGAAAGGAATAAATATGATTGATTGCAATACCACATCAAAATATTCAACACATTTTCTAGCTCCAATAGAACTCATAAAAGAAGCTAGAGACAAGTTTAATATTCCATCTGAAAATTGGCCATTTCCTACAGTTTACAAATTGGGAACTCCTCGAGATAAATATTACGCTGAAATTTGGGAAGATGGTATGGATTGGCAAAATTCATATTGGATTATTGAAACTGACAATTACGCAGATCCTGCGTGCATTCCGCTAGTAATGTTCGATGATCACGAGAATCTTAATAAGTTTCATTCACATGATTTACAGCAATTGTTTCAAGCAATTATGTATTATCGTCGCGATACTTTGTGGATTAAACAAAATGATTTGGGTATTTTTTCTGATTCTGTTTGGCCGTATTTAAAGAAAGAGGGGTCAGAAAATAAAGGATTAATTAAATTTACATTTGAACATGCATCTCAGCCAAAAACTGAGTTTTGGTTAAATCCTGATTTTGTACCAGAAAGTAAATGAAAGAAATAAAATGTTTTATTTGTAAACAGACTATTTCGCGAGAAGAATTAGAAGATAGTTCATCATTTATGTTAGCTATTCCTCCTAATGACGAAGTGTTAACTCGAGTGTATTGTCATAACAGGCATGCAAACGTGAAGAAAGAATATGATGATTTGCCTCTTGATGATGATAATAAAACTAAAACCGAAACGCATACTGATTTGGTGAAAAAATGCTTCGGAAACGATCACCTCAGAAAATAATCATTGAATTGATAAATCCTCTTTTGTAAAGAATGTTTCTATTTTTTTTACAAGGAGGCTTTTTATGTTAGGACAAGATATTCAAAAAGATCTTGCGGATTTCACAGAATTTCACCTTAACCACTATAATGCTATGAAAAAACTAAAAAGTTCAAGTAAAACAATGTTAGACATGTTAAAATCATTTTGTAAAGAAATGGTTAAAGCATGTACCTTTCACGGTGTAAAGGCGACTAAAAAAGGTCATCCAAAACTTTCTTCTGAAATGAAAAAAGTAAAGCTGACAAAGGATGAGAAGGCTGCACAGGAGGCTGCTAAGAAAGAAAAAGCTGCTAAAACAAAAGAGACTGTGGATAAAAAAGTAGAAGCTGAATTGAAAAAGAAAGAAGACGCAGCAAAAGCAGAAGCTAAAAAGATTATTGCAGATGCTAAAAATGAAGCGAAAAAAGTAAAAGATGCGGCTAAAAAAGAAGTTGCGGTTGAAAAGAAAGAAGAACCCAAGCCAGAACCTGCAAAACCTGCGCCAAAACCAGCAGCACCGGCACCAAAGCCTGTAGTAAAACAGACAAAGAAGATATTTGGTATTTGCCCACTTTGTATTTCTGATTTACAAACAGAAGCAGTTTTGATTGATGCTAATCATGCTGAATGTCCTGCATGTAAAGCGACAATCAAAATAAATTTGAATGGTGCAATATTAAGATAATGGCGTGGCAAGATCGTTTACTTATTTCAATTAAGGAAACAGATTCGTCAGTTATTGAAGAGCTAGCAAAGCAACAGAATATTCGTCTGCCTGAAACAATGGATGATAATACTGCTTTGAAAGAATGGATAACTACGAAAGTTGGTGCGTTTAAAGCAATTAAATTATTACATGAAATTTCAAAAACAAAGCAGAGGCAGTAACATGAAAAAATATTTATTGATGGTTTGTTTGTTAGTATTAATGAGTTGTTTATCGGCTGTAAAAAATCATTCGTTTGTAAAAAATATGGGCTTCTCAACAGTTGATAGTTTGAGATTAAATATTTTGAATGGTACTGCTCTTGCTGTACGCCAAGACGAGTTAATTGCAGATTATAAAGCAAACAAAGAAGTAAGTAAAGAAACTATTGATAGTTTGCGAGGCAATGCGTGGGTTATAGCTGCAGAAACATTATGCCCTTCAAATTTAGTAATAAGACAATGGTGTCTTGTGGATTTATTTACAAGAACTCCTGATACTACAAGATTAATTTCAATGTTGAAGTTATTATCGTATGATGGAAAATACAAAGGGAAAATTTGGGCTGAAGGTTATAGCTATTGGTGCTATACGAAGAAAATGTTAAATGAATGGGATGAAGCATTTGCGAACGCTACAGTTCGACAGTTGATTGAAGAAATTGATATAGGATTTATTAAGACTTCATATTTACGAGGTGATCAATGGTATCCTGCGACATTTGGTGATGTAAGAGACATACCATTAGAAGGTAAGTTGCAGAATACGATTAAACGATTAGATATGAAATCTAAGCTTCAACAATCTTGGAAGATTGCAATCGTTGAAAAAATTGTTATTGATTCGTTGAAGATACAGTACAGAATTTCTGGTCAAGCAATCGGGCTTAACACGCATATTGATGTTGATTCATTTACTGTTAGCGTTACGAATGGTAAGCCAGAAAATTTTCATTTTTATGAAGGATATGACAAAAAATACAAAAATCAATATGAAGAATGGCAAGGCATATTAAATGAAAAAAGGATTAAAAGCTTAGAGAAATTAAAATGACACATATCGACATTGATTGGTCTGACAAAATTTTTGATGTTACATCTGGTATTGATGTAACTATGCCTGAAATACAAAATGCAAAACGACATCTTGTATCACAGGCAATAAAGAGAGATCCTGCACTTATTCCGTGTAAAAGACAGTTTTCAATTTATTCAAACGTACTTTCGTTTTGGTATAACGATAAGCATGACAGTACACGAATAGTTTCTACAGAAATCGTAAAATAATCTTCGACATTTCACATGATTAAATTATTACAACTGTAGGAGCATGATATGAAAACTGAAATACTTAATAAGAAAATCGACAAAGTCATTGATATCATATCACATACACTTCATGTCGATAAAAAGAAAGTGATACCGAAAGCTCATATTGTTAATGATTTGGGAGCTGATTCGTTAGATATGGTTGAAGTGATTATGGATATTGAAAATCAACTTGATATTGAAATCGTTGACGACGATGCAGAGAAAATGCAAACTGTCGATGACGTAATTACTTACATAAAAAATTATACAAAACAATAATTATTTGTAAAGGCAAGCTGGACATGTATAGCATGCCTTTTGTAATTTACAAAGGAAAATTTTATGATTGAAGTAGTTCGTGGTTCTTTATTTATTGATATTGATGGCACTATCATTCATACGCAGACTGAAGAGCCGTTGCCTCATGCAGTTGAGAAGATTAATGCAGCTTACGATGATGACGTGTTAATTGTTTTGACAACTTTTAGAGGCGATAAATATTGGGAAGAGAATGATCGTTTTTCAAAATCAAAGACTTTGGAATTGTTGAAATCGATTGAATTGAAATATCATCAAATAGTTTGGGATTCTCCGAGTCCAAGGATAGTTATTAATGATGATGTATGTTCTGCTTGTCAACATGAACAAAATGGTAGTTGGGAGAATGTGCAGATATGAAAAAACATAATGATGAAGTTTTATTTAAAATTTGGTCAAATGATTGGCAAAGAGAAGTTCCTTGCATTCTTGTTCATTACGATAGTGGTAGGAAAGATATTAATTGTCAAACTGGCGGTCATATTGATGAAGCAATTAAAAGAGCAAGAACAATTTTGCTTAAAAGAGGTCTAATTGTAGGCGATTGTAATGGCTACGGTTTGACGGGTGCTTATTTCCCTGTTTCAACTGTAAAGGCACAATAATGATAAAAAAAGTACAAGTAGCACGTAGAGAAATTGCAATTAACTTGAGAAGAGAATTGAGGCACAGTAAAGATGTTCAAAAACTTGCTATTATATCAGTATGTTCAACTGAAGCTGACATCATATTCACAGATGACGTGAAAAATTGTATAAATTGCCAAGACGTTATTTCTCTTGTTGTTGCTGACATTACTGCTAATGATTTAAAAATATCGCCTGAACTTTTGAAACATTATAAATATTTTGATATTACAATGGCAGAGAAAATTATCAAGTTTATTAATCGAATAAAAGAAAAAGATGTTGATTTACTTTTTATTCATTGTGATGCAGGCCAAAGTAGATCTGCAGCTATAGGCATTTGGGTCGTTAGATACTTAAAACTTGACGAGAATGAGTTCAGAAAAGAACATCGGATGATAAGCCCTAACACTCTCATATATGATTTGCTTGCTAAAACGTCTAATTTACATGGTGACTATACGAAGTGGTGGGAAGATGTCGATTTCGATCCCAGGATAAGATTTATTTAATTTTATAAGCGTGTTAATTAAAAATCTAAAAGGAGATATATTTATGAAACACGCTGCTCAAATTCAAGTTGAATTCGTAAAATTAGCAAAAGACATTTGGGACGACGAAGACATGCGCAAAGATGAAGATGTATTTTACCAACCTGAAGTCTCAGAAAACATTCACAAACAAATCGCTGACCAAAAACTGGATTAAATTATGAATTATTTGTCAACAATTAATGCAGAGTTTGTAAAAGAAGCTCGTAATTGGGACGACCTTACTTTAGAAGAACAAAAAGGTTATTTAAGTCGCCACCCGCGATCCAAGCGCAGATTAACAGCGAAGCCAGGGTCAAAGAAAGATCAAACACAACCTGAACATAATGCATATAAGTTAACGCCTGAAAATATCAAGAAAAAGATTTGTGACGCATTTGACAAAGATCCTGATTCTGTTGAGATGAAAGATGGAGTGGGCGTATACAGAGATGAAAATAAAATGACGTCGTATGATGTCAAGATGTTTGAATTACCTCGAGTAAGTATAAGAAAAACTGATCGTCTTGTAAACAAATTATTTGGCAAAGATGATGACCGCGTGAATGCTCAATCAAGGGATGATGGTAAAAGTTCAAGAATTATTATTGGGCCAACGAAGAAAGAAAAAGCAAAACAAGACGAAGAAAAAAAGGTATGGCTTAAAAAGAAATTAAAAGCAGAAAGAAAATTAAAGAAAGAAAAAGGGAAATACAATGTAAATAGATTGACGCCCGCAGGCATTAACAAACGTATTCGTGCAAAACTTGGTTTAGCAGATCAATATAGTGACGTAAATGCTCGGATGGCACCAAAGACTATTGATGGTGTAGATTACAAAGTCATTCATTCTTTGCAAGGTGAATCTAAAGGAAAATTGAAAAAAGTAATTAATGAATTATTTGGTACAAAAAATGAACGTGTTTCTGTGAATGATGAGTCACAGATTTTGATTGCTCCAACTAAAAAAGAGCAAGCAGCAAAAGACGAACTTAATAAACAGCGTAAAACAAAATATAAAGCTGAAACAGCACCTTTGGAAAAAGTTCCTGATTCTGAATATGTAAAAGACGTATTGAATAATTCAATGAGTGAAGTATGGTTAGATAGTCAGGTTGACAAAATGGAAAATACATTGAAGCATCATTTTCCGAAGAAAAAGAAAAAGATTGATGAGATGATTGAACTTGCAGGAGATGCTTCGACACTTAGAGAAGAAATGGACAGAGGCAGTAGTACTGCTGAAAATAAATATTATAAGAAATCTGAAAGGGTGTTAAAAATGATCGATAATATAATGGGTGAACAAGGTGCTGCTGAAGATAAAGCGACAAAGAAAAATTTGAAAAAATCGCATACAGCGCAAATCAATGTTGAGTTTGTAAAGTTAGCACGTAAATGGGAAGATATGTCACTTGAAGATCAAAAGGGTTATTTAAAAAGACACCCAAAGTCAAAGCGTAAATTGACTGCGAAACCGTCATATCCTGAACGTGCCAGAAAACCAAAGAAAAAATCAGAAGTAACAGATAAATTAAAGAAAACCAAAGTAAAGCAGCTTAGTGGCCAACTTGACAATGTTGTTTCAAAATTTAATAAACAACTTACAAAGACTGAGCGAAAAATTAATAGTATAAAGCAGAAGTTAAAACGTAAATCATTACCTCTCTTTTCAGGATTAGATTTACAAAAGGAAAGAGATGATTTAAAAGATGACTTGAAAACAATCAAGGGTGATATAAAAGACGCTGAAAAAATTCAAAGTTATCTTAATTCTGGCGATATTTCAAAAGCTGAACAAAAATATGATAAATTAGATACTGCTGCAGATGAAGTTTATCCTCGGTCTTTAAGGACTTTCTTCAATAAATATGCTTCAGTTCAAAAAGAAGCTCGTGATTGGGACGATCTTACGTTAGAAGAACAAAAGGGATATTTGTCAAGGCATCCAAAATCAAAACGTAAGATAACTGCAAAGCCAGAAACAAAAGTGAAAATGAAAGATGTGCAAGCAGAGAAGGTTGCTGAAAAGAATATTTCTTTATATTTGGATTTGACAAGAAAAATAGATAGGTACAAAGACAGAGACCCTAATATCTTACAACATACACCGAAGCCAACTAAAAAAGAACTTGCATTTGTAGACAAAGTAAAGAAACATATCTATAAAGGTAATACCGCTTTAGACCTAATGGAAAAAGATGGTATTAAAATGCACACTAAGAAAGGTGAATTGATAAGAAATCATGATGAATTTGTAAAAGCAAATCCAAAGTATAAAGGTGCAAGTATTAAAAAAATACAGAAATTAACAAGAAAATATTCAAATAAGGCATCAAACATTATAGATGGTCTTTGGCAAAATCTACCAGAAGCTGTCAAGAAGGCACGTAAAGCATTACAGAACTGAGAATAAATTATGTGGTTCAAAAAACTTTTAGCATGGCTTTTTGGCGGTACGGGTGAATTACCTAACAGACCTAAGACTGAAGAGTTTATCATTGATAATGATACTAAAAAAATCACTATAAAACCAACTGAAGAGACTCCAACTGTTGTTGTAAAAAATTCTGAGAAAGAAGATATAACAACTAAAAAAGGAGATAATATGTACGATTGGAAAACAATTGATTGGGACGACAAAAAAGCAAAAGTTGCTGACAATTTCACTGTACATGAAACTCTTTGGTTACCTTCATGGCGTATATACCACATACCTTCAGATGAAGAAAAACAAGAAATTGTTAAGACTGCAGATGCGATGCAAAAAGTTAGAAATGAAGTTAATGCAAGTGTAATTGTTCATGTTTGGATTAGACCTCTTAAAGTAAATAATCCAGATTCTTCATATCATGGAGAAAATTACAATTTAGCAATTGGCTCAAAAGCTACAAAGTCTGCACATATTTTTGGTAAAGCATGTGATTTTCATGTGTCTGGTAAATCTGGGCTTGAAGGTTGCGCGGAAGTAAGACAAATTATTATACCTCATTTGGAAGAATGGGATATCAGAATGGAAGATATTACTGGTGCTTGGGTGCATATTGATACTAATCCTGTTGGTAACAAACGATTTTACAAACCATAATGGAATGTATATTTTGTAAAGACGCAGGAATAGATTACGATCATCCTGAAGACAATATGACACATCATCCGCAGTCAGGTGATCGATGTTGTTTACATTGCGCAGAAACATTATTATTTAGACACTGTATATTTTGCGATAAAAAAGATGATTGTATAAAGCCAGAAAATAATGATGAAGCATATAGTGGTTGCGATGAATGAGAAGGTAGTACAGATATAGAAGGTATACGTGGAACTTATCGAATGGATATAGTATGATGAAATGTAAATGTGGTGGCGAAATTGATTTAACAATTGGAAAATGCAAAGAGTGCAACACTCAAAATATGAATATGTCAGGCAATGCATCTATTACAATAAAAGAGTCTGATGGTAGCATCACAAAAATATCTTCAAAAAAACAAGAAAACAATAACATACGGTTTTTAATGAAGTAAGCCCACAATTTTTATTGTTTTTTTATATCACGAGTATCTTTGTAAATCAAATCATAAAATCTGTTCAAAGGATAAATAATGTACCGTGATCAAATCATTAATGAATTTGAAAAAATTGCAATTGATAGTGATTGGTGGAAGAAATTACCTCGCGAAGAACAACTAAAATATATCAAACAGCACAGAAAAACTAAACTTAGACCTACGCCTCTCACAAAAAGTGAGCAGCAAATGACGACAATTTTGAATAGTATTCCGAAACGTTGGAAAAAAACGTTAATCAGATCTGATGGTGTTGGAAAAAATTCAGAATATTTTATGTTGTCTACTGATACCTTACGCGGCAAACCAATGCGTGACGCATTCAAAGATCATGGTGCTGTTGCATTAGTTGCATTTAAAAGTAATACAACTGAACCTGAATTTCTCATCACACGTTCATGGGAAGAAAACAAATATAAAGCAGAAGCTATGACAGATGATGTCGGCGTTAAGTTAGATAAACCAAGAGATATTTATAGGACGAAATATAGACCTCGACGTCGTGGTATGAGTTATGATGAACGTATTCGTGATTTACGAATGAAAGGTATCACTGATCGTTTACCAGATAGACCGTATGACATTTATGCGTTAACAGTTGATCCAAAAAGAAAAGAATTACAACAGGCGCGAAGTGGTGAAAAGCCTCAATTGAAAAAGCGTTCTATTGAAAGTACTGTTATTGCTAATGAAGTGAAGCCAATATATGATTATTATTCTGATAAATTGCAACAAAATCTTGAAGTACTAAAAGACGCAGCTGTTCCGTCATTTGATTCGTTAGTAAAGAAAGAGCGTTATAGTAGGCTACCAGGCGAAGAAAAAATGAAAACAGCGATTGATGAAGTAAAAAATGCAAGAGATAAATTGTCATCTTTGTCGTCTGCCATTGATAGAATTAGATCGTTACCGCATGAAGGTGAAGTTTTATTGCCTCAATTTGGTTACTCTCGTGATGAGGCAAAACGATTTTTGGAAGGCATAAAAGATTTAAGGTCTAGATTTAAGAAAGAATATAAATATGCGTATAGACAAAAAATTCGTGATGCTGTTGACAGCTTAGATATATTGAATCAAGAAAATGTTGCTGACGCAGTTGATGCATTAAAATCTGTTAAATTGAAGAGTATGGCTCAAGAAGTAATAGATCTTTACAAAGATTCTTTGAAAGCAAAAAGTGCAAAAGCAAAAAAGAAAATTGAGGACAGACGACTTGATTTGGTTGCATCTATTTTTGAACAAAGATATGCCTACGATTTAGATTCAGAAGGTAATCCTATTTATTAAAAATCCTACATTTCTACTACTTTTCGTATGAATACCTTTCACTATGAAAGCGTATCCAACGATATCGAGAAAAATACAAAATACTAAAGCTTATGTCTTTGACAAACTTGATGGCTCAAACATAAGAGTTGAGTGGACTGTCAAAAATGGGTTTAATAAGTTTGGTTCAAGGAAACGGTTGTTGGGTACTGACCAAGAAATTATTGTAGAAGCATATGATTTACTAGATGATAAATATCAGTCAGAATTAAAATCAGTATTCGTTAAACAACGATGGCAAAAGGTCACATGTTTCTTTGAGTTTTGGGGAGAGAATTCTTTTGCCGGTTTTCATGAGAATGAAGAGCATAAGTTGACATTGATTGATGTAAATCCATACAAATCTGGAATAATGAATCCCGATGAATTTGTAAAACTGTTTGGTCATATGTCCAT
>Ga0180431_10003854_pt1 | contig 18945 bp, 8 predicted proteins | sample SS_ome_11_FD_132459 | JGI IMG/M metagenome (GOLD analysis project Ga0180431, IMG submission 132459) | Hypersaline lake sediment archaeal communities from the Salton Sea, California, USA - SS_1_MS_1 metaG | ecosystem: Environmental > Aquatic > Non-marine Saline and Alkaline > Hypersaline >... | reverse complement strand
CGTTGGCAGCCGCCGCCTCTCCGTGCCCAATGTACAGCACCCGGCTGTTGTTGATGGTCGTCGTGGCCCGGGCAAAGATTACGGACGAGACCACGCCGGGTGCCAGCCACTCGAGCGTCTCTGCCAGCTTGGTGCTCACGGCCATGGTTGTTTGTACCTTTGGCGAGAGTGCATGCAACTAGAAGACAAAAGCAAGGTTATTTGCGTGGCGGATGGAATACGACTGCGCGGCGCAACAAAAGACGCCTTGCGTACCGCAGCCTCGTTGCATTTGCCGTCGCATTTGTGACACCAGGGTTTGCGCGCATGCATGCGCACACTGCTTACACGCTGTGCCTCTCGCGACGGCCCGTCTTGCTTGCCCTGTAAATAACACGAGGGACGTGCGAATTAGCACATGAGCGCGTCAGCCAATGCAGAAGGAGTGACTTCGGTGGTCGTGGCAAGCGCGCTTGCTGGCGCCGCCGCGCTCACCGGCGGGCGTATGCTCAGCAGGAAGGGGGTGAGCGCGGTGGGCGGGAATAAGCTTGTCGGTGCTGTCGCGGCGGCGGCCGTCGCGTACGCCGCGTACAGAGCCTGGGACGGCGCACCTGCTGCGTCACCGCAGCAGAGAGAGGCGCCGCCTGCGCACGTGCAGTCGTCGGCAAACAGGGCAGCAGACGGTGAGGACGGTGGCGACCAGCAGCAGAACGCGAGCCCCAGCGTGCTGTCGGCACTTGGCGGCGCGCCCTGGCAGCGCACCGCCGACATGCTCGGGCGCGTGCTCGGCCGCCTCGCAACGCGGCTCGTGACGCAGGGGGAGACGCTGCAAAAGGTGTCCCGGATGGTCGAGAAGGAGAATGTCATTGGATCGCAGGTGGCCATCACGGGCATCAACCTGGACAGCTTTGCCGCGCAGCAGAGGCAGCTCGCGGCGGAAGCACACTACGCTACAGTGCGCGAGCTGCTCAAGTCCGCGATGGAAGCCGCCGATGCCTGACTGAGCAAGCATTGGCGCGGTACGGCGGTGGCTCCCGCCCCGGCTACGAAGACGAGACGCAACAAGGTGCGCGCTCCTCTCTGCTGTGCATGGAGCCAGGGCGGCGCCCAGACGCCGCACGGCAAGGGAGGGCGCGCGCCCGGGCGCGCAGCCGTCTGTTCAGCAAGCGCCGCAGCAAGGCAGGCGCCGGCGCCGTCTGCACGCGTACCGACCCCGTGCCCGTCGACGTGGACACAGGGTACGGTGGCAGCGAGGACGGCGGCCACGGCAGCACTCACAGCTCGTCAGAGTCGCGCGGACGCTCGAGGGCACGTGGCGTCGCCAAGAAGAAGATAGAGGACCCGCACGACAGTGCTGAGGACGACGCCTCCCTGTACGTGACGGAAGACGAAGATGACTGCGAGTCGGAGCAGGACGTTGCCATCCCCGCCGCGGCACTCGACTCGTCCTCACGGACGCCGGCACCCGCTCTGGGCTCGCTGCTGCGCATCAGAGTCAGCAGCGCACGCAGACACGGCAGCGAAAGTGCTGACAGCGACGAGCATCGAGGCACCAGCAGCAAAGCGTCCAGGCGCCACCGACGACGCCACCGTCGCCGCCGCGGCAACCAGCACGACGCGGACGAAGGCGACTGCGACGATGGCAGGAAGCGTGCGGCAACGGCGCAAGCCAGCCCTGCACTGTCAGATGCATTGGCTGGGCCGAGGGCGCGAATGCCACCTCTGGAGACACAGCTGTTGGAACTCCCCGGCGGCAGGGCCCCGATCCGCGTCGACCCGAGGCAGCCGAACACGGCCTACGTGCACTCCAGCGGCGCCTTTGACCTGTACGCGCGCTTCTACGAGGAGGTGTGCGGCATGCGGCGCGTCGACGACCCGCGTCGCGCCGGCGTCGTGCTGGGCAACGAGTTTGAGCTCATGCGCCTGCTGGCCTCGTCGGGGTGGGCGCACTTCCACCCGCACGCGCGCGTGCTCTTCCTGCCGGGCGTCGTGCTGCTGGACGACAAGGCCGAGCTCGCGGCGCTGCTCGCCGGCGCGTCGTACCACCCGACCACGTACGTGAACGAGGCGCCCGAGACGGCCGACCTGCGCGGGTGGTGGATCGACAAGCCGGCGCGCGGCAGCTCTGGAAGAGGCCTGTCGATCGTTCGGGACCCGGCGGCGTGGAAGGCAGAGGGGCACGTGCTGCAGCGGTACCGGGACGACCCGCTGCTGCACCGGGGCAGGTACAAGTTCGACCTGCGCGCCCTCGCGCTCGTCACGGGCGACGGGCGCGCGATGGTCTACTCGGACGCCGTCATGCGGTGCTGCACGATGCCGTACGCGCCGGTGGGGGGCACGCGAAGGGGGAGAGGAGGGAGGGCGGTGCGCGAGCAGGACGTCGACGAGCGCGCGCACCTGACCAACGTCAGCGTGCAGGCCAAGTACGACCGGACGCAGTCGCACGTGGACCTGCTGTCCGAGCACGCGGAGCTGTACGAGGCGCTCATGCCCAGGGTTCGCGCGCTGGTGCACGACGTGCTGGCGCGGTGGTTCTCGCGCGTCGCGTCCGACGACGAGGGCGGGCTCGCGGGCAAGCAGCCGCAGCACCAGCGGGCGGCCGCGCCGACGACGAGCCCGGTCGTGTCCGCGCGCCGCGGCGGTGCCGACGACGACGCAACGGTGCCGCCTGCGCCGCAGGACGACGCTGACGACAAGCCAGCGCGCCGGCCACGGTCCCGATGTACGCGCACGGAGGGCGCAGACGAAGACGGCGCGCGCGCCTCTGTGGTGACCTCCCCGTCCTCCGCCGCGCAGGGGTTTCGCATCATCGGATTCGACGTGCTCCCCCTGGACAGCGGGGACGTGGTTTTTGTCGAGGCCAACTACCAGCCGGGCCTCGGGCGCGACGGCAAGCTGGGGCGCTTCTACGAGCGCGCGCTGCAGGAGATGCTGCGCTGCACGGTCGACCCGGCGTGGGCGGCCGCGAAGCTCGTCACCGTCTGCCCCGCGCTCGCGGAGTTTGCGCACGACACGCCCGACGCCGGGGTGCAGAGGAGGCGCCGGGGCGCCGCGCTGACCGTGGCTGCGTCGTCCATGCTCGTGACCGACGCCTGCGCGGCGGCCCTCCCGGCCCCGCTGCTGCCGAGTGCGCACAGCGAGGGCGGCGCGACCTCGAGCCGCGCCGGCGCGGGCGCCGACCGCCGATGCGCCGCCGGTGGGCACCTGCCGGGGCAGTTTGGCGTGTCGCCCGCGCCGCCCTGGCTGGCGGCCGCGGTGGAGCGCGCCGCGCAGCGGCTGCCACCCCGCGGCGTCGCTGACATTGTGCGCGGCCCCGGCGCCACGCTCGTCCTCGGGACGTACGCGGACGCGCGCGCGGCCGCAGAGTGCCTGCTGCTGGACCCGGCCGACTGTGCGGCCGGGCGGCGCGAGGGGGAGCTTGTCGCGTACGGCATGGTGGAGCAGCTGCCGCCGGCGGCGGTCGGCATGGCGCGCAATCGGGCGCGAGGCACGCGGGCGCGCGTCGCGGATGTCGCCTTGCTGCGCGTGCAAGGCAGCCGCCGCGCTCGCACGGCTGCGGGCGCTGAGCGTGAGCAGAACAACGGGCGTCGCGGCGGCGGCGGCGGCACGAAGCGGGGACACGGAAAACCACCCGAAAACACAGAGGTCCTGCACCTGCTTCGCGGGCCCTGGGACGGGGCGGGCGGCAGCTCCAGCTCCTGCGTGTGCGTCATCACCGCCGGCGCTGCCGGCGGCGGCGACGTCGGCGACCGAGGCGAAGCCAGCGCCAGGCGCAAGAGCGGCAGCCGCCGACCGCACGGGAGCGCACACGACGCTTACCCGCGAGGCACGCTGGCAGTCGTGTGCGCCTTTGTTGCAGACGACACTGGCAGAGTGCGGCTTGACGAGCGCGGTGCGGTCCTCGTCGCGCGCGATGGCGCGACGTCCGCCGCCGGCGCGGTCGACGCCGAGACCGAGGCAGGGGCGTGGGCGCAAGTACGTGCGCGCGCGGCGGAGGAGCTCTGTGTTGCATGGAATTTGTCGACGACCGGCGGATCCGCCGCGCCGAGATCTGTCGAGTGCGGGATTGCCGTATTCGCAAGGCCGCGTGGCGAGGACAGCATGACTGCGGTCGCCGCGGTGCCGCTGCGGCCTGCATTCGCGGATCGAGAGGACGCGCAGGTGCTCAGCCACCTGCTCACGTACTACAGGCTCTCCGACCTCGCACATTTCTGCGGCACCGCGCTCGCCTCCCTCTGCGTCGAGGCGCACGCCCGCGCGCGCGCTACTCCACGAACGCACCCAGCGTCAGCCACCGCCCGGGCCGCCGCCCCGGTCGCAGCTGCGGCTGCAGGCACTGCCTCTGCACGCCGGGAACGGCGGGACGGCGGGCACCGCCGCGGAGCCGCTCGAACGTTTTGGTCGCCACCCGCGGCGACGGCGTCGTCAGTGTACGAGGATCCGCACGACCACGCCGCCGGCATGCGGCAGCAGCCGTCGAGCGCGTGGAGCGTAAAGGCGCCGGCGTACGCGCCATGGGCACAGCCTGCGTACATGCTGGACGGTTCCGTGTCCGCGACAGCAGCGACGCTCGACGCTGCCAGGCCTGCGAGGTACTTCCACCAGCACGCGCTCCGTGCCGCGCCGGCAGGGACAAGGGGCGCGAGTCATACCAGGGCTAGCTCACAGGCATTCGCGCAGCAGCAAGACAGCTTCCGCAACTACCTCGGACTTCGGCTGACGCAGCCCGGAAGGGCACACACTGGCGCGCTGCGGCCTGCCGACCCGTACGCGTGGTGAGAGTTGCGTCGACAACCGGCCGGACGACCACAAGGCGCCACGTCTGCACGGCCCCTATCTCGCTCACACCGCGTGCACTCGAGCCGCGCTGCGCGTCTGCATCCGCGTCCGCGGACTCGTCGCCAGAGGCGCGTCCCGTTGTTGCGCGGCTTGCGCGGCTCGAGCCCGCTGGCGCGCGACGGAGAGACGCGGGGACACGCGGCGGCCACCGGGAGTGCCCGCATCCTGCCAGCTGGGCTCATACACAAACGGCTGGGCGAAATTCTCCGCGTCCCCCTGCGTGTCGCTCAGCAGCATCGCCGACCGGAGCGCGCTGTTGACAGCGCCGGCCGCGAGCCACTCGGAACCGGGAGACACGGCTGGCGGCATCGGAACGTGTATATCGCTCACGGGGAACACCGGAACCGAGCAGAAGCGGCGCACTGGCGCGGCGCTCCTGCCGTCGGCCACGAGGGCGGCATGATGCATGCTTTCGTAGCATCCACGCGGCAGCAGCAGAGGCGTCCACGCGATTCCCCCCCGCTCGGCTGCACCACGCGCGGCGGCAGACGAGAAGCGAGGCAGAACGCTGCATGCACCCCGCCGTCGGGCGCCACGGCTGAGAGTCACGACCAGCGGCCACAGCGGGGGGTCGACGACGTGCCACAGAAGCTCGCCGACGGCGCTCCTCACGGTAGCGTCGCACATGGATGCCACGTTCAGAAACGTGACGAGCCCCATTGACCTGCAGAGCCCGCGCAGGAGCATGGCCGTCTTACATCGCTGCATCACGTTGCCCAGGAAAGCCTCGTCTGGCTGAGGTGCGGCGGCGCCTCCGCCTCCGCCCGCCGCGCCCGCGCCTCCACGTCCGCCTCTGCCGCCCCCGCCCCCGCCTGCGCCTCCGCCCGCGTCCGCACCCACGTCTTGCCCGTCTCTTGCGTTAGCGGCAAGGGCGACGACAATCTCCGCCTCTTCCAGCAGCGCATCCAGATCCTCCTCGTCGGCGGACTCAAGCGCTTCAACATACTGTGACGTCGTGGACGACGCAGCGGCCGTGGCGGACATCTCGCGCCTCGCGCGCTTGAAACCCTCGACGACGGCCCCGAGGTACAGAGGGCAGTGGCCAAACAGCGCAACGGCAATCGGCGGGTTGTGCGTGTGCCGGTCCCTTCCGTACTGGAGGTGCGGGGCCACCAGCGGGCCGTGCACGTGGGCGACGCGGGTAAAGTCGCGGGGGAGCGCGCGCTGGCACACTGCGCACATCGTCGCCTCCTCGGCCACGTCGCGGGGCGTCATGGACCCAACGCAGCAGGTGCGGTGCGTGCAATGGCCGTCGCCAAGGCCGCCCTTGCCGCACATGAAGCACCGCTGGGCGACACCCGCGGCGACCGCGTCGGCGACAAGGCCGCGCAGCCTGAGGACCAGCGCAGGAGGCATGGCGCACAACGCGCGCAGCTGGGCCTCTGCGACTCGCGTCACGGCAGCCACCACGTCATAAGCCGCAGCCGTCGGCTTGCTCGCGCGGCCAGCCTCTTCACCGTCGCCGCCGCGCTGAGGTGAGGCGTGCAGCGCCACCTCGGTGAGCGCCACGAGCTCCTCGGCCGTCAGCAGTTGCAGCGGGTCGTGGCGGGGCAGGCCCGAAGCGGCTCCGCCGCCGCCGGCGGCGGCCGCCGCGGCGACCCGCGATAACGGACACGGCTTCCGTCCTGGGAGAAGCAGCCGCTCCAGCTCCGTGGGAGCGTACGCTGCGGCCGCGGCGCCTGCGGCCCGTGCGTACCACTGCGCAAAGTCCGCCTCCTCCTCGAGCGTGAGCGAGCACCGCGACTCGCTGCTGGGCATCAGCCGCGCGTCCTCGGGCGGGCGCGCGAGGTCGCCCCTGGCGCTCTGGAGCCACTGTGGCAGCCGCAGGGGAGGCGCCGACGGAGCGGACGGTGCTGCGGCAGCGCCCGAAGCGACGTAGAGGACCGACGGGCGGACCGCGTCGGAGCCGACGGTGAACATAAGCGTCTCGTCTACGACGTCGTACAGGAACAGGCTCCGTGCGCCCGCTTCGTCCATGGCGGCGATCGCCGTGCCGGAGTTTATGGCCTCCTCTGCCGTCGACGATTCCTTGCAAGAAGAAAAGGCAAGCGCGTGCCTCGCGGCCGCGCAAAGCACGTCGAGCGCACTCGTCGGCTCCAAGTGCGCGCGGCCGATACACCGCGAGTGCTCACTCTCGATGCTGCGCAGCCACGCGCGCTCGCCCGACGAGAGGCCGGTGGTGCTGCCACAGGCGTCGTCACCCTCCCTGCTGGCCTGCGGCCGCAGGCCGCTGGCGATCGCGGAGGCCGACGCGGCGGCGACCGCGGCGGCGTGTGCGACGCGGTCCTCGATCTCGGTTGCGGAAAGGGGTGCCGCGACGCGCCCCTCCGTGGCGGCGCCGCCGCTCCCGCCCGGCATCGCACCTCCGATGCTGCCCTTGGCAAACTCGACGCCGCGTGAGAACGCAAAGAGTACATTTTTGAGCGTCACGCGAGCCGCGCTGCCAGGGTTCGCCTGACCTCCCGTCGTCAGTGTCGCCGCCGCCGCCGCAGCTCCCGGTGGCGATGGACCCAGTAGCGCAGGCGATTCGCTGTCTTCCACCGCACCCGCGACCTGGGCGAGCGCGCTCTCGACGTGAGCTTGGTTAAATGTGCGGCTAAGGGCTTGCGCCTCTTGCGCCCACGGTAACAGCATCACGGGCGGCACTCGGGCACTTTCCTCCTCCGCCGCGCGCGGTGTCTCAATCTTGCCGGTCGCCACGCCAGTCTTGGCGGCACTCGCCGAGAGCTCGCGCCCCCGGGAGGCGGGCCCGTTTGCGACAGCGGGTGCGGCGGCGCCGTGCTTCGGCCGCTGGTGCATGCACCAGCTCACGAGGCGGTGAATCGCGCGGTGTCGCTTGTAGCGCCGATGCTCCACCTGCTGCCGATCCAAAGACAAGGGAGCCTTACCGGCCTTGGCCCGCCGCTTCCTCGTCGTCTTCGGCTGCGCAACAGCGTCCTCTCCTTCGCCGACGGCGGCTTCTGCGTCGCCCCCGGCCTGTCCCGCGGCGGTCGCGACGCTGCCGCCGCCGGCTCCCCTGCGCCGCATGGCCGCCTCGGCACGCTCACGGGCGGCCAGCGCGCGCAGCCTGCGCTTTCCCCCCGACGTCACAGAGGCGCGCGCAAACCAGCGAGCCTGGTCATGCAGCGCGCAGACCCCGTGGACCTGCACCCGGAGCGGGGAGGGCACTGGGTTGGCGGAGAAGAACGCAGAGTGCGACATCTGCCGCGGTGCCAGCCCGCTGTGGTCCCCGTCGGCACGGCTCCCGTAGCGCCGAGCTCGCCCATCGTCCTCGCGGCGTCGCGTGCGTGCCGCCGCGACCGCCAAGTACTCGGGCGCGCGCAGCTGGGAGCAAAACGCGAGCGCGCGGCACGTCGAGGGCGTTCCGCAGGGGGGCACGCACTCAAAGCGACGCGGTACGCCGCCAGGCGAGGACGGCTCCGGGCGCATCAGCGCGTCGAGCACCTCCTGCCGCGGGCGCGGCGACGTCTCCTTGCCGCACCCCGTGCAAAGTATCGCGCCGCAGCCCTGCACGCCACGGCCCTCGTCCGCGCCGCACACGATGAGCAGGGGCAGCGGCCTTCCCGGAGGGAGGAACGTGTGCGTCACGCCGCAGCGCGCGCACTGGACCTCGGTCATGTCGCGCAGATCGGGTCTCGCGCACTGAACGGCGGCGCCGCGCAGCGACGCCATCGCGACCTCCCGCGTGGCGGCGCGCAGCGCGGACCGAAGCGCGGCCGCCTCCTTCTTGAGCGACGCGCCGGGGCGGGAGGCGCCGCCACCGCCGCCACCGGCGGCGGAGCGCGCTCGGGTCTCGCAGAGCGCCTCGGATAGCGCAGATGCAGCCTCGCAGGCCGCCTCGCACTGCCGGACCATAAACGCCGCCGACGCCCTGTCGCGGGCGTGCCTGGACCTCGCCTCCGAGGCGGCGGCAGCGGCGGCGGCGGCGGTCGCGCACCTCTCGCTCCCGGCTCCCAGGTGCACGACGCAGGGCGGCGCGCGCAGGTGGCTACCGGGCGTCGACGCCCACGCGGCGATGGACCGCAGCATCATCGGCGCGCACTCTGCGCACACCGCCTGCTCGGACCCGCAGGTCCACGCGGCGACGGGCCTCTCTCCCGGCGGCTGCATGCGATCGACACCGGCAACCAGGCGCGCGCACTCCTCGCGGAGGCGTTCCTCCCACGCCTCGCGCAGCCGCGGTGGCGGCGGCGCGTGCCCCTCCGCCGTCTCTGCCGACGCGCCGACCTGTCGGCAGCACCCGTTACGGGCGAGATCGGCCAGCGCCTCGGACGCGCGCTGCAGGCCCGGAGCCACAAGGCACTCCTCGCAGCACCCAACGCAGGTCGCCACGCGCGTCCTTGCCGACATTGACGACGCCGGGTCCCGAGCGACGTGCGCACCCGAGGTCTGCGGCGCCGGCGGCGGCGAGTTGACAAGGCCGGACATACCCTGCGCGCGCTCCATCACGGACAGTGGGGTGACGGCGTACTCGCGCGCCAGGTCCCGTGCGGCGGGCGTCGGCCACGACAACGACGGCTGCGACGGCCGCGCGCCGAGCGTGGGGTTGTCCACCCCATCCCATGCCACTCCGCCAGAGGAAGAGAGGCACCACGCCGCCGACTCGCTCCTGTCGCCCGCGATGGCGGTGCGGTAGACATGGGCAAGCGCCGCCGACTCCTCCGCGGTCGGGAGCGGTGCGACACGAAGCCACCACGCGCGCAGGCCACCGTCGCGGGAGGCCAGCATGCGCGCCACGACCCTCGCGCCGCGCGACGCAGTCTCGACCGCCGGCGGACGCGAAAAGCACCCGCGACAAAAGGCCTCGTGCGCTTTTTGAGCAGAGAGGTCGAACCACACGTAAGGCTGTACGTGGCCTTCCAAAACCGCGTGCCTGACGTGCAGCGAAAGTCTCCGTTCCGAGCACCACTGCATGGCACGAATCGCACCACCGCCACTGTCTCCACCGTCTCCCGCGGCGCGCGACCCGGGCTGCTGCTGCTGCTGCTGCTGCTGCTGCTGCTGCCGCTGCTGCCGCTGCTGCTGGCGCTGGCGCTGCCGCCGCTGCTGCTGCTGCTGGCGCCGCTGCTCCTGTTGCTGCGGGCGCCGCTGCTCCTGCCGCTGCTGCTCCTGCTGCTGCTGCTGCTGGCGCCGCTGCTCCTGCTGCCGCTGCTCCTGCCGCTGCTCCTGCTGCTGCTGGCGCTGCTGTCGTCGCGGTGCGCGCTCTCCGGTGTGCTCCCCTTCGTGCGGCCGCTCCTCCTGCGGCGGCGGCGGAGGCGGAGGCGGAGGCGCGGACGGCCGGCGCGGGACCTCGCATCGCACGTCCTCGTCCCAGATCGCGCTGCCGCCGTCCGGGGCGCCCCCGTGCGCTCGCTCGTGACGGTCGCCGAAAGCGGCGCCGTCGCCGTCGCGTTCCGCCATATAGAGCCGCCGCGACCACGGCGGGGCCGCGGCGACGTGGGCGCTCCGGAGAGCCGCGGCCACGAGCTCGCGCGCGGCCTCGCCCGCTTCTGCAGCGGAGGCGCAGCCGCGGACGCGTGGCGACACGCGCGCGAGGCAGTGGAGCATCCACATAACGTGCCCCCAGTGCACGTCCGTCGCGGCGCGGCGCCTCGCCCGGGTCTGCACGCCCCCGACCATGGCCGCGCGCGCGACCTCGCAGTTGGACACGACCTGCATCATGTCCTGTATCGTGTACCGATCCGTGCGCGTGCCCCGGTCGCCGCCCGGCCGTCGGGTGTCCATCTCGGCGACGCCAAACGTGCGCCTCCTCAGCACGCCCTCCAGATCGCGTCGCTCGCACACGGCGCCGAGCACCTCTTCCAGGGTAAGATTCCAAGGCAGGTACGTGACCCAGTGCGGAAGCGGGGACCGCCGCGCGTGCGCAGGATCCTCGGCTCCGCGCGCCGCTCCGCGCGCCGCAAGGAGCGTGACGAGCGACACTTGCAGACGCGACCCGCCGCCGTCGCCCGTGCCAGTGCCGCTGGCGTCGACCAGCGCCGCGGGCACGGCGGAGCGCCCAAGGAGCTCTGGGGTGAAAAGGCAGCAGAGGGGTACGCGCAAAAGGGACGCGCGGGACCTCGGACCGACGCGCGCCGCCAGCAGCACCCACAGATGGTGAGGGCCGGAGGCGATGCAGTTCCTGGTGCTTCCAAATGACGACTGGTGCGTCAGCAGGTCCCCCAGCCTGACAGTGTCCGAATTGCAGGTCGCCAGCACGGCCATGAGCTCCGCCAGGGCCGTGACTCCTTCCACGGCAATCGTCACCCGCGTGCACCCCTGCCGTGCGCGCACGTAGCCCGCGCGGCCTCGCGCGGGGGCGTCCACGAAGCGATCCAGGCACTCCACCGGGCTCGCCCTCACGACTGCGCACCTGCCGCGGCCTGGAGACGGCGAGTCGCTGCGTCGTGCGCCCACGCGCGCGTCGCCCGAGTCGTTCGTGCCTGCCGGTTCAGGTCTGGGCGCGGCGGCGGCGGCGGCAGCACCAGGGGGCCGCTCTCGCGCCTCTGCTGCGCACGCGGCCATCATCACTTCAATCTCAAACTCTGCGTACTCTAGCGACGCTGCTGCACCGCCATGTTTGCGGTTCCTCTTCGCGACGACCCCCCGCCCGTCCGGCAGCGTCACGGACCGCAGCGTCGCAAGTGCGACAAAATTACGTCGCACGTGCACGATCGTTAGCGGCATCGCAGAGTCTAGCACGTTGCGCCGGTGAAGCCTGCGCGCAGCCGCCGACGACATCCGCCGGTCGCGCACAAATGCCTCATGCGACATCCACTGCAGCAGCCTCGCGGCCTGCGCCTTCGTCAGCGCCTCGGCGTCCCGAATGTCGTGGCTGTAAATGTCTGCGTGCAGCTGACTAAGCTTGTACATGTCCACAGGGGAGGCAGAGTGCAGAACAGAGGTACGGTGTGCTCGTAGCGTCACGAGTATGAAAAGTGGTAATTTTTGATCAGGTTAACGTAGGTTCAGTAAGAAAAGTTGTATAACAGATATTTATCATCTGCGTGCACTCTACATCGGCGGCAGCTCGATGGACGCGGGGGCAACGGGGGCGAGCTGCAGATACGTCGGGTAGGACGCGGGAGCTGCCCGCCTCGATACCACGCGAGAAGGGACGTCTCCGTACGTGTCCACGTACGCGCGAACGGCGGGGCGCTGCTGGACCTGGACGGCGGGAGGAGAAGAGTACGAGGTCCGCACGTAGCCAGGCGCTTGCGCGGGAGCGGAGGAGCGTGGCTGACCCACCGGCTTCCCTGCCAGCACAATCAGCCTCACCGCCAGCGCAAAGATGATCACAATAACGACAAGCAGCAGGACGTACACCCACCTGTCGTTCTCCGTCCACGCCGCTGCAAACCGCTGTGCGCTGCTCGGGCTCTCAACCAGCTGGCCGTCCACCAGCACCGGTATGTCGTCGTAGTGCGAGAAGGCGTACACCAGCCCCGCCCAGGAGTAGCCAAGGCACTTCCAGAACGTGCACTGCGAAACATTGTTGCAAAAGGCGTCCGGCGGCGAGTACTTGCTTTTACTCCCGGGCGGTGGAGGGCGGGGTGGCGATGGCTGCGGCCCCGGCTTTGGCCCGGGCTGCGGCGGCGCGGGCTCCGGCTTTGGCCCGGGCTGCGGCGGCGCGGGATCCGGCCTCGGCCCAGGCTGCGGCGGCGCGGGATTCGGCCTCGACCCAGGCTGCGGCGGGGGAGGCGAGTCACCCTGGTCGCAATCGGGGTGAACGCCGGTCGCGACGACTCCAGCGCCGGGAACCAGCGGCTGAGATGCGGCAGCCTGCCCGCCCGGCGTGACGTGCGTCGAGGCATACCGCGCTGCCGCCGACTCTATTGCAGAGGCCTGCGCGCAGGTCTGGCCCGGGACGACGGCGCCACCGGCGAGCGGCAGGCCGTCGCCGGCGCTGCCGCGCTGCCCGGAAGCGACGAGCGAGGCGGACGGCATCGAGGGCGCGCTTGCGAGAAACGTGTTGGTTCCAGATCCGCCTGGGCCCGTGCCCGCGCACAGCGGCGCGGACAGCGGCATCACAGGGGGGCGCGCGGACAGCGTGCTGCTCGCGCACGCCGGGACGTAAGCGAGTGCGCTGGCCGTCGGCGCGCGGAGCGCCTGCGTGGGCGGCGGTTTCGCCACGCTGAGCACGCGCCGCGCGTCGCCGTCCAGGCTGACGAACGTTGTCGCCCCCGGCGCGGCGGTGGGTGTGGGGAACTGGGAGGGAAGCGGGCAGATCGAAGGCTGCGCTGGGGCCAGCCCCAGCGCCTGCGCGGTGCGGAAGCGCATGGCCTGCACGCTGTCCTCGAACTGCTGCTGCTGCTCGCGCACGCTCCCGAGCGCGCGCGTGGCTGCGTCCCCGGCGCCTCCCCGCCGCGCGCTGGCGAGCCCGCTGCGGGAGCACGCGCCGCCGCCGCCGCCGCCGCCGCTGTCTGCGCCGTCTGCGCCGCCCCTGCCGGAGCCTTGCAGGGCGGCCTGCATGCGAGCCCCGGCCGCCAGGCCGGCCCCGTAAGCCGCCTGCGTGTTGACCGCGACGTCGGTCAGCAGCGCCGCATTGTCGCGGGCCACCGCCCCTCCCGTCGCCAGGATGGTCGCCTCGATCTGCTCCGGCGTCGGCGTGCGCGACTGCGTGTACGCGTTGGCGCCGTTGGGGAGGATGCCGTAGCCCACCATGCCCTGCTCCCTGGCCAGCTGATTTGCCTGCGCAATCTCCCAGTTCATCCCCGCCGCCGTCCGCGCGCCTCCCGCTCCACCGGCGGCCACCGGCGCACGGCACGTGGACGACCGCGCTGCTTCCTCGCTGCCGTAGCCGCTGCCTCCGGCACCGCTCGCCGCCGGCGCGAGCGCCGTCTGGTCGGCAGGGACGTGGTTGGCGGGGTGGTTTGGGTTGCTCGGCGCGCCCGTCTCGAGCGGCGGCGGCGTGGCGACGCCGGGCACGAAGCGACCGTTCGGGGCCGCGCCAAAGATGAGCGCCTCGCGCGATATGCCGCTGATCAGGCCGGTCGGGCGAGAGGTCGCCATCTCGGGGGCCAGCAGCGCTGAATGCGGGGCGTACCGGGTGCCGTGCGCGTATGGGCCGCGAGCCATCATCTCTTCGGACACGCCGAACGTGCCCTGCTGCGCGGCGCGAGACTCGCACTCGCGCTGCCAGGCGTTGACGCCGACAGGGGCGCCGAGCGCGGCCGCGCGCGCCCTCGCGTCGGGACCGAGGGGTACGGCCGACGTCACGCCGTCCCCTCTGGGAGGCGGGAGCAGACCCTCTCCGCTCCCGCCCCGCCTCTTTCTTTTTGAACCGCCGGCGCTCCCGCAGCGCTCGCTGCCGTGGTGCTCGTGAGGTGCCGCCGCCGCGGCGGGCGCATTTCCCGACGGCTGCCGCTCCCGCCCCGCGCCGTCGCCGGCTGGCCGCGAGGGCGCGAGGCCGGACGCCGGGCTTCCGGCAGTCCCTCCCCGGTTGTCCTCGCGCAGCGCAATCTGCTTGGCCAGCGCTTGCGAGGCCGGAACCCTGCCGCGCACCATGCTCACCATGCCTTCCGCCGTGCGGCTGTGCTGCGGCCCTGCGTCGACGCGCATGGCCACCTCGCGTGTCGCGGCAGCGCTGCGCAGCAACAATTTGGGATACACCCAGCGTTGCCCTCTGGGCAGGTAAAGCCGCGCTGCGCACGCGCAGTCTCTATCAAACGGCAAAGGACGCGGTGCTGAAAAGGTTGAGCGGCGGGGCCGGAGCCGCCGCGTGCCGCGCGCCGGGAAGCCGACGCCGCACGTGGCGCGCACCGCGTGCGAGGTGCGCAGCCCTCTTTTGCGCGCTCGTCTCACTGCACGGCTATGGCTCCGGGCGGCGGCGTGCGTCCCGGGCCGCGCCCCGCCCCTCCCGCCGGCGTCAGCGGCGTGGACAGGGGCGTCGCCGAAATCGTGCAGGGCGTCCCGCCGCCGCACTGCCTCTTGCCCGCAAGGCCGCTCCGGGCGGCCGCGACGGCGGCCTGCTCCTGCGCAGACATTGGCGGGGCCGAGATCCCGGGCGGAGCCAACGGCGGCGCGTCGGGGCCGGCCACCAGCCCGTCAGGCGTGCCGCTGTCGTTTACCCACGGCGGCGTGCACGACGTGCCGCGCGCCTCGGCGGCGGCGGCCTCGCCCTGGACCGCTTCCCTGGTCGTCGGCGTCTGCGCGGCGAGCACCGCGCGCGCCGAGTTCTGCAGCGAGGCACCCCCCGCGAGCAGCATCGGCCACTGCGGCCCGGACTGCGCCTGGGGCATGCTGCTGGGCATGCCGACGCGCACGCCCGTGGCCTGGAACATGGCGTTCTGGTAGATGCGGCTAGGCCCGGACAGCGTGCGGCTGATGGCGCCGCTCTCGCCGTTGACGGTCCTGTAGTAGTTGCCGGCGATCAGTTGCGGCGGCTCGGCGGCCTGGCCGCCGCGCACGTTGCGCTCCGTGCGCGGCAGCTCGCCGAGGAACTTGCGCCCGCCAGCGGTGCGGTCGTACTCCTGGAACGAGCGCCACGCCGCCTGCCCGTACAGCGCGCCCAGCAGCTGTGCCTCGAACTGCTCATTCAGCAAGTTGAGCCCGGCGCCGACGTCGTTGAAGACCTGCATCGGTTGCGTGCGCCAGCTGGCGACGCAGTCGCGGTACTGGCGCGCGAGGAAGGGGCCGATCCAGCTGCACAGGCACGGGGCGCGCGACTTGGAGCACAGGCGCAGCGGCGAGGGCGGCTGCAGGACGATGCCCGCCCGCACCAGCCGCTTGGTCAGCCACTCGGTGTTGGGCCACTGCATCGCGAGCGCAAACACAGACGTCGGCGGGATCGGGCCGCCGTCGCCGAGGCCGCCGCGCGGGGCGCCGTGCAGTCCGGGCCCGCCGCCGGTCTGCGCGGAGCCGCACTCGCAGCAGGTCGTGCCGTCCGCCGCGACCGCCCACCCCCCGGGGTCGGCACGGAAGGCCACCGTGCCCGGGGCCTTCATGTGCGGCCTGTTTGGAAGCTCCGTCTGCTCCGCGCAATACGTACCGCAGCCCTTGCCGCACGGGGGCTTGGTCGCGCCAAACAGCTTCGAGCCTCCGCAGCACCCGAGGCGCGTGGCCCCGAAGCGCTCGTCGACATTGAAGCGCCCGTGGTACAGCGTGGCCAGCGGCCGGGTCGGCCCGCGGCCGCGGCGGACGACGTTCGTCCACGTGTCGACGGTGTCGTGCACCGGGGCGCCGGTCAGCCCGGGATTGAATCCGTCCCCGATGCTCGCAGGGTCTTGGGCCAGCTGCACGGCGAAAAGCCCGCCCGGGCCGGAGCCGCTGTGCGTGAGCGCCGAAAAGACGGCGTCGGACGTGTCCTTGACGACACCCCCTCCCGGAGCCGTCGGAGCCGTCGGCCTCGCCGGCCCGGGCGTCGATGCTGGTGCAGCGGCGGGAGGCGCGATGGGGGTGACTGCCTTACCACGCATTACCTGTCAAGAGGCCGGCACGAGGTGGCTGGCGCGTTCTGCAGCAGTTGCATGTATGTGCTCCTGTGCGGGGTCGTGCGACCAGACCGTCCGCCCGCATGCACGTCGCGGAAGCTGTGCGCCGTGCGCACTGCGGTGAAAGTCAGACTGAAGAAATTAACATGACTGAAACCATGCAACCTCTGCTCTGCGGCGCGGACCCTCGCGCCACCAGGCAGACGCGCGTGGCCCGTGACCAAATGCTGGGCAATCTGCTGGGAGGGCTCGGGGGCGTTCTCGGCAGCCTTACCGGAGCGGGAAGCGCCGCGCCGGTCGTGTGGCCGCCCTCTACCAGCACTGCTAGTGCAGCGGGGCTGTCAGGGCACGGCGCCACTGGGCGGAGCAGAAACCAGCGGGGAGGAGCAGTCCGCTCCGACAGCACTGCCAGCAGCGACGCGGGGTCTGCTAGCCACAGAATGGGGATGCAGCGTCTCGCAGGCAACAGGTGGAAGGTGATCGGCCTCATCATGCTGGCGGCGCTAACATTGTGCGCACTGCTGTGGGCATTCAAGGCCCGCATGAATCGTCGGGTCAGTACGGAACAGCCCGGTACCTCTTCGGCCCGTCATCCTTTCCGTGCCGTGCCGCGGCGCGCCCGCTCCCGAGTGCCGCTGGTCAGCCGCCGCGCGAGGCCACGCTCGCCCGGCGACGTCAGCGCGTCCGAAAGTTAGCCACAAGGCCGGGTGAGTTTGTGCGTGCGCGCAGGGCCGGGGATTCAAGCGTGACGCCTGTAAGCAACGCATCGTGCAGAGGTGTCCGCCCTCACCGTCAGCAAACAGGACGATGTTTGGAGACCAAGACGAGCTTGAAGCATTTCGCACGCTGGCCATGACGGGTGTGTGCAACTGGCTGGTCGCTGACCTTGAAGCTCAAGCAAGTGAAGCCGCAGCGGCGCACGCGACGCACGTCGCCGCGTCGGCAAATGCGGTGCCACCGTCTGCGACGATCGTCGACCAGGCGCAGCAGGCTGCAGCCGCGGTGCCGCCGCAGGGAATCCGCACGGACGGCGGGCGGGCAGCTGCTGGAGCCGCCGCCGTAGCTGCCGCTGCGGATGCCGCCGGCGCGACGCCTCAGGAGCGCGCAGCCACGGCTGCAGCTGCAGCGGTGCCGGAGAGGGCCGCGGGCGGCGCGGAGCGTGTCACCGGGTCTGCCGCGATTGTTGAGCACGTTGCCGCTTCCACTGCCAGGGCCGGTACAGCGAGAGATGACGTGGTAGCTGCGGCGCACCTCGCCGTCACTGCAGCAGGCGAGAGCGGCGGAGAGCGCGCTAATAATGATATGGGTGCACATGCAGGGCTCGACGCTCATGCCGTGCATGATAGCCTCACTGACGGCGGTGGCGGAGCTGGAGCTCATCTGCCGCAAGTGAACCACGCCGCCGACCACACGCACGCCAACCACCACGTCGCCGACCACGCGCACGCCGACCACCACGTTTCCGACCACGCGCACGCCGACCACCAAGTTGCCAACCACGCGCACGCCGACCACCAAGTTGCCAACCACGCGCACGCCAACCACCACGTCGCCGACCACGCACACGCCAACCACCACGTCGCCGACCACGCGCACGCCAACCACCACGTTGCCGACCACGCGCACGCAGACCACGCAGCATATCGCGTTGCCGATAATGATCACCTGCAGTCCAACCACATCTCCACCGCAATGGACGTGCATGAAGGCCACGCTCATAGTGAAGCGCACGGCAGCGCTAACTTTCAAGCTCGCGGAAATACCGCATTGCGAGATCTTGTTGCTTCTGCAGAGACTTTCTATGGCGAGGAAGACGATGACAGCGAGAGTAACAGCTCTTACAGCGACGAGGCGGAACACGCGTCGGGTCACATTACACTTGCCAGCCAGCAAGTGGCTGCTTCGGTATCGACTCGTGCGCAAGAGTTACCTGAGGAATTGGTCTTTGAGTCTCCGCCGTATTCGGAAGAAATGCTCAATGCACTTAGAAGCGAGTTTTCTTATGCAGGTGCCGACTCGGTAACCGAAACTCCTGCAAGGAAGCTGGAGAAACCAGCCCGTCTCGCGGTTTACGTGGACAGCTCCATCGATGTTGACGCTGTCCTGGAAAAGGTGCAGCGCCTCGCCTGAGATTGATGTTTATTCGAATACGAGCATATCACGGAACTGGAATGATGCACATGAATTACCGCTGGTGATGCAGGAAACGGTACGCGTCGGCTTCCTTAAAATAATAAACGCATGCACAGTGCGTGCATACATTGAAGAAAGCGCAAAAGAGCGTCATCCTTGTTGTGCTCCTTACTTGTCGCGCTTGCCAGTTTCTGCAGATGCACACAACAGGGTTACAAATGCCGTAATGCACTGCAGACGTCCAATATTGTAGCTTATCCGCTGACGGTTTGCGACCGCAACGTAATCAATTTTGTGACAGGCGTCGCAAACATCGTCTGCGTTCCACACATCAAGTGCCATGTCACTGTACAAATTGGCGGAAAACGGATTCAGCGAGTTTGCGTACTGAAGTGCGGATGGGCAACCCTTGACACACGACATTCGCCCCAGTCTAGCGAGTAAGAACGCATTCTGAAAGTTGACGCCTCTTGCGTTAAGAAGATGAAATTTGGAAGCGCTAGAGTAAAGATCGAACTCTGCGCCGCTGAGATGCGGATGGCTCTTGAAATTGACAAGCTTGCAGAGCGCTTTCGAGTTGACG
>Ga0180431_10003853_pt1 | contig 18946 bp, 11 predicted proteins | sample SS_ome_11_FD_132459 | JGI IMG/M metagenome (GOLD analysis project Ga0180431, IMG submission 132459) | Hypersaline lake sediment archaeal communities from the Salton Sea, California, USA - SS_1_MS_1 metaG | ecosystem: Environmental > Aquatic > Non-marine Saline and Alkaline > Hypersaline >... | reverse complement strand
TCTGTCACGCCGAGCCGGGCGAGTGCCCACTCCGTGTCCACTCGCGCTACGGGCTCTGTCACGCCGAGCCGGGCGAGTGCCCACTCCGTGTCCACTCGCGCTACGGGCTCTGTCACGCCGAGCCGGGCGAGTGCCCACTCCGTGTCCACTCGCGCTACGGGCTCTGTCACGCCGAGACGCGCGTTGCCGCTTGCCGATGAGACCTCTACAATCGACTCATGCAGAGGACTGCCCGGGTGTATGTATGTGTCGTGACTCTCGTCACGGTGGCGGCTTTGGCCGGAGTCGGTCGACAGCTGATCGTCTCCAAAGACGGCTTAGGTGCATATCGTTCCGTTCAGGCTGCGCTGAATGAGGCAGTGTCCGGAGACACAATCTGGGTCAACCCCGGAATCTACGAAGAACAGGTTGAGTTCAAGAACGGCGTCACCGTGATCGGTTCCGGTGCCGATCATACGATTATCCGCTACGGGTACGGCTTTGACGAGGTGTTTCATGCGCAGAACATCGTATCGGGAAGAGTCGAAGCGATCACTCTCGAGCGGATGCCGTCGGTGCTCGACGCCGCTGTTGTCGTGCTCGAATCGGCGGCACTGACGTTTGCCGACTGCGTGATTAGCGGAGGGCAGCAGGCAGGCGTTCAAGTGCACGGGCTGTCGGCCCAACCAGTGCTCAAGGACTGCACGATCGTTGGTAACGGCATCCATGGGATCGTGTGCGAGGCTGGCGCGGTCGTCCGGATTGATGGCGGAACGATCGCCCACAACGACGGGGCAGGGATCCATGTGAGCGATTCCGTGCTCATCGCTACCGGGACTCGGCTTGAAGCGAATGGTGTCAGCGGTATCGTGATGGACGGCACGTCCAGTGCAACTTGCGTGAGTTCGGCTTTTGTCGGACATGCAGGAGGGGGAGTTGACGTGCATGGTTCAGCGACCGTCGAATTGACTGATTGCAGGTTCGCGGACAACGCGGACGGGGCGATCCGCCTCGATGGCACCGCCGCAGCAACGGCACGCGAAAGCCGATTCGATGGAGGCGCTACCGGAATTCTGGTGGAGGAAGAAGCCTCGATGACGCTCCGAGGTGGGACGGTGTGCGGGGCAAGCGAGGCGGGCATTCGAGTCCTCGACTCCGCAGCGTGCAGCCTTGAAGGTGTGGAGGTCATCGAATGCATCGGGCATGGTGTGGAGCTTTCCTCTAACGGATCCTGCTCAATTCGGTTCGCGACGATCTGCAGAAACAGTGGTGACGGCGTTGTTGCTGCCGGAACGACGGTCGCAGTCACAGAGAGCATTGTCGCCCTAAACGGCGGTGCAGGACTCCACGTAATCCAAGATCTGGCGCTCTCGGATCCGCCGACGCTCGGATACAACGCTGTATGGGGAAACGCCGGCGGCGATTATGTGGGCACAACGAGACGATCGTCCGATGTGGGTGCCTATCCTGAGTTCGTCGACCCCGGAAGCGCCGACTACTCGCTACGCGTCGATTCGCCCTGTGCCGGCGCTGGCGAATACGGATCGACGATTGGATCGGCAGTCAATCCGGCTCTGGATGCAGGAAGTGTGGCGGAGGTGACGATCCGTCATGACGACAGACTCCTTAGATTCGACGTCGCGGGGGCGGTTCGGATGACGAATCGGGCTCCGTTCCTCGACCAGATCCGCCTCCGCGCCGGGCGGCGGTGGGAGGCGGCATCGATCGCCACTGAGGCATCATTCTTGGGATCGGGAAGCGGATGGTTGCGTGCCGGCGGTGAGATCCGTCTTGTCGATGCTGCGTTTCGATCCAGATCCAACTCCGCCGTCACCGTTTGGGCTGCGTTCGGTGCCGATGGCGTGCTTGACGGGGAGGGGAGCCGATCGTCGACTTGGGCAGGCGGCGAGATAATGTCGAGCGGGACTGCCCTAAGAGCGGAGTGGGAGTGGGAACGCCCAAGCGACATCACTCGGCAGCAGCTTGAGCTGCGATTGGGGGGGCTGTCCATCGCAGCACGTGCTACAGAGCTGACCTTGAACGAACTCGATGCAAGTGCAGCTACAGCGTGGACTCGGGAAGCGGGCGACCTAACGGCGGTGATCGGTCTGACGATGCTTCCCGAGACGATAGCCTCTCTAGAAGCCGAGTGGAGGACGAAACGGCGAATTCTTGAGGGGCGGGTGGATGTCTACGTGGAGAACCTGTCAACCGGCGGCGTGTCGCTAGCGTGGACGGACGTTGCACGGGCATCCAGGATCGACCTTGTCGCGGCGATCGACGATCTGCAACTTGAGGATCTGTCCATTCGGGCAGGATTCTCTGTCTCTGATGTGCAGATCGGGTCGGAGATCGGCGTGAATGCTGCACTTGGCATTCGGTTCCGGCTTGCTGTGGCCATCGAGACAGCTCGATGGTTCCTCCCGGACTTGAATCTTCCTCCCGTTCCTGCGTTTACCCACGGGCCGTTCGAGCCGGAGGCGGGCGAGCCGGTGGTGTTTGACGCATCGGAGACTGCCGATTCGGATGGAGCCGCTGTCGAATTCTGGTGGGACTTCGGCGATGGATCCGTCGACATTGGGAATCCGATCCCCCACACGTATATGGAGGCAGGAACCTACGAGGTAGCATTGACGGTTGCCGACAACGACGGCGACACGGCGACACTTGTACAGTCGGTCGTGATCTTCGCTGCGGACACAACGCCGACAGCTTCGTTCACATGGAGCCCAATCTCCGAAGCTGGGACGAGCCTCTCCCGGCCGCTTCGGGCTGGAGATCACATCCGACTGGACGCCGGCTCATCGTTCGATCCTGATGGCATGATCGTTGAGTACGCGTGGGATCTCGAGTCGGACGGGCTATTCGACATGCTGACTGAAGAGGCATTCATCTCAGCAGATCCGTTGGATGCGGGAACGTGGCCGATCACGTTGCGAGTCACTGACGACACCGGGAGGGCAGATGCGGTGATGCGTGTTCTTCTGCTCGATGACCCGAAACCCCCGACCGCGGCGTTCGATGCCTCGCCTGTGGAGCCTTCCGTGTTCGATTCGGTCCGGTTCGTCGATCGGTCGATCGGAGCCGATGGATCGATTCTCAGCTGGGAGTGGGCTTTCGGAGATGGACACACCTCTCGGGACCGGGAACCCATCCATCGCTTCGAGCAAGCGGGTCGCTATGAGGTTCATCTGACCGTGATCGATTCACTTGGGCTGAAGGCAACGCACAGTCGCATTCTCGATGTGCAGCTCCTGCCTGAGGTCGTTCCCGTGTCCACCGTGTGGGCACTTGTGATCGGGATCTCCGACTACCAGGAGGTCGAGGACCTACCGTATGCGAAGCGAGATGCAGAAGCGGTCGTAGGATGGCTGTTGGAGAGTGGTGTGCCGGCGGAACACGTTCGGCTGATGACCGGCAGTCCAACGGAGGTTGGAGAACAGATGGGGGTGGGAGTTGGGGCGGCGACACTTCTGAACGTTCGTGAGGGACTCGGGTGGCTTCGCCAGGTCGCATCCTCTGATGATCTCGTGTTGATCCACTTCTCCGGTCATGGATATCAGGGCCCTGATGACGGCAGCGACGAAGCGGACCTTGTAGACGAGTTCTTCGTGCTTTCCGACACCCGTGCGGCGGCAAAGGATGATACAGCGCTGCGGGACGACGAGTTTGGCCGGTTCCTCGATCGGATTGCCTCGGATCACGTGCTTGTGTTCTTCGATAGCTGCTACTCCGGCGGGCTTTCGAGAAGCCTCACCCCGGGGAGGCGCTCCTCGGGGGACAATCAGGATTGGTTTGGCGATCTCCGGCTTGAGGGGCGCCTTGTACTTGCAGCCTCATCGGAGGGAGAGGAAGCGTTCGAGTCTCCGCAGTTGGAGCACGGCGTGTTCACGCACTTCCTTCTTGAGGGATTGGGCGGAGAGGCGGATCTGAACGCCGACTACCACATCACCGTCTGGGAGTTGTACGAGTATGTAGCAGCTCGGGTTCCCGGTTTTGTTGATATGGAGCGCGGGGAGCCACAGCACCCACAGCTTCTTGGAGAAGGAGAGACCCGGATCGTCTTGTCCTACCGTAAGCGTCCCTTGGAGGCTGCACTCTCATATTGCCCCGCGGTGCCTTATGCCGGCGGCACGATCGTCTTCTCCGATGAATCCTCGTCAGCGACCATTGCCGAGCGCACATGGGCGTTTGGCGATGGGACATCGGGAACCGGAGAGCAGATCGAGCATGTCTTCTCGGAGGATGCCACCTACGATGTCACGTTGCGGGTGAGGAACGAGGCTGGCGACAGTTCAGAGACACGGATCCAAGTCCGTGTCGATCCTCCGGGCCGAGTGGATGGCATTGACCCACTGTCGGGGCATGCAGTTATCACGCTTGGAGTCCGAAATGGCTTGCGCACTGGAGATCGCTTCGCTGTCGATCGAGGCGTGGGGATCGATGCTATGCCTCACCAGTCGGTGCTCGAAGTGATCGAGCTGGTCGGCGAGGATCGTGCAGCGTGCCGAATTCTAGATGGAGCAGATGAGTCGCTTCTCGACGGAACCCTCGTGCCAATAAGCGCCGATCCGTGCTCCCCAACTCGCTGATCCGAGCTACGACCCGAGTTCGAGTGTGAGCAAGAAGACGCGCTCTGCACGATGAACCTTCAGGACTATCCGATCTCCCGGTGCCTTGGTCGCCAGTAGGTCACCTAGCTCCTGACACGAAGCGATAGGGCGAGCATCTGCATAGGTGATCACATCTCCCGCGCGCAGCCCTTTGAGCGCAGCGATCGTTCCCTCTGCAACGCCGACGATCCGGATCCCCGGCCCCTCGGTCTCCGTGCATAGGATTCCCAATCGAATCGAATCGCTTGAGTAGTCAAGCGTGATCGTTTCAGCCGGGGCATCTATCGCCGAGGCGAATGGAATGCGAACGGTTGGCTGTCCGATAACCGCCCCCGCCTCGGTTCCTTTGATATGGTCGGCAGCGAGCGGACTCGGCAGATAGGCGTAGACCGCGATGGCGCCATGATCTTCGCTGATCGGCGAATGGGTCTTGCTTGGCGTAGAGAAGCGGAACTGAAGTGCTTCATCACCTGAGATCTGCCATCCCGCGATCCGGACGGTCTGCCCCGGCAGCAGTACCCATTTCCGATCGGTTTGATCTCCTTCGATGAGCTGATTGCCGTTACTGTTCAAGCCATCCACGGCCAAGACGACGCCCAGGGAGACATCGGTCAGATTGTGCAACACCACGCGGTAGTCCTTCCCAAGATCGGCACTGAACGCGTGTGCCTGCGTTAGAACGTGCTCCAGCTCTGCCAGAAGACCGCAGGCGGTCCTGTCGATGTCCATGGTGGCACCGTCGCAAAGCGACAGGAGGTCTGCCACGATCTCCGTATCTGCAGTGGTGAGGGGTGAAATTCGCGACGTGATGAACCGAGTTTCGAGTGGTTCCCAACTCCCCCAACGGAGGATTCCCCACGGCTGGAATACCTCGATCTCCACCGCAAGCAGTTCTCCCGACACGGCTTGGCCAACGATTGAAAACAGCGTGCATAGTAAGACAGCAAGAAAGACGATCCTGTTCATCGATCCCCCTTTGGGTCCTGATCCAGCGTATCGTCCGATTATAGTGGGATGGTGAGGCTGTACCTATCCATCGGCGCAGCCCACCCGCTTCCATGGTTCGAGATCGCGCAGCCAAAGCCTGCTCCGGCCATTGCGTGTCCGGGAACTGTAAGCATGCAGAAGCAGGCGGATTCTATCGCGGAAGGGTCACACCGGTTTGGTCCTGGTATTCCCCGCCAGCTTCCTTTTCGCTGTAGGTCCGAAGCGGGCGCGACCCACGAAAAAACACGACCTGTGCGATTCCCTGTCCCACATGAAGGCGGATTGGAAGCGGCGAGACATTGGCCAGTTCGATCGTCAGGATGCCGCGCCATCCGGGCTCAAGCGGGGTCACGTTCACCAATAGCCCGCATCGAGCGTATGAACTCTTGCCCCAGCAGACGGCACAGACGTCGTCCGGCATGGTGAACCGTTCGATCGATTCGGCCAGGACCTGCGAATTCGGGGACAGCTCGAACGTTCCCTCGGCCTCCATTGTGCGGAAGTGATCCTCCGGGAAATCGATCGGATCGAGCACGGTGTTCATCCCCCCCAGCGGAACGAGGAATCTGCTGCCGAGCCGAAGATCGTAGCCGCAGCTTCCAAGCCCGTAGGATGGCTTGCCGTCCTGGCGTGGGACGAACGGATCGAGCATCGGGCGATCTCCAGTGCACAACGCGGTAATCTCGTGATCGGACAGAATGCCATGGGTCATGCGACGTCATCCTCCTTGAGGAACTCGGGGTGCGCGGCTTGGGCGACGACGGCGTCGATGAACTCGCGCCACTCGGCCATGCGATGGGTTTCACGTTGACGGATCATCCGCTGAAGCGCCATGTAGTTCATGCAGACGACACGACGCTGCTCGAATGACTCGGGGAGATCATGTTTCACAGCTTCCCAATCGCCGGCTTCGATCAGGCGATTCAGATGGCGAAGATGCGGTTCAGGGATCGGATGGGCGAAATCGCCCTGTTCGAGCGGGCGGACGGTCATCGTGTGCATTGTCGACTGACTCTGCTTGGTGACGCCGACACGGTATGTATCGAACTGCTGCCAGAAGTACCGAGGGGCGCGGATGTCGAGCCAGAGGACGATCGATTCGAGAAACTTATTGTGCCCCTCACTGAGGTGACAAAGCCGACGGGCAACCTTCGGCATTTTTGCAGGGTTCTGATCATAGGAGAGCGATAGGCCGACCAACGCGGATTCATGACCGTGCTCCTCGAGGATCTGGATCTTCATCGGCAAACCTCCTTTGCTTCGCGTCGGCTGCCGGGTTTGACGATTGGCAAGCCCTCAGCGCATAGAGGGCATGCCTCCGCGGCATACGTCGGAATCTCAAGCTGGAGAACCGATGAGATTGAAAGGCCATCGATCTCATGATCGTCCGATCGATCGATGATTGCTGCAAGCCCGACCGGTGTAGCGCCCGCATCGCGCACCAATCTGATGACCTCGCGTGGCGTCCGCCCGGTCGTGATCACATCCTCAACAATGCAGACACGCGTGCCGGGGGCGAGGGAGAATCCTCGGCGCAACGCGAGCTGCCCATTGTCGAGCCGCTCAGGGAAGAGGAACGGTCGATCCAATTGCCGTGCCAGCTCGTATCCAATGAGGATTCCGCCAAGCGGTGGTGCGACGACGCAATCGATCCCGGCTTTGATCTCTTGCTCGAGCGCTTCGGCCAGGGCTGCTCCCAAGCGCTTGGCCCGTGTGGGGTGCTCCAACGCCAGGGCGCACTGCACATACTGCCCCGAATGGCGCCCCGATGAGAGGAGGAAGTGCCCCTGCTGCATTGCTCCGCTCTCCGTCAACAGCTCAATCCACTCACTCTGCATGCTTCGACTCCTCGATCATCCCTTTAAGGTTCTCGGCCGCCTGCTTCGGATCCTCTGCGAACAGAATCGATCGCGACGCATTGACCACCATCGTCTTGTGTTTCCCGACGCTGGCGAAAAACTCCTTCGTGTCTGCGCCCTGTGCTCCGACTCCCGGGACCAACCACGGGAGTTCGGGAGCAAGGCGATGGAGTGCAGCTGCCGCTCGCGGGCGAGTCGCACTAACCACCAATCCAAGCTGTCCTGGATATGCCGCATCGAGCTCCAGCGCGAGTTCGGCAATCCGCTGGTAGAGGGGGGGGCTCCCGTGGTCGACGATCGTTCTCGAGGATGGGTTCGACGGAAGCGCGAGGAGGAACGCGAACCCGCCTTGTTTGAGGAACGGAGTGACCGCATCGGCTCCCATGTACGGCATCAACGTAATCGCATCGGCTCCGAGCACCTGAAATGCGGCATCTGCATAGGCGGCCGCAGTCGATGAGATGTCGCCGCGTTTGGCATCCAGAATCACCGGCCGGCCAGCCTGCCGTATCTGCCGAATGGTGTCTGTAAGCACATCCAATCCTCGAGAGCCAAGCGCTTCGTAGAACGCGGTGTTCGGCTTGTAGGCACTCGCATGATCTAGTGTTTGCTCGATCACCGATTCCAGGAAGTTCCGCACGCCCTCCGGTGTCGACCCAAACGTCTCCGGGATCCGATCCCTGTGTGGATCCAATCCAACGCACACCGAACCGCCCGTTGTGTGACAGGCCTGCTCGTATTTCTCAATGAACATCGAATCCTCCTCTGTGAGCTGTGCCGACAACCTGATCGACTGAATCGATCCCGCGTTGATCGAGCCACTCCATCAGCTCGGCGTGCAACCGTTGGGGGAGCTCCGGGTCGGCCATCACACCGAAACCTACACCGACGAGATTCGCACCGGCGAGGAGCATCTCTAGCAGCCCTCCAACATCACACACACCGCCGGTCCCAACAATGACTGCATCCGGAAATGCTTTTCGTGTCTCAAATACGCGCGCTAGCGCCACGGGGAGAATCGCAGGCCCGCTGAGTCCGCCGATCTCGCGGTGAAGGAACGGACGCCCGACGGATCGATCGATCCGTAGCCCACGAAGCGTGTTGATCAGGGTCAGGCCGTCGGCACCGGCCGACAGGGCTGCTTCGGCCGACTCGTGAGATCTGCCGGCATCCCCGGGCAGTTTGACGAGCAACGGCCACCGAGTCTTGGCACGTGCGGCCTCAGTGAACGCTCGAACTGCATCTGGATTGCCCCCGGTCACACCGCCCCGAACGTTCGGGCAGGATAGGTTTAACTCGATGGCATCGATCCCATCGGTGCTCGCGAGTTGCTCGACCATCCCGCCAATCTCGTTCGGTGCTCCAGCCGCGATACTGACGATGATCCGGGTCGGCAGCTCCACGATTTGCGGTAGCGCAAGACTGATGAAGGATTCGATGCCCGGGTTCTCGAGACCTATCGAGTTGAGGGCACCGCACGGGCAGTCCACCAACCGCGGTTGGGGATTTCCGACACGCGAGGTCGGCGTCACCGTCTTCGTGGTCAGCGCACCGACAACCGAGAGGTCGAGTTCGCCTTCGAGTTCGAGTCCGAAGCCAGCTGGACCGGATGCCAGCACAACGGGGTTGGCAAAACTTTGCCCAAGCGCAGTAACCGCTACGTCAGCCATGGCAACTCGTCAAGTGAGAACAACGGCCCCTCGCGGCAGATCCGCTGAGGCCCCAGGGTTGTTGGAATACTGCAGCCGAGACATGTTCCTATGCCACAACCGATCCGCGCTTCCAGAGAAACATACACGTCGGGTTGCCCACGGTACCGTTGTGCCAGCAGTCGCAGCATGGGCTCGGGACCACATGCGAGGATCCCTTGCCCCGGCTGCCATATTTCCTCTGCGTGCAATGCGGCGCTCTTGCCGTCTTCCGATTCGACAAGGATCGGGACCTCCGGGAGGAGTTCCTGTGCATCCGGCGTCCGGAAGCCGTAGGCAGTGCCGGCGACGAGTTCAGGATACTGCTGCTGGAAGTGCATCAGCGGCGCACCCCCACTGCCACCGCCGACAAGGATGTACGGACGATTGAGGTTGATCTTGGAAGCGTAGGGCGTACCGTACGGTCCGCGAACCTCGAATACCGTGTCAAATGGGCTGTGGGAGAGCTTCTTTCGAACTCGCCCTTCGGACTTCACGAATAGCTCGATACCATAGACGCTTGTGGACAGAATGGAGAACGCGCGCGGCAGGCACGGATCCTCCTGCGCCCGAAGAAGTACGAACTGCCCCGCAGCGATCTTCGTGGGAAGTTCGGGCCCCTCGAGGAGAACGCGGGCGTACCGAGCGGACACCTGCCGATGGCGCAACACGGTCCCAACCCAAAAAAAACGCGACCCGTTCTGGGTCGCAGTATCCTGTTGTCGTACTCCTCTACTCACCCGACGCCCCCTCATCCTGCCTTGGTCATCGGGAGGAGATTCTACACGGAAGCCCGACGTGCAATCAAGTGGTTTTCGTCTGACGATTCCGCATCTTCGCCCACGTGTCGCGAAGCGTCACCGTTCGATTGAATACTGGTCGGTCTTTCGTCGAATCGGGATCGACACAGAAGTATCCCTTCCGCTCGAACTGGAAGTGCAAACCCGCTGCGCGGCCGCGGATGCTGGGTTCCAGTTTGCAGTGAGGCAGAACGGTCAGTGACTCCGGATTCAGATTGTCGAGCCATGTCTCGCCATTGGGTACGTCGTTCGGGTCCTCGGCTGTGAACAGATGATCGTAGAGGCGAACCTCGCTGTCGACGGCATGCGCAGCAGACACCCAGTGGAGCGTTGCCTTGACCTTGCGTCCGTCCGGCGCGTTCCCACCGCGCGTCTGCGGATCATACGTACAGCGAAGCTCGGTGACCCGTCCGTTCGCATCCTTGATCACTTCCTCGCAGCGGACGAAGTATGCATAGCGAAGTCGGACCTCGCGTCCCGGGGCTAGGCGGTAGAACTTCTTTGGAGGATCCTCCATGAAGTCGTCTTGCTCGATATACAGCTCGCGTGAGAATGGCACTTTCCGTGCCCCGGCGGAGGGGTCTTCAGGGTTGTTGATCGCATCGAGTTGCTCGGTTTCGCCTTCGGGGTAGTTGGTAATCACAAGCTTCAGCGGATCCAGGACACCCATCACGCGTAGCGCATGCTTGTTGAGATCTTGTCGAATGCAATACTCGAGAAACGCCATCTCCACCAATCCTTCAGACTTGGTTACGCCAACGCCGCGTACGAACTCCTGGATTGCCTGTGGCGTGATGCCTCGCCGCCGCATACCGGCGGCGGTCGGCATCCGCGGGTCGTCCCAACCGGCAACATGCCCTTCTTCCACCAACTGGCGGAGATATCGTTTGCTGAGCACCGTGTGTGTAATCCCTACGGCCCCAAACTCGATCTGGCGTGGTCGATGGGGCACGGGCAGATGCTCGAGGAACCAGTCATAGAGGGGGCGATGGTTCTCGAACTCGAGCGTGCACAGAGAGTGGGTGATCCCTTCAATCGCGTCGGACTGCCCGTGAGTCCAATCGTAGGTTGGGTAGATGCACCAGGCGTTTCCCACGCGGTGATGCTCCGCGTGGAGAATCCGGTATAGCACGGGATCCCTCATGTTCAGGTTTGGATGCGACATGTCGATCTTGGCTCGCAGTGTCTTGGATCCATCAGGAAACTCGCCAGCCCGCATCCGCCGGAACAGGTCAAGATTCTCCGCAATCGACCGATCGCGGTACGGGCTGTTCCGCCCTGGAGGGGTAGCCGTCCGATTCTTCTCTCGGATGGCTGTTCCGCGGTACTCGCTGATCTCGGCTGCGGAAAGATCGCACACGTAGGCTTTGCCGCTCTGAATCAGGGCCTCGGCCCACGCATATAGCGTCTCGAAGTAGTCCGATGCGAAGAACAGGCGGTCGCCCCAGTCTGCCCCGAACCAACGAACATCGTGCTGGATGGCCTCGACGAACTCGGTCTCTTCCTTGGTTGGGTTCGTGTCATCAAAGCGCAGGTTGAACAGACCGCCGAACTCCTGTGCCACCCAGTAGTTGAGCAGGATGCTCATGCCATGGCCGATGTGGATATAGCCGTTCGGCTCCGGCGGCCATCGCGTGTGGACTGTGCCGCCGTTCTTTCCGGCTGCGACATCCTCGGTGACAATCCTGCGGATGAAGTCAAGTCCCTTCTTGCCAGCGTCTTCTAGTGAGTTCGTGTTCATCTTTGCCCAGCCTTCTGAGTCTTGCCGGCTGATGCACCGGCCGAAGAGGATTCTAGTCGACGTGCGAGGCGATGTCATGCAGTGTAGGCGATGATCCTCGGGTTCGTCAGCGCGGAACCGCGGACGGGCTGGCGTGTACGTTGAATGTACGGGCGCGGCTGCGCGGTCGTGCCAGACGACACGAAGAAGGAGGGTACGATGTCGGAGAAGAAAGGGAATGAACACAGGGTTTACACTGCAGGTCGATCGGACTATAGTAGCGTGAAGGAGGTCATGCGTATGACGCACGCACGCGGGGTCTGTTCATGCCGTCCATCGTTCCGTCGCTTGTTGGTGCTCGGTTTGGCAATGATGATCGTGGTCGGCACGTCGACATTCTCGTTTGGCCAAGAGGAGCCATTCATTGAGAGGGTACTGGGAACCCTTATTACACTTCCCGACGAGTATCTGCCCGCACTCGTCGAGTTGATGGGAATACTCGATGTCGACGAGCAGGCCCGTCAAACGTTCAGTGCGGGGCCCCGCGAGTTTCTCGCCACACAGGAATTTGTGCTCCCGATTGAACTTCCCGCGGACTCATTTCAAGTGGCGGCAATTGATTTCTCCGTTCAACCTGAATCGGAGGATGAGCCTGGATTTGGCTTCTCTGAACCTCTGGAAGGTCTTGTCTACGAGCCAAAGGGCCTTGGCGTCTTCTACGCCAATGTCGGGATTGTGATCCAAGAAGCTCACGAGCCGATGGATAGGGAGGAGGGAAGGTCCGAACCGCCAGCCGTACAGGCTATGGAGGACATCCTGCGATTCATCACAGAGCGGTTTGCCGGCGACACGCTGGATCGCTTGCGGATCGTGATGAAGGAGCTTGACCGAATGGCTCCGGAGGACCCGCAGCGGCTCGCGTTCCTGCGCAACGCCCGCAAGTACCTGCTTGAGCATGAGCTGACATTCCCGGCATCCACATATCGCATCGTCGCCATCGATCTCAATCGTGCGGAAGCCGTGGGGGCTGTCCATTTCGATGACGTGAGAGCTGGACTTGCCGTGGTGCCAGAAGGCATCGGGGTCATTCTCAACAACGTCGGCGTGTTCCTGGAGCTTGCCATCTAGCGGCAAGGAACAGCGGACAGGCGGCTCTACGGTCATGGGGTATGGGTAAGGAGGAGGACACATGTTGTGGGAGGTGCCTAGCTGCGGCCTGAGAAGTCTCCGGTGGTTGAGGATGAGAATCGGGCGGGGGACGCTGCCGCTCCTGATGATCGTGTTCGCCGGACTGGTTGCCGGAGGACAAGCGACGGACGGAATCGATATCGGCATCCTCTCGCTCCATGTCGGATGGGTCGAGCAGGCATCCTCTGGGGCGCGATCCCTCATGTTGGATCAGGCGCTTGTCGGCGACACAATCCGAGTCAGCGCCAAGGTCAAGAATCTCGGTACTGTCTCCGTGGGGCAGTTCGACATCGACTTCTTCTTTACGGAGACCATTTCCGGCGAGCATGGGAAGATCGGAACGCAGACGGTCCTGGAATTGGCGGTCGGCGAGGAGCGACGCCCGGTTGTGACGATCGACACATCCGCGTTTGCGCCGGGAATCTACGTATTCTCCGCCGAGGCTGACGCTGCCGACTCTCTCGGAGATGTAAGCCGCTGCAACAACATTGCGCCGCTTGGGGAGTGCGCTGATGCGGCGGATAGGCAAGAGGACATCTACAAACTCACGTTGCTCCGATCCGGCCGTGAGATCTCGGAGCTAACGCTTGCCGACGTATTCCCGGTTTGCCGCATGGGAGACCTTCAGACCAGCTGGGGCATCGATGTGCACAATGTCGGGACGGTATCGCTGTCCAGCTCTGACCTTGAGGTCTGGGGCTACTACAGGCTTGATCTTGTCGCGCCGGCTGACGAGTTCGAGCCCCTGGTGAAGGATGCCTCGGGAGAACCGGTTCAGCTAGGCAAAATCGCGTCTGTCGGTGATCCGGGAGACGAAGGGCTGATCTTGGTTCAGCTCAAGTACGACATCTTTAATCGCCTGTTTGAGCCGTCGAAGACGGCTGGGGACGATGGCGACGCCTTGGGGCGTGCCAACCCCGTCCAGCTGAGGGTATCCCTAAACCCCACCGGCGGTGTGAGCACGAGAGATGTGTTCCTCCCTGACCAGTTTCATCTCTCGTATTTCTATTCCAGCGCCGATCTCTGGACGTTCCCAGCGCGAACGCACTGCCGCTGCGACGACGTCACGGACGTTGAGGGTGTCCGTGTTGCTCCGGTTGTGGCCGGAGGGCTCGTGTTCCACGTTGTCTCGACCACAGGCGGAGATCGCCTGCACGCGTTGCGGGTTCGAACGGGTGAGAATAAGGCAAACTGGGTTCCGGACGGTGGAGGGACGCTGTCCGCGCCGGTCGTCTACTACGATGATGACGCACACACATATCGCGTGTACATCGGATCGAGTGATGGACGGATCTACGCTCTCCAAGGCGAGGAGAAGGAGGATGAGCCGTTCTTCACGGCGTTGTGGCAGAGCGCTGGAAACATTGCCACCGAACTGGATCCCGCGCTCGAGACGCCGACGACCTATCTCGTCCTATCCGAGGACGGATCGAAGCTGATTGTCGGGTCGGGAAGCGGAGCCTACGTGCTCGATACGGTCAATGGCTCGACCGATCGCAGCTACTCGCAGTACAAGCCGGTCACCACAGCGCCCTGCTACGACAGCGCAACAGGTGTCGTCTGGATTGCCGCCGATGAGACAATCTACGGGATCAGGCAGACTGGAACGGCATGCTCGTTCGATGTTCAAGACCGAATCAGCACCTCGCTTCACCTCAACGGAACGCGGACGACGCTTTTCTTTGGGGCGGAGTCCGGTGGGGTCTACGCATTGGGCGCGACGTCAACCGGATCCACGTGTGCCGAGAAGGACTATGACGGAATCACGTTGCGATCGATCGTCGGCATGTCCTTGACGAGCACCGACGATGATGCAGTTATCTACTTGACAAGCGACATCGGAGAGATCGCACGGTTCGAGTACGATGAGGGCCGTGGATTCGATGACACCAAGCTGTCGGAAAGACGCTTCGACCCAACCGATATCCTGACTGCCCCGGCCATTCTCCCGAACAGCAAGGCGGATGATGCGGTTGCTGTATTCATCTCCGGCTGGACCCGTGATGGCCGTGTCACGCGACCGATCCTCCAAGGATGGGAAGCCGATCTCGATGACTACGAGTCGATCACTGTATGGAGCGCGTCGGTGCCGTTCCTCTTCAAGCCCGAAGAAGACGGTGTGATCCCTGATGCGCTGTTCAAACCGGTCGTCGACGCGGACAGGGGCGTGTTGCTCGTTGCGTCGACGGACGGATACCTGTATGCGTTTGACCTTAGTCAGTTCCAGTGAACTGGACGGAGACAAGGCCGTATCTGGGCGTATCGACGGTACAGAGGAGCGAAGGGCTAAAGGGGGCATGATGGTCGGGAGTCGGTGGAGCAGGAGGCTGCTCTTGTCCTGTGGCCTGTTCATGGCTGCCACGGTGTCTGTCCTATGCGTCGCGCAGGAATCGCTGCCGGATTTGAGCATCCGCGAGATAGCACTCGATCCCGCTGCGATCGTGATCAAGGGTGACATCGTCCGCGTCACGGCCACGGTGCTTCACGTCGGAGAACCGACTGCGGTTGCAACTCGAATCGAGCTTTCATGGCGTCGTCTCGACAAGCAAGAACCGTGCGGGCTCACCGTGGAAACGGTCACGGAAGAGCGAAACGCTGCGGGGGAGACCTTCGTCGAAGCCTGGATTGACACCGACGATTTGCTTGATGGGGAGTACGAGATCATCGCTGTGGCAGATCCTGACAACTGGATCGCGGAAGCCGATGAGACGAACAATCGCCTCGTGGGCCATATGGAGGTTCGCTCTCCACGTCCGGAACTTCATCCACTGGAGCTTGAGGCCGTACCGGCTTCTCCTCTGCTGTGGGGGGAGACGGCGACGTTGGGAGCATCGGTAGCAAACACGGGGCGGCTCGCATCCGGGGCATTCCACATCGAGTTCCTCCTATTCCCTGTCTACTGCGAAGATCCAGACACGAAAGAGAGCTGGAGCATCTCCGCGCTTGTCGATGAGGCAGCGACGTCCGAACGTGGTGAATGGCTCTTCCAACTCGATCCAGAGCAAGGTATGGCGGGGCTTGTCGAGGCAATTGGCCAGCTGCCCGCGGGTGCTTGGATCCCTTTCAGCTCTGCCCGGATTCCGGGACTTGAGCGGGATGAGTCGATCGAAGCAACCGCTCCGTTCTGGACAGGACAGACATTGCGCGACTCGCTTTCGGGAGCGCAGAGTACGATCTCGGGTTCCGCAATGGAGCCACTTGCCGATGATGAGATGGACCGTCTGGAGCGCTGCATCACGACGTATGCCATACGTGTCGTGATCGGCGAGCCCGAGGGGACGGCAGAGCAGGATGGGACGAACAACGAGCTTATCACAGCGATTACCGTCCATCCCTCGACGTTGGAGCTCCCTGAACTCCTTCCTCTGCAGATCACATTCGACGAGGATCTACCGCTGGATTGGGACAAGGACATGGATGTCGAAGTCATCGTGATGAACCGCGGTGGCAGTGCGGCGCCCATCGTCGCAGGTGGACCGGGGATAGGTCTGGCGTTCTACTACCGTGCCCAAGGAACCACGACCTGGCTTCCCCTTGATGCATTGACAGTTGCTCGATTGGGGATTGAGGAGGACTCGAACACGACTACCGAGGAGACGACCATTGACGCTCGATCGGATCGTCTTGGTTTGGAGCCGGGAAGCTATGAGTTGCGCGTCGTTGTGGATGAAGAAGGGCTGATTCCGGAGCAGAACGAGGAGAACAACGAACTCGTTGTTGGGTTCTCAGTCCGAGGCACTGAGCTTCATCCGATTAGTCTCGATGGCTCGTCCGAACCGATCCGTCAGGGCGACACAATCACGGTGACGGCGCTGATCGAAAACACTGGCGACAGAAGCCAACACGACTTCAATGTTGGCTTCTACCTTGATGACACGCGCTTCGATACCTTCTACTACCGCGCGTCCACCGCGACCGAAGACGGACTGGAGGAAGCGGACAGAACACGCGCGGAAGGGGTGCTCAGCACGACGGACTTCCCTCCCGGAATGTACACGCTTCGCGTGGTCGTCGATCCCGATGAACGGGTTTCCGAGCTGGATGAAGGCAACAACGTGATCAGCACATCGCTTCGCATTCTTCCGCCAGCGGAGCGACTTGCTGAGTTGCAGGTAACCGAGATCGAGCTCGCACCGGCATCGCCGATCGGGATGTATGAGGCCGTGACAGTTGCTGCGATGGTCCGAAATGCGGGGCGTATCGATGCACAGCGATTCCAGGTTATGTTCGATCTTGCGTACAGTGCCGATGGCGTCGAATGGGTGAATCCAAGTCTCTCTTGGGGCGAATCCGGCTCTGGCGTGAACATCCAGAACGTGCAAGGCCTTGCTCGATCTGCGAGGCGGGTCGTGCGCCAGATTCTTTCACCAGAGCAGTGGGTCGATGGACAGTATCGGCTGACCGCAAGCGTTGATGTGTCTGATGAGGTTCAGGAGCTGGATGAGCGGAACAACGAGACGGTGATTTTCTTCACGGTAGGCGACATCGTTCGCCCTGACGGAACGTCAGGCATTGTCACCCCATCGAACGCACCGAACCTTGTCTGCGGTGATGTCACAGCAAGTCCAGCCACAAGCGTCGATGTTGGCACCTCTGTCCAGATACGCAGCTCGGTGACCAATCTTGGAAGGCAGCCGGCGGGGGCGTTCCAGGTGAGCTTCGATTGGATCGATCCGTATGGCGCCGTCCATCGTCTGGAGACGCAGACGATCGCCGGACTTGGCGTGGGGCAGTCCGTGGCGCTTTCCTATTCGGTGGATACAAGCGATTTCCCTGCAGGAGCACATCAGGCACTCATCGAGGTCGATGGCGAAGGGCGAATCGATGAATCGACAAAGCACGACAACATTTGTTATCAGACAATACAGGTCGGGCCAGTCGTCGATGGCCATCCATTCCGCCCCGATCTTGTTCCCATCTCCGTGCGTTTCGATTCGCCGGGAGTCAGCCTCGATGACAGCAATACTGTGCAGCAGAACCAGCGGCTCTATGCCTACGTGACCGTCCGCAACGAAGGCAATGTGGCTTCGGGACCGCTCTCCGTAGCATTCGTGACGCCTTCAGATTCTACCGTCGAGCAATGGACGAGCATCGGGCCGCAGGATCAAGCCGAGATCTCCGCGCCGATGAGAACGGGAACAGCAGGCACTTTCTCGCTCTCGATCCTGATTGATCCCGACGACCTCGTTGCGGAAGAGGATGAGACGAACAACGGGATCCCGAATGAGCATACTGTCGAGCTTCCCTACTACACGGTGGTCGGACTTGCATCGCCGAAGCCGCTTGCACTGATCTCGCAACTGGGGTCGGCAGTGCGTTGGTTGGCTGCCAATCCGTCGTCTGCGGCGGTCTATGCCGTGTCGGTCGACGGTCAAGTGTACGACGTGGGATCGACCGGGATTCCCGAACAGCTGGGCTCCACCGGCGGGCCGGTGACAGACGTCGAGTGGTCATTCGGATCCGTGCCGTACGCCCATATTCTGACCTCGACGGGCTCAGTCAGCCGCTTCGATCTGAGTTCCGGGCGTGCAGTGACGGAAGCCACGCTTGGCCAGCCCGGTGTCGCAATGGCCGTAGGAGACAGCGGGCGTATCTACGTAGCAGGAGCAACCGGCTTCTATCAACTGACACTCTCTGGCTCGTCCTACGTTGTCTCGCCGCTCGTACCGGTACCAGGAACCGTGATCGATATCCGATACGATGCTTCGCGACAGGTGATCTACGTTCTCTCCTCACGTGGGCTGTTCTCATACGGGATCGATCTTGGACAACGCTGCCTGCTTGATGAGACCGCTGTCACCGGCATCCCCACCGCGTACGCTTCAGGAGCAGCCAGCGGTTACCTCGGCACGGCGGCCGGAAGTGGATGGATCCTCTACGCGCTCGGCCACTGCTCATGGACCGATGATGAGGGCGGACAGATCCCGCTTGGCTGGCGATATCCACACACGGGTTCCCAACTCGGGAAGATCACATCGATCATCATCGACGCTCGGGATATCGATCCAGTCTACGTGGCGACCGATGCAGGATCGCTGTACTCGCTTGACTTCAATGGAGGCGCTACGTGGACGTACGGTGCCGCGGGGGCGATTCATTCGAGACCTGTGGC
>Ga0180431_10003851_pt1 | contig 18952 bp, 28 predicted proteins | sample SS_ome_11_FD_132459 | JGI IMG/M metagenome (GOLD analysis project Ga0180431, IMG submission 132459) | Hypersaline lake sediment archaeal communities from the Salton Sea, California, USA - SS_1_MS_1 metaG | ecosystem: Environmental > Aquatic > Non-marine Saline and Alkaline > Hypersaline >... | reverse complement strand
CTTCGCAGTGGAGCGCAACGTACGCACCGCAGCACAGATGGAGATCGACTCCACGCTCCAAGAGCTGCACGTCGCGTTGAACGTCGCGTACACCGCCGGCTTGGAGAAGGACGGAAAGAAGAAACAGCAGGCAGAGCACTACCTGCAGAACACCCTGGAGATACTCAGGGACCGCGTTCCTAGTATCTAGTTACTGGAGAAGTGTTTCGTGAGTATCCATAGAACAGCTGATGTCGTTCGTCAGACGTCGTGTGCGAACAGATCGTCTGGATACTCAAGACGCGTTTCGCTGATATCATCGATTTCGCGTAGTGTATAACAAATTCGGAGGACCGGAAAGATGACGAAGGACACAAAGGAGACGAGGAAGACCGCCCCGGACGGCGTGACCGACGAAGACGTCGCAGCGTTCGCCAAGGAGTACAAGGCCGCGCTGCGGTCGGGGCCCAGCGCCATCAGCGGCATCCTGGCGTCCATCGAGCTGGTGAAGGGGACCGTCTCCGGTGACGACGTCTCCGGTGCCTCCGATGCCTCCGATGCCTCCGAGGTCGACGTCGCCGGGGTCGCCGAGCTCCGCGGCGCCGCCATCGTGTGCGCGCACATGCGTGCGCTCGAGCGGGAGATCGGCCGTCTCGATTCCCACGTGGCGAATCTGTCGAAGGAGATCCACGACGCCGACGTCGAGCTGACCAAGGCCGGCGTGGCGACCGAGGACACGATGCCAGTGAGGCCGACGCTTGCGGAGCGCGTGCGGCTGGCGTGCGTCAGGATCGCAGAGCTCTACGCCATCGAGGAGCAGTACGACGTCGAGCTCACGAAGGCACGGAACGTCCTCGCCGCCGCCGGCGTACCCGAGGTCGTCGACAAGAAGGCGCTCGCCGTACACGAGCGGATCTCGATGCTGGTCCACGAGAACGTCACCCTCGGCGCGCTCGACGTCAACGGTCTCGACCCGGAGGACATCGAGGCCGCTCGGTCGCTCAAGGAGTGGCGAGAGAACCCCAGCCCCATCATGACCGTCCCGGCGCAGGGCGTTCGTGTGCGCATCATGAACTCCAGCACGGACGAGGTGATCGCAGCGGGCAGGATCGATATGGCTGCGCTCCCGGTGCCGAGTGCGGCGGTGCGCGTCGGGGACGTGAACTACTTCGTCGAGACCGTGCACACCAACTACCCGTGCACCGAAGACGACGGCGTCCGCGATCCTGATGGAGCGGACGTGTGGGTCACGGCGCTCGGTGAGGAGAAGTTCTCGATCCGTGAGCAGCTCAGCGCCACCGTCGACAGCATCGAGCGCGAGCACGGCTTCCTCGCCCGACTCATCGAGGACATGCTGGCTGAGGCCGACGTGGACCGCCGCGATCTCATCGGGATCGCCCAGGAAGACACCGGCGCCCACGAGCTCACCGCGCGGGTGAACATCACGAAGGAGCGCGCCCTGGAGTTGCTCTCGCAGGGGATCCTTGGTATCGGAGACAAAGATGAGAGCGGAGAGGTGCACTGAGATGTACAAGGAAGAGTACACACTGCTCGTGGGAGCAGGCGACGACGCCAACGAGGCGTGCGCGGCTCTGGAGAAGAAGCTCAACGATATGATCGGCAAGGGGTGGGAGCCGGCGCAGGCGGTCTCGGTGTCGAACGTATCGGCCTACGACGAGGACAGCGACCGATACTTCCACGTGTCCGCCGTGGGGTTGTGCAGGCGCATTGCACGCCCCCAGGGCGCGCCGCACCAGAACGAGCACCAGCGCCCGCCGGAGGCCAGCGATGACGCAGACTGACGAGACCCTGAAGCGCTTCGAGAACGACACCAAGGACCACGTCCTCGACGTGAAGCTCGACGACGGCGTGCACCGCCACATGCGCTGGGGCCGGCCGGGCTCGTCCGTCTACCACGTCAACGTGACGACGTGGCCGGGGCACCTCTGCATCAGCGGTGACATGGGCTGCTTCGTATTCGCCCGCGTGCACGACATGTTCACGTTCCACCGTCGGCGGGAGGGCGACAAGCCCGGCAACGTCAGCCTCGGCTACTGGGCCCAGAAGCTACAGGCCACCGACAAGCCTATCGGACACGAGGAGTTCGACGAGGACTACTTCGCCGAGTGGGTAGACGAGTGCGTCGCCGCGTTCATCGAAGCGTACGCCATCAGCGGGTCTGACGTGGACGAGCTCCGCGAGGAAATCGAGCACGACATCCTCGACAGGCGACACGACGGCGAGCACGTCGCCTGTCAAGCACTGTACGACTTCCGCTGGGCGAACCTTTTCGTGTTTCCCGAGCCCTGCGACTGGCCCAGCTTCAAGAGGCCCACGCACCACTTCGTCTGGTGCTGCCTCGCCATCGAGGAGGTCATCGACGCGTACGACTCCATGGAGAAGGAGTAGCAAGATGACTCTGAAGCAGCTCATGAATAAGTACCCGATCGGCACGGCGGTGGCGTTCAACCGCTACGCCTGCGTCGAGAACGCGTAGGGAGGCTGAAATGGGGCGGCTTGACGAGATCCGTGAGCGGCTGGACGTCTTCGCTCAGATGGGGATCGGAGGCGCTGTCGAACAGAAGGTAGTGCTGGACGACATCCGCTGGCTCGTGGACAAGCTCGAGGCGAAGCTGTCCGAGGCGCGGGAGTACGAGTACCGGATGGAGACCATGTTCGAGTTCCTGAGCGAAGCTCTGGGGATCATCCCCGGTCAGGACCCTCCTGCTGGTCTCATCGGCGATCTCGACGAAGAGTGCCGCATGCGCGCTTCCCGTTGGCGCATCTGGGCCGGGAAGGTATACAGGGAGATGAGGAAGCGTGGCGACGTATGAAACGGGCGGGATCCGCTGATGACACCGGAGGCGGAAGACGTCGAGTCCTGGGAGGGCGACGATGAAGGTGCGTGAGCTGCAGGAAGTTCTCATGGGACTCGACCCGGACGCCGAGGTCGTCGTAGGCGAGTGCGACCTCGACGCACCAGCGCCTCTGCGTGCAGAGGACGTGGCATTCGCATGGTGTGCTCGTCGCTACGTCGACGGGCTTTTCGTGAACATCAAGGGGCCCATCGAAAACCCGTCGCTGGGTGGGGGACTGCCGATCTACTACGACGGTGAATGGAGGCGGGTCAGCGAACCCGTCGAGGGCGGCCATACCATCACCTTCGAGCCGTTCAAGGCCGTGCTGCTGGAGGTCTGATGGCTGACCGTCCGCCACCGGGGATCGTGTTCACGGAGACGCCTACTACTCCGCTGACGCCTCGAGGAGTACGCAGTGTCATCGCCAATGTCATCGGTCGGGTCGACACGGCGCAGATGCGCAGGGTGATGCTGATGCAGGTGCCCCAGTACCTCCACAACGCAGCGCGGGCGTGCGGCGTGGACGTGGCATCCGATGCCTACAACGACATCCACCTGATGCGTGCGGACGAAGTGGAAGCGCGTCTGACGAGGGATGTCGCCGGCTGGCTTGGTTGGTTCACCGACCAGAACAGCCGCCGTAGAAATCCTTCGCGTGCGCAGCGCGAGGCGGACTGGGCACCCATGCTGGCGCTCCCGTGCTTCGACGGGTGCTCCCTCGTGTCCAGGCACCTGCAGTCGTCGCTCGGCCTCCTGGACGTCCTCGTTCCCGCCGAGCCCAGGGTAGCGCACCTCGACCGCCTCGTGCTCGCCGTACACCACGGCGGGGCACGCGTCCTGGAGACGTCGCCGCTGTACAGACCCGTGCAGGCGGAGATCACGAGCCGCCTCGGCGGAGAGGTCACAGGGCGCATCGAACGCTTGGGGGACAGGCCGACGCAGAGAGAAGCCGGCGCTGTAGCGGACATGGCGGAGCTGGAAGCCGTCACGCCGCTGTCGTGGGCGCAGTGGGACCAGGAGATGAACGCTCGCATCGAGCCGAGGCCGTTGTCGTCGGAAGCGGAGCGCGACCTCACAGCGTTCCACGGCGTCTACCACCCACGAACGCTGTCGCCGGAGGAGATGAGAGAGGAACGCGAGCGCACTCGGAAGGAAGCAGCGAAGAAGAACAGGCCGCGCCGTCGTCGGCGCATCATCTTGGAGGACTAGGTGAGGAAGCGGACACCCAAGCACTGCCCGCTTTGCGGGTTCAACACGAAGAAGAGCGCCAAGTCGCCGTTCGTCAACCCGCCGAACAAGTTCGACGAGTACGTGGCCGCCATGCGCCGTGGCGCCGACGAGGCATTCCAGGACCGCTGCGAGAACTGCTTCCTGCAGGCGGTGGGAGGCGACGAAGCGCAGGCTTCCGGCGAGTGGACCGCGCCGAAGTACGTCGAGCCCCATCTGCACCGCGCGTTCATCGCCGGGTACGACATGGCGTCGAGGGCGATGTGGGGCGTCGGGATCGACGATGTGAAGCTGACGTGGTCCAAGGCGATCACAATCGGAGGAGACGATGAGAACGGACAGTGAGTTTCTGAAGTGGATCCACGACCGGCTGGTCGACGTGCACGGCGAGAACGAGCACGTCGACTACATGCACCGGCTGCGCAAGATCATCGAGAACGTGCAGGCGTCTGAGATCCGTGGGAAGACCTACGACTACTGCTTCGTCGACGACTGCAACTTCCCCGACGAGGAGGCGAAGCCGCTCCCCGACGACTTCGAGCACCAGATCGGCCCGAAGTCGGCGGAGATGTCGGCGGCAGACACGATGGACCTCATGGAGTCGGACAACCCGACGGCGTACGAGGCGGTGATGATGGCGGTGAAGAGAGAGCTCGCCGCCACGATCTCTGCCTTCCTCGGCGTCCGGGAGATCGAGATCTTGCTCACCCGCTCCGGCGGCACCTACAGCGGAGAGCTGCAGTTCCACGCGTTCGCCTCGGAGTTCTTCGCTGAGACACTGGACGAGGAGTCACGGGAGTACACCCTGTGGCAGCGGTTCCAGTCGCTCGGCACCGGCGAGCAGACCGACGAGGTCTTCCACAAGGTGTCCGTGCTCATCACGGAGCGCCTCAACAAGAGCACCGTCTGGACCTTCGAGTGCGAGCTCATCGAGAAGCGCGCCACGAGGGCCATCTTCACTTTCACCGCACGGAGGAACTACGCATGAGTGGACACATGGGACTGGTCGGGTTCAAGCCCGCCGACGAGAAGTGGCAGAAGATGAAGGCCGCCTGGGACGCCTGCGTCGCAGGCGACATCGACATCCCCAACGACGTGCTCGAGTTCTTCGGGCACGAGGAGCCCGACCCCGCCGGCGTGAAGGTGGCGCTGGTCGGGTACGCCAACATGCACGAGTCCGTGAGCGAGGTGCAGGAGGACATGACCGACGGCTACGGAGCGATCAAGAAGCTGGAGATGTTCTCCAGCGACAACAAAGCCGGCGAGGACGCCGGGAAGGGGACAGAAGGATGAGGCAGTTCGGAATGATCATGTTCGTGGCGATGGCGATGGCGACGTGCGCAGAGAAGACGGTACCGGTCGAGCCCGGACCGCCCGTGGTCGAGACAGGGGCCGCCGTGGTTCCCGGTGGTGTCTCGTGCGAGAAGGTGCCCGTGGACCTGGACGCGCCGGACCCGCTGGTGAACCACACGGCGCTGGTCACCGTGGAGCAGTACGAGGCGCCCGAGGGGCAGATGGTCTCCGTGGACTTCGCGACAACGGTGACGGCGAACGAGGTCGGCGAGGCTGAGTGCTCCCTGTCGGCCTACTGCGACGGCACCGCCGTGCACGTCGTCTTCAACGAGCTCTACACCGTCAGCACCGCCCCATCGATCTTCGAGGTGCACGAGTCCGTGTCGTTCCAGGATCCCACGTGCATGGAGGAGCTCCGGTGGTCCTGCGATATGGCCACCGAAGTCGCGCACTGGGGCGACCGCTTCGGGTTCGTCGTGATCGTGTGGCCCACCGACGGCGAGTAGGGCGGAGGACTCTGGCATGAAGATCATCGTAAAGAACGTGCCCGACATGGGCAAGGACGAAGGCCTCGAGGCCGTGCGCGTCGAGATCGAGGAAGGCGACGTCATCATCGAGGAGGCGTACGCTGGCGTCGTCTTCAAGACGGTGCGCGGCGACTACGGCGTCTGCGCGCGTGACGACGGCATCGAGGTCACCCACCAGGGCGAGTTGGTCTTCACGCCGGAGCCGTCGGTGACTTCCGGTGGCGCCGAGGACGGCGAAGGCGATCAGACGCAGACCATCATCGACGACGCCGAGGGCATGCTGGCGCGGATGAACCGGGCCGCGAACGACGGGCTTGTCGACGGAGGCATGGCCGTCCAGATCGCCTTCCACGTCGGTAGGCTGTTCGACGAGCTCGACCGTCTCCGTGAGAAGCGGAAGCCGGTGTGCACGCTCGGTTCTTCTCGTGGGACTACGTGGAGGACGAGCTGATCCGCGCACTGGGTGAGTACTTGAGCGTCGGCGATCCACCCGAGGGTTGACGAGGAGCTATACGTGCGCTATACCTCGTATATAGGGAACCAGATGACCAGGAGATCCAGATGACCATCGTCCTGCCCGTCGCCGTGTTCGTGTTCATGACCTGTCTGGCCGCCGTCGGCTTGATCATCGTCATCAGGGTCGCCACCCTGGCGTCGCAGAAGAAGCCGTGGAAGTACATCTTCGGCGAGGGGCCAATGCCCATGCGGCCCGACGAGTTCGTGTACACGTACAAGGTCGCCGCCCACGACGCCGTCGTGAAGCTGGCGCAGTCGTGGTGGAAGGACTTCGGCAACGCCCTCAAGCTCTACGCCGACAAGCACGGGATGACGAACACACAACACACGTTCATCCAGGACCTGTGCGAGTTCGTTCGTGAGCGAGAGACGCTGGACACCTCGTCGGTGTCGAAGACAGCGGCCGGGATCCGCAGCGCCCTCGACGAGCGCAAGGAGAAGGTCGTTCCGCCGCCGTCGGGTTCGTCGGCGATTCCTCCTCGTCCCGTCGACTACGTGCCGGCCCCGACCGACCCTCTCGACGGGTGGCCGACTAACCCACAACGCACCGGCGGCTACCGAGATCGTGGGCTGGGACGCGACGTCAAGAAGGCGAAGACCATCCTCGAGGAGATCGAGGAGAAGCAGGTACGCAGGAAGGACATGGAGTTCCTGGCCAACGCCTTCGGTGTCGTCGACCGGCATCCGCTCCAGCTCGCCAAGGGGGAGAAGACCACGGCCGAGGTCGACGAGAACGGCGTCGTGCACATCCGGGGTGAGAACGGCAGGCTCATCATGATGATGACCGAGTACGACTACCTGCAGTTCAAGCGCCACGGGGATCTCACGGAGAAGTTCGAGAAGATGAAGCCCGCCGAGGTCGCCGGCGCCATCCTCGAGACCCTCGGCCACGCCGACCTCGAGCGGGAGAAGCTGCAGAAGCGCATCCGCAACCAGCGGAACGAGATCAAGCGCCTGCTCCGCCAGGATCTCCGCGTGCGCGCCGAGCGTGACCGTGCCCGTGACAAGCTGCACCGTCTGGAGAGCGTCACCGGCGACGCCGACGAGGAGCGTGTCGTCGTCGACCCCGTGATCGGCGCAGAAGCCGTCGTTGACGACGAACAGGATCTCACCCACGCTCTGCAGGAGGACGACCCGGTGCCGCCCAGAATCCTGAGCACGGCGTGGAGCAGCGACGTGAAGCCGGAGGTCGGTGACGTCGTGCTGGCGCTGCATACTTACGAGCGCATCGGTCGTGTGCAGTCTGTGATGGAGGACCAGCAGTACAAGAACATGTGGCACATCGGTCTTGTCGCTGACCCGGGCTACCACAAGCAGCTGCGTGTCGCCGTCGTCACCGGCGGGCAGTTCACGTTGGCTCCCCCTGCCAGTACTCCGTCGGAGGTCCAGGACATCGTCCACGACGACATCGTCGAGATCGAAGCCGACGGTCCCGTCGTGAACGTCGACGACATCCCCGACGTGCTCACCGATCCCCTCGAGGCCTTCACGGACCTCCCCGTGGACACCGGCGTAGTTGAGGGCGCCGACGAGCCCGTGCACCAGACCCCGGGAGGCCCGGACGTGGCGATGATCACTACGGTCGGCTGCGTGTGCAGTAGCTCGGCGAAGGTACTGCAGGACCGGGTCGACAGCTCGTTCCAGATCGTCTGCCATCACTGCTGGCGCACGACGACGTGGGTGGCGACGATGCGGATGGCCTGGGACTCGTGGGTGAAGCTCGTGGGCGCAGAGAACGCCGGGGTGCTCCCCGGGGTCTCGGTGCCGGAGCCGCGATGGCCGGACCGTCCGGAGCTGACGGCGTGCATGGAGGACATCGAGGACGCCGTGAGCGCCACAGCCATGAAGGCGGCGAAGTCGGACCTGATCCTCGGGTGGCTCAAGGTGCCTGAGTGGCTCATGCTGGCGCTCAAGGCCTCGGGGTGGCCGTCGCCATCGATCATGGGCAGGGACATCGTGGTCAGCGGCGCCGCCGACGAGCTGACTGCGCTCCTCTACAACGACGATGACGAGTGCGTCGACGAGGTGCCGGTGCTCGGCATGACCGACACGGACCGGGGCATGAAGGCTCGGCTGCGCGGCTACGCAGCGGACGTCACCAGGGAGCGGCTAGCGCTCGAGGCGGAGTAGTACGATGTTCCACCCGCTGCTAATCAGTATCTACGGGCTCGTGCTCCTCTTGTGGTACGTCACCGACGAGGTGTGGATCCTGTGGGCGTTCTGTATCGGGGTCATCATCGCTCCGCTCGTGAGCGGCATCGTCAGAGCGCTCCGGGTGCGTCGAGGTCGGGCGGTCATCACGCTGGATGTGCCCGGCCGATACGGTCCACTCGTAAGCGACGATCAGGTGTTCCGTGCCACTGCCGTCGTCGAGTACACGCACAACTTCTGGCATACTGTGTTGCAGCCTCTTCGTCTCGAGGTCGGTGCCGGCGTGGACTCCGAAGGACGCATCATCATCGAGGACTGCAGGGCGCTGACACCGGATATGTGGGAGCGCTTCCAGAAGCTAGTACAGACCGACTGGGCCGGCTACCACTGCGGCGGCTCCGTTGACGTCCTGCTCCCGTACGACGACGCGCAGGTCGACGGCTGGGTGATGGCGCACATCGAGGTCGGCAAGCACAGCACTACGTACCTCTCGAAGAAGCCGGAGGAGCGCGACACATGAGGCGCCTGTACCGGGTACACCACGATGGCGAGTGGACCGACGCCATGGCCCAGCGTCCGGAGGAGGCCCTCGATCTCGTGAAGAACTGCTGGATAGCGGTGCTGGACTCAGAAGACTTCGAGTACACGTTCAAGGACGCAGAGGTACAACTGCTCGGCTACAAGGAGCGCATCACGTACCTCTGCGACAGCGGCGAGCGCGTCTCGCTCAGCGTGGAAGACTGGCTCGAGATGCTACCCACGGAGTTCTCGTACGTGTGGGGGTCGTCGACGTGGTAGACGCGCCCAACTTCCTGCCGGAGCGCCCGGAGAACCCGAACGAGGGCGACGCCGTCCACGACATGGAAGCCGATCGGATCTTCATGTACGACGGCGAGCAGTGGGTGCCGATGGCGATCGCAGACAGTCCGGTGGTGGTCGAGGACGCACCGGTCGTCGACACGCAGGCACCTCTCAGGTACTTCATGTGGGAAGATCGTGCAACACCGCTAGGGAAGCCGTACCCGGTGGCGTCGACGTTCGACGGGTTCCTGTTCTTCGGTGGTCTCTTGGCACTAGCCGTCTTCCATCCCGTGCTGCTCAACGAAGCGATCACGTCGCCCGTGATGGCGCAGCTCCTCTGCACCGTCGGCGGCCTCTGGATCGTTGCGCTGGTGAGGCTCATCTACCGTCGGCACCGGCGCTTCGGCATCCGGGCCACAGCCGGGATCTCCAACGCCGGTGTCCTCGCCGGCGGCGTGTGGGAACTGCTTTCGCTGGTGCCGCACGCGCTGAACTGGATCCCGTCCGTGTCTACGAGCCCCACGATCCTCGAAGGCACTGTCAGCAGCTTCTGCATGGGCGGCGCGGTTCTACTCGCTGCAGCGTTCAGTCGGTTCTGGATCGATCCGAAGCTGGCGGCGCTCGAAATGGCCGAGTACGCAGAGCGTTCAAGGCGGGCGGCGGACCGACGCGCGGAGCGTCGTAACCGCAACGACGATATGTTCCTGGGCGTCGACTGGGCGGAAAGCGTCGACCGCGGTGCGCTCATGGCGACGGAGATCATGCAGAGGGACATGGCTGCGTCGATGCGCGTTCCGGGCGAGATGTTCGAGGAGCGCAGGGACAGCACAGGGTCGTCGGGGCTGACGAGGTCGATGATCCGAGACGCTGCGGAGATATCCAGGCAGACCGCCATGAGCAACCAGCAAGCGATGCAGCAGATGCAACAGATGGTCCAGGCTGGCTTGCTTACCGCTGAACAGGCGCGTAGCCTCGTCATCGGCGACTTCGAAGAGGCTCGCCCCCCTATGAACCCAGACGGCAGAAACCGAACAGCAGCGACGCAGGTGGAGGCACCGAAGCTGCCGAAGCGTCGGCGGCGTCGCAAGGTCATCTTGGAGGACGATTGAGTGCTGTCACCATGATCATCGACGCCCACACGAATGTGACCGTGCAGCGGAACGCCACGTCGCTCCTGACGAACGCGCAGGGGCTCACGCCGTCGGTCGACGAGGAGGTCTTCTGCGGCGACGAGCGCATTGGCGTCCTGGTCAGCAACGGCGCCAAGTTCGTCGTGCGTACCATCGAGACCGTTGGTATCCCCAGTATCCTGTCGGGGTACATCCAATCCACGAGGCGCGTGGAGCGCCCGAGCGTCGAGGAGCTTCTCGCCGCCGCCGGAGAGCTCGCCTCCGTCGACCCCAGGGGGATGTCCGAAGATCGAGCGTCTGAGCTATTCACCGTCATGGATAGCTACACTGAGGCGGAGCGCGCCGTGCTGCTCGGAGAGAACATGCCCACAGAAGCGCTTGAGGTGCTGCTGACGAATCTGCAGCAGCACCGGCAGATTCTGGACGGCACGCTGGAGCGATACCCGGAGCAGACACCGCCAGCGACGTTCAGAGACCTCCTGGGGCACATCACGAATATCGAGCGCACGACGCAGTACTCCCAGCACTCGTTCGGCGGCGAGCCGTTCCAGGTCTCCAACGGTGCCCCAGAAGTCACCGTCGAGGTCCGCGACACGTCGATGCTCCGTACGAGGAACAACCGCCCGCTCGCCGCTGGCGAAGAGGTCTACCTCGGCGACGAGCTCATCGGCTTCGTGGAGTCGTTGGACAACACCGGAGGCGGCCGCATCGTCATGACCCAGGACGCCTACGCCCGCATGCGAGGCCAGGAAGAGACGCAGCCGGCGCTTACACAGCAGATGGCGGATATCTTGATGACACCGTCGTCGGAAGAGGGCGCAGTGGATCGCGTGCTTCGTAGAATAGCAGCGGTCGAAGAGGCGCTGCAGTCGAGAGGGATGTCGTTCGACCAGCTCACCAACGAGCAGGCGGCCGACCTTCTCCTGGAAGCCGGGATCGACGCTGACGACTTCACCGCGGCCGTCGACGCCATCGAAGCTCGAGATCGTGTAGCCAGCCAGAGTGCGCAGCCAGAGAAACCGAAACCGCCACGACGCCGACGTCGGCGCGTGGTGATCTTGGAAGACCCAGAACCCATTGAGGAGGGTGAAGATGAACTTGCGTGACGCCAAGAAGATCGTGCTCGCCGAGACCGCCGCGCTGCTGGAGAGCACCGTGGACCAGGACATGCCGCCGTGGATGACCCACGACATGGAGACCGGGGAGGAGTATACCCCGACCATGCACGCTCGCATGCAGCGTGCCGTGGACGAGGTCGCTGCAGACCTGCGCGCGAAGGCCGCCAAGTAGGAGGAGACCATGTCGGAGATCACTGTCGGTACGAGGGTATCGTGGCAGTCCACGACCAACTCGCCGGTGAAGACGGGCTGGGTCGTGGCGAAGTTCCTGCCGAACCGTCCCGTGACGACCAACGGACTGCCGAAGCGCTTCCGGACCTGGAAGAAGCGCTTCCGCATGGAGGAGACGAAGAGCTCGCAGACGGAGCACTACGTCGTCGCCACGCAGGATGGGCTGCTCTACCACCCGTACCCGAAGAAGATCGTCGTCGAGTGCGAGGCACCGCGCGAGCATCTCGGGTACCTCGAGGTGTTCAAGGAGCTCACTCGAAAGGCCCGTGAGCACGGTGCGATCAAGCACGGCAACGACGCGGCCGTCCGCAGGCGCAAGGCGAGCAACTGGGGAGGCAAGCGATGAGCGTCGTGGGATGCGAGAAGTGTGGGGGCAGCCACCCGTTCGGCAAGGACTGCGGCTTCTGCGAAGCGCTCGAGCTCGTGGACACGACGGCAGCCGACCACGTGATCAAGGACGCGTTCAACAAGGCCGTCGTTGACGTCCTCGACGCCGCCGAGCAGGAGCTCAAGCGGGCCTACGACGCGAACATGGGCCCGGCCGCCGAAGTGTCCCCGTTCCCCGGGGTGTTCACGGTGATCGCGCCGGAGGCGTCGAAGCGCTTCATGGACACGCTCGCCGGTGAGGACTCCTTCGGGCCGTACCGGGACATCGAGTGGACCGAAGGCGAGACCGTGTACGTTCTCGGCGGCGCCAACAAGTTCGTGGTCGTCCTGTTCCCGGACTTCGTGTGCAAATGGCCGACGTTCTAGCGAGGGAGCAGTGAGTGGCCACCAACTACGACACGAATCCCTTCACGATTCTCGGGAGGCGGTTCACACGCGAGGAAGCCCGGAAATCGGTCGAGCTGGAGCAGAGCGGGCTGTACGACGAGGTGGTGCGACCACGGACTCGTGGCGACTGCGAGTGTGGCCCCAGGCCGTGCCCGTGGGTGAGCTGCAAACACCACCTCTACCTGTACCTCACCGAGACGTCCGGGACCACGGAGGGAGGTCATTCCATTCGGCTGATCTTCCCACGGGTGCCCGTGTGGGAGATGCCGTTCACCTGCGCGCTCGACGTGGTGCAAGGTGGGGAGCTCACGCTCGAAGAGATCGGCGTGATGCTCAACATGACCGGGGAGCGTGTGCGCCAGATCGTCGAGAAGTCCGTGGAGCGGGTGAAGCACCTGCACCTGTTCGAGGGCGCAGGCGTCGAAAAAGCTGCGTACCGGGCTCGAGACGACAAACCGTTCGACATCATGGAGGCCAACTTGTCTGACCAGAAGAACCTCGAGACCGCGCTGGAGCTCATCAAGGAAGAGCAGCGCCAGAGCTCGGAGCGTCAGGAGCGCCTGTGGCGTGTCGTCGACGCTCTCGTGGAGCAGCGCCCGAAGAGCGCTCCGGCGTCGAAGCCCTCTCTGCCTGCGCAGCCCGAGCGTCCTGAGCCGGACCGCTCGAAGCCCCCGAGCGCCTTCCCCGGGAAGAAGGACCTCTCCAGGCTCATCGATCCGAAGCGGATCTCAGCAGATCCGTCGCAGATGACGACGTTCCAGGTGCGCTACGCTCTCGGCGGCGTGACGACCAACTACATCATTACCCTGGTGTCGAGGGGGAAGCTGCCGGCGCCCGTGGGCAAGCAGGGCAGGCTCACGCTCTACGACACCAGGGCGGTTTACGAGAAGATCAGGGGGAGGTGGCCGTGCGAGGTGGACCCGGAGATCCCGGGCACCGACAAGCGCCTGTCGGACCTCGATTCCCTTGATAGTTGACAGCGTGATATACGCGGTATATAGTGCATCTATATCCAGGTGACTCCGGAGGGGGACATGGACAAGCTGCTGATCAACATCGACCCTGCGCTGAAGGAGCGGCTGCGCGCCGTTGCCGAGGCGAAGGGGGCGCACATGTCCGCGATCGTGCGGCACGCCATCGAGGACCACATCAGGGCGTATCCAGAAGCAGAGCCCCCCTACACGGTGCCCATGATCATCGAGGGCCGCCCGGACGTCGAGGACCTGCATCTCTTCGCCGACGCCTTGAGCCACTACGCTTCGGCCTCTGACGAGAACGAGTCCGTCACGCAGGTCTCCCGAGACGGGTTCAAGGTGGAGATGTCGATGCTGACGGCGCACCACCTGTTCATGACGCTCGTGCGCACGAAGGAGGACTTCGAGAGCCCCGTCCCGCTCGGGCTTCTTCGGGAGCTGAAGGTGCGGTCGCTCTCCGACCACATCCGTGTGACTGCGGGCATGTTCCGCTACGACCCGTCGATGGGGAGGACGTTCGAGTCCGAGGTCGCCGGCGGCGCTGCGCTGATCCTGCTCGCCGTGCCGAAGAAGTGGCAGGACGGGCGCGAGTGCGTCGCGCTCGTCATCGCCGACCCGCACCAGATGAACGGGGAGTGCACGTTCCCCACGGCGCAGAGTCTGGTGCCCGTGCTGAACTTCACCGTCGACTTCGCCACCGGGACGCTGCTCCGGGTGCGTGACGGCGAGCACCTCGCCGACAAGATCAAGCCGTTCATGGGCTCGTGGATGAACCTGCTACCGGAGGACGACGATGACGCGTGACGAGCTGCTGGACCTGCTGAACGAGTTCTACTGCGAGGACCACACCCTCACGGTCTTCGACGGCTTCGAGGACGCTGTCGTCGGCGTCGCACGACAGTTCACCGGGCGCCCGCTCGTGGTCTACGACCGCGACAAGTGCATTGAGGTCCTCGTCGAGCAGGGCATGGACCACGACGAGGCCGAGGAGTACTTCCAGTTCAACACCGAGGGCTGTTGGGCCGGTGACAGCACGCCGCTGATCATGGTGTCCATCGAGACGCTGAAGGACATGTCGTAATGAGCGACCAGGGTAATATCAAGAGCAGCGTTCCCGTGGCGGTGATCTTCCTTTTTCTCGGTATGGCCGTGATCGCCTTCTGAAGGAGCCATGAGGGACGACCAGACCAACTTCGGCGGCTGGTGGGCGACAGGCGAGGACGCCCCGACGTGGGTGCACGATACGACCGTCGCTACCGTCGCAGAGTGGATCAGGCAAGAGCAGCCGATCTCTGCCATGACCTGGGAGAACATCCTCAACTACGTCGCCAACGCCGAGATCCTCGCCGCCGAGATCATCGTGCAGCTGCGCGACTACACCCACGTGCGTAAGCTGACTCGGGCGTCAGTAGCGTACAGAAACATCACCGCGCGGCTCCGTGAGCCGGCTGAGTACATCAGAGAGGCTCTGCGGATCTACTCGAACCCTGAGGAGCGTGACGCCGATCCGCGGTTCGCTCGTCTGCACAGCTCGGCATCGCAGGCGGACGACACTGCTGAGCGCATCACTGCTGCTCCTGTGGAAGTACCGGACGAGAGCCCAGAGGAGCTCGACCGTCGTCGCAACATCCGGTTGGCGCTGGCACGGGACAACATCATCGGGCCCTTCCTGCCGCCTGTTGGCGCCGCCGAGACGCCGCAGATGGCAAATATCAACGGACAGCGTATCCGTCTACACCGCTGCACCGACGAGGACGTAGCGACGTTCACGGGCGGTCAAATCGGTGTCATGTCTGCGCTCTCTGTGCAGTACGCTCATGCTACCGAGCGCGACAGCGACTGGGTGGACCTGCTGTCCGTGGCTGGGCTGCTATCTCGGCTGAACATGGTGAGCGTAGGGGGTCTGCAGACAGGCAGCGGCACGATCGTGACGACGCCAGCATGGCTCATGGGAGCAGGCGGACCGCGGATGTACCTGGACCTGTGCGCGCTCTCTGACGGCAACTGCGCCTTGCAGCCGTTCGTCACCGCTCCGATCGTCTGCGTCGAGTTCGCCGACGGCTTCTGTACGCAGGGGCTGCTACTGCGACGGAACCCGGAGCCTGCACTACGACGAGACGGCGGGAGCTATCGGATTGCTCTGCCGCTCGACAACGTCGTAGCGTTCTACGAGTATTGGAATGCACCGGACCCAGAGCCGCCGGTGCCTGAAGAGGAAGTCCCTGTCGTCGAGAGGCGGCGCAGGGCTCCGATCATTTTGGAAGAAGAGTAACCGAGGAGGACGAGATGAAGAGGTATTTTCTGACTCTGACGACGTTCGTCGTGTTCATCGCTGTGACGATGATGTGGTGCCAGCCCGCCGGCGCCGAGTGCGACGGGTATCGCGCTGCGCAGATCCACGGCGAGATCGTCTACGAGAAAGGTGTGCACCCCAACGGCAAGGCGTCCCTGGACGTGGGGTTCCTGCTCGACGTCTGTCTGGCGGGCGACTACGAGGTCGAGGTCTATGCTGCGGGGCCGAACATGCAGACCGTCGTGCTGTGGGACACGACCGTGGAGGCCGGCATCCCGGGGCACTACCCGATCGAACTGTCGATCCTCTACGACGTCCCCGAGGAGACGTACTGGCTGAGCGTGCTCGTGAGCACGACGGATGTGGTCCTGCACCCACCGCACGGACCGATCGCGGGCTGGTACACCGGTGCGATCTTCTGGCCCGAAGGTGTCGCTGACGAGAACTAGGCATGAAGTTCGTTCAGATCGACACCGAGCCCCCGGTCATCGCCACGAACCCGACGTCGTGCCTGGAGTGCCCGTTCAACGTGGGGCGGATCACCTGCAGGCTCTACAAGAAGCCCCTGCGTGGCGTCGCAGACGGGAGGCCGGACTGGTGCTTCGTCGCCGGCATCAGCGTCAAGTTCGCCCAGCTCGACCCGAGAATCTTGAACATCTAGGAGGACCAGATGAACCATACCATCGCTCTCGGACCGGACGCCTTCTACTTCGCCGTCGTCGCAGACGAGGACGGGCTCATCGTGTGGATCACACCCGTCGGCTTCTTCGACGAGACCAAGCGCATGGCGGACCACTGGGATGTGCTCTCAATCTCAACCGTCGAGTCGTTCGGTCTGCGCATGGTCGAGGACTCGCAGTTCGAGCCCGAGGACGAGGACATCACCTCCGAGGCCCTCGAGGCGCAGATGCGGGAATACGGGTTCAAGCAGACGGCGGACTTCACAGCGCGGGCATTCGGGGTATAGTAGACGACGGAGGCCGTCATGCTGCAGCTGATCATCCTGGGCACCCACGGAGCGTTCGTTGAGAATGGAGGGCAGTACCAGACGGCCGCCCTCATCACCGACGGACGAACGAACTACCTCATCGACGCAGGCTTCACGATCCTTCCGGCGCTGTCGCAGGTGGGTATAGCGCTCAGCACCGTGAACGGCGTCTTCGTCACCCACGTCCACCCCGATCACGTCGGCGGCATCGGAGACCTCGCCTTCCGGAAGTACTACATGGAGAAGACGAAGCTCCACGTGGTCGCCCCGGACGACGTCTGGGAGGAGCTCCACTGCTACCTCGACGCCATCCTGACGCCGTTCAATACCTGGAACGGGCGGATCTCACACCGGCTCAGCGAGATCGTCGACATCTCCAGGATCCCCGTGGGCCGAGACGGCCGCTCACTGCCGTTCTCGCCCGACATGGACTCCACCATGGAGATCTCCAGCGAGCCCGTCCTGCACATCCCTGGGAAGCCCTGCTGCGCGTACACGATCCGTGACCGGAAGTCCGGCAAGGCCTTCTGGTGGTCGGGGGACATGGTCTGCCAACAGGAGATCCTCGAGGCCGTCGCTGCTGACGACACCGTCGACACGATGTTCGTGGACTGCCACACGGCGCCGGCGTGGCCCAACACCGTCCACTGTCACCTCGACCAGATGCACGCGCTTCCGCTCTTCGTGACGACCAAGATCAAGCTCATTCACTGGGGCACCGGTGACCCGACCGTGCCCTCGGACACGCCGTACGCCCACATCGGCGACATCTTCAAGCTCTAGGAGGCCTCATGCCGCTCTTCAAAGGCGCCGTCTCTCCCATCACCTTCCTCGTCAACGACCCCCAAGGGTTCGGTCGGGCGTCGCTGGAGACGCTGCTGGCGCAGCTCCGTACGTTCCAGTTCCAGCCCGTCGACAAGTCGAAGGGCCGCTACAACGCCGTCGGCTGGGTCGACCCGCAGAAGCCCACCGGGAAGTACCTGGACATGCCCAACATCACCGACTGCATCATCCTGTCGGCGCGGATGGACCTGACGATCATCTCGACGACGGAGCTCCGCTTCGAGGTGAAGCAGCGCGCCGCCGAGGAGTGCGCCGCCCGGAACCTCCTGCGGCTCCCGAAGAAGGAGCGCATGGAGCTGGAGGAGGACGTGCGGACGGAGCTGCGCAAGACGACGAAGCCGAAGCGGCACATCCTGCAGATGATGTGGCACGTGCCGACGTCGAGGCTGTTCGTGTCCCCGTGCAGCGCCGTCGTGCAGCCCTTCCTCGAGGATCTGCTCAAGGAGACCTTCGAGGTGGAGATCCTCCCGGAGCACACCTACACCGAGTGCGTGCGCGCTCTCGGAACCGACGAGGGCGCCGGCGTCTCAAAGTCCTACGAGCCGCAGGCGTTCACCGAAGCGTTCATCCCGTGGGTGCGCGGGGCCATCGAGGGTGCCGAGGGTGAGCACATGATCGGCGTGGGCGTGGATCGCTTCGGGCTGGTCTTCACGGACCGGGTCCGCATGAACCACGCCGACGGGTCCTCCATGGACCTGAAGACGAGGGACGCGCATCGCCACGACGCCGCCGACCTCATGCGGGAGCGGGACTACAAGACCACGCTGGCGAAGATGATCCTCTTCCAGGACGAGTTCGCCGTCGACGTCGTCTTCGACGCGCCGAAGTGGCGGATGACGAGCGTCAAGCTGCCGAAGCCGTCGGAGTACCCCGGCACCCAGGACAGCCACGACGTCCTCGAGCGGCGCATGCACCTCCTCGCCGATCTCTACAAGGCCCGCTCCGGGCTCTTCGCTCGCTTCCTCCGCGAGCAGTTCGGGCTCCGCGCCGCTAACGCTGCGTAGACCTCGAAGCTAAAAAAGAAGGCCCCCCTCAAAAACGCGCTTGACGTTATACACTGGCTGGCTATGCTGTAAGTAAGTCATCCTCGGCGGCACGCCGTCGAGAGGACCAGGGCTACGGTCCTGGGCCACCTTCTGTGCTCTGGAGGGCACGATGTTGCAGAGTCGGAAATCACTATGGTCGAATCATCGCCGGGCGACGGCGGAGGAGCGTCGGGACTATCTTATGTCCCAGCGCCCCGGGGTCG
>Ga0180431_10003850_pt1 | contig 18954 bp, 35 predicted proteins | sample SS_ome_11_FD_132459 | JGI IMG/M metagenome (GOLD analysis project Ga0180431, IMG submission 132459) | Hypersaline lake sediment archaeal communities from the Salton Sea, California, USA - SS_1_MS_1 metaG | ecosystem: Environmental > Aquatic > Non-marine Saline and Alkaline > Hypersaline >... | reverse complement strand
CCCTCAATTTCGCACTTCCCGGAGCTTGAGGGGTTTTTGTCCAGGGGGGTTCGGGGGGACAGAGTCCCCCCCCATCTTCAGGGGGTTTGAGTGGGATATGCCTTCAAAGGCTGGCAGGGCCGTGAGGCTAATCGGGAATGGATAAGGTTTGTTCGTTTCAATGGTCCCTGGGATTGGTTCACTTCCCATACCTTCAGGACAGATCGAATGTCCAATGAAACAGCAGTTATTTTGTATCGCAAGTACCTGAATAAGTTAAACAGGGCACTTGTGCAAAGATATAAACGGAAGGGTAAGGACTGTTTGAGGTGGATTCTGGTAGTTGAGAGAAAAAGGCATAAACGGCCTCACTTGCATTCTCTCATCAAGGCCGAAGGTTTGGGCGAGTTGAACCGTTTTCAATGGTCTCGTCGATGGGAATCGGTCTCCTCGATTGCAGGTTATTCCAGGATCCATGAAGCAAACAATCAAGCTGCCCCTTACATCATGAAATATGTTGTGAAGGATCAAGCCGGAGAAATCTGGCTTAGTAATGGCTTGAAATTTCAATCACCAGAGGATTAATCCTTTGCTCTGATGCAGTTCCCTGCGCTTTCGGTGCTGTGCTGACGATAAGAAACAAGGGCGAAGAATCAAGGCCGTGACTGGCAAGGACGGGGAATCAGCATAGCATGACAGGCCCCACGGACGGCAGGTAAAAGGGTCAAACTGACATTTCTCACATTCCGGAACCTGTCCAGTGAGTCCTTGTTTCGTGGTCGCAATTGGATACATGATCCGATCACCTGGGCGACCCCGCTGACAATTCCTGAATGATTTCGAGGACTTCAGGAACTGGCTTGATCCCTGAAGTCCATCCAAAACAAGAAGGGGAAAAATTGTGAATATTTTTAATCAGTGGTAGTCTGAATATTAGAGGAATCAGAGAGGCAGGGGACTTATGAATATAAAAACAATATGGTTTAATGGATTTAAGGAGATGACGGATCATGAGTGCACATAAACAAAGGAGGCGGAATGGAAAAAAATAGAATAATCATTACAGGTGAACTTGCTCATTTATTAATTGATTTTTCTGATTATATAGATGAGGCTACGGAAGCAGTTATTTTTGATGCCATTCTTGAATATATACAGAGAAAATCTAATCAAGCGAAAAGTCGATTAGAGATACTTTATAATTTTGATTCTGATGTTCAGAAGTGTCTTCCGAGTATTATGGACAATATTGATATTGCTTCTGATAAACTGAAACAAGAAAGGGGATAAAGATGTTTATAGAACTAACTCATAAGACTGGTAAAGAAAAAACAAAAGTTGTTACAATTAATGTAACTGAAATTTCATACTTTCAGCCTCTTACTTTCATGGAAGGAAATGAAGAAAAGACAGACGGAACAATCGTTTACCTTCATGGTGATGTATATCGTCTTCATGTTCAGGAAGATTATGATATGGTTCGTGAATTTCTTGAACAGGAATCTCTCTTATAAAATAAAAAGAGGTAATTTGAAGAAATTTTGAGGGATTATGATGACTTTCTTCCTGGATATTGTATTTGGGGAATTGATAAGGTAGAAGTAAGTTAAAGGGATTCAAGGAGGTAAATACAATGCCGAGTAAAAAACAAATTGAGGAAATGGCTGAAAAGCTGATCAGAAATGAGGCATGGATGGCAAGCTATGTCATTGCTGCTTTGTTCGATAATAACATCCTGGATTACTCCGATATGGAAAATCTTGTAATTGAAGAGGAGTTAGATTCAGGAGAAATAGAGGAGATTGAACAGGACCCTCTTGAGTGGTATTTTGTTACGAAGTTCCTGTATGAGCAGCTTCAGAAGTCCGGGGCTCCCGTTATGGATGCTGATGAAATAAACGAGTACATTTGGGGTCGAACAACTTCCGGGCAGTCTCCGGCTGATGATTATGTCATTGAGGAGATTGCAGAAAGGATACTTTCTCGTTAGAGAATAGAAAGGGGATAAGATGTTTAAGGGGATGATCTCTAGGAAGGTTAAAATAACCTTCATCGAGGAACTTTTGGGGACCAAAGCGGCTGATTCCGAAATTCATTCAAAATTCATAGCTTCAAAAGCTCCTGATGCGAAAAGTCGCGAGGAGGAAATTGCTGATCATGGCGTTGAGGAGATTACTGAGAAGTCCATGACCGTTTTTATGCGGGATGAAAATGGAAATCCTTACATTTACGATTATCAGTTAAAGGGATATTTCAAAAGTTGTTGTGGATATCTGAGAAGAATTCCTGGAACTGAGTCTCATAAGATAACTGCTTATAAGAAAGTTATTGATGGATTGATTTTTGTGATGCCCAGGAAGATATTTTTAATCCTTCCTGAAGGTTATTCTGAAAAACATATTTGTCAAAGGCCATTGAGGGGGGAAACCGCCCAGGGGTCGAGGATAGCCCTGGCATCAAGTGAGACTGTTCCCGAGGGTACTCAGATGATTGTTGATATCCTTTATCATAAAGCTATGAAAAACGTTGAGAAGCTTCTTGATGAATGGCTTGACTATGGTGAACTTCATGGTACAGGCCAATGGAGAAACAGCGGAAAGGGTCGTTTTGTGTGGGAGAAATTGAGGGCGAAGTGAGGGAGGTGCGGAGTCGGGTGACGCTTGGTAAAGGCAGAGTGGCGTAACGTTAGTTAGGGTTTAGATTTGTAACGTAATGGTTTGGTTACGTGGAGCAAGGTGAGGCAATGGTACCGTTTAGTGCCGTGCTGTAATGTGGAGGTCAAGTAAGGTGTAGTCAATTGGTGTCCTGTAAAGGTAACGTGATGTGATGTTCAGTGGTGTAACGTAAGGGTATAGTCCAGTTCTGTACAGTGTCGCGATGTTGCGATTATTAAAAAGGAAGGTGATCAAATGAAAGGAAATAAAGTTCAGTTTGATTTTGGGGGAATTGTAATTTTGCTGTGGATTCTGATGTCTCTTTTTTACATTCTTAATCTGCAGGGCTGTGAAGAGACAAATTGCAATGATGTATGTGGAGAAATCTGTAACTCAGTGAATGAATGTCTTGGCAAGGACTTTCCTTATGAAGATGTTGAGGATTGTTGTGATCACTGTGTTATTGAGGACGGGAGCAAAAAGGCCGATTGTATTCATTCCTGTTATTCTCTTGATTCCTGTCAGGCATACATTGATTGCATTTATGATTGTAATGAGAATCAGGGAATATAGGTACATCCATGGATTCTATTTTTACGGAAGAACAACTTGATTCCTGGGCCTCTGAATTGTTTGCTTATCTTTTTGATAATAATAACCAGTCTTATGTAAATAAAATTATTTCTGATCTTAGTCTGCCAAATGAAAAGGCTTTGGATTTGGCTATGATGAAAATGCATCAAAATGGGGTACCTGTTTATCGAGGTCGCAAATCTAACATGAGGAAAGGGGATATAGTATGGATAAGATAGAAGAGGAGAAAAAGGAAAATTTATTAGTGCGTTTTGAGATGTGCAAAAAGATAGTTGAGGATTTGAATCATGTCGCAATAGATGTTTTGAACTTGGGGAAATGTACAGAAATGTTCAAAAGTGAAGATGTAAGCATTCGCGGATATCATGATGATCTTGAACTTTTATATCGCTTTCTGGTTCGTAGTGTGAATTTTTTCGCAAGGGAATTGGGTGACATTGAGGATAATTTTGAAATTCACAAAGTGGAGGAAATCAAAGGGGCTTAAATGAATTTCGTGGATTCAATGGAGACCTTTGCGGTCCATCCATGGCCCTTCCCTTTACATCATGAAATATGTTGTGAAGGATCAAGTCGGAGAAATCTGGCTTACCCTGCGGTTATGATTCCTCCCGCAGAGGTCTCCATTGAGTTCATGAGAAAGGAAGGGTTTATATGAGTGACAAAAGTGATGCTGCTGTCGTGGATTTTATTCAGAAGCATTTCCAGGAAGGAAATGTCAATCCTGAATCAAGGGAAGTTTTTCAGAAATCCTTTGTTGAGGGCTGGAATGAAAGTCAAAAATTGCAAGCCGAGGGAAAGCCTTATTATCGTGCATCTTTTCCCGAGATTCGTCGTCTGGAGCTTTTGTATAAACATCGGGATCGTTTTCCTGAGTCCAGGGATGTCATTTCCGAGCTTTATCAGTTACTTCAAGATTATCTTGAAGAGTTTCCTGAAATCAGGCAGGATTATGATAAATGGATAGAGAGCCGAAGGGCTCAGAAAGGCAAGGCGGACAATGCCGAAAAAGAAAACGAGTAAAAAATCAACAAAGGGCAAGACTTCTAAAAAAAAATCCAATGAAAACAAGGTTTCTTCCGTGGTCTGTCCTGGGCTTCCTGGGATTGCGTCTCCACTTCCGAAGGTGAAGGATGTCGAATAAAAAGATGGATTCGGAAAAGTTTGTTCAATGGTTTACTCAAATTTCTCAACTTCTGGTGAGGATTCAGCATGAACTTCACACTCTACAGGGGCATGGTCCCGAAATTGAGCATTTCCTTGATGAGATAAAAATGAATAAAGAATGGTTTATTCTTTACAATGATGCTCTGAAGGCTTCTCATCTTGAAGTTAGTACTGCCTTGGGTAATGTTAATTCTATTTTGATAAGGTTGGGATATACAGAGGACAATGCTGCTTAGGCCGATAACATTGAAAGAATATCTTTCGTTCATGCGGAAAAATTTTCCTGATGATAGGTCTCCTAACTATAGCATTTCTGTAATCGGTACGTTTAATATGCAGGAATGGCTTCTTGCCATTGGTAATTTTTGTCAAAATGCAAAGGATATTACTACAGCAAATTTCTATATTTTTTCAATTGCGGGAAGATTTCAGGAAGAAAAAATCATTTCTGCTCTTTGGAATTCTGCTATATCATTAGGATATACGAAAGCTTTCATTGTTAAGTATGATGATAAATTTAATGCTGCATATGATTCTGGTTTTCGCAGGATAAAGGATAAATTATATATGAAAGAAACTGCAATTTCCAAAGGAGTTAAAAATTATGTGGAAGGAATTCGTAAAGGCAATCAACATAGTGTCAATGTTTCTGGGGGAGGTAGAGGAGAATTTTCAGGGGGCCAGGGAGATGAATCAGGACCTAGACAACTTGAAATCGAAAATTAAAAAAACAACCGGATATCTAGGATGTGTTCATTCGGTATCGGAGAAGGGGATTGATGGTTTTCTTGACGATGTGGGTCGTGCATACGATAACGTGGAAGTGAGGCAAAAAGATGATCCTGAATCCTTTTATAATGATAGGTAAGATTTTACTTTATCTATCCCCCGCAATTGCAAGACTCGTAAGGTATATTATTGATGAGCAGGAAAGAAATAAAGAAAAGAAAGAAAAAACAGAGAAATGAGCCCTCTCAAGCTGAAGATAAAAGATGCTTCACTGAAGCTGAAGATATCGAACGGAAAATCTATCCTTTTGAAGATGATGTTTTTTCTTGTGAAGAAGATAATTGCTATCTGGACCTTCTTCAAAGGATTGAAAAGATAAGGGAAAGTGATATAGATCATTTTTCTTGATTTTTGATATCAATTTGCTATCAATAATTTTCAAATTGATAGTTAAAGAAAGGGGATATTTATGAAATGCAAAGACTGTAAATGGAGTATACCTCCCGGTTCCAAGCTTGTTGATCTTGGTCCTTCCGTTCACAATGAGTATCAGTGTCGTCATGATCCTCCCCAGGTTCTTTTGGTTCCTGGGCAGACAGGGCATCCGGTTCTTGCCCCGGTTCATGTTCCTGTAGCTGAAAACGATTACTGTTCCCATTGGGAACCTAAACTTGAATTGAAATCATAACAAAGATACTGAAACAGTATCAGAAAGGGGATTTTTAATGCCTGAAGATTCAGTAAAAAAAGAACGGTTCGCAGTGTTCACCATAAGACGATACGATAATAACAATAAAAGCTTCTGGGTTCGTATCGGTTCGGCTTTCAAGAACAAGGATGGAAGTCTCAATGTGCTTCTCGATGCGTATCCTGCAAACGGTGAACTTCACATTAGAAAGGCGAAGCAGAAAGATGAACATGGTGAGGTTATTTAATGTCAGGCCGCAAATTTCGAAAGCAGAAAATTACTGAAAAAGTCCATGAAAGGAATAAGTTCAATCGATATGTAAAGCTATCGGATAAGTTCGGGGATATCTTTATTGAAGAAAAAGAGATATCCGTTTTCGTAGATGGCTTTATTAATCGGCCTTTATGGTTTGATGCTTGTCCTATGCTTTCTGATGCCTTGAATAACCTCCCTTTGGATACTCATAGACCCCAGCGTTTATGTCTTCTCCTGGCATTCTTCCTGCGCTGTATGCGATGTGTAGGTAGAATTATGCTTCGGGATTCCGAAGCAAACTATAAGGATATGTCAAAGATTAGTTAGATTGGTTGAGTGTAATCTATTATTGGCAGATACGCGATTGCTGCTGCAGTAAGAATATTTGCACTTCCGTAGGGTATATATGGTCCGAGTTCAGTTGGTAAATCTAAACTATTATCGGCCCAGTATTTGAGAAGGAATCCCCAATTTGCGATAAGAAATCCTGGCCACAACTGCCAGTATTTTCCTATAACTCCTGGGCCGATTGGTGCTGTGAGGGCTGGTTGACTCCATGACGTGATATTGCCGTTTAATTCCATTGTGTAAGTCGGTTCAATAGGAAGAAGATAACTTGCAAACTGAATGTATCTTGAATTCAGGATATATCCTGCTTTGTTATATCCCCAGAGAACAGGATCATCGCTGATCCTGTCAATTGAAAAATGCTTTATCGGCATATTCATTTTTATCCTGGGCATAAGAATTTCATTCCAGATATCTTCCGGACGCCAGTAAGGTGTAAGTGCGGAATCTTCTGAACCATCAGAAAGAAGCTTTCTGTGTTCAATGCATACAGATGTTGGCTGTCCATCGATATTCAGAAACCATGCAGAATGCTCAGTTCCTTCAGAAAAGTTTGCATATGCAATCTGAGTGAATCCAGGAGATTTTTCATTGTATGGATCGTTTGTATCTGTACTGCCTACGGTTTCAAGTACATCCTGTATTGTATTTCCGGGCCAGGGCATTGCTATGTGGAAATGATCTTTTACCTGCTGAGTGAAAGATGTTCTTCTGATGAAAGTATGAGGCTGTGCATTCAGTAATGCCTTTGTTACCGGAAGGGTGGGAGCAGGGTCTTCATAGCCGAATCCGTTAGGGCAGATAACTCCCTGCTGTTCGATAGGCCAGTAATAGGGCATCATAGGCATAGGTCCTGCCTTTATTACTTCCTTGTTAATGCTGTCTTTTATGACCTCCTGAGCAATAACGTCTGCTCCGTTTGCACGGTCAGTATTTACATCATAATCGATGACTTTGGTTGCCCATTGCTGAATTGATCCGTTGTTTCCTCGTCCATGAGTAGTCATAAACCAGGTTACAACCTGTCCTGATTTTGGTTGTAATGTTGCCATTTTTCATTTTCCTTTCTGGCTTTCGCCTTGTTAAAGTACCATGCAGAAGAGTTGACCCCGATTAAAGGTAACGTTTCCTGTTCCTTGACTTCTTCTGTATCTTAATTTTATTAATCTGTTTCCAGCGGATACAATTTCCTTGTCCATAATGCAAGAGCTTTGTTGTATTGCTCCTGTGCTTCCATAGTATATTTCTTGTTCTGATTCAGGATAATCCATCCCATCTATGTTCAGACAAAATTCTCCATGCGAGGGATTTGCACCATCGCCAGTTGACTCAAATGCTGCAATAATATGAATTTTTTTATTGTTTCCTGGTACGGGAATTCCCATCTGCATACCTGGGACATCTTCAAAAGCTGCATTAGTTGTACTGCTCGGTGTTGTATCAACATCGTCGGATGTCCTTACTTGTGCAGATGATTCAATGTATTGGATTGCATCTTTTAATGCAGTAATTAAATAAAGTGGTCTTGAGATGGCTGTATTTATAAATGCCTTTTTTTGCGCAAGATTTAATATTGTTTGTGTTGTATTTTTTACGTATTTAATAAACCAGGCCAGATTTGGTAGGTAAAATCCGGGCCATACCTCAAAATATATTCCTTCATTATCGTCGGGACATTCTTCGATATCATGTGTTATTGTCCATGAATCCATTATTTGATTCTGATTTATTGCTTCGGGAAAATAGATCATAGAGGCGGCTTGAATGTATCTTGTATTGAGTATATTGCCAAGATTTGAATAAATTATTTCTATTGGAACTCCTCCTGTTGCTGCTATCGGTGCCATATTTTTAATTGGCTTGTTAAGCTTTATTCTGGGAATGAAGATATTTTTCCATATGTCTTTGGGTTTCCAATAACGAGTTAATGAATCTGATTCTAATCCATTGGATAAAAGTTTTCGATGTTCAATTGTGATACTTTCTGGCTGTCCATCTATCCATATTATCCAGGATGAATGAGTAAATCCTTCAGGATATCCTTGGTATGATACTTGCCACCATGCAAAGGATGATTGATTTATTTCCGGTTTATCATGTCCGCTTGCTTCTTGTGCATCTTTTATGTTGTTTACAGGATATGCTGATCCGAGATGACAAGATGTGTTGTACTGTTCGATAAAAGAGGTCCTTCTGATAAAAGTATGTGGAAGCGATTTGAGAAGTTCTTTGGTTACTGGTTTATTGGCAGGGGTATGAGGAAATGAATCAGGAACTTCTATGCCTTCTTTTTCTTTAGGCCACCAGTAAGGCATAAGCGGCATTGGTCCGGCTTCGATAACAGAATCATTTTTCTTCGATTTTTCGATGAGTTTATTGGTGTCCGGGGTTCCGTGCTGAATGGCATTAATTAACTGTTCTTCTGTGGGGTCCCCCGGGACAGTGGGGAAAGTTTCAAAATAAGTAGCCATTACGGGAAAGTCTGAAGAATTTCCTCGGCCTTCAGATAAAAAGAACCACGATACAACGTCGCCAGGGGTATACCTTAGGTCCATGATAATTTTTCCTTTCTGCCCTCTGTATCAGGGCCGAGCATCCTTAACACAATTTTGATGCCTACGAAAGAAGTATGTGAGAGTAAGAGTTGATTTGTCAAGAGCAAATCTTTTTGACAATCCTGTAATTGATTATATATTAAATATGTTCCTGGGGTATTCTTGGGAAATCCTTGGGCTTTCTTTGGGTTTTCCTTGGGTATTCTTGGGGGAAATAATTAAAAATCCTAAAGAAAGGGGATATCATGAGTGACATTGAAGAAAAAATTGAGGAGCTTGAAGGGGAAGAAGAACTTGAAGAACTTCAAGAAGAGAAAGAAGAACGTGATGCAATAAAAAAATTGAGGTCTATGCTTGGCATGGGGGAAAGCGGATGGAGAATATTAATTCTTCGTATGTCTCATCCCTTTCTCAAGGGGCCAGTGGATGAATTTCAATGGAGTAAGGATATAGAAATTTCCTGGCAGGATTTACAAGCTCGGCATGGTGGAGGAGATTTTAAGGTTCAACTTCGGGATGAAAAGGGGAAGGTAAGACGGTCTACAACTTTTACAATTCCGGGGGCCGCAAAATGGAAGGGAAAGGTTGTTACCTGTCGTGCCGATGTTGAGAAGGTTGATAGAAATGAAGAAACAGGAGAAGTCCCCCAGGTAATACAGAAAGAAAGCAGTAATGAAATAATGGGAATTATCCTGCAGCAAATGAATCAGCAGATACAGCATCAGAACGATATGATGATGTTACTGCAGCAGCAGATGCAGAAACAATCTGAAAATCATGCAATTGAGATGAGAGAACAGATACGTTCGAGTTCTGAACAGCGTGAGAATTTTATGCTTGAAGCAATGAAAATGCTTTCTGAAAGGAATTCTGCTCAGGGTTCTTCTCAGGGGTCAATGGATGTCATGAAAGGGGCAATTGCTACCATGGGCGGGATGTTGAATCTTACTCAAAAGATTAATGATATGACGAGTCCCCCTCCTGCAGCAAAAGAAGATGATGATGATCAGACATTAATGAAAATGATGGCAAATCTTTTTTCGATGCTGATGGCGAATAAATTTCAGAATAATCAACCGATTTCCCCTGGGATGATCCCGCAGGGGATGAATCCTAATTTTCAGCAGAGGCCAGGAGATCAGAATAATTTGAATCCAATGAATCAGCCTCAACGAATCCCCCAGGGACCTCCTGTAAAATCTCATTCTGTCGGGCCGGTTTATGATAGTCCATTTTCATCAAAAGGGTCTGATGGTCGAGGAAATCCACAAATTTCAGGTATTGAATCAGATGATTATGAAGATTTTGAAGAAGAAGAAGATGATGAATTATTAAATGATATGGAAGAATTGCAAGAGCTTTCCAGTAATACTGAGAAGGATGCTGTTGACTATGTAATTGACAAGGAATGACCATATATTCTATATGTGTTTTATGCCCTCGTTACAGGCAACATTGATTTCTGAACCTGATCCCAGGAAGTCCATTCAGAAAACCATTCAATTAATGGGCAATGTAATAAAGCAAGCCCGGACTCATGTTCCTCTGGTCACGTGGTTTGGTCGTATTGCGGCTACTGCGCCCCGAAAAGATTATTTGACTCAGGTTAGGAAAATTTATGATTCTGTCATGGGTGTATGGAATTATACAAAGGAACCTGAAGAGAGAGTAATTGCGAGCCCTAATGCATTGTGGAAATTGACATTAGGAGAAGGGGGGAAGTTTCCGGGCTTTGGTGACTGTGATGATGTTGTTCTTGCCCTTGCTTCGGGATGTTATTTGGTCGGTTTACCTGTTCGTTTTGCTACAATAAAACATGTTCGTGATATGAATCCCCTTCCCCTTCCGGGGCATGTTTATCTTGAGACTTTGATTCCCGGTATAGGTTGGTTTCCTCTTGATCCTGTCATGGAACCGGCTTCTCCTGGATTTGGCAATGAACCGCCTTATAAATACAAGTGGATTTATGACTTGAATGGAAACATGATAAACGAAAAAAAAAACACATTAAAAGGGGATATGAAGGAGTATCAGACCATGTATCCATATGATGCTTATAACCATTACCAGGGATATTCCGGCATGGGAAGTTTCTGGGAAGATTTAGCAGACTTTTTCGATGACTTTACTTACTATATTGGTAAGTATGGCATGAAAGTCGCTCCTGTTTTGAATTGTATTCCGATGGTTGGCCCTGCCTTGAGTGCGGCGGTAATGGTGGCGGCTTCTGCTCGTAAAATGTACGATGATATTAAGGCGAAGGATGTGAAGAGTGCGAAAGAAGGCGGTGAAAAGGCAATTGAGACAATTGAATCCTTTCAGGGATTCGGAGCCTCAAAAGGTGATCTCTCTGCTGCTGCTCAACAAAAGCTTGAGAATCAATACAAAGCTCTTGCCATTCTGAACCATGATAGAAAACAGAAAGGACTTCCAATCTGGAAAGGGACCTGGAATGAATATAAAAGACAAAAGCTGAATGAATTCAACAAGGCCCTCGATAAGACCAAAAAGAGAATGTATGAATCCATGACATTGAATCAGGAAAAAATATTCGACATGGGTGCATCAAGGGCGATGAGTTCTCCGATTCCCCCTGTAATTTCTCGGTCTGAATATGGAAAATTTAATGCAAAGTTCTTACCTGTTGAAGATGAAGATTTTCCAAAAGGATTTGATGAGGAGTTATGGAAAAGTATCGCTAGTACTTCGGGATGTAAGCAGTATGCCAAGGATGTAAAAGCAAATCTTCCGATGCCGACATATAAAGCATACTGGAATGAAGTGGATAAGAAAGGTGCAAAGAAAGTCAACGATGAAATTGAAGAACTTGTTACTGCTTCAGTTGATTCTATTTATGTTTATATTGCCAAGAGATACATGCTGAAAACAATCGGTTTTAAGGGCAAGATACCGGACAGATATTTAAATATGACCGTTCAGGATATCGGAAAGCTTTACAAGAAGTTCATTCAGGGCGGTAAGAAAGGTACTCGCAGGGTAAGAACACGAAAGCCAATGATGAGGACAAGCAAGGCGAAGGGCGGTCGAGGTTTTTACATACCTGTTCCTTCGGAAGCTACTGGTAAAAAAGAGCCCGGAAGAAGGGCTTCATTCATGCCCATAGGACAGAGGAAGAAGACTCAAAAGAAAAAAAGAGATACCGGAAAAAGGGGAAAGCCTGCTTCACGGCCCATGGTTCTGTTCGGTGAGGATAGGATTTTCGGAACCGCCCCGTATATGGTTCGTGGTAATTAAACGGAGGTTATAATGTATCCTCAGCGTAGATCAAGAATCGTGAATCCATATGTAGTTTGCGATGGCATGGGTTCATTAGGTCAATCAATATCCTCGTCGCCTTCTCCCGATTCATTTTATCAGGTTGTACAGGGTGATACATTATCTTCAATTGCAAGTCGTGCTTACGGTGAGGCAAAACGGTGGCGATGGATTTTCGGTTCTGCATGGAACAAGACAAATTACTTTACGAAATACGGGAAAACTGAAAATGAACTTCATAAAGTAGGAGACCCGAAGGCATATCCTGTTTTATGGATTCCCCCTGCAGAGGGCATTGAGCCTTCAGTGGGTCCAGGAACAAGAACGGTTACTGAACAGATTCCCGGTCCCCAGGGTCCTCGCGGTGAACAGGGTCCGATGGGACCTCCTCCGTCTGCTGCAGAGATACAGAAAGCGGTCGATGCTTATATTAAGGCGAATCCGATTGCGGGAAAAGTTGATCCGGCTACGATTGAAGCTGCTGTCACAAAATACATGCAAGAGCATCCTGTTCAGTCCGGGGAAGTGTCTCCCGAGATGATTGCGAATGCCGTGAAGGATTACCTTGCAAAGAATCCCCCCAAACGGGGAAAGCGGGGCAAGAAAGGTGTTAAGGGTGATCCTGGCCGTCCCCCTACAATCGAGGAAATCGAATCGGCAGTAACAAAATACATGAAAGCTCATCCGGCATCAGGCAAAATTGATCCGGCTACGATTGAAGCTGCTGTCACGAAATATATGCAGGAGCATCCGGTAAGGACAGGAGAAGTTTCACCTGAGATGATTGAAAAGGCTATTCAGGAGTACATGTCTTCTCATCCGATTGATATTCCTGCAGTTGATCCTGCGGATATAAAGCGTGAGATAAATGAATACTTCGATGAACATCCTGTTGAGTCATTGCCTGGAAAGGTCGGCCCTCGTGGTGAGCAGGGTCTTCCAGGCCAGCCGGGAGCAAGGGGCGAACCTGGACCTCCTCCTTCTCTTGATCAGATAAGGCAAGTTGTAACTGAGTACATGCAGCAGCATCCGGCTTCTGGCAAGATAGATGATGCCTCGATTGAAGCTGCAGTTGCTTCATACATGCAAAAACATCCGGTATCTTCTGCCGAAGTGAGCCCGGAAATGATTCAGAATGCAGTTAATGAATGGATGGCTTCGCATCCTGTTCAGGTTCCACAAGCATCACAATCCAGCGGATTAGAAACTGTCGGCCCATTGCTTATGATTGCCTGGGGTATGATGTCATGAAGGATGAATATGTATGGTATATTTTGACAGGGCTGTTTCTTCTCTACTTATATTCAAGTGGACAAGAAAAAGCCAAATTTCATACTGAACGTGCAAAGGAATATGAAGCAGAAGCAGAAAGATTAAGGAAACAGGCAGAGTTAAAAACTAAAAAAGCAGAAGAACTAGAAAAAGAGATTCGGGAAAAAATTATGCAGGGTTTTTATTAATGGCACAAAAGGCATCAGGCAGGTTACTTGAACTTTTTCATCAGTGGGAAAGCGGTTTTAATACTCCTGCATGGATGAAAGCCGGAGATTTGATCAATGGTGTCTGGCTTCAATATACTGCAATAAACAGGGTAACAAATTCTTATCCATTCCCCGAGCATATGCAATTTGAAAAAGATGCTAAGGAATTGATAGATGAACTTCATAAAGCTCAGGACGCCTATCGTTTGTTGAAAACTGGTGATGCGGGTATCCGGCTTAGTTCTTCTGGCGATGATTTTGACATTGTTGAGCTTCCGTCTGCAGTTGAGGGCATGGGTTTGATTGTTCCTGTCCTGGCTACTGTCGGCGTTGCCTTGATTGTTGGGTGTATCGGATGGTTGGCTGAAAAGGTTGTCGAACGAGACAGGTTAAAAAATGAAGGTCTCAGAATTGTCGATGATCATATGCGGTGGATTGCATCACAGCCGGAAGGGGTTCAATCTAAAATAAAGGGAACTCCCGAGTGGATTGAAGCAATGTCCAGCCTTCAAAAAGCTGGTGTGCCGACTTTTGATATCGGCCCTGGTGCAGGATTGTCGCTCGGCATGGTTGCTCTTATTGTTGGGGGAATAATATTGCTGCAGTACTTAGGGAAGAATAATTAATGTTTGAACTTGCAATATTGTTTTTACTTATTGTTTATCTTGTTTTCATGTTTTGGGATGGTTTTTTATTATGAGAAACCTAATACCGGCTGGCGTTAGTTTTCTGGGATATATGGACGGCATGAACGTAAAAAAGAAAAACGGAAAAATAGAAGGCATTAGATTTACCAGGGAAAAAAGTTGTTTGCTTTCTCATCCTAATGCAAAATGCATGTTCGTGGTTCCTAACGTTGAGGGAAGTGAATGGCCGTCTGCAAAAAGTTGTGTTCAGAAATCGAAAAAGGTATTTCGCTTATGGTCTCACTTTGCTGCCCGTGAGGAATTTTTAATAAAGAGACCTTTGCTTGATGCTTTTTATGCAATCGGCTACGTAATGGATATTTTTTATACTTCGGATAAGTTTTCAAAAAAATGGACTAAGTATTATCATGAATTTAATATTATGCCGGTTGTTATGAGGGGATTGCATAACGATAAAACTGTATCAAACGTTTTTAAGATTCAGCCCGTGAGAATAACTTCAGCAGGAATCGAGGACTGTCATGCCTAAGAAAGCCCAAAGAAATCCGATGTTGCATACTGTTGTTGACAGGTTCGCTGAAAATTTTGATAAGGCATATCAATTAATTTCTGATCTTTCTTCTGATGCTTGTTTTATTCATGATCAAATGCATCTAAGAGCCTCAAGGACATTAATGACAAATTTCGATAAGATTGAAGATGGATTTGCTGAACTTGAAGAGAGAGTAAGAAAGGTTCGTTCAGAGATGCCTAAGGTATACGGGGCTCGAATGATAAAGAAAAGGGGAAAGCGGAAAAAGAGGAGGTAATTATTATGCCTGATATCGTAGCAATAAATCCCCGTCGCAGGGGAAAAAATACAAGAAGGCGGCGCAAGCCGGTAGCAAGACGACGGAAGAAGTTATCAACTCCTCGTCGCAAAGTGGCAAAAACCCGTACATATGGAGGTAAACGTGTAATGCCGAAAAGAAGGAAGAAGAGGGCGAGCAAGGCGATAACACGTCGCAGGACTCGCAGGGCGAATCCCAGGAGAAAAACGAGCAGAACTAAAAGGCGAAGCTCGGGTTTCTCTCTGGGTACTGAATTCAGGTATACCCTGAACAACATAGTTCCTACCCTGGGCGGTATGCTGGCAGGGGCCTATGCAGCAAAGAGATTTACTGCAGAGGGAACCGGCGGCATGGGTCAGCCCTGGGACTGGAAATCCTATGCATGGTGCATAGGCGGTGGATGGCTTGCCGGTACACTGGCAAGTATCATCGTCCGCGGGAGCAAGGGGCGTGCGTTAAGGCGGCATGGTCTCTTGGGCGGTGCATTGCTCGCGGCTTATATCGCAATCGTAAAAGAAGGCGGTTCCAAGTCATCAACGGTCGCATCATGGTTCTCAGGGGCCGGAACATACGGAATGGTTCCTGGTGCCATAAAGACTTATCCCGATGGGAACAAGTACATGCTCGGGGAAGATTACGAATGGTATCCGATGTTAGGAGAAATCGTCCCTGAAAGCCTGGGCCAGACTGCGGAGTCTCTTGCCCTTCCGATGGGTGAGATTGTCCCGGAGACTCTCGGATATGGGCAGGACGTTGTCGATGAAGCAGAGATGATGCAGGAATATGTATCCGCCCCTGTTTCTCCGTTCAGTCTTGCTTTTCGTCCTCCGGGGCCTATGGCATGGTAAGAAAGTAACAAGAGGCGGCGTTATTCGTTAGGTTGATTTGGATAATAAAAAACCAAATATAAAATGGAGGTAAATGAAAATGAATCAGTATGAAGCAGAACTTGCAAAACTCAGGGCGGCCGAGACTTGGCCTTTTTACGATACCCTCGTAATTGATCCGTCGCTGCCCCAGGCACAACAGGACGAGGGTTTTCAGACATATGCAGACTTGGGCCGTATCGGGCAGGTTTCTTTTTTCGGAGATAAAAGAAAGCGTTCGACCGTTACCGCTGCATACAACAATATGAACATCGATAATCTTCTTGATTACGGCATGTATGTTCATTCAATCGGTGTCGGTATGTGGGCACCTTCAACGAGTACTCCGGGCGAAGTCGGCCCTGATCAGGATGCAATTGAATCCTTGATTTTCAATGTTGATCTCCGTCATCATATCGGGGCGGTACTTCGCATAAATCAGGATGAAAAGCTTGTTACAACCATGGACCTTCTCCCCGAGGGCACGGGTTCCAGTGGTGTATCCGAGCTTAATGCATTCTCCGGCGTCGGTTCTATGGTCACGGCTCAGGTAGGTTCACCTATCGTAACAAACAGGTTTTTCCTGCCGAGACCTATGAAACTGACCAGGGGAACTGTGCTTTCCCTTGAGGTTGTCTTCTCACAGTATGCAAGACAGTTACTGCAGGGTATGAGAGGTCCAGGTTACTACGATTTCGTAGGCGATGACGGTGAGCCTCTTGAGACTCCCATTGCACGCAGGGCGATCATGCGCTGTAGTCTCATGGTCCTGAGAGAGGCACTGTTGAGAGACGCTTACCCCGCGTAAGCCTTAATATAACCCTTCCCCCGTTAGGACATTAATTTATGTCACTCACTGAGGTCGGGGGAAGGGAAGTGGAAGGAGCGAAATAATGCGCGACCCTTACGAAAACAGAATGAGGGCAGCAAAGGAAGCCTACGGACAGGAGTTCCTTGGCAGTGTTCCTGGCGGTCCTCCTGCCGTATTAACGGATGAGATCATAAGCAGGGAAAGGGTTCAGTGGTATAGCACGACAATGACTCTTCCTGTTGAAGTCGGTGCAGATGTTCAGACCGATATTCAGATAACACAGCTTCGATTTTTCGGTTTTCTGGCACTTTGGGATCAGACATATCCTTGTGAGCAGAACCAGGAAGAACCTTTCATAAAGCCGTGCCTGATAAATCAGAGAGATGGATTATTTCGGGTAGAGTTTAGAACTTCGGCCCGTAATTATTCGAATCAACCTGCGATGATCAGGACTGTATTCGGTGATGCTGTTGGAGGTAGGCCGATTCCATTCAGCCGAGTTCTTGTGTGTGAACCGAAGGAAACGATAGTTCTAAGAATTATCAATATGATTGACAGGACAGGAACCACGGCAGAACAGAGGGTTCTTGATATAACCTTCATGGGAGTCAATCAATACGGTCTAGCTGTTCCGTCAGTAGAGTAAAGAAATGAGAGATTATTCATTTTCAAGAGAAAATGCTCATTTCTGGCAAATCTCTGATCAGGGAGTTTATGAAATTGCCAGGGTGCAGTTACCTAATTCTCCTCCGGTTTGTCTCAAGACTATCTGGCAATGCATCCTTGATGATTCCGAAGGGTCTCCTCTTACTCGCGTTCTCTGGCGTGATGTTTTCACATGGCATCTCCGGCTTGACCGTGGGGACATAAGAGGAGAAGGCGATTTCATTGGACCGGCGACCCCTGCAGGACAACGACAGATTTTCGGGAATCCTTTCCCTGCATGGCAGGACAGGGATTACCAATCGGATCAGTGGACATTGGATATGTCTTCTTATCATATTGTTCTCAATGGTCCTGGGGCACTCCGGTTTTTCGTTACCGTCCGTTCAGATACGGTTAGAGATTACTGGATTGCCGGAAGGTTACAAATTGCGGAGTGGCCACTTGTTGATTCGAGACCTTATCCCGTTCGTGCAAAATAATGCGGGGGGGATATCCCCGCTTATTCTTGCATTACTACAATCCGAGACTGATAGTGTTGATCCGTCCGCTGTGAATAAAAAGACAGGGGCAACCGGCGTGATGCAATTAATGCCGGATGTTTACAATGAATGCAAGATTGATCCCCTTAACCCTTATCAAAATATTTTATGTGGAATAACTCATTTAAAGAAAATTCAGGATACTTTGCATAAAGTTGATCCGCTTCGATTTCCTCCTGCAGGAGTTCTGCCGGAAGGATTTGGTCTCAGGTGTGTTGTTGCCGGTTGGGTATGGAAGTGGAGCTTGAAGGCCGGTATTGCCAAGTATGTAAGTGAATACAAAGGAAGTGACTGGAATGAATTATTAGATAGATACGATATCATTCCATTACATACAAGAAAGTGGATTGAAAAGGTTGTTCTTCGAACGGAAAACTGGAAAGAAGAACTTAAAAATTACAGTCCCCGAGTCGCTCAGATAGGTGGAAAAGATGATCTCTTTGCACTGGTGATTATCGCTCTGCTTGTCTTGGGATTAACGATATCGAAAGAATAAAGCCGGCCCTTTTCGGGGCCGGCTTTACCTAACGAGGGGACTACGTTAGGTCGAGATGGATTCTAATATTATACATATATCGGAATGGAATGGATGTCAAACGTATAATAAGACATCGAGGATAGAGGGCAGTCCTGGTGACGCAGTACTGTACCCCGATGGCATACGGGAAGGACTACCCTTCCTGGGCAATCCATACCAGGATTGCCCTCTCTTCTCGATTCTCCTCCATCTTGAGAGTTCTCCGATTCCCTCAATTTCGCACTTCCCGGAGCTTGAGGGGTTTTTGTCCAGGGGGGTTCGGGGGGACAGAGTCCCCCCCCATCTTCAGGGGGTTTGAGTGGGATATGCCTTCAAAGGCTGGCAGGGCCGT
>Ga0180431_10003849_pt1 | contig 18957 bp, 14 predicted proteins | sample SS_ome_11_FD_132459 | JGI IMG/M metagenome (GOLD analysis project Ga0180431, IMG submission 132459) | Hypersaline lake sediment archaeal communities from the Salton Sea, California, USA - SS_1_MS_1 metaG | ecosystem: Environmental > Aquatic > Non-marine Saline and Alkaline > Hypersaline >... | reverse complement strand
GTGGAGAACTTGTATACGCGCGTGTAGTCGAACTTCTCGACGGCGCGCATCAGACCCGTGTTCCCCTCCTGGATCAGATCGAGGAAATCGAGACCGCGGTGTGTGTATCGCTTCGCGATGGAGATGACGAGTCGCACGTTCGCCTCGACCATCTCGGTCTTCGCGCGATTGGCCTCGTACTCACCCGTCTCGATGCGATACCACACGTCCTTCATCTGGACGCATCCGACGCCGCACTCGCGCTCGACACGGCGGAGCGCGCGCTTCCGGTTCCGGACCTCGTTCGCAAGCTCCTCGGCCTCCTTCTTGAGGGTCGAGAGAGACTTGGCCCGCGAGGGCTTCTTCGCCCCGGCCTTCTTCTTCGCAGCACCCGCCGTCTTGCCGCCCGCCTTCTTCGCTTCGCGCGCGGCCGCCCGCTCGCGCTTCCTCTTCGCCTCCGCGCGCTCGATACGCTTGACGGCCCTCTCGTGCTCGTGAGTCAGCTCGTCGATCTCCATCTCAAGCCGCCGGATCTTGTCGACGAGTTCGGCGATGCGCCCGCTCATCTTCGTGACCTGTCTGGGACTCAGGCTGAGCTTCTTCGCCTCGGCCATCAGTGTCTTCCGTCGTCGGTCGACGGCCTTCTGCGTCTGGCGCGCGTGCTGCGGCTTCGCCTTTCTGAGCTTATTCTCGAGCTCACGGCGCTCGGCGTCGAGCTTGATGATCTTGTTCATGCGGAGAACGACCCGCCTCCGCTCCTCATTGCCTGTCGCGTTCTTGCGTTTTCTGTCGATGCGGACGACTCGGTCCATCCGAACCTTGTCGGTCTTGAGGCGCTCGGAGAGCGTCGCCATGCGCTTCATCGTCGTCAGCGACTCGAAGATGGCTCCGTACGCCATGTTCTCGGCCGCCTCGATCCGCTTGCAGATCTCGACCTCACCCTCGCGGTCAAGCAGCTTGACCTGCCCCATCTCCCGGAGATACATGCGGACCGGATCATCGAAGCGGAGCCGCGGCTGCGCCTTGGCCTTTCGGGTCGCATCGCGCTTGCGCTTCGCCTCCTTGATCTTCTTGTCGACGACCTCGATGCCGGCATCGCCGAGCCTGCAGTACACGTCGTCGACGGCGTCGATATCGATGTCGGTCCCGAAGTACGACCCAAGCTCCTCGTACGTCAGCGTCTTCGACTCCCCGACGCTCTTCACGATCGCGGCCGCGATCTTCTCAGCTGAACGTTTCGCCATGTGTGTCGTTCACCCCCCGGTCAGAGAGAATTTCATCTGCCGCCGCTGAGGTCCTCGAGCTTACGCGCAAGTTCAAGCCGGCGTGCGACGCGCGTCATCAGCGCCCCGTCGTCGGTCAACTCCGCGGCCCGGATCTCCTCTTCCACCACGCGGATCTCCTGCTCGATCTGCGCCCGCCTCTTCGTTCTAATATAGTCATCACAGAGCCTCCCGCCATCTTCCGGGAGTTCTCTCATGGCCAGCTCGGTGAGGAGCTTCGCGACTCCGGGGCCGTCATCGGGCTCGATGAGCCTCGAGACATCGACGGCCGCCCGTCCCGGCGTCTCCCAGATGCGCGCCACGAGTCCACGCACGGGGTCGCTGACGAACTCGTCGGGCTTCGCCGCGGCACGCACGCGCTCCGCATGTCCGCCTCCCGCCAGGAGCAGAGCCAGAAGCCCCTCCTCCGCCGAGCGCACCAGGCTCGACACCTCGCGTGGCGGGGTGCCGACGTCGTTGCCCTGTGGGTCGGTCGGCGGCGGCGGTTCCTCCATCGATCCGGAGCCTGCGGTACGCACGCCCCCACCATCGGTGCGCCTCCCCGCATCCTCGCCCCGGTGGTTCCCCCGCGGCCCCGCGCCGCGGCCGCGACGCTCGCCCCGCGGCCGCCTGGACGTCAACTCCGCCCGCTTCGCCTCGTAGAGACGGACGACGGCGCCGTGTCTGAGCGAGAGCGCTTCGGCGACCTTCTCGAGCATCAGATCGGCCTTGATCGGGTCGGCGACGTGCGAGACGGTCTCGATGAGCGCCCGCGCCGCCTGCTCACGGCCGTCGGCCGTGTCAGTCGCGTTCGTGCTGACGAAAAAGTCGATGAAGTCCTGTGCGGTCGCGAGCGCTTCCCGCAGCGCGTCAGGCCCGTGCTCGCGGACGTACGAGTCCGGGTCGTTGCCGTCCGGGAGAAGCACCACGCGGACCTTGAGTCCGAGTTCGACAAGGGCCTCCGCCGCCCGCGTCGCCGCGGAGAGACCGGCGTCGTCGCCGTCGTAGGCGACGAAGACCTTGTCGGCGTACCGGTCTATGATCTTGGCCTGTTCGTGCGTGAGCGCCGTCCCGGCCGAGGCGATGGCGTTCCTGAACCCGGCCTGCACGAGGCTCAGGACGTCCATGTACCCCTCGACGAGGATGGCCTCACGCGTCATCCGGATCGACTGCCGTGCCTGATTCAGCCCGTAGAGATAGTGGCTCTTCCGATAGACCCGTGTCTCCGGCGAGTTGAGATACTTGGGCTCCGCGTCGCCGAACGCCCGCCCACCGAAGCCGACGGCCTTCCCGGCCGCGGCGAGGAGCGGAAAGATGAGCCGGTCGCGAAAGCGGTCGTACTGCCCTCCGCCCTCGCGCGGAACGGCCAGTCCGGCCTCGACGAGCACGCTCTCCTTCACACCGGAAGCCCGCGCGTGCTTGATGAGGTTGTCCCACCCGGGCGGTGCGTATCCGATCGCGAACTCGGTCACGACCTCGGAACCGAGCCCTCGGTCCTTGACGTACTCGCGGGCAGGGCCACCCGAGGATCCCTTGAGCGAGCTTTGGAAGAACTCGACCGCCATCTGATTCGCGGCGAAGACCGGATCATCCTCGGCGGAGCGGCCGGAGCCGCGCCCGGGAAGCGCGATCCCCGCGCGCTGCGCGAGTTCACGGATCGCGTCGAGAAAGTCGAGCTTCTCGTATTCCATCAGAAACGTGATGACGTTGCCACCGACGCCGCACCCAAAGCAGTGGTAGATCTGACGCTGCGGATTCACATTAAACGACGGCGTCTTCTCCTGGTGGAACGGACACCGACCCTTGTAGTTGACGCCCGCGCGCTTGAGCGGGATACGCTCAGAGATCACGTCGACGATATCGTTCGACTCACGAATGCGGTCGATGAGTTCGTCCGGCAGGCGCCCCGACATCTATTCTCCCCGGTCCTTGTCCATCAGTTCCTTGATCTTTCGCTCTTCCCAGTCGCTCCCCCAGAACATCCCGGGAAGGAACGTGGTCGCCGCGTGAATGGCCAAACCGATGCCCCAACCGAGGAGCGGCCACCAGAACCAGTGGTAGCCCGGGCTCGTCCAGAGGTTGATGAGGATGAGAAACGCGTTGACGAGCACATAGCTCAGCAGATGGTGATAGAACCCCTTGAGCTCCTCCGCACGCTTCTTCGCGCGCTCATACTTCGCGTTCTGTTCCATTCCCCTGCTCCCTTCCGAGCCGGATGATCGTGATGATCGACCCCGCCATCCCTCGCTCCTACTTCAACTCCACGATCGTCACGCCGGTGTCCCCCTCGCCCCACTTGCCGAGGCGGAACGACTTGACGGCGGACATGCCGCGCAGCACCTCCTGCGTCTTGTCCCGGAGCGCGCCCGTGCCCTTCCCGTGCACGATGCGCACGACAGTGAACCCCTGCATGATGGCCGTGCTCAGGAACGTCTCGATGGCGTCCCCTATCTCATCGGTCGTCATGCCGCGCAGGTGAAGCTCCGTCGCGGGCTGTGTGTCGACGGTCAGCTCGTAGTCGACCTTCGGCCGGCGCTTCTTCTCTTTGGATGCGGGCTCGGGCGTGATGAGCTCATCCGACGCGACCGTGAGTGTCGTGTTCTTCACCCGCACGCGAACGCGGCCGCGGTCGTCGGGCAGTTCGAGAAGTTCGCCTTCACGCCCGATGTTCCTGAGGCGGACGCGCATCCCGACCTCGAGATCGACCAGCGGCTCGGCGACAACCTCCTCGACAACCGGCTGGATCTCCTCTGTCAGCTGCTCCACGACATCCTTGCGGGATTCCTGCACCTTCCGACGCGCATCCTTGATGGCATCCCGAGCCGCGGACGTCTCCTTGATTTCCTTGACGGTCTGCTCGACGAGACCCTGCGCCCGGTCGAGGATCTCCCGCGCCTCGGCCAGCGCGCGCGTTCGGATCTGCTTTCGCTCGTCCTTCACGCCGGCCAGTCGTTCCTCATAGTCCTTCGTCAGGAGCTCCGCGCGGCTCCGCTCGATCTCGGCGCGCCCGAGCGTCTCCTCAAGCCGGCGTTCTCTCCCGACGAGGTCGGCAAGAAGCCCGTCCACCCGGGCGGCGTCGGCGTCGCGAAGACCCCTCGCACGCGCCACAACGCTCTCGGGCAGTCCCTGCCGCTCCGCGATGGAGAGCGCGTGGCTCGCACCGGGCACACCCCGGACGAACCGGAACGCGGGCTCGAAGGTGTCCGGATCGAACGCCATCGAACCGTTGACCATCCCCTCGTACTCATGGACGTGGTTCTTCACCACACCCAGATGCGTCGTCGCGATCGTCGCAGCACCCCGCTCCGTGAGCTCCTCGAGGATCGCGATCGCGAGACCCGCCCCCTCGTCCGGGTCGGTACCCGCGCCGAGTTCGTCGAGCAGCACGAGCGTCTTCGAATTGGCCTCCGTGAGGATCTCGCGGATCGTCCTCAGGTGGGACGAGAACGTCGAGAGACTCATCTCGATCGACTGCTCATCGCCGATGTCCGCGAACACCTCGCGGAAGATCGAGATCTCGGTCCCCAGAGCCGCCGGGACGTGAAGACCGCACATCGCCATGACGACCAGCAAACCCACGGTCTTGAGCGTGACCGTCTTGCCGCCCGCATTCGGACCGGAGATGACGAGCGTGCTGCCCTCGACGCCGAGATCAAGGTCCAGGGGAACGATGCTCCCACCCGTGTCGCGGAAGATCGCGTCGAGCACCGGATGGCGGCCGCCGCGGATGCGGAGCCGTCCGTCCGCGGTGACCGCCGGCCGGACACAGTCGAGGTCCCGCGAGAGATACGCGGCGGCCCGGTAGAGGTCGAGCTCGCCGAGGATCTCGGTGGAGACGCGGATCGCCTCCGCCTCCTCGCCGACCTCGGCGGTGAGCGCGCGGAGTATCCGTTCGATCTCTTTCTTCTCGGCGGATGCGAGCTCGGCCAGTTCGTTGTTCAGCGGAACCGTGCTCATCGGTTCGATGAAGAGCGTGGCGCCGGTCGAGGACTGGTCGTGAACGATGCCCTTCATGTGCGAGCGGCTCGCACGCTTGACCGGCAGGACGAGACGGCCGTTGCGGATATGGACCGCCGCTTCCTGCACCGTGTCGTCGCGGAGTTCCTTCTGGAGGATGGCCTGGAGCTTCTCATCGATGCGCGCCCGCGTCCGCTCGAGCGCCCGGCGGATCCTCGAGAGCTCCCGGCTGGCGCTGTCCCTGATCTCGACGGCCACATCGTCGATGGCGCGCTCGATCGATGTTTCGATCGCCGGCAGCGAGCAGAGCCGCTGCGCCGTCTCCCATGTCAGCGGCGCCTGTTCCTGCTTCCGGGACGCGAATTCACGGACCTCGCGCGCCGCAGCGATCGCTCCTCCGACCTCGAGGAGATCGGCGCACGAGAGCATGGATCCCTGACGCGAGCTGCGCTCGGCGAGCGCACGCGCATCGCGGGCACGGTCGATCGGCAGACGAGCGCCGTCATCGACGAGCGTCCGGAGTTCCGTGGTGATGGTGAGGTCGTGTTCAATGGAACCGAGGTCGACGGTTGGACGGAGCGCAGCTGCACGCTCGACGCCCGGCTCGAACGACGTTCTGTCGACGAGCATCCGGACGACCTTTTCGAATTCCAGGACATCGAGGGTGTGGGTATTCATAGACGGCTTTGAGACTCCGGCGGATCCTGCGCAGCAGTCGTGACCGCGGCACAGGGGCCTCTCAAGCTTCCGTGCACCCGAACAGGGGCGACCGTCGTGGTCCCGCCTGTCCTAGTGCCGGTAACGTCTGAAGCCGGAACACTCGATGAGATCAAACTTCCGCCTGGCGGCCTTCTCGACGCCGTCGAGCAGAAGGTTCATCCCCAGCGTGTCGCTCGCTATGTGCCCGGCGATCACTACGTTGATGTGATGCTTCTCGGCCTGTTCCCTGTTCTTCTCCGAGATGTGCATGCCCACGATCGTCCCGATGTCGGACGTGTTCGCGAGCTTCTCGAAGGCCTTGTGCGAACCGCCGGTCCCGCCCGTCATGTCGACGAGGACCTTGCCCGTCCGCCGCTCCTCGCTGCCGACGAAGACCTTCAGCCCGGCGCCCAGCTTCTCGGCTTCGGCGTACTCGGGAATGTCCCGGAGCACACCCAGCACGTCGCCGATGGTCTCGGCCTTCTTCGTGTCGAACATCTTCTGCAGAAAGGTGGCCACACAGTTGTCGGCCGGCGTGTGGGTACAGATCATCGGGATATCGAGGATGCGAGCCGCGTCGACGCCCCGCTGGTGGTTGATCGGCATGACGCCACGTTCGACCTGCTTGATGCGGGGACTCATAATGCCCTCGGCGACGTTGATCGGCACCCCGTGAGCGTGGAGGATGTCGGCTTGCATGGCCATGACGCCGCTCAGGTTCGCCTGCGCCGCGCCCTCCGGATGATGCGCCCAGATGAGATCGATGCTGCGGCCCTTCTCGCGAAGTCGTTCTGTGAGAAGGATCTCGCCGATCTCCATGTCGATCCCCATGATGACGCTCTTGACGTCGACGTCGTCGGCACCGTGGAGGATGCGGGAGTCGGAGTACGGGTTGGTCAGGCGCTCTGTATCGAAGACCTTCCTGTCGTTACCCTTGAGGCCGTCGTACTTCTTCTTCGCGCGCTTGAGTTCGCTGCGGACAACGGTCTTGCCGCGCGGGTCGTGCTCGATCCCGACCTTGACTGCCGCTTCGTAGAGCTTCCTGAGCTTCATCGGTGCCTTTCTACACGGAAGCGCTTCACGCGCCCGTGATGCTAGTTCTCGCCTCCGGCGAGCTGCTTCTGAACCATGGCCTTCACGACCTTCCCATCCGCCCGTCCCTTCATCTTCGGCATGACGGCCTTCATGACGAGGCCCATCTCGCGGAGACTCGTCGCACCTGACTCCGCGACGGCCTCCTTGACGAGTGAGAAGATCTCATCCTCGCTGAGCTGCTCGGGGAGGTACTGCGATACGACGGCCAGACTGGCCTTCTCCCTGACGACGAGGTCGTCGCGGCCGGCCGGACCGAACTGGTCGATCGCCTCGCGGTGACGCTTCGCCACGCGCGCGAGGACCTCGAGCGCGTCCTCATCCTTGAGGTCGCGCCCGAGTTCGATCGCTCGGTTCTTCATTTCGGAACGCACGAATCTGATGACGCCCAGGCGCTCGCTCTCGCGAGCCTTGGTCGCCTCGATCATGTCGCGCTTGAGTCGGTCCAGGATGCTCATGTCGCCTCCCGGAATCGCTCCCGGCTACCTGGTCTTCGACTGCTTGATCTTGAGCTTGCGCAGCTTGCGCTTCGCGGCACTCCGCTTGCGCTTCCTGCGCTCACTGGGCTTCTCGAAGTGAGAGTGCTTCCGGAGATCGGAGAGGATCCCGGCTTTCTCGCAACGCTTCTTGAAACGGCGCAGTGCCCGCTCGAAGGACTCTCCGTCCTTGACTCGGACTCCTGGCATCTGGTGTTCACCCCCCTCCAAGGGTTGACGACAACGGCTGTCGGAGGGACACAAATCCCCCTCACATGAGATCGAAGCGCTGCTTCGACCTCACGCCATGGTTCAACGTACAAACGGTTGAGTATAGGGATTCGTGAAGCGAGTGTCAACCGGTTTGTGACATCCTCCCGCGGGATTCCGGAATCGCCTCACAGAACCGCGTTTCGGCCCAGCACACGCCCATTAGCGTTGACTTTGAGGGCCGTGTGCGAGACCATTCGTAGAGGCGCCTTATTACTGAATGTTCATTCGGAGGAGACACCATGGACCGCACCGCCGGCAAGGAAGCGATGGAGGGACTCCGGCAGCGGTACCCGGAGAAGTTCGCCGACCTGAAGACCGCCTTCGGCCGGATCCACAGGGGGCAGACGATCTTCATCAGCACCGCCTGCGGCGAGCCGCAGTTCCTCGTTCGTTCACTGATCGACTTCGTCGAATCCGACCCCAAGGCATTCAGCGACGCGGAGGTCCTCCACGTCTGGACGCTCGGTGTCGCGCCGTACGCGGACGCGAAGTTCGAGTACAACTTCCGTCACAACTCCTTCTTCGTCAGCGACAGCACCCGCGACGCGGTCAACCAGGGCATTGCCGACTACACGCCGGTGTTCCTCTCGCAGGTCCCCGCGCTCTTCCGCAAGCGCCGCGTCCCGGTCGATGTTGCGCTCATTCAGACGTCGCTCCCCGACGAGCACGGCTTCATGAGTCTGGGCGTCTCTGTCGACATCACCACGGCCGCCACCGAGATGTCGACGACCGTGATCGCACAGGCGAACGCGTACATGCCGAGGATCCACGGCGATGCGTTCGTGCACATCGACGACGTCGACTTCATCGTCCCGCACGACGAGCCGCTCCTCACCTACGAGGCGACGGTCCCCGGAGAGATCGCGGAGCGCATCGGCAAGTACGTCTCGCGCATCGTCCAGAACGGTGACACGATCCAGGTCGGTTACGGCAGTCTCCCGGACGCCATCCTCTCGAACCTGTTTGAGAAGAAGCACCTGGGCGTCCACACGGAGTTGATAAGCGACGGCATCGTCGCGCTGATGAAGGCGGGCGTGATCGACAACACCCGGAAGTCCATCGACCGCGGCAAGACGGTCGCTACGTTCTGCATGGGACAGCAGGAGACCTATGACTTCCTGCATGACAATCCCGCGGTCGCCTTCCGCGAGATCGACTACACCAACAACCCGCTGACGATCGCCCAGATCGAGAACATGACGGCGATCAACTCGGCGCTCCAGATCGACCTGACCGGTCAGGCCACGGCCGTCTCGCTCGGACAGACGTTCTACAGCGGCATCGGCGGACAGGCCGACTTCATGCGCGGCGCCGTGCTTGCGCCGGGCGGGAGCACCATTCTGGCCCTCCCCTCCACCGCCAGGGACGATGAGATCTCGAGGATCGTCCCCGTACTCGACGAGGCCGCCGGTGTGACGCTCATCCGCGGCGACATCCACTACGTCATCACCGAGTACGGCATCGCCTACCTGCATGGGAAGAACATCCGTGAGCGCGCGATGGAGCTCTCCTCCATCGCACACCCGAAGTTCCGCTCGTGGCTCATCAGCGAGGCGAAGAAGCGGTCGATGGTCTACAAGGATCAGGCGTTCATCGCCGGCAAGAAGGGCGAGTACCCCGAGGAGCTCGAGGTCTACCGCACGACGCGGTCCGGGCTCGACATCCTCATCCGTCCGGTCAAGATCAGCGACGAGCCGATCCTCAAGGACTTCTTCTACGCGCTCTCGGACGAGAGCGTCCGGCGGCGTTTCATGTCCAGCAGGACGGACATGCCGCACGAGAGACTCCAGGACTTCGTGATCATCGACTTCACGAAGGAGATGGTCATCCTCGCGGTCAAGCAGGTTGAAGAGGGCGTCGAGGAGATCGTCGGCGTCGGCCAGTACGGGATCCACGAGCCGACCCACACCGCCGAGGTGGCGCTCGTCGTCCGTGACGACCATCAGGACCAGGGCGTCGGGACCGAGCTCCTCAACTATCTCACGTCGCTCGCTCGCAGTCAGGGTCTGCTGGGATTCACGGCGGAGGTACTCTACGAGAACGCGCCCATGCTTCACATGTTCTCCCGCATGGGATACGATGTCCACAGAACCGCAGAGGCAGGAGTGGTCGAACTCCGCATCGGATTCAGAGGACGAGATGACGCACGAAGTGCCTGACATCGGGCGCCTCTTCAAGCCGCAGTCGGTCGCGGTCATCGGGGCGTCCCACAACGAGACCAAGATCGGCTCGAAGATCCTCGCGAACATCATCAACGGGGGGTTCGCCGGCCGCATCTATCCGGTCAACCCGAAGGGCGGCCGGATCCTCGGGCTTCCCGTCGCGAAGTCGATGGACGACGTCGAGATGGATGTCGATCTCATCGTGACATGCGTCCCGGCGAAGTACACGTACGATGCGGTAAAGGCCGCAGGCCAGAGGCGGGGCGCATTCAACCTGGTGATCACGTCGGGCTTCTCTGAGATAGGCAACATCGAAGAGGAGCGCCGGATCATGGACTGTGCGCGCGAGCACGGGATGCGTCTGCTGGGACCGAACATCTTCGGAATGTACTCGGCCGGCGCGTCGATCGACGCGACCTTCGGGCCGGGCGGCATCCGCGAGGGCGGCGTCGCCATCATCACGCAGAGCGGCGCGCTCGGACTCGCCATGATCGGCAAGACGGGCGTCGAGAACGTCGGCATCTCTGCGATCGTCTCGGTCGGCAACAAGGTCGACATCGACGAGGCGGATCTCGTCACCTACCTGATGGACGACGACATCACGGATGTCATCTTCATGTACATCGAGGGGGTGAAGAACGGCGGCCGCCTGGTCGAGGTTCTCAAGACCGCGACGCGGAAGAAGCCGGTCGTGGTGATCAAGTCCGGTCGCTCGAAGCGCGGCGCGGTCGCCGCCGCTTCGCACACCGGCTCGCTTGCCGGGTCCGACGAGATCTTCGATGCGGTCATGCGCCAGTGCGGCGTCCTCCGGGCGGAGAGCATCAAGGAGGCCTTCAACCTCTGCAAGTTCCTCCCAGGCACCGGCATCCCGAAGGGCGAGAACACGGTCGTCATCACCAACGGCGGCGGTATCGGAGTGCTCGCGACGGACGCATGTGAGAAGTTCGACGTCAAGATGTACGACGACGCCACCTCGCTCAAGGAGATCTTCGATCCGGCCACGCCGGCGTTCGGCTCGACCAAGAACCCGATCGACATCACCGGTGGCGCAACGTCGGCCGACTACACGCTGGCGATGGACGCCGCACTCGCAAGCGACTCGATCGGCTCGGTCATCTCGCTCTACTGCGAGACGGCCGTGTTCGACGCCGACAACCTCGGTGACATGATCACTAAGAACACCAAGCGCTACCGCGCGGCCGGCAAACCGATCGCGTTCTCGGTGTTCGGCGGCGAGGAGACCGAGCGCATCCAGAACGAGCTCTCGAAGGATGGCATGCCGGTCTTCGGCGACGTCTACGAGACGGTCGCCTGTCTCGGTGGCGTCTACCGCTACCGCCGCTACCTCGAGCAGTGGACCGACGAGGTGCACGAGGAGAAGATCGACTTCGACGCGATCGACCAGGTCATCGTCGAGGCGAGGGCCGACCGCCGGAGCTTCCTGCTGGCGGACGAAGGCCGCCGGGTCATGGAGGCCGCGGGAATCCCGCTCCCGGCAACGAAGACCGCGAAGAGTGTGGATGAGGTGGTCAAGCTCGCTGATGAGATCGGATACCCGGTCGTGATGAAGGTCGTCTCGCGGGACATTCTTCACAAGAGCGACTCCGGCGGCGTCGCGCTCGACCTCGAGAACACCGAAGAGGTCATCGACGCGTACGAGGCCATCATGCGGAACTGCCGGACCAACGTCCCCGGCGCCCGCATCCAGGGCATCCAGGTCATGGAGATGGCGCCTCCCGGCGTTGAGCTGATCGTCGGCGCGAGACGCGACGCCGGGTTCGGTCCCATCATCATGTTCGGGATGGGTGGCATCTACGTGGAGGTCCTCAAGGACATCTCGTTCCGCGCCGTCCCGCTCAACAGCGCCGAGGCGCTCGAGATGATGAAGGAGATCAGAGCCTTCCCGCTCCTGCTCGGAGTTCGGGGCGAGGAACGCAAGGATATCGAGAGCGTGCTGGACGCGGTCATCCGGATCGGGACCGTCATCCGACACGTGGAAGCCATATCGGACATCGAGGTCAACCCGCTCGTGGCGTACGAACAGGGCCACGGAGCGAAGGCCGTCGACGTGAGAATACTCCTTACGGATATCGCTGGAGGTGACACTGATGCGTAGGCTGGTCATTGCATCGACCCGCGAGAACGCGGGAAAGACGAGCCTCATCGTAGGCCTGGGCAGGGCGTCGGGGAAGCCGTTCGGTTACCTCAAGCCGTTCGGCGACCGTCTTCTCTACCGGAAGAAGCGCCTCTGGGATTACGACTCCGCGCTCGTCGGCCAGGTCTTCGAACTGGCCATGGACCCAAGAGAGATGAGCATCGGCTTCGACCACTCGAAGCTGCGGTTTATGTACGACGAGGAGGCGACGAGAAAGAAACTCGCGGAGCTCGCTGACAACGCGTCATCCGGGAAGGACGCCGTGCTCATCGAGAGCGGCGGAGACCTCACACACGGCGCCGCAGTGAACCTGGACGCTATCGCGCTGGCGCGCGCGATGGACGCGTCGCTTCTCGTGCTGATGTCGGGCGCGGACCAGACGGTCCTCGACGACATCGCGTTCGTCCAGCATCACGTCGATCTCGCGGGCATCGACTTCGCGGGCATCGTCATCAACAAGCTCCCGGACGCCGAGGACTTCAGGAACACGTACGAAGCCGAGCTCACGGCGCAGGGCATCAAGATCCTCGGTCTCATACCGAACGATCCCGAGCTCAACTACCCGTCCATCGGCTTCCTTGCGGAGTCGCTCTTCGCGAAGGTCATCACGGGATCCGGCGCGCTCGACAGCGTCGTCGAGCACGTGTTCGTCGGCGCGATGTCGGCCGATGCCGCGCGGCGCCAGCCGCTGTTCAAGAAGGCGCGCAAGCTCGTCATCACCAGCGGCGACCGGGACGACATGATCCTGCTCGCTCTCGAAGGCGACACGGTGGGTCTGATCCTGACCAACGGGATCGCCCCGCATTCGAGCATCATCTCACAGGCGACGGAGCGCGGCGTGCCGATGCTCCTCACGGCGGACGACACGTTCAGGGTCGCCAGACAGGTCAACGACGCCAGCTACCTGCTGCGATACGACGAGACCGACAAGATCAACCGGCTGGCGGGCCTCATCGCGAAGCACGCGGACGTCGCGGCGATCATGGGGTAGCAGCGGGACCCATACAGAAACCAAAGCGGCCGGTTCCCTCGGGAACCGGCCGCTTCTTCGTTTCCTCTCGATGGAATCTACGGAAGCAGCCCACCCAGCTCGTAGCTGATCATCGCGGCAATGGCCGCGGCCGCCCAGTCGGCCTTGAGTACCCGACGGCCCACGGAGACACTCTGTGCGCCAGCGTCCCGAAGAAGAGCCACCTCCGCCTCCGAGAATCCGCCCTCGGGACCGACGACGAGCAGGATGCTCCTCGCCGAGCCTACCGCACTCCCGGTGTCCGGTGCCGCGGCCTCGGAGAGCACGTCGGCGAGCGTCGCTCCTCCCTCATCCTCCCACGCCACGAGTGCAAGATCGAACTCCCCCACGAGCGCTGCGAGACCGGCCGCATCGACCGGCTCATCGATCTGCGGAAGGAAGACGCCGCGTGACTGCTTCACGGCCGCCGCTGCGATACTCCCCCAACGCTCGAGTCTCGACTCGAGAGCATCGGGTGGTATCCGGCCGATAGTCCGCTCGGTCACGAGCGGACGGATTCCCGCGGCGCCAAGCTCGGCCAGTCTTCTGATGACATCGTCGAGCGAGCGTCCTTTGAGGAGCGCCTGCGCGACTGTGAGCTCCACGTTGCCCGCCCGGTCATGCTTGCGCGATTCATTGACGGAACAGGCAAGCGTCGCACTCTCCACCGAGTCGACGCGGGCGATCGCCTCCTCCCCTGCGCCGTCGATAAGGCGCACGGTGTCTCCCTGGCGAACCCGCATCACGTCGGCGCCGTGATGTCCCTCGCGGCCGCTGACAACGCACGTCCCGCCATGGATGCTCCCCGGCGGGACGATGAAGGTATCAAGACGCCAGACCTCGGCGTCGTGTAGTTCGGTCATGGTCCGCTCCGGTTGCTAGCAGCCGCAGCCCTGTCCGTGGTGCCCGCACGATGTCTGCGGAGTGAGCTCGACGAGAGACCCGTCCTTCGCAGCCGCTGCGTTGTCCGCAACGGTGCCTTCGAGCGCCCGGAAGACGCGGATACCAGCGGCGTTCAATCCCATCAACGCCCTCGCCCCGATGCCGCCGACGACGATCGCATCGACCGTCTCGCCCGCGAGAGACGCCAGCGGGTTGCATGCTCCGTGCTCGTGGTCCCTGCCGGAGTTGTCCAGCGATTTCGTCTCGCCTGTCTCGGTGTCGTGTACGACGAAGCACGGAGCGGAGCCGAAGTGTCCGAACACCTTCGAGTCCAGTCCGGTCCCGCCATCGGTCGGAATGCAGAGTCGCATCGCTTCCCTCTCTCGCCTGTGGCCTTGCCGGGTGGGCCCGACCGAAGTGATCCTACCTGATATGACCGGGACGTCCCGGTTCGGGGATCCTCTTGTCAGTCAGCTCGCCGAGCTTCTCCAGGAGCTTCTTCTCCTCGGACGACGGACGCTTTGGCACCCACACCTTGATGAGTATGAGTTCGTCGCCGCCACCGCGGCCGTGCACGTGCGGCACGCCCTTGCCCCGCATCTTGAGTACCTGCCCGGACTGCGTCCCCGCGGGGATCTTGAGGAGCGCCTTGCCCGCGAGCGTCGGGACCTTGACCTGCCCGCCCAGAGCCGCCATACCGATGGACACCGGAAGCTCGATGAGCACGTCGTCGCCGTGGCGCTCGAAGATCCTGTGCGGGATCTCCTCCATCATGACGATGAGGTCGCCCGATGGACCGCCGCGCGGTCCCGCGTTCCCGGCGCCCTGGATTGGAAGGTAGTTGCCGGTCGACACACCGGCCGGCACATCGATCTCGATGGTCTCCTTCTTCCGCATGACGCCCTTGCCGACGCACTTCGCGCACGGCTGGTCGATGATCTCGCCGGTCCCGCCGCAGGCCGAACACGCGGAGACGTTCACGAAGCTCCCGAAGAGCCCCATCGACTGCTGCGAGCGGACCTGGCCCGCGCCGCCGCACGTCGTGCAGGTCTTCGGGCTTGTGCCGGGCTTCGCGCCCGAACCACCGCACTCGTCGCATCGGGAGAGCTTCGCGACCTTGATCTTCTTCTTCACACCGGTGGCGATCTCCTCGAGCGTCAGCTTGAGGCGGACGCGAATGTTCGAGCCGCGTCGCGGCCCTCCCCGTCGCCCGCCGGCGGCCCCGAAGAGACCCTCCATGCCGTTGTCACCACCGAAAGCGCGCATGAACGCGCCGAGCGCGTCGTTGAGGTCCATTCCCTGGAACCCGGCCCCACCGAATCCCTGCGGACCCTCTCCGCCCTGCGCGAACGCGGCCGACCCGAACTGGTCGTACTGCGCGCGCTTCTCCTTGTCGGAGAGCACCTCGTGCGCCTCGGTGGCCTCCTTGAACTTCTCCTCGGCCTCCGAGTCGCCCGGGTTCTTGTCCGGATGATATTTGAACGCGAGGTCCCGGTACGCCTTCTTGATCTCGTCCGGGCTCGCATCACGGCTCACGCCGAGTACGTCGTAGTAGTCCTTCGATGACGGCATGGGCCTCCCCGTCCGGTTCCGTCGTCCGTCTGGTGCGACTGCTCTCGTGAAGCCTCAGCCACGCGGCTGAGGGCACAGCGCGCACATCGGCCCGCTGCGCCCACCAGACGCCGTGAGTACCTCATGTTCTGCTGCACCTAGTCGTCGTCCACCTCCTCGTAGTCCGCATCAACGACGTTGTCGTCGTCATCGTCATCGTCGCCCGGCGCGGCACCAGCGGCGCCGGCACCCGGACCACCGGCAGCGCCGGCTCCCGGGCCGCCCGCATGCGGGCCGCCCTCTGCGCCGGTGGCGTTGGCGTACATCTTCTCAGCCAGCTTGTGCGACGCGGTCGTCAGCGTCTCCATGTCGCGCTCGATGGCCGCGGTATCGCCCTCCTTGAGGGTCTCCTTGAGCTTCGCGGCGGCGTCCTCGATAGCGCTCCTCTCGGATGCGTCGAGCGCGTCACCGTGCTCCTTGAGAGACTTCTCGGTCGAGAAGACCAGCGCGTCGGCCTGGTTGCGAAGCTCGACCTCCTTGCGCTTCTCCTCGTCCTCACCCGCGTGCGCCTCGGCGTCCTTGACCATCTTGTCGATCTCAGAGTCATCCAGACCGCTCGAGACCTCGATGCGGATCTTCTGCTCCTTGCCGGTCCCGAGGTCCTTCGCCGAGACATGGACGATACCGTTCGCGTCGATGTCGAAGGTCACCTCGATCTGCGGCATGCCTCTTGGCGCCGGCGGGATCTCGGTGAGATCGAACCGACCGAGCGTCCTGTTCTGCGCCGCCATCGCGCGCTCGCCCTGGAGCACGTGGATGGAGACAGCAGGCTGGTTGTTCTCGGCCGTCGAGAAGATCTGGCTCTTCTTCGTCGGGATGGTCGTATTCCGCGTGATCAGCGGCGTCATCACGCCGCCGAGCGTCTCGATACCGAGAGAGAGCGGGGTGACGTCGAGCAGCAGGACGTCCTTGACATCCGACTCGCCCGCAAGGATGGCGCCCTGAATGGCTGCACCGACCGCCACGACCTCATCCGGGTTGACGCCCTTATGCGGCTCCTTGCCGAAGAGCTCCTTCACGATCTCGTTGACCTTCGGGATCCGCGTCGATCCACCGACCAGAACGATCTCGTCGATGTCGCTTGGCGACAGCTTCGCGTCGGCCAGAGCCTTCTTGCACGGCTCGACCGTCCGCTGGAGCAGATCGTCCACGAGCGACTCGAACTTCGCGCGCGTCAGGCTCAGGGTGAGGTGCTTCGGACCCGTCGCATCGGCCGTGATGAACGGCAGGTTGATGTCGGTCTGGAGGGTCGTTGAGAGCTCGCTCTTGGCTTTCTCGGCGGCCTCCTTCAGACGCTGGAGCGCCATCGGGTCCTGCGTGAGGTCGATACCGTGCTCCTTCTTGAACTCCTCGGCGATCCAGTCGATGACCCGCTGGTCGAGGTTGTCACCACCGAGGTGTGTATCACCGTTGGTGGCGAGCACCTTGACGAGTCCCTCATCGATCTCGAGGATCGAGATGTCGAACGTGCCGCCGCCGAAGTCGTAAACGGCGATCTTCTCCTGCCCCTTCTTGTCGATGCCGTAGGCGAGCGACGCAGCCGTCGGCTCGTTGATGATACGGAGCACCTCGAGTCCTGCGATCCTGCCGGCGTCCTTCGTGGCCTGCCGCTGCGAGTCGTTGAAATAGGCCGGGACCGTGATGACGGCCTTCTCGACCTTCTCGCCGAGATGCTGCTCGGCCGTCTTCTTCATCGCCTGGAGGATCATCGCCGAGATCTCGGGCGGTGCATACTGCTTGCCCTGCGCCTCGACCTTCACCGCACCGCCATCATCGATGACCTTGTACGGAACCAGCCCCATTTCCTCCGAGACCTCTCCGTACCGCCGCCCGACGAACCGCTTGATCGAGAAGATCGTGTTCTCCGGGTTGGTGATGGCCTGCCGCTTCGCGACCTGCCCAACGAGCCGCTCGCCCGTCTTGGTGAACGCCACGACGGACGGCGTCGTGCGACCGCCCTCGGGGTTGGCAATGACGGTAGGCTCCCCGCCTTCCATGACGGCGACGACCGAGTTGGTCGTGCCGAGATCGATTCCGATGACCTTGCTCATACTTCCACTTCCTTTCCTCCCCCATCTCTCGCGGCGCATCGCCGCATCCGGGGGTCCGTTCTGACGGCAAGTCGACCCCGCCTTCGACCGTCTAGCTCGCGACGATGACGCGCGACGGTCTCAGAAGCCGCTCACCCAGTGTGTATCCCTTCTGCATTACCTGAACTATCTCGTCCGAATCGTGCTCGTCCGACGGCACGCTGCCGACGGCCTCGTGGACGTTGGGGTCGAACCCCACACCGTCCGTCACGACCGGACGGACGCCGGCCTTCTCCAGCACATCCAGCAGGTGCTTGAAGATCAGCTCGACGCCCTCTCGGAACGGAACGTCCTCGCCGGACTCATCCTGAGCCCCCTCCGAGAGCGCCCGTTCGAAATTGTCAACGACCTCGAGCAGCGGCAGGAGAATCCCCTCCCGCGCCTCGACGTCCCACCGTGCCTTCTCGCGCTCGACACGCTTCCTGTAATTGTCCAGGTCGGCCAGCGCGCGCAGCCACTTCCTGTTGGCCTCGCTGAGCTCCTCCTGGAGCGCTTCGAGATCCGACAGCTCCTCGGCTTCGGCCCCACCGGCCGCGGCCTCTCCCACCGACGGGTCGTCGAGGGACCCGCTGGTCTCCGGAGCGTCGGCGCCTTCCGGCTGCGTCTCGTTGTCGTGTCTCTTCCTTGCAGTCATGTCTGACCGATGACTCCTGTTCCATGTGTCAGTCGATTTCGATGTGCTCTTCCGATGGTGCCGGGCCGGTCAAGACCGACCGTGCTAGCGCCGCACCCCGGTCTCGTCCGACGAGAAGAAATCGTCGAGAAGCCCCGAGAGATGACCCACCAGCCCCACGAGCCGGCGGTAGCGCATCCGGGTCGGACCGATGACCCCGATGCGTCCAACGGTCGCGCCGACCCGATAGCTTCCAACGATGAGCGACACGCCACTCATCTTCTTTCGTCTGTTCTCGCCGCCGATGGTGACCGCCACATCCTGCGGGTCGGCCGGACCACGGACGAGATCGGCAAGAGCCTCCTCACTGTCGAGGATCTCGCCGAGAATCGATGCGTCATCCGAGAACTCCGGATGCCGCAGCATGTACCTCGCGCCCTCGTAGTGCACGCGCTCTGAATCGTGGAGGTGAAACAGTTCGGGCCAGCGTTCGACCAGCGGGCAGAGCAGGCTCGCGAACGGGCAGTCCTTCTCCTCGACCTTCGCCGCCAGCAGCCGCTCGGCATCGCCGACAGCGAGCCCGGCGACCCAGTCGTTGAGCAACGCGGTCGCGGCCTGAGCCGTCCGGCGGTCGGCCGGCGATGCGCACTCGAAGACCGTGCTCCGCGTCTGACCCGACCGCATGCTGACGGCGGCC
>Ga0180431_10003847_pt1 | contig 18966 bp, 15 predicted proteins | sample SS_ome_11_FD_132459 | JGI IMG/M metagenome (GOLD analysis project Ga0180431, IMG submission 132459) | Hypersaline lake sediment archaeal communities from the Salton Sea, California, USA - SS_1_MS_1 metaG | ecosystem: Environmental > Aquatic > Non-marine Saline and Alkaline > Hypersaline >... | reverse complement strand
TGATCGTGGACCGTCTCTGTGCTGCCTATCCCGATCATCGCATCCTGGCCGAGGAGGGCGGTGGGGACGAGTGGCGTTCACCTGGCCCGCCCATCTGGCTGATCGATCCGTTGGATGGCACCAACAACTTCGCTCACGGCTATCCCCACGTCGGCATCTCGCTGGCCCTGCTGGTCGAGGGACAGCCCGCCGTCGGCGTGATCCACGACCCGCTGCGAGAGGAAACCTTCGCTGCGCGGATCGGGGATGGGGCGACCCTGAACGGACAGCCTATCCACGTCTCTGGCGTCGAGCAACTGGGAAGCGCGTTCCTGGCCACCGGCTTCCCCTACGACCGCCGCACCGCGCCCGACAACAACGCCGGGCGATTGGACCATTTCCTGCGCCGCAGCCTGGGCGTGCGCCGGGCCGGGGCCGCCGTCCTTGATCTGGCCTACGTCGCCTGCGGGAGGCTGGATGGCTTCTGGGAGATCCGCCTCAAGCCGTGGGACGTGGCGGCGGGCGTGCTGCTGGTGCGTGAGGCCGGGGGGCGGGTGACCGACTTCGTGGGTGGCCCGGATTGTATATCGGGCGAGTTTATCGTCGCCTCCAACGACCACGTCCACGACCAGATGCTGCGTGTCATCCGCGAGGGCGCCCATGCACCCCGCCCCGACGGATAAGATGACAAACGTCACCTGCGGGGTGGCGCGTTTCACACTGGCGCAAATCGCGGTTTTGTGGCACAATAGAGAATTGGAGCCAACCGGCTCTGATTTCACGCATTAGTATCCATATCGAGAAGGAGACACGCTATGGCAAAACTGACCGAGATCCGGTGGCATGGTCGAGGGGGACAGGGCGTCGTCACGGCCGGCAAGCTCCTGGCCGAGACTGCGATGGGCGCTGGGCAGTACTTCCAGGCCTTCCCTGACTACGGGCCGGAGCGGATGGGTGCGCCGATCCGCGCCTTCACCCGCCTCAGTTCCGAACCCATCACCATCCACTCGCAGATTGAGGAGCCCGACGTTGTACTGGTGCTCGACCCCACGCTACTGGGAACCGTGCCGGTGGCAGATGGATTGGAGGAGGATGGGACCCTGTTGGTCAACACCTCGATGACCCCGGCCGAGGTGCGCGACATCACCGGCTTCCAGACCGGCAAGACGTTCACCGTGGACGCCAGCCACATCGCCATTGAGGAGATGGGACGGGAGATCACCAACACCCCCATGCTTGGGGCCTTCGCCCGCGCGACCGGCATTTTCGACATAGAGGACCTGGCCGAGCAGTTGCGCGCCTGGTTCGGCAAGAAGATCTCTGCAGAGGCGATTGAGGCCAATGTCCGGGCCATGCGTCGCGCCGCAGAAGAAGTTCAACAAGGCTAGGAGAGACGTGATGGAACAGAAAGGATGGAAAGACATTCCCATTGCCGGGATGATTCTGGAGGCGGGAAACGCGGTCGATTATCTGACCGGCGGCTGGCGGGCGTTCCGGCCAGTTCGTGGCGAGGCCGAATGCATTCATTGCTTTCAGTGCTGGCTGTTCTGCCCCGACTCGAGCATCTTGGTGGACGCCGAGAACGAGAAAATGGTCGGCTTTGACCTGGATCACTGCAAAGGCTGCGGCATCTGTGCTTCAGTCTGCCCGGTCAATGAAAAAGTCATCAAGAAGGCGGGTGAGGAGCTGGCAGGGGACGATGCGCGCCTGTGTATTCGCATGGTCGAAGAAGGGAAGTTCAAGGAGTGAGACGATGAGCCAGTTTGAAGCATTGCAAGGAAATGAGGCCGTCGCCACGGCGATGCGCCAGATCAACCCTGACGTGGTCGCCGCCTATCCGATCACTCCCCAGACCTCCACGGTGCAGAAGTTTGCCGACTTCGTCTCCGATGGCCTGGTCGATACGGAGTTCGTCACGGTCGAGAGTGAGCACAGCGCGATGAGCGCCTGCGTTGGCGCGTCGGCGGCCGGGGCGCGGGTCATGACCGCCACGGCCGCCAATGGCCTGGCACTCATGTGGGAGATTGTCTACATCGCCGCTTCCAACCGTTGCCCCATCGTGATGAGCCTGGTCAACCGGGCGCTGTCGGGTCCCATCAACATCCACTGCGACCACTCCGACGTGATGGGGATGCGGGATAGTGGCTGGATCGTTCTCTTCTCCGAAAACGGCCAGGAGGCATACGACAATCTGATCCAGGCCGTCCGCATCGGCGAGCACGCTGACGTATTGCTGCCCGTGGCGGTTTGCCAGGACGGCTTCATCACCAGCCACGGCATGGAGCGGGTGGAGGTCTTCGACGACGCGGATGTTCAGGCGTTCGTCGGCCAGTATAGACCTCAGTGGTCGTTGCTGGAGCTGGATAACCCCAAGACTTATGGCCCGCTGGACTTCTACGATTACTACTACGAGCACAAGCGGCAGCAGGTCGAGGCGATGGAAAACGCCCAACAGGTGATCCTCGACGTGACTGGGGAGTTCAATAAGAAATTCAACCGCAACTACGGCCTGTTCGAGCCCTATCGGCTGGAGGACGCGGAGGTCGCAGTCATCGCCGCTAACTCCACGGCCGGAACGGTCAAAGTCGTGGTGGATCAACTGCGGGACGAGGGGCTGAAGGTGGGGCTGCTGAAGCCGCGCCTCTTCCGTCCCTTCCCGGCGCAGGAACTGGCGGAAGCCCTCAGCCACCTCAAGGCAGTGGCGGTGATGGACCGATCTATCTCCTTCGGCGCGATGGATAATGCCGGTCCCCTGTTCTTGGAACTGGTGGCGGCGCTGACGCTTCACGGCGTGCAGGTGCCGATGGCCGACTATGTCTATGGCCTGGGCGGGCGTGACATCCTGCCTCGGGAGATCGAACGAGTCTACCGCGACGCACTCAAGGTAGCCGAGACGGGGCAGGTAGATCAACTCGTCACGTTCTTGAGCGTGCGGGAGTAAGGGGTTGAGGAGCGAATAATGGCGACAAAATTGACACCCAAAGAACTGGCGAAGCGCGCGGAGCGGCTGTCACCGGGCCACCGGCTGTGCGCGGGATGTGGCGCTTCGATCATCGTGCGGCAGATGTTGGCGGCGATTGACGATCCCGTGGTCATCGCCAATGCCACCGGCTGTCTGGAGGTGGCGACGACGATCTACCCCTACACGGCCTGGCGAGTGCCCTGGATCCACAACGCCTTCGAGAACGCTGCTTCGACCATCAGCGGCGTGGAGGCAGCCTACCGCAGCATGGTGCGGCAGGGCAAGATTCCCGAACAGAACGTCAAGTTCCTGGCCTTCGGTGGCGACGGCGGCACCTACGACATCGGCATCCAGGCCCTGTCCGGCGCGGTCGAGCGCGGACACCAGTTCCTCTACGTCTGCTACGACAACGGGGCCTACATGAACACCGGTATCCAGCGTTCGAGCGCCACCCCCTATGGCGCCAGTACCACCACCTCGCCGGCTGGCAAGGTCATCCCCGGAAAACAGCAACACCGCAAAGACCTGACCGCCATCATGGCGGCCCACAATATTCCCTACGTGGCTCAGGCGGCGCCCAGCCAGTGGCGCGACCTGATGAAGAAGACACGTAAGGCGGTCGACTGTGGTGGGTCGGCTTTCATGAACGTGCTCTCCTCCTGCAACCGGGGCTGGCGACATGGGACGGATGAGACGATCGAAATCACGCAATTGGCGGTCGATACCTGCTACTGGCCACTCTATGAAGTAGAGGACGGTGAGTGGCGGCTGAGCTACAAGCCGAAGGAAAAGCCGCCAGTGGAGGAGTGGCTGAAGCGGCAAGGCCGGTTCCGTCATCTCTTCCGCCCGGAGAACCGGCACGTGATTGACGAAATGCAGGCGGAAATAGACCTTCGCTGGGAGCGCCTGTTGAAGTTGTGCGGCGAGGCGTAGTCCTCACCGAAAGGAGGGGTGGCCGCCCCGCGACCCTTAATCGAGCGCGCTACGGATTCTGATCCGCCTTCTTCCTGTTCAGTCCGCTGCTCTTCGCCCCCAGGACGGGGGCGTGGGTGGCGGGGCGGTCCGCTTCTTGTTGGTACGCAGACCGATAGACCCCAAGGGTTTCTGAAACCCTTGGGGTCTTGTGGTCTTTATTGGTGAATGAAATACCGGAGCCGAATAAGACCGCGTACTATTGCGTTGATACTATAGTTGCAACCCGGAGGCAGTATGTGCGTATTAAACACATGGATGTCTGTCATCCACGATGTCTGCCATCCACGATGTCTGCCATCCACGATTGGCGTCTCCTGTTCAGGGGATGGGACAGACCTGGCTGGATACCGTTTGCGGAAAACTGGCCTCTTTAGGAGCGGCCTCGACTGGAAGGGAGGAAAGCGCGATGGAAAATGCGGACAAAGCGCCATCGGAATGGCGGCGTCCGGGGCCAATGGTGCGTTGATTGACCTGCGTGACGTGGTCAAGACCTACGAGACCGGCGCGGGGGGCGTGACCGTCCTCAAGAGCATCACGCTGAAGGTGCAGTCCGGCGAGTTCATCAGCGTGGTCGGACCCTCCGGCTCCGGCAAGTCCACGCTCCTCAACATGATCACCGGCATCGACCGGCCCACCGGCGGCGAGGTCTTCGTCGGCGGCGAGGCCGTCCACGAGCTGAGCGAGAACCAACTGGCCCGCTGGCGCGGGCGCACCGTCGGCGTCATCTTCCAGTTCTTCCAACTCCTGCCCACGCTGACCATCGTGGAGAACGTGATGCTACCCATGGACTTCTGCAACGTGTACAAGCGGCGGGAGCGCAAGGGGCAGGCCATGCACCTGCTCCAGCAGGTGGGCATCGCCGAGCACGCGGACAAGCTCCCCAGCGCGTTGAGTGGCGGGGAGCAGCAACGGGCAGCCATTGCCCGGTCGCTGGCCAACGAGCCGCCGCTCATCGTGGCCGACGAGCCGACGGGGAACCTGGACACGGCCAACGCGGATGGGGTATTCGCGCTGTTCGAGGAACTGGTGGACCGGGGCACGACGGTGCTGATCGTCACCCACGACCGGGGATTGAGCGCGCGAACGGGGCGGGTGCTCCATCTCCTGGATGGGCGTCTCCACCGTGATCAGAACAACGGCAAGCATTAGCATCTTCGAGGTGTGTGAGGTGAAAACGTGGGTGTAACCTGGTCTAAAGTCTGGCGGGATTTGTGGGGCAATAAGCTCCGCACACTTCTGGTCGTGCTGGCGACCACCGTGGGAGTCTTTGCCCTCGGCCTGGTCTTTGGACTGTCTGACGTGATGCGCGCTCAGATGACGGAGAGCCACCGGGCCAGCGTGTCCCCACACCTCGAGTTCTACACGAGCTGGTTCGATCAGGACATCGTCGACGCGATCCGGCACGAACCGGGTGTCGTTGACGCGGAGGGCGAGATCAGGACCGGCTTTCGCTGGAAGTTCGAGGGCGAGACCGAATGGCACGACGGGACGCTGATCGCCCGGGCCGACTATCAAGCGCAACACATGTACCCGGTCGAGTTGTTGGAAGGCGACTGGCCTGCTGAGCGCACACTGGCGGTCGAGCGTATGTCGTCCACGTACTATGATCTCCCCATCGGCACGCCGGTCCTCGTCGAGGTGGGCAAACGTGAGCGCCAGTTGTCTGTCGCGGGTGTTGTGCGCCATCCCTACACCCCTCCCCCGCAGATCGGCCTGGGCAATGCGACCTTCTGTGCTACCCCTGAGATGGTTGCCTGGATGTACGGCTATGACGGTGTGGACATCTTCGACACGCTCAACGTCCGCCTGGCGTCTTTCAGCCAGGAGGCTGCCGAAGAGGCGGGCGAGCGGATCAAGGATCGACTGCAGCGTGCCGGTCTGGAGGTGGGCTACTGGGACGTCGTCGATCCTGAAGTCCATTGGGCGCAGGAGATGATGGACGCCGTTTTCCTCATTTTGGGAGTATTGGGTGGGCTGTCGTTGGGACTGAGTGGATTCCTGGTCATCAACGTGATGAACGCCATCGTCGTACAGCAGGTCTGGCAGATCGGCGTGATGAAGGTGATCGGCGCGACTGTCAGGCGCGTGGTGCGTATCTACCTGGCCACGGCGGCGATCTACGGCTTGCTCTCACTGATCCTGGCCGTGCCAGCGGGCGTCGTCGTCGCCCATGTGGTGGCGATATGGCTGCTCGATATGTTCAACATCATTGTCCGCGACTTCAGAGTGATGCCGGGTGCGGTGGCCATTCAGGTTGCCATGGGACTGGCCGTGCCCCTGCTGGCAGCGCTGGTGCCCGTGATCGGCGGTGCCCGCACGACGGCGCACAAGGCGATCAGTTCGCACGGCATGGGAGGTGGGTTTGGACGTGGCTGGCTCGACCGTCTACTCGGCCGCATCCGCAGCCTGCCGCGCCCCATGGCCCTCAGCCTGCGCAACACCTTCCGCCGCAAAGCGCGCGTCGTCCTGACGTTGCTCACGCTCACCCTGGGCGGCGTGATGTTCATCATGGTGCTGAGCGTCGGGGCGTCGTTCACAAATACCCTCGACGTGCTGCTCGACGATTTCGGCTTCGATGCCCTGGTTGTGTTTGATCGCGCGTATCACGTGGCCCGCCTGACCGAGGTGGCCGAAAGCATGCCTGACGTGAAAAGGACCGAGGTGTGGGATCGCCCGGACGGTCAACTGGCGCTGCCCAACGGAGAGGAACTTGAGGTTGGTATCTGGGGTGTGCCGTCCGATTCCGAGATGTTCGATCCTCGCATCGCCAGTGGTCGCAACCTGTTGCCCGGGGATGGCCATGCGATTCTGCTCAACAGCAAGATCGCCGCCGACGAGGGATTTCAGGTCGGCGACGAGATCGAGTTGACCATCGGTGGGCGAGAGTCGACCTGGACGGTGGTGGGCCTGATTCGCAACATCAACAACGACTTTCGCGACAACTTCGTCCCCTTCGACGCCCTGGCCCAGGCGACCGGGAACGCCAATCATGGGGCGTTGATGATGGTGACCTTTGATGATCCGGATTTCGGGACCCAGGATGAACTGGTCGCCGACCTACGCGACACCTATGCCGCTCGCCGTATGGAAGTGGTCTACGATCAGAGCGCCAGCGAGGTGCGCGAACAGAACCTGTCGACGTTCGACGTCATCACCCAGCTCATGTTGGCGATGGCGATACTGGCGGCGGTCGTGGGCAGCGCCGGCCTGATGAGTACGATGTCCATCAACGTGGTCGAGCGGGCGCGGGAGATTGGCATGATGCGTGCCATTGGCGCGACGTCCCTCGCCATCGTCGCTATTTTCGTCGTCGAGGGTGTGCTGATAGGTGCGTTGAGTTGGCTGCTGGCCGTGCCTCTGAGCTATCCTGGGGCACGCCTGTTCAGCGATATGGTCGGCGCTACGCTGATGGAACTCCCACTTGACTTCAGCTATTCTACTGCCGGCCTGGTTATCTGGCTGGTGATCGTGGTCGTCCTCTCAGCACTGGCGAGCCTGTGGCCGGCGTTGCGGGCGACGCGGGTCAGCGTGCAGGAGTCGCTGGCGTACGAATGACGCGCCAGTTTTGGACAGGGTCTATTTTATGCTATAATTGACTCCCATCAAGATCGTTAGTGGGAGGGAGTGGATAGAATGTCTACGGCTGTTCATCTGGCGTTTAAAGAGGTGTGGCGGAATCGAGCGCGGTTTCTCTTGTTCAGCCTGGTCGTCGCGCTGATTACCCTGCTTGTTCTCTTCATTGCTGCACTGGGAGAGGGCCTGGGCTCCGGAAACCGGGAGTATCTCGAAAAGCTAAATGCCGATCTGATCGTCTATCAGGACACGGCGCGGCTCGCGATTGCCGGCAGCCGCATCGGTTGCGATACGCGCGGGTCGATTCGCAGCGTCGAGGGCGTGCGAGATGCAGGCGCGCTGGGTTTCTCCAGTGTCTCGGTTTTGATAGATGAGAGCACGGATGCAGTTTATCCGCCTGAGCTTCTCGATATCTCCCTCGTCGGCGTCGAGCCGGGCAAACCCGGCGAGCCACCCGTGGTGACTGGTCAGGGGTTGCTGCGCAAGAGTGCCGATGAGGCGATCATCGACCGGACCGTAGCCATGGTGACTGAGCGGGGAGTGGGAGATTCGATCACCATTCGCTCGACGCTGGGGAATGAGTACGAGTACTACAGCCTGCAGGTGGTTGGAATCACCGACAGCCGCAAATACGGGCTGCAGCCCTCGGTTTTCGTGCCCATCGTGACCTGGGACAAGGTCAGGCCGAAGGCAGTGGCTGCTGCTGTCCAGGAGGATCCGGCCTGCAACGTGGTGGCTGTGCAGTTGGAGGATCCAGCGCAGCTTGAATCCATGCGCCAGCGCCTGCAGGCACAGGTGGATCGCATTGAGGCCGTGGGTCGCAAGACGGCCTACGAGAACACGCCGGGGTATACCGCCCAGCAGAGCACCCTGAACACGCAGAATGGCTTTGCCCTGTTGATCGGCGTGCTGGTGGTGGGAGGCTTCTTCCAAATCCAGACCCTGCAGAAGGTGCCCCAGATTGGGATGCTCAAAGCAATTGGTACGCCCAACCTTGTCGTTGCCCTGGCTGCGCTGATCCAGATTCTGATCGTCACACTGGTGGGTGTCATCATCGGCAGTCTGGCGAGCTTCGGCCTGTCGTTGACGATGCCGCCCAACATCCCCATCATATTTGACCCCAGGTCGTCGGTGATCGCGGTGGTCTCCCTGCTTTTCATGGGACCTATCGGCGGGTTGGTCTCCATTCGCTACTCGTTGCGGGTGGAGCCCTTGATCGCCCTGGGACTGGGGTCGTGAGGAGGACGCTATGGCAGCGGCGCTTGAAGCACAGTTGGTTGTCAAACAGTACCCGGTGGGCAGCGGCGTGGTGACCGCCGTGGACCGGGTTTCCTTGAACCTGGAGCGCGGTGGGTTCGTCGCCCTGGTCGGGCCCAGCGGCTCGGGCAAGACCACCATGCTGGCCATGATGGCCGGTCTGCTGCGCCCCACCTCGGGCTCTATCGTGATCAATGGCCAGGAACTGTCCCAGATGAAGGAGACCGAACGGTCCCGGTTCCGGCGTCGCAACATCGGGTTCACCTTTCAGGCCAACAACCTGGTGCCCTACCTGACCGCCCTGGAGAACGTCGAGCTGATGCTACGACTGAACCAGCAATTCGACGCGGCGGGCCGGCGGCGGGCGAAAGAACTGCTGGTGCTGTTGGGCTTGGAGGAGCGCCTGCACGTGCTACCGCGGCAGCTTTCCGGGGGACAGCGGCAGCGGGTGGCCATCGCCCGTTCGTTGATCAACCGGCCCACGCTGGTGCTGGCGGACGAGCCGACGGCCAGCCTGGACACCGAGCGCGCTATCCAGGTGGTGGAGACGCTGGCCAGCCTGGTCCACGAGCAGGGCAACGCGGGGGTCATGGTGACGCACGACCTGCGCATGGTCGAGTACGCCGATCGGGTGATCCAGATGCTGGATGGCCGGGTGGAGCGCGTCGTCAGCCCCCAGGACGACCTGGCCTGCCTGGCGGACCCGGCCGAATGCCGGTTGATACCGGCGGACGTGCTGGGCTTCGGGGAACCCGCAGAGGTGTGAATCTCACGGATGCCGCCATTCCGATGGCGCTTTATCTGTGTTACAACCAGGGATATCGTAAGGTAAGGAGTGAGAGATGCAAAAGAGACAGATGCTGGTAGGATTGTTGATGCTGGCGACTGTTGGCGTGCTGGTAGGTTGCGGCGGGGCGGGAGCGACGGAAACCGTGCCGGCCGACGCCGTGCCGGTGGTCTCCCAGGCGGCCGAGGGCAAGGTGATTGCCGAGGCGGCCATCGAGCCGGCCCGCTGGACCGAGTTGCGCTCCGAGACGGGCGGCGAGGCCGTCGAGGTGCTGGTGAAGGAAGGGGACGTGGTCTCTGAGGGGGATCTGCTCGTACGCTTTGACCCCACCGACGCGGAGCTGGCGGTCCAGCAGGCTGAGGCAGCGCTGGCTTTTGTCGAGGCGCAACTGGCGCTCGTGAAGGCCGGGCCGCGCCCCGAGGAAATCACTGTGGCCGAGGCCCGGCTGGCGGTCGCACAGGCCGGACTCTCCCGGGCAGCCGCTCAACGAGATCAGGTCACTGCTGGACAGACCGAGGCGGACATCGCTGCTGCGCAGGCACAGTTGGCGTCCGCTGAGGCGGAACAACTGGCGGCTGAGGAAACGCACGATGACACGATGAAATGTTTCGAGTTCACGCTGCCGGACGGCACAGAGAGGAAGATCTGCCCCGCACTGGGGCTATATGAGGAACTCACCCGCTTTCAGCTCCATGCTGCCGACGATGCGCTGGCCGCGGCGCGGGTGGGCCTGGATGCTGCGCAGGGTGGGGCCGAGGCCCAGCTTCGTGCGGCCAATGCGGGAGTTGGGTCGGCTTCGGCTCAGCGCGACGCGGCCCAGGCCCGGCTTGAGCTGGTGAAGGCCGGAAGCCGGCCCGAGGACGTCGCTGCGGCCGAGGCCGACGTGGATCGGGCCAGGGCATCTCTGGCAGCGGCGAAGGTTGTCCTGGATCGCATCGAGATCCGCGCGCCCTCCGCGGGCACCGTGGTAGAAGTCAGCGTCGACGTGGGTGACACGGCAGCGCCGGGCGAGGTGATCGTCGTCCTGGCGACGCTCGATCAGCTTCGGGCCCACACCGTCGATCTGACGGAACTGGATGTGGCCCGCGTGGCCGTGGGACAGCCGGTGGTGGTGAAAGTGGACGCGCTGCCGGACCTGGAGCTGCAGGGCCACGTGGCGCGCATCGACAAGCAGAGTGTGGACTACCGGGGCGACGTGACCTACCCCGTCATCGTTGAGTTGGACGAGCGCGTGCCAGAGCTTCGATGGGGTATGACGGCGCTGGTGGAGATTGACACCGAGTAGCGGTGAGGGGTGACCGATTACCATGATGAACGGTGAACGGCAAGAGAGCAGGCGCTATGCGTCCTGGTGCTGAGGTACCGGTAAGGAGAACGAAGATGAAAAGATTGACCATCAAACACCGCCATTCCGATGCCGCCATTCCGATGGCGCCTTTATCCGCCCTATTGATAGGATTGCTGCTGATCACGGGATGTGGTAGTCCGGGTGGGACGGCGGCGCCAGCCGAGACAGAAGAGGCCCCGTTGGTCTCCCAGGCGGCCGCGGGTACGGTCATCGCCGAGGCGGCCATTGAGCCGGCCCGCTCGAGCGAGTTGATCTTCACCGTCGGCGGCACGGTCGAGGAGGTGCTGGTAGCGCCGGGGGACGAGGTCGGTGAGGGCGGCTTGCTCGCCCGACTTGATGTCGATGACCTGGAACTGGCAGTGCAGGAGGCTGAGGCGGCGCTGGCGTCGGCCAGGGCCCAGTTGGCGCAGGTGAAAGCCGGGTCGCGCCCGGAGGAAATCGCTGAGGCCGAGTCCCAGATCTCAGATGCTCAGGCTGCGCTGTCCCAGGCCGCTGCCCAGCGAGATCAGATCACCGCCGGGGTGACGGAGGCGGAGGTCGCTGCGGCCCAGGCGGAGTTGACGGCGGCGCAGGCGCAGCAGCGCCAGGTGATGGAAGAGACTCGCGGGGCTCGCGAGCAGAAAACGGACGAGGATGCCAGGAAGCAGGCCGATTACAGATTCCACGCGGCCAACCAGTCGGTAGCGGCGGCTCAGGCCAGGCTGGCGGCCGCCCAGGGGGGAGCCGAGGCCCGTCTGCGTGATGCTCAGTCGGGAGTGTGGCTGGCCGCGGCTCAGCGGGACGTTGCCCAGGCCGAGCTCGCCCTGTTGCAGGCGGGGGCCACGTCTGAGCAGATCGGGGTGAGCGAGGCCGCGGTCCAGCAGGCCGAGGTGGCCCTCGCGGCGGCCAGGGCTGCCCTGGATGATGTCGAGATCCGTGCCCCCTTCGCTGGCACCGTGACGAAGGTAGACGTCGAGGTCGGTGAGACAGCATCGCCGGGACTGCCGGTGATCATCCTGGCGGCCCTCGACCAGCTTCAGGCGCTCACCATCGACCTGACCGAACTCGACGTGGCGCGGGTGGCCGTGGGGCAGCCGGTGGAGGTGACGGTCGACGCACTCCCCGACCTGACGTTGGAGGGGCACGTGGCCGAGATCGGCCTGCGGGCAGTGGATTATCGGGGCGACGTGACGTATCCTGTCACCATTGCCCTGGACGAGACCACACCGGAGCTTCTCTGGGGCATGACGGCGATGGTCAAGATCGATACCGACTGAGGATAGGTGCGTCATCCTCCCGCAGGTTTGTTGTGCCTGCGGGAGGATTCGCTGCGTCACCGATTGCTTGACAAATCGAACGTATGTTCGTATAATAGTCGGTGGAGGTTGCCGTGGACGCGCTTGAGAAGCTCAAACTGCTGGGGCCGCCCACCTGCTTCGAGCCAGCCGAGGAGGTCGTGGGATCACACCGGCCACTGTCCCGTCAGGCCCAGGGGCAGGACGATCTCTCCGGTTGTATCCACAACGCCGTGATGCCGGGCGGCAAGCGCATCGCGCTGCTCAAGACGATGCTCACCTCCGCCTGCGAGCGGAATTGCGCGTACTGCGCTTTCCGCCAGGGGCGGGATTTTCGCCGTGCGACTTTCGCCCCTGACGAACTGGCCGGCCTCGTCCTGCGCCTGTACCAGAAGGGCATCGCGGAAGGCGTGTTCCTCAGTTCTGGTGTCGCCGGGGGCGGCCCCCGTACCCAGGACCGCCTCATCGCCACGGCGGAGGTCCTGCGCCGTCGCTATGGGTTCCGGGGCTATATCCACCTCAAGATCATGCCCGGCGCGGAGCGGGATCAGATCCTGGCGGCGATGCGCCTGGCCGACCGCGTCTCGGTCAACCTGGAAGCTCCTAACGCCCAACGTCTCGCCCGGCTGGCCCCGCGCAAGGTCTTTGCCGAGGAGTTGCTGCAGCGGCTGCGGTGGATCGAGGACATCCGGCGGGATGAGCCCGGGCGCTGGCCCAGTTCCACCACTCAATTTGTCGTCGGCGCGGTCGACGAGAGCGACGTGGAACTCCTGACCACGACCGAATTTCTGCACCGGCAGGTCGGGCTGGCGCGGGCCTACTTCAGCGGTTTCGCACCGGTGTCCGATACGCCGTTGGAAGATCATCCGCCCTCGCCGCCCGTGCGGGAGCATCGGCTCTACCAGTCCTCGTTCCTCCTGCGCGACTACGGCTTCACCGTCGAGGAGCTTCCCTTCGATGCCGGCGGCAACCTGCCGCTGGATAACGATCCGAAATTGGCCTGGGCGCAGCAACATCTGGCCCACGTCCCCATTGAGCTGAACACCGCCGACCGGCGCGACCTCCTGCGCGTGCCCGGCATCGGTCCACAGGGGGTCGAGAAACTGCTGCGCGCGCGGCGACTCGGCCGTTTGCAAGACCTGAGTCACCTGCACAAACTGGGCATCGTCGCGCAACGGGCGGCGCCCTTCATCCTGTTGGACGGCCACCGCCCGGCCCGCCAACTGACCTTGTGGCCGGTCTGAGGATACGTTTACGCCAATGAATGAATACGCACTGTTGACAAAAGCCTGTTTGAGTACGACTCCATCACCGGCGTTCGCCTGGCCCGAGCTGACTTCGGCCGCCCGCTATACACCGTCAACGCTTACCTGGTCGACGGTCTGCTGATCGACACCGGCTGCCCGGCCACGTCTGTCTCTTCGAACCGGAGCAGGGGGGGCTGTTCGGTGGCGACCTGTTCATCCACGAGCGGGTCTGCTACCTGCGGGCCGATGGGGACGCCCGTAAGACGCTGGCGTCGCTGCGTCGCGCAGGCCATTCGCTGCGCGCGGTGACGGAGCGTCTGTGGGGTCCCGAGGATATGATGTCCCGGTTCACGCGGGGCCACTTTGCCAGGATCAACCTTATCTGCGCCCTGCTGGACGAGGACTGCTATGGAGAAGAAGTTCAGCACCCGCTTCATCGGTGAGGCGATATCCGTCCACCACGACCGGTCGCCAGCCCTGGAGAAGATACCGGGCCCCCCGGACAGTGTCTGCCGGATTCTTATCCGCCTTATCTGGGAGGGGCGGACCTACCGCATCGTGGAGGTGCTCAGTGAGTGGCACGATTACCGCCACCGGGGCCGGACGGCGACGTTCTACCGCAAGGAACGCGGCTCCTTCCGGGCCAAGGCAGCCGAGCGTCGTGGATCCTGGGGAGTGGGCCGGGATTACTACCGGGTGCGTACCGACACCGGCGCGGTGTTTGATCTGTACTACGACCGCGCGCCTCGCGGATCTAAACATCGAATTCAACTACCACCGCACCCCCGAGCGGCGGCTGCACACCGTCGAGGATGCGCGGACTTTCGTCGAAGAAATGGGTTTCTGCTTCTTCTGGCCCATCAAGGACATTGAGATGCCCAACCTCTTTCACGCCATCGCCGGGCGGGTCCGGCCCGTGCCTATGGAGCACGGTGACCCCGACATCAGCAAGTGCTGGGGTTGGAAGGACGACTCACTGGACAAGAAGTGGTGGTATTATGGCAAGCTCCTCCGCCGCCGGGCGACGCTGATCTCGTTCGATTACCTGCCGTACTTCTACGCCCTCAGCGAGAACTTCGGCGACTTGACGGATTACCTCCAGGAATACGAGGATGGTCTGATGACCGCCGAGGCCAAATCGATCTACGAGGCGATTCTGGAGAGCGGCCCACTCGATACCGTGCGCCTGCGGCGGGAGGCTCGCATGAGCGCCGATAGTGCAAAATCCCGTTTCGACCGGGCGCTGGTAGAGTTACAGGTAGGGCTCAAGGTGCTCCCCATCGGTGTGGCCCGCACCGGTGCCTGGAACTATGCCTTCACCTACGAGCTGTTCCAGCGCTGGTTCCCCGAGGTTCCCGAACAGGCGCGTGGGATCAAGCGCAGCGAGGCCCGGCGGGTGCTGGTGCAGCGCTACCTCGACAACGTCGTCGCCGCGGACCGCAACATGATCGCCAGGGTGTTCCACGTGCTGAAGTGGACGCCGAAGGAGTTGGGGCGCACAATAGCGACGCTACTTGAGGAAAGCACCGTTCGGGAGATCGAGATTGAGGGGGCAGAGGGCCCACAGTTGGTTTTGATCTGACAGATCATTCTACCCAACCGCGAAACAGCCCTCTCCGATTAGCGCCAATATGCACCTACCCGGTCGGCAGGAATTCCTTGGCGACCCGGGATGTTCATCCAGCCACGCCCGCGGTTGAGCTCCGTTTGCACTTCGAGCTACTTCTTGGGGATGACCACCGCGCCAGCAAAGACCGCTGCCAAACGATATCCAGATCGGTTTTTGGAGTTCGTTGTCAGGATGGTTGCCCTGCTGGAGCGGAAGAAACCGTCAGCGCGTTTCTGGCTGAGTTACCAGCCACCGCCGCACCAGCAGGCAGCAGACCAGCGACTGGAAGACTTGTGGCATTGGTACGAATACCGCTGGCCGGTGGAGCCCAGCATTCGTTTCCGTAAGCAGTATCTCTACTGGACGCTCCCCCGCTTCCAAGCCGCAGAGTACGGCGATCGGTGGACGATGCTGGTCAGCCTGGCACAATGGCAGCTTCTCTTTGGCCGTGATTTGGTCAAGGATAACCCGCTGCCCTGGCAACCTACGCAGGAGAATCCGATGCCTGAGCGCGTCCTGCAGGGGTTCGCAGGGCTTTTCCGAGAGATTGGTACCCCGGCTCCCCCACCGCAAACGCGCGGACAGTCGCCGGGATGGCCTCGAGGGCGGCCTCGCACTCGACCAAAACGCCACCGAGTGGTCAAAAAGGGCAAGGAAAAGCCCAAACCGGCCTGAAACTGGCGCGAAACTCGATTGTTAAGGAACTTGATTGACGCGGGCTGCTGCCTGTTGTCTCACACTTTGTCTAAATACGAGATTTGAAGTAGTAGTTGGCCACATTCCAGTCATCTGGAATCGCAGGAAAGGCGGAATCGATCAGGAAAGCTCCTATCTAAATGCCCAACTCAATGCATTCTGGATCGCAGGGTGCAAAGATCGCCTCGATCGGGGTGCCTTTCAGGGCCAGCACGGCCGCTCCGATAGCCGCACTCTTGGTCTCTTCCGAGCCAGACACTATGTCAAGGATAGAAAGCGGGATGGAGAGCGTGTGACGTTCGATCTCTCGCCGCACCGGCTCGATCAAGAGCCGGCCAGTTGTACAACCAATTGGGCCTCCCAGAATCAACAACTCGGGATTCAACAGGTTTATGGCTGAAGACAGGGCAATCCCAAGAAACCGGCCGGTCTCGTCCAATGCCTCGATCGCCGCCGCATCACCCAGTTGTGCTGCCTTTACAACATGATCGCTGCTCAGTAATTGTAGATTTCCCCCGTGTACCATGCTCCGCATGATGCTATCAGGCAAGCCACGGGCCGCAGCGATCGCACGCGCCACAAGCGCGCTTTCGCTAGAATACATATCGAGACAGCCACGATTCCCACATCCACAAAGAAGACCTTCCGGCACCACTGTCGTGTGGCCGAGCTCACCGGCGCTGAAAGACGGGCCAAAAAAGATATCTCCATTGATCACAATGCTGGCCACAATTCCTCGCCCAATGAAAAGATACAGGACATTGTGATATCCCTTTGCTACCCCGTGTTGCATCTCGCCCAGAACGGCTGCGCGGCTGCGGTTAGAGATGACGGACGGCATGCCAAGCGATTCCTCAAACATCTGTCGGGCCTCTATGGGCGCGCCGATACTCCGGCCGCGAGAGATGTGCTCCATAATCAAGCCTCGATCGACATCGACGACACCTGGCAGGCCAGCACCAAGCCCTAGAACGCGGCGACGTTCGATTGAACCGCACAACTCATCAACCGTGTCAATCATCTCTCTGATCAACTCCTCTGTGTAGAGCCCTGACGATTTGCGCTCCAGGAACCGTACCGGTTCGCCCTCAAGATCGGTCAGTACTGCCTTGATGGAATCATCAAACATCGTCACGCCAACCGCGAGTTTTGCTTCGGGTCGATAGCCCAGCAAGATAGGTCGCCGACCACCTGTTGATGCGGCACGACCTACCTCCTGTACAATGCCGCTCTCGGTCATCTCCTTGACGATGCTAGAAACTGTGGCTCGACTTAGAGGAACCAGGTCAACTAACTCACGGCGCGAGATGGGAGCATTCTGGCGCAGTGCATCAAACACCTGTTGCCGGTTAAGATTCCGAATTGCCTCAGCGGAGGATATCTCATTTGCGCACGCCAGTGGTTCGCTGTCTCTCTTCCTATCTTGCACTTTTGAAAACCCCATAAGAACCTCAGGAAAAAGTTTAGTCGAATTACATTTAGAAGTACTTGGGTAAAAGAGATACCCAATCAACTAATGGTAGTGTACGACAAGTTAGATTCCGTGTCAAGGTTGACATTTCGGCGGCTTCTGTGGTATAATGAGTTTATACTTATGAAACCACTTATGCAAAACTACTTCTTATTTCATCAACAGACTCGGATCGTCAAGTCGGGAGTCTTCTTGAAGGACCCAAGGAGGTGCTCTATGGTGTGATCGCTCTCCGCGGGCGGAGACTGACCGGCTTTTAACCACTGTATCTGTTTTCTCACAACAAGGAGGAATACCGATGAAGTTGAGATTTGTCGCGATCCTGGTACTAGTGTTGGGAATAATAGTGCTCGCTGCCTGCGACCAGACAGCAGCACCACCCGCGGAGGAGGAACCGGTTCCTACGCAAGAAGAAGAGACAACGGAAGCTGAAGAGGAAGAAGCAGCTCCTACGGAAGAAAAAGCTCCTGCCGAAGAAGAGGCAGTGGAGGCGGAGATGCGCTGTGTCCGGGTCGCCAACAGCGATAACAGCGGCCCTGCACAGACCAACGATCCGGCCTTTCACGTGACGACAGACGATGGTTTCCGAATCCACAACATCTATGACCGCTTCATTGATATTGACAACAACCTTGATGCGGTACCCAATCTCGCCGAGAGCTGGGAGCCAAATGACGATGCCACCGAGTGGCTCTTTTACCTGCGTGAAGGTGTGAAGTTCAGTGATGGAACCCCCCTCACCGCTGCCGACGTGGTCTTCACGTTCAAACGGTTGATCGACCCGGATGTTGGCTCATCGGCTGCCAGCACCCTCAGCTTTCTGGAGAGCGCAACCATTGAATCCGTGGATGACCTTACGGTCCGCTTTGCCTTCGATGAGCCTGTCGTCGAGTTACCGATCATGCTGACTGGATACTCAACCTACATAGTTCCCGAGAACGCCGACCCCGAAGTGCTCAAGCTGCAGGGCGTCGGCACAGGCCCCTTTATGGTCGATGAGTTTGAGCCCAACACAACCTATGTACGACTGGTCCCCAACCCATACTACTGGGGTGATCCACCGCAGGTTGACTGTGTCGAGCAGATCATCATCGAAGAGGCCACCACCCGCATCTCGGCGCTGTTGTCTGGCGAAGTGGATATCATGGTCCAACTTGATATTGGTCAGATACCGATGTTGGAGGATGATCCAAATATCGTCATTGCACAGGTACCTGGTGCTACCAGCTATGGCATGCCAATGTGGGTAGACACGCCACCGTTTGACAATGTCCATCTCCGCAATGCGCTCAAGCTGGCAGCTGACCGTCAGGAGCTCGTCGACATCGTCTTGTTGGGCTACGGAGTCGCAGGCATTGACTCACCGCTGCCGCCAACCTCGCCCTATGCTCACCTGTCGGAAGCACCAGAGCAGGATATCGAGGACTGTGTGGCAGAGCTTGAACTGGCCGGCTATTCCGATGGTGTTGATCTGACACTGTATACCTCTGAGGTTCTGCCTGGATTCGTGGATCTTGCGCAGGCATATGCAGAACAAGCCGCCGAGTGTGGAATACGGATAGAGGTAATCCAAGCACCTGTCGAAACCTACTGGGATGAGGTCTGGTTGGTAGAGCCCTGGCTGGTGTCGGGTTGGAGTGCCTTGCCGGTCTATCAAGCGCTTACGATTGCGACGCTCTCTGATTCTGACTGGAATGACACACACTTTTACCGCGAGGACTTTGACGCACTGATTGACCAGGCTTCAAAGACCGTCGACGACGATGAGCGTAAGGCGTTGTATCAGGA
>Ga0180431_10003846_pt1 | contig 18968 bp, 32 predicted proteins | sample SS_ome_11_FD_132459 | JGI IMG/M metagenome (GOLD analysis project Ga0180431, IMG submission 132459) | Hypersaline lake sediment archaeal communities from the Salton Sea, California, USA - SS_1_MS_1 metaG | ecosystem: Environmental > Aquatic > Non-marine Saline and Alkaline > Hypersaline >... | reverse complement strand
AGAGATGTGATTGGAAATATTGTTGTGAAGCAGAATGGTGTAAACAACAATATTTACCTGAAGGAGAATATGGAAATCCACCTCCTGAATGGACAAAACATTTTATTGTTATTTTCTTCATTAATTATCCCCCTTAATTATTTTTTTTAAATTTAAAATGTCTATTATATATTAGATGATTTATAAGAAATACAATTACCAAACCAATCAAAAAATAATCAGAAAAATGTTTTGTCCATTCAGGAGGTGGATTTCCATATTCTCCTTCAGGTAAATATTGTTGTTTACACCATTCTGCTTCACAACAATATTTCCAATCACATCTCTCATAAAAAGGATTAAAACATAATCCTTCTTCACAGCTAAGATAAGGTTTATAATCAAATCCTTGCTGTAATCCAATATAAACAACAATAATAAAAATAATAATAAAATAAGTATAAAATATAGGTTTCTTAAAAACATACCCTGTCGCTTTTCCTATATCTAAAGAGGTATTAATCTCTTTAAACTTTTTCATCCAACTCATTGTTTATCTTCTTTTTCTTCTTTCTCTAATTCTTTTATTTTTTCTGGAACAACCTTTTCCATCAAAACCCATAATCTTGCATTAACTTCATCTATTTTAATTTCTAATAGGTTTAATTTTTCTGCTGTTAGTACATCCATGTTTATTCACCTTTTTTCTTTGCCAATAAGGGCTATGACAAGAAGGACACACTAAAGGTATTCTTTTCTTACGAGAAACCCACACATGACCACATCTTAAACACCTATTTGCATCAATTCTTGTCTTCATAATAAGGGAAGTATAATGTACTAATATAAATATGTTACTATTAGTATATAAACAAAACAGTATATTCTAATAAAAAAAGCATATCAAGGCATACATAATCTTTTATATTAGTTTAACTTCTGTACTCATTGAACAATGGAGGTACTCAAAATGAGAACACTAACAAATGAAAGAAAAAAAGGCATTTTAAAAAGCCATATAACAACTGTTAAAAAAATAAAACAGCTTGGTTTATTTAAGGCATCTGGAATAAATAAAGATGCTTTACTATATTATTTAGCTTTAGAGGTGAATAAACAATGAGAAAATTAGAAACAGATGAACTTAAATATTTACAGAATAAAATAAAGAGATGCAACAACAAAGAACAACTCTGTAAAATACAAGAATTAATAGATGAACAATTATATAAGGTGGCAAATAAACTATGAAAACCTCTTTTTCCTCAATAAAGAAGAGAAGCACACAGATTCTAAAAAGTCTACTCTTACCATTCCAGCTTCTCTTCTGTTGGGGTTTTACATTAATGGAGATGCAAAGACATGAATTTCAAATAAAATATGTAAACATTCCTTTAAAAGATAAGGATAAGAAGGCAGATTTAACTTGGAATAAAATTTATAATTTAATGGCGTACAAACCAATAATGAGATGTTGTGAATGATTAAAGATAAAAAAATAATCCAATCAATCAATATTTGCATGAATAATCTGACTGAAAGAGAACAAATGGAATTATGGTCAAATTTATGGAAATTTGCTGATGAAAAATTACCAGCTAATAAAAAACTAAAGATTATGATTATTACTAATAAGGACTTTGAATCCAAAGTAGAAAGGAAGAATGAAATGTATCTTAAAGGTTTTCAAGATGGATGGGAACAATGTAGAAATAATATTATAGAAATGTGTGACCTTGATAAAGACAAAATAATCGCTATGGAAAGAAGTGATGCAGACTGGAAATACTCAATGAGGTGAATGAATGATGAAAAAGTTGTTTAATGAGTTAATAACTACTTTCTTAGTTTTTTTAGTTGGTTTATATGTCTTAGATATAATTGATTATAATAGAAGATTGAAATATTCTTATTGGGATGCTTTTTTAAATCATCCTATACTCTATATAAAGAATAATGGAACTAAACAAAGATAATAAAAATATATAAACCAAAAGGAGTGCCAAGCAGAAGAAAGGGAAAAAGTGTGATAGCACCTCATTGTTCAACATCTCATTCTCTCTTTCTCTTGGCAAAACTCCTTTTTATGTAAACATCTATAGCAATGTGAAAAAGCCATGTGAAATAGTTACGGATAGCAACTATAGTGTCATAGGAGAAGAGGGCAACTCATCACATCTACACCCTTAAAACGTAGGTAGTTCTTTTTTGCCCAATGATTCTCATTTTTATTAGAGGTAAAAAATGACAATAGACGATAAATGCAAGGAACTCATAGGCAAGACTTACACTTTAAAGCAGTTAAAAATGCAATACGGACAACCACATATGGAACTTAATGGAATGAAGTATTACTCTATGAAGATAAAAGAAGGCGAGATTAAGTTAGTTATGGGAAGAGAAGATGATGGAAAATACAAAACAATTGATAGCTATTTTATGAGGGATAAATAATGCGTTTAACTACAACATGAGGATATTAAGCGAAAGAAATATGATTTTAATAGATATTAAACTCAATTTTAGTCTCGGGCTAACAGGTAGATAAAATGAAACCAATAACAAAAAGAGAACACGCAATAGAGAATGGATATAAAGCCATACGTTCTCTTGGTTTTCAGATAATAAACACAACAACAATAAATAAAGGACGATATAGGATAATACAAACAGAAACACAACCACTATTAATGATATATAAAACTGAGGTTTTAATGACTTTTAACAGAATCTCAAAAGAAAATACAGTAGGTGAAACTATCAATAAAGAAGATTTATGGATAGCATATAATAAAGGATGCAGACACATAGTGAGAGTATCTCCTTCTGGATGCGTCAATATAGCAAGTATTAAGGAGTTTATTGACAAAGGTAGGGAATGGCAAGTAGAAGAAGGAAAAGTTGTTATATCTTCACCTATAAGCGTTTTTAAGAATATTGGAGGATGAGAGAGAATAAAAAATAAAAGAAAAACAAGAAAAAAGAAAAGAAATGATTTTTTAACCCCCCCACCCCCCTATTTCCTGTGGAACTAATAAAATGAAAAAAGACATAACTGAAGAATACTTAAAGAGGATAAGAGAGAATAGAAATCCTTCTATTCCTAAGGAAGATATTTTTAATAGTATGACTACTACCCGAAAACCCTATTCTTTCTTCTGGCGACCTAACAATTATAGACGACAAATGCGTGTAGGAATTAAGACCAATAGTGCTGAAAAATCTATAGTAGCACTATTCCCTCATTCTCAAAATAAACACACAAAATTAATATCAATTACTAACTATAAAGAAAACATAACCATCCAATATGGGAAAGATAAATTAACAGCAATATGGAAGCAGAGAATAATCTCAGGAAAAAAACAGACTTGGTTTATAGAAGCAGATACTCAAAACGAATTAAACGAAATATTAGACAATATAAAGCAAAAGATTCAAAACAACATAGATGATGCTTTAATAGAGTTTGCACGTAAATTTAAGCTCTTATTACCTTTTGAGAAGCCAGAATGGTCAAGATATGAAGATTGGATTAAAGGAGAGGAATATATTGATAATTTACCTATACAATGTATAATTCATGCAAAACACTTTAAGAAGGTGTATGGTGTGGGTGTTGAAGCAGTTGGGGGTAAAGGAGAAGAGCCGACAGCAAAAGCAAAGCAATACATAACTAATAGAATGATAGAAGATTTTTCTCCAGAGATAGCAGAAAGCATAAACAACATAGTAAAGACTTTTGAAGATTCAGCACTATTGCCTCTCACAGAACAGATAAAATTACATTTAGAAGTACAAAGAGAAACCTTAAAGACATTAAAAGCAATACAGAATGAAAAAAGAAGTTTAAGCAAAGAGTGGGGTTGGTAAACATCCATTTATATATAACATTATATATAAATGAATAAATCATTCTTGCTATTAAGCGAGGTGATTTATATGGCAAATTTCATAGGTGGAATAATCAGTATAACTTTAGGAGTTATCGTTTTGTCAAATGTGTTTATGACAACCGTACATAATACCAACACGAGTACATGGAGTACATCTGAGACAGCTTTGTGGGGCGTTTTAGGACTTGTTGGGGTGATTGGCATCTTATATGGTACTCTAAACGTGTTTGGTGTAATGTAAAGTGATACTTGAGCTGTATGTACCTCTTATGATATTATCCTTAGCATTAATTGTTATGGGTTTTATCATAAGGGAACATACTGAATTAGCCATCATTGGCTTTCTTTTTCTTTTTCTTTTAGCTCTATCTCTAAATCAAGGTGGCATAGAATATAAGACAGGTACAAATGTAACAGCCAATGTTTCTTATTCTGGAAGTCAAATAACTGCAATAGACCAAAATTTAAAATACACTTACACGGATTTTGATAATGAAGATTCTCATAGGTTTGGTCTTTATTTAGCAATAGCTTCTTTTATTGGTTTTGCTATAACTGTTGCTATGGTTGGAAAAACAAAATGGAGGGAAAACTATGGCTAAAGAAAATAATATGTTTAGAATAAAGATAGATTATGAGGATTGTCCTATAGTAAATACAAAAACAAAAGGAATTAAAGGTCTAAAAAAGATATTTCAAGATATGGAGGACAAAATGGGTTAAGATGGGAAGTTTATCATCTGCAACAAAAACAAGAACTTTTGGAAATGCAAAAGTTATAAGTAGAGGTAAGAGTTCAAAATCTATTTCTAAAGCAGTTGGTAAAGGTTCGGCTTCAGGTTCTCCAACAAAACCAACAGGTCAGACACAAGAAGTTATAGAGATTCGTAATGGGGAAAGAAAAGTAATAAAACCCGAGCAACCTGTTCCTGAAGGAACAAAATATCAATTATACGACCCTAAAACAGGAAATGTAAGAAATCTTACTGAGCAAGGGTATCAGTTATATGTAAGAGAGCAAGAAAGGGAACTATCAAGACAAAAAGAATTAGCAAGACAACAACAAGAAAGAGAAAGATTATTAGAAAAACAGAAAGAAGCCCAAAAACAAAAAGAAACTCTCCAACAACAAGCAATACTTCAGGAATTAAATAAAAAAGTTAAGGACACCCCTCTTTATACAACAAGAAAAAAATATTTTAAAAAAGACTATTATAAAGAACAAGAAAAAACATTAACTTCAGCACAGATTACACAATTAAGAAAAGAAGGAAAAATAAATGAACTACAGGAGATGGGTTTAGGATTGTACGCAGACGTGCCACCTCCAAAAGATTCAACTATAACAACAAAATACTATAAAGAAAGCAAAAGAAAAGATGCTACTGCTGTCTTTACACAACCTTTTATAGAGAAAAAAAAAGAATTAACCTTAGAAGAAAAGAAAAAACAAAAAATACCGACAGGAGAAATAAAACCTGCTAAATCATTCAGAGAACAAGTTTTTGATATAGCAACAAAAGAGAAAGGATTGGGTAAAGAATCAAGGAAAACTTTTAGTTTATTACAAGAAAGAATAGAATCGCAAAGAAAAGTACAAGAATTAACACCAACTGCAAGTAAAGATATATGGAAACCTTTGCAATATGAAGGATTGGCATTTATAACCTCTGCAACAAGAACAGGTGTGGATATATCAACAAACCCAAAGGGGTTCGTTAAAGACACAGGAAAGTTCTATTATAATTTAGCAACAGACCCTTTAGGAACATCTAAAGAAGTGTTAGACTATGCAGTTGCAGAACCGGGCAAATTTGCAGGAGAAACTTATATTTATGGAAAAACTTTTCAAGCTGGTTCAAAAGCATCACCTATAAAAATCAAGAAAGGTTATTTTACCACAGAAGGAAAACCAACTTTAAAATGGGGTGAAGGAAGAACGTTCTTTCCAGAAGTAATTGATGTAACTTTAGGGTATGGAAAATATAAAACTACAGTTACTCAGGGGAAAGCATCTTTTACACCAAAAAAAGTTTCCATAAAAGGGCAAGGAATAGAAATATTTAAAATACAACCTCCTACAAGAAACTTATATTATAGAGTACAAAAATCAAGATTATTTAAAGATAGTTTGTCTTCATCATTAAAAGGTTCTGCTTTAGGAAGAAGTAAAAAAGCAGGAAAAGGATTCTCTTTTACACAAACTGCACCTAAAAGAGGCAAAACAATAAGAATAAGAAAAGAGAAGATTAAGAAAGGAAAACCAACATCTAAAGCCATGCAAAGACAATTAACATATAATCAATATTATAATCCAAAAACAATAATTCCAACTTCAGGAGAGTTCAAAGGATATTATATGGAAAAGGGAAAAAAATTAACAGCATTTAGAGAACCTGCAAGATTAAAAGTATATGAAGAGTTAAAGGTAACAGACTTAGGGAAGGGTGCTTTTTCTATAAAAAAAGGAGATAGGTTTCTTAGTATAGAATCAAAAGGGGGATTAATAGTTAAAGGAAAAGGGGGCGAAAAAGTAGGAAAAGAAATTCCTGTTGGTTCACCATTTCCATTAAGAAAACAATATTATCAAGGTGTGTTTAATCCAGAAAGAAAAACTCAAGATATGTTAAATATAAAAACTCCTGAAAGAAGATTAAGAGATTACCAACCAAAACAAAATAAAAAATATTTATTTAATGAAAAAACAAAAATAGAAAAAATAGACAATATGGGAATAAATATAGACAAGCCAGAAATAAGGTGGTCATTACAAAGACCAACAGGCAAGATAAGAAAGGAAAGAACAGATGTAGTAGAAAAACAACAATCTCTTCTTATGGCAAAAAAAAGTAAATTATATAGAAAAATAGTATATGATGAACCATTAGATGCTGAAGTCAAAAAAAGAGAAAAAATAAAATATCCTGAACCTGTTATAATAAATTACAAAAGACAGAAACCACAAACAACAAGCATATTCGCAGGAGATGTTAAGATAACTCGTGAACCTGCCTCAACAAAAGAATTAGATTATTTTAGTTATAGAAAACCAAAAGGAGGGTTTAGAAAAGGGATGAGGGAACAACTCTTTGGCAAAATTCAAACAAGAGAACAAGCAGAAGCTCAATTTAAAGAAGGGCAAGGAGTGGGCGCTTTATCTTTTAAAAAAGGGAAAGGGTTTTCTCCTGAGTTTTATTATAAAAATGTAGATATGGAATTCCCTGTTTCCATATATGATAAAAAGAATGTATATTATGAAAAAAGAATATCTAAGGATGATGTTATTGGTGGAGAAAAATATGATATGGTTGGAGATATAAAATATGATGTCATTAATAAATATAAGTTAAATCAAAATATAGAACCTCTCATTGCAACAAAACAAAGTAACTTATATTCATTAAAAGATGTTCAAGTACCAAAGCTTTCTCAAATCCCTGCTTTAGAACAAAAAACAAAACAAGATACTTTATATGATGTAGAAAGTGTTTCAGAGTTTGAAACACCACTAAAAGTAGAAACTCCAAAAATATTCAGAGAAACTCCAAAGAGGCAAAAACAAAGAGAAAGAAAACTAAGAGAAGATTATATTATCTCTCCTCCTTCAGAGATATTCAGACCACGAGAAAGATATAAACCACCTGAAGAAAAAATCCCTGAAGAACCAATAAGAAGGGTTAAAAGACTGCCTATTATGGAGGACATATTAAAAAGAAAAACTCTATACACATCAGAAGTTAAAGAACGTGGTAAATGGCGTTCTTTTAATCAATTTCCTTCTTCATTAGAAAGAGCAACAAAACAAGTAAGAGATTATGTAGATGAAACTCCAAGAGCATCATTTAGATTAAGACCAACAACAGAAACAAAAGAAGATTATAATAAAAAAGCAAGAAAATATCTTCCTGAAAAGAAATGGAGAAAATCAAAGAATAAAAGAACACCTAATGTTTTTGTTGAAAGAGCAAAATACAGGATAGATTCAGCTGGAGAAAAGAGTGGAATAACTTTCAAAGGACTTCAAAAAATAAAAGCTATGGGGCGTATCAAATGGAAGTAAAAGATGCAAATCAACTTAGTGTAAACACAGCAATAGTATGGTATTTCATAGGTGCTATGGTTTTATTCTTGGGTACTTTTTTTGATATTATATTAAAAATTGGAATGGTAACAATATTTATCATCTCAATAATTTTGACAATAGAAGGGAGGTAAAAAATGGAATTCAGAAAAAAATTTGAAAAAGTAATGAAAGAAATGGAAATAAACAAAGGTGCAAAAATAGATTACAAAAAATCAAATGTAGATTATAAAGACGAGGAGATAAAATACAAAAAATCAACAGAGTGGTAAAAATGAATAGTATGAGATTCAGAAAAAGATTCAAGAACGAAACAATAGAAAAAACATTTCAATACGCAGAGAGGGGATTGGCAAAAAAAAACAAAGAGAGTGAAAGAGAATACAAAGAAAAGAAAAGATTATTTAAAAAAGCTAAAATAAAAAAATACAATTTACCAACAGCTATAGGTTTAAATAAAGCAGTTACTAAGATGGAATCCAATATAGAAAAAGCAAAAAAACGAGAATACAACCCTGTGTTTAGGTTAGGTAAATGAATAAAAAAGGACAGCTTGTAGGATTGATTTTTGGATTATTGGTGTTTTTAATAGTCTATGCTTTATTTCTCGCAAGTTGGATAGGTACAATAAGTGAGATGTGGGTTTCATCAGGAAATTTAACAGGGATAGAAGCATTTTTTGCTTCCAATCTTCAAGGGATTGTCTTATTATCAGGGTTCATAGGTGTTTTATGGCTAAGCTATGTAGGTTCACAATGAAAAAAATAATACTTTATATGATATTCTTAATCGTTTTAAGTAGCTTTGCTTCTGCAATAGACATAAACTCTTGTGGCACATACAACTCAAACAACGCATTATATGAATTAAATACCTCTATTTCTACAGCAACAACACCCTGTTTAATATTCACAGGTACAAATGTCACATTTAATGGTGCTGGTTTTGATTTAAATAAAACAGCTTCAGGAGGAATAGCTTTAACCTCAACCAACTCAATACATATAGAAAATCTTTCTCTTAATAATAATTGGGATACGGGATTTAATATAGGTGGTGGCACAGCACAAACAACAAGAATACAAATAGAAAATAACAATAATAATATTATAAGAAATGTATATTTTCAATCTCATTCTGCCAATAACAATTACGGACTTTATCTTTATAACTCAAGCAACAATATTTTTAGCGATAATTATTATTATACATCTTCAGGAACTTCAGAGAATAGCTATTGTGGGGTAATTAACCAATCTAATAATCTAAGTTTTAAAAATGAATATATACGTTGTTATGGTGGTAATGGGTTAACAGCGTCACCGGGTGGGAATGGTGGAGATTCTTATGGTTTTATGATAGATAATAGTTCCAATTTTATTTTTCAGAATATTAGTTTTTATAGTAGGGGTGGCAATGGAGGGAATGGTGCAGGTGCAAGTGATGCTGGAGGTAAAGGAGGCGAAGCATATTTTATATGGAATGTAGGAGGAAAATTAAACAATACTTTTATAACATATTCAGATATAGTTAGTGATGCAGGAGATGTGGGTAATTCAGGAGGTTTAGTAGTATCAAATAGTAACGCAGGAAAAGCATATTTATTCTTTACAGATGGAGGAAATATTGATAATACTATACTCAATAATAATGATTTGTTATTAGAAGGAGATTCAGGGTGGGGAGGAAATAGTAGAGGAGGAGATGCTATATTATTTTATTCTTCTGCTGATTATTGTGGAAATATTAATTTATCTTATAATAATATAACATTATTTGGAGATAATGGAGGTAATGGAGCAACAACTCCATCTTTTGGAGGTGATGGGGGTGATGCTAAGTTTTTTTCATGTTCTTTTTTATCTAACAAGAAAATAGAAATAAAAAACAATAATGTAGAATTAACTGCTGGGACAGGTGGGGGTGGTAGAAATCAAGCAAGTGGTGATGGGGGAGATATTTCTGTTATATATTCAACAAATAAAGCAGAAATTATTATAGAGAATAATAATATTTATGGGAAATCAGGGCATAGAGGAACTGCTATAACTGGGGGTATTAATGGTAATTATGGAAATGGTTATTTTACTTACTTAACAAATGCAGATGTTTTAAATATAACTAATAATAATGTGTCTATTGATGGTTATGGTGGCACAGGGTATATAATTTATGCAAAAAACACATACGAAGAAACACCAATAGTAAATAATTTCTTTAATTTATCATCAGTTTTCACAGGAAGTTCAAGAGTTTTATACTTAGAGAATGTATCAAACAATTTTATTTATAACAATACAGCAGTATCAGGATGGAACGCAATAGAACTAAAATCTGTAAATAACAGCAATATAACATTTAACACTTTCAATATGTCAAGCTCTTCAGCTTACGCATTAACTTTTGATAGTAATTCAAATAACACGATATATAACAATCTTTTTACAGCAAATAACCAACTCCAAGCAACAGGAACAAACTACTCTAATTCTTTTAATATTTCACGCACAGAGGATGTTAGAATATATGGACAGGGCAAGTATTTTGCAGGTAACTATTGGGCTTGGTCTGGAAATGGATATAGTGAAACTTGTGAAGACACAGATTGGGATGGTATATGTGATTTACAATATAATTTAACATCAGATTATATTGATTTTCTTCCATTAAGTGATAAACCATCAGATATTTATGGAGGAAATGTAACTTTTAATATTTATGACGAAACAACAAGAAATTTAATAACACAACTTGTAGAAATTCAATCAAGTTCTTCAAATGGAACATTTTTATATAATACAACGACAGGAAGTTTTAGTTTTTATTTTTTCCTTGATAATTATACCTTGTCCTTTGAAAGTGAAAACTACACAACAAAATTCTATGATATAACTTTTAACACTTCAGGAGAAAAAAATTATTCAATTTATCTTAATAATGCTACAGAAGAGGTAGTGTTCACTGTAAAAGACATAACTACAGGAGAATTGTTAGAGGGTGCTTCAATAACACAATATAGGTATTTAGAAGGAGAATGGTTGGCGTTAGAAACAAAATTAAGTGATATAACAGGGAGAGTAACTTTTAATTATTTTGAGGATATAGAATATAAATTTACAGTTTCTAAAGAAGGTTATAGAACAAAAGAATTTTCTTTATCCCCTATTAGTTTTGCTGAATACACAATAAGGTTAGAAAAATCAATATACATATTAAATATGCCATCAAGGGTAGGTGTAAATGTTGCTTATGAACCAAGAATATTTTATGCAAATAGGCAAAATAATTTTACATTTATTATTAATTCTCCAAAATCATTATTAGAGATATATGGATTTAAATTAGAGTATCCATCAGGATATACTACATATTCAGGAAGTAATGCAGAAGGTCAAAGATGGGATATTAATTTTTCAATAGGAAACACTGACCCTTTCGATAAGATAAATCTCACATATTACTACCAGACATCACAAACAGGATTAAGGAATCACTCATATAGTTTTGAGATAATAAATGAAGAGGGTGTTGGAAATTACACTATGATAAGAAATAAAGATAAAACCTATGGTCTTGGTTTATTTGAGAGGATGCTTGTAGCAACATTAATTATATTATTTGTTGCAGGAATAGGTGGGTTAGTGGCAGGGGCAGTAGCAGGTGCATTTTTAGGATTGATTGTCATAGGATATTTAGTATGGGTGGGATTTGTGCCAATATATGCTGTCTTAATAAGTTTAATAATTGGATTCATGATAATAGCTTGGAGGAGTGATTAATGACAAATAGTTCAAATTTAACTCTTGCTTTATTGATTGTACTATCTATTAACATATTCCTCTTCTTAGGACAATATAGTACATTACAACTTAATCCTATGGCAGATAATGTTTATGATGTTAAAGGTAGTTTAATATGTTCTTTTGAAGATAGCAACTGTCAAAATACCACCTATACTTTAGATGATTCAGACCCAACAACAAGATTAGCACCAAATGACCCAAGCGTAACAGAAACCACAGGGAATATATTTGTTGATGTATTTTCCAATATAAAATCATGGTTTTTAGATTCAACAGGTTTAAATTTTTTAATAAACTTACTATCTGCACCTAAATCATTTTTAGTAACGATAGGAATGCCAGATGTATTTGCCTTTGCAATTTCTGGCTTATGGTATGGATTAACTCTCTTTTTAATATTAGCGTTTTGGTGGGGTAGATAAAAATGCCAGAAATACCTTCTTTTTTTATAAACGAAAGCCAAACAATAGGCATTATAATAAATCAAATAACTTTAGATTCAACAGGTTCACTATTTTTAACTTATTTATTTATAGTTATGATTATAATTCTGATTGCTATGGTGTTCAGAATACCTATAGAATTTACTGCTATTTTTATTATGCCCTTATTATTATCATTAATGGCTTACTATGGAGACTTCTGGACTTTCGGAGGGATAATATTAATATACTTAGCCATATTATTTGCTAAAAACTTCTTTTATAGTGTGAGGTAGTATGATGAAAAAAATCTTTGTTTATGTTGTCATGTTAATTATTTTATGCTTATCTACATATGCTTGGTGGTGGGATGATTCAACAGAACAGACTTTATTTATAATAGACCAAGAAACAAATTACAATGGCACAATAATCAATAACACAATAAACAATTCTTATTATTTTAACACCACAATAAACACAACTATAAATAACACAATAAACAATTCATTCTACTATAACACAACTATAAATAACACTTATGAAAACGATTTTATTATTAATGTTTCAAATGGAAGTACAAATAACCAAGCAACAAATGGGAGTATAATTCAACATCTCTCTGGATATGGCATATCTGTTTTTCAACAGGGGCTTAATTTTATGTACAATTTTACTTTAGACTTATCTTTATACAATGAATCTGCTAAAATAGATGTTTTAAACAGTTCTAAAGTAGATACTTTCTCTTGCCCTGATGGTTTTGCTGTTCAAAATGCTTCAGCTCATTCTTTTGATTGTATTAATGTTTCAACAGAATCTATCCCTAATCATAACAATTTAACAGGTTTACAGGGTGGCTCTTCTAATCAATATTATCATTTAAATAATACTATCTACACTTATTTATTAAGCAATATATATACATGGGTAGATAATGCTGTGAATAATCTTATTAACTACTACAATAAAACAGAAGTAGATACTTTTCTGGAAACAAAATTAAATATAACAGACCAAAGATACAATGAATCTGCCAAAATAGATGCTTTAAACAGTTCTAAAGCGTCTGTTGGGAGTGTGGAGTGTCCTAATGGTTATTATTTATGGAATGTAACATTAACAAACACAGGAGTTTCGAAAATATGTGTTAAGGATATATTTTTAGATAATGTAACAGCTTCAGACAATATAACACATACAACTTTGTTTTTCTATCTGAATAACGGAAGCAACACATCAGTATCATTTATAGACAGGAATACGTGGAACACAACACAAGAAATGATAGATGCAGTAAACACAACAGAATTATTAATAAATTGGAGTAATTTTATTATAGACACTTCAAAAGAAGGAGGAAATCCATATTTGTACAATGATTCAACAACAATTTATTTAAATGAATCAATATTGAATATAACAATATCAAAATATTTAGTAGAAAATACTTTCTGGAATAAATCAGGAACAGAATTAACACAAAAGTTTTTTGGAGACGAAATAAATACAACAGGCACAATATATCCATATACGGATTTTGGGGTTGATTTAGGGAAAAGTGGATATAGGTTTGATGATACAAACTCAAAAAGATTTTTAACAGGATTAATTATTAACTCACCAACAACAGCAGGAAGATTTTATAGTTATGATTATATAACTGAAAGTATTGGCACGGCATCTTCGGGAGTGGGGCATAGGGATGAGGCGTATGTTCAATATAACCCAACTTCTCCATTTTCAACAACAGAAAGATATTATAACTTTTTAGCAAGATATACATTAAATTGCAATTCGGCAATAGCTTCATGTGTAACAGATTTACAAAAAGAACAACTAAGAATGGAAGTAAATTTAAATCAGCAAAATGGAGGGATAATAACAACACAAAACCACCACCCTATAAGTTATGTAAGAACTCTACAAAGTTTTCCCTATACTCAATATTTAGGAAATGAAAGATATTTTGTAGATTCAACAGGTGCTCATGGAGATATGTATAATGGAATATCAAGAATAAATCCTGCTGGAACAGGTTGTGATATGTGGTCTGCTACATGGGATGCACCTTTACCATTCCCCTCTCCTTATTATTATGAAGTAAATGTAAACGGACAAGAACATAAAGTAGCCATAGAGTTTCCAGAGCCAGCAACTTATGAGGTAATAACCACTTGCACGGTAGATGAGGAATTAAAAACAACACTTACAACAGGAGGTTTTTGTCAGTATCACGTATATGATATGTCTGGAAGAAGTGTAGGGTATTGGTGTCAAATTAACACATTAATGGGTGATTTAGCCATAGTAGACTTTCCTATAGAATTATTATTTGTAAATTGGAAATTAAGAATAACACAACCAGTAGCAGTTGATAGTTTTGGAGGGATTTAAAATGAATAAAAAACAATTTTGGATGGGTACATTAATAACTTGTATGCTTTTATTGTCTATTTTAGGCGTTGTTGGTGCTGTAGAAAAAAGAATAGTTGTAGAACTTGATTTTTACATGGATGAAGAAACGTTTAATGAAAGTGTTGATTATGTGATGGAAACATACAATATGACACCAACAGAGTATTTAGAGTATGACATTCCAAGAGATTGGGAATTATGGTACACAAACGAATTAAAGAAAGATATGTATGCAGAGTATGCACGAATATCAAACACAAATAACAACACATTAATAAAAGAAGCTATAACACAGTTAGAGTTGATTGAATAATCAGAACTTTATTTTGAAAAGTTCTTTTGCCTGGTCAATGGGAACTATTCTTAGATATATCATAGTAGTATTAATATCAGAATGACCAAGAACTCTACTTAATGTTGTAATTTCCCCACCACTCCTAAGCCAATGTACAGCAAAACTATGCCTTAATTGATGAGGACTTCCATCAAGATACTTATTTACAATCTGCCAAGCCCTTTGCCTTGTTATAGGAAATACCCTATCATCTTCTTTCATTGTTGCAGTATATCCTTCTAATGTAGCTTTAAGTGTAGGATGTAAAGGAACATTTCTATTATGATACTTTCTACTCTTTAACCATCTAATATTCATCATATAGGAATTAAAGTCAATATCTTTCTTTCTTAAAGTAATTGCTTCAGTAATTCTTACTCCACTCATTCTAAGAAACTGCAAAAGCATCTTATGTTGATAGTTTTTTATTAAAGATATCCTTTCTTCAAGATATTCATTATCCCAATACTTAGGTAAATCCTGTTTTACATTACTTATTGACTTTGTTAAATTTCCAGAACTCAAAACAACAAGTTCTTTTCCTTTATTTATATAAGGAGTGTCCATATCATATCATCTCTCTTTACTTTATTGTTATTATGTAAAGTCATTTTACACCTTTTTTATCAATATAATCTAAAAGAATATCAACAACATTACTTTTAAAATACTTCTTTCTATCTATTATCCTGGAATGCTTTATTTTAAGATTTTGTACAGCCTTTTTTACCCAAATAATACTCCTAAGTGTTTTCTTTGAAACATCATCATAGCTGAGCAGTCCCTCCATCCTTATTTCAGCCATCTTACTTATTTCTAATTTAGATGTTGTTGATAATATATCAAGTTTCTTACTTCTTGCAGGTTCAATGTCTAAAAATTGCCCATAAAAATTAGGATATACTTTTCTGTATGCCATAAGTTTAACAGTTTCTCTTACCATAACCTTCTTTAGATAAAATATTAAGTAAAGACTATACCCTGCAAAATTGCCATAATTTTCATTCCTATCAAAACAATGCAATAATAAACGAGGAATTCCTTTATCAAAAAGACTATTATCTAAAACTTCAAAACTTGGCAGACACATTATTATTATAACTTTAAAAGCTCTAAATGTTTCAAAGGTTCTATTAAGTGCTTCATTAAATCTTGTTAAAGAACCTCTTTTATTAAAATCTCCTGCTTCATCATATATAAGAACAACAAATCCTTCTTTGTAACATATTCTAAGATTTTTCTGAAACTCTTTCCCCCCCATAGCGAGTTGAGGATGGTTACTTTTTTCAAGAGAAACATTTTTCATCCCATGCTTGTGGTTAATATAATCGGCAATATGTATAGCAAGAGTAGTCTTACCTTCTCCAACTATCCCATCAACTATAATCATACTTGCTTTTTTTAATTCAACCCTTTTTATTTCGTAATCAATATTCTCGGCAAGTTTTTTATTAAAAGGGAGTCCATGATTGTATGTATATCTCTTCATAAACCCTTCTCCTTATTTTGCAGTTCAGCTATTGAACTATCATATATCTTTCTGCTATCTATTCTTGTTATTTTTAAATCATCAACAAACTCATTTAGAAGATATATGTTATCTTCTATTTTATCTTTATTATTTATATCAGTAGTTAATCGTTCATATTCTTCTTTTTTCTTCTTTCTTTTTAACATTGGTTGTAGTTCAAGGAACAATGTTTTAATTCTCGCAAAGACTAACGCCTTACCATTTCCTGATATGCCTTCTTCTTCTTGTTTCTGCCACAACTCATAAGCATCAAACACATCATTTCTTCTTTGCAGAATAAGAACTTTGACAATATCTGTAGCAGGAGTGCTTACTGTCATTTCATTGTTAAAATCTACCATTTTTTATTCCTTTTCTTAAATATATGTATTAGTATAATATATAGATAACCTATATACTTTTTTCCACACTATTATGGATATATTTATCTTTAGCTCTAAATCTCATATGCCATTCCCTGAAAGTTCCACTCAATTTTCTCTCTAAATAGTTAGAATGAATTAATGACATAAGTTTTCTCCTTGTACTATGTAAATGCCCATTAGGGAATATAGCTTTATGAACTTCTTTGATAGTAAAATATATATGGTTGCCTGATTTTCTTTGTTCAATTAACCAATCTAAAACATCCCATTGACTAATTATATACCACCTTCTTCAACAATTGATTTTCATTAAGAAATTGAATTTGATTAGTGTACTTTTGTTTCTTCAATCCAATCTTCATAATAAATTTATACCATTGGAAAGAATTAAAGAATGAACTACCAATAAAAAACAAAGGAATTAAAATATACCATTGGAGAGTAAAATTATTAAAATAAAGCATACCTATTAATAAAAGAATACCAACCTTATGTAAAGGAGGTATTAGTGGTTCAATGTCAAAAACAACCACCTCCTCAACCTCTAAGACTTCTCCTTTTAAGAAAGGCATCATCTTCAACCTCTTTCTAAATTTTTCCAGATAACTATATAAAAGTTTATTCCTAACTCCTATAACTCCAAAAATCATACAGCGTTCAACCCAGCAACAGCTTTATAAGTAATATAATCAACATAACCAAGTATGATTAAACCGATTGCTATAATTGCTAAAAGCCCTAATATTAATTTTTCTTTGTTGTCAAAGACAGGTGGCTGATATAAACATCTTTTATAAAGTAAGTCTATTTTAGCAGGGTCATAAGTATCAACACCTTCAAGATTAGGTGTCATAATAACTCCTTTAACTCCATCAACATTAATACAATTAACTGTCCCCATCCTATATATGGGATTGATATTATTATCGGAATCAAGATTAATAAGTTTAAAAGAACCACCATAATCCTTATATCTTAAAAAATTACCTTCTATAATTTCTCCAACTCTAAAATAATTATGTGTCGGCATTTTCACATTAGTCAATATTTTTCTTCCACCACTAAGTTTAGTTTTGATAAACGAAAGATATAATCCCCTAAACCAAAAACCAATAGAAAAGAAAGCAATAATAATGACAGCAAAATAACTCACCATCACTTTTATTATTTCATCATTAAAACTCATTTTTCCACCTTCGCAGAGGATTTCCTTTTAGCACAATCAATACACCTTAATCCATCTTTATACTCTATAATATCTTCATGACTTCCCAAGCTAAAAGGTAATTTTTTCTCACACTCAATACAATATTTACTCTTAACACCTAAAATTTTCATTAATCCCATATCTATTCTCCTCCTTTACTTTTACCACCAAATATAGTTCTCTTTGGTGGTTCATTTTGAGTAACTGTCTGTTTATGTCTAAATGTTGTTAAATTCTTTCTAAGAAAACCTCTGTTGCTTTGTGATAATTCAATAACAGTAGCAACTCTTGTGATGGCTATAATAAATGAATGTTTATACCCTTCTTGTAGTAAATCATTAGCAAGGTTCACATAATACTGACAATATGCAGTTTCACCAAGCAAAGGATTAAGATTTCCTAAACGCAAATCTTGTGATAAGAACTGCAATCTTTCCCATAAATATTCAGTTTCATACGCCAAAACTGTCCCATCACTTTCTTTTTCTTCACCTGTCTTGGGGTCTAAATATCTTGCACCTTTGGGAATAATAACCTTCTTTTTATCACTTAGATATTCTTTAAATTCAGCAGACATATCAGGTTTACCCCAACGAGTGTCTGTCACAATATAATTAAAATCTAAATCATTCTGTGGCACTATTCTTTTATATTCACTCACTCTACCACCATTATATAATCAATATCTCTTTTACATCTTTCAATAGACATACCTTCCTCTATTTTTTTATCAAGTTTAACCTGAACTGCAAGACGAGGTATTTTTATTTTTATCTCTATGATTGTTTCAGATATTTGTATCTCTCTAAATATTGTTTTCAATATTTGCTTTTCTTTCCATGTTTGTTTTTGTGAAGATATTTTTTTATAGGCATTAATGCCTTTGTCGGTAATAAATTTTATTGTTATTTTCTTCATTAATTATCCCCCTT
>Ga0180431_10003843_pt1 | contig 18972 bp, 17 predicted proteins | sample SS_ome_11_FD_132459 | JGI IMG/M metagenome (GOLD analysis project Ga0180431, IMG submission 132459) | Hypersaline lake sediment archaeal communities from the Salton Sea, California, USA - SS_1_MS_1 metaG | ecosystem: Environmental > Aquatic > Non-marine Saline and Alkaline > Hypersaline >... | reverse complement strand
GTAATGTTGGACCTGTTTTTATTGAATAGTGAAGCGGATGAAAGACAATATTAAACAAAAGGTCAAAGAAGAAAATAAAGGAAGGGACGGACGGAAGGGAATCGAAGAAAAGGGTGAGCGTCTCGAGCGGCTTGACAGGATAATCCACCCGAGGTCGGTGGCGATAATAGGCGCCTCGCCGAATCCGGGGAAATACGGTTGGGTCTACCAGTCGGCCATAACGAACATCGGATTTAAAGGCAACATATATCCGATAAGCGATAAGGCGGACGAGATAATGGGTGTCAAGGCCTATCGGTCGCTGTCCAATCTGCCGGAGGTCCCCGATCTCGCCGTCATAGTGATCCCGGCCCCGTACGTTCCCGAAGCGTTGAGAGATGCGCTCGATGCCGGGATTTCGGGCGCCGTTATTATGTCGGCGGGCTTCAGCGAGGAGGGAGAGGCCGGGGCGGCGCTGGAGGACGAGATAAGGGCGATTGCCGACGAGGGGATCCGGGTCATCGGCCCCAACTGCTTCGGAACCTATTCCCCGAAGGCGGGAGTGACCATTATCCCAGGATCGGGATTCTCCACCGAGTCCGGGCCGGTCGGCTTTTTCGCCCAGAGCGGCGGCCTCACCGCAGACCTCTGTCAGCTCGCCAAGGGAAGCGGCGTTCGGTTTTCCGCTGCAGTAAGCTACGGAAACGGAGTTGACGTAAACGAGGTCGACCTCCTCGAATACTTCGCCGAAGACGAGGACACCAGGGTCATCGCCGCGTACCTCGAGGGGGTGTCTGACGGGGAGAGGTTTCTCGATCTATTGAAAGAGGTGACCTTAAAGAAGCCGGTGGTAGTCTGGAAGGGGGGAATGACGACAGCCGGCGGCAGGGCCGTCATGAGCCACACGGCGTCGATGGGGGGAAGCAGGACGGTCTGGGACGCCGTCTTCAGACAGACCGGGGCGGTGAGGGCCTCGGGCCTTGAGGATATGGTCGACGCGATGTCCGCCTTTTGCAATATTTATTCCCGAAGCTATCCCCTGAGCAATTCCGGGGGTAGAGGGAACATCGCCATGATGGGTGGCGGCGGGGCGCTATGCGTCGAGGCCGCCGACCTTGCGGAGGATATGGGGCTTGACATGCCGCGGTTCCCGGCCGACGTTCAGGAAGAGATCAGAAAAAACCTCCCACCAAAAGGGAGCAATCCCGGCAATCCCATAGATACGGGAAATCCGATGATACCGCCCGCGGTAATGACCGGTTTTCTCGACACGGCGGCAAGGGTGGATGGAATCGACTACCTCCTCCTAATTCAACTTCTTTTTCACATTCAGGTTATGTTCAAGAAGCTGTCAGGAGACGACACCATCCCCCTCTCTGCTTACGCCTTTTACCCGGAGCTCTCCAAGGGGGTGAAGGGGGTCATAGAGAAATACGGGAAGCCGGTGATCTGCGTCCTTCCCAGGACGAGCACGACCGAGAGCGACGAGGATATGGAGCTCGAGTTGGAGTGGAGAAGGGCACAAAAAGTGTTCACCGAGGCGGGCGCCGCGGTCTTCCCGACGATGGAGAGGGCAATGACCGCGATATCGAGGGTGGCCCGGTACAGGAGCTACCTTGAGGCGAAGGGCAAGTAAGGAATCATTTAAGGGTTTTATTGATGGGGCGGGCGATGGGGCGGGAGCCGAAAGAGAGGGGGGAGACCATAAGGCGAGACATAATCCGCCTTATGATGGAGGGGCCGGTCACCCCCTACGACATCTCAGGAGAGCTTCGGATCTCGGAGAGGGAGGCGGCCGACCACCTCTCTCACGCCATTGTCACCGCCAAGAGAAAGTACAAAGTCGAGGTAACCCCGGCCGTCTGCAGGTCGTGCGGATTTACGTTCAGCGACAGGAAAAAGGTGAAGAAACCCTCCAGGTGCCCGAGGTGCAAGGAGGGGAGGGTGGAGTCCGCCCGCTATTCTATCAAGAAAGGATAATGCCATGATGTGGATTTCCGCCCGGTTCGTCCTGTCCTGGGCGGGCCGACGCTGAGTTTATTTTATATAAGGGAGGGCGGCGAATCGGGATTTATACAATAAAAGGATAAGCTGTTTTTCCCGAAGATGAGAGAGGTTAATCGCCCGTATTAGTATTAGTATTGCCGTCCACGAACCAGCCCCCAACGGTGATGAAATTCAATATCAGACCGAAGAGGTTGATCCCGACCGCAATCGCCCATGCCCAGATCGAGCTGTAGAGGGAGGGGTCGTTTATCAGGTTGAGGATATGTTTTACAACGCCGCCGTAGCCGAATACGAATAAGGCGATCAGCATGAGGACGCGGTACGTCTTTAGCCACCTCAGGGCGCCGGGGACAAGACAGAGGCCGTATATCGCCATGAAAATCGCGCCGGTTACCGGATCAGTCGCCGAGAACCGTGGTTTTCCCATCAAACCGAAAACGTAGCTGGCGGCGTTGTAGCCGATCCCGAGGAACATATAATTAAGCTGAAGAGTGAGAAGTCTTTTAAGGCGCATAGATTTTGCTCCTATATTTCTATTATTCAAAGATACACAAACCTGAGATAAACCAAACCTATCCTTTTCGCCCCGAATGTCAAGGGAAAAGGAGTATGGTTTTTCCGCCCTCGTTTTTTTTCTTGACAACCCTTTCTGGTTTATATATAAGATTGTTGTTAGCCCAGCCTAATATTGTTATATGCGTCGAATAGTAGGCCTTGGGTCGGGCCGGGGGTAATACAGCGAACGGAGGGAGCGGGAAAAATCTACAATGGAGTTTTTTTGGTAACGGTCAATAAAAGCTTGGTGACCATGAGAAAGAGAGAGAAGCTCGTCTCTGACGTGGGCGAGATCGAGCGGATATTGACGGGGGCGAAGGTCCTCAGGGTGGCGTTCAGCAGGGACGACAGACCCTACATAGTCCCGGTGAACTTCGGCTACGAGTCGGGGAAGCTCTTCTTCCACACCGGGTATGAAGGGAAGAAGATGGAGCTTCTGAGGGCGAACCCGCAAGTCTGCTTCGAGGTGGATCTGGACGCCGAGGTCGTCCCATCCGATGAGGCGTGCGGGTTTTCGTGTAAATATTTGAGCGTTGTCGGCTACGGCACGGCGAGGCTCATCGAGGACGTCGAGGAGAAGATTCGGTCTCTCGACATCATCATGGGGCACTATTCGGACAAAAAATTCGAGTACGATCCTAAAACATTAAAGATCACGGCGGTCGTGGAGATCGCCATATCTTCCATGACCGGGAGGCGCTCCGGATATTAATAGTGATATTGATAGGAGAGGTAAATTATGTCCAAGAACGATGGAAAAATTGTGAAATCTATGGCTGGGAAAATCGGCCGGAGGGAGTTTGTTAAAAAAAGCGCCCTCATCGGCGCATCGTCCGCCGCCGCGTTTACATTAGCGGGAAGGATTGCGCCTGTGGAGGCGCTGGCGGTGGAGACCCCGGAGCTCGACCGCATGAAGGTCAAGTGCCTGAAGGTGGGCTTTACGAACTGCTTTATTATACCGTGCGACGGCGGCTACATGCAGATAGACGTGGGCTATCCCAATCATTATAAAAAGTATTTGAAGGGGCTCGACAAACTCGGAATCGACATATCCGAGATTAAGTACCTCCTTCTGACCCACCACCACGACGACCACGTCGGGTTTGCGGCTGAGCTGGTAGAAAACTGCGGCGCCAAGATAATCGTCCACGAGAAGGCGCTGGAGCCGTTGGCCAGGGGTGTCTCCGAGGAGGACATCCATCCGATCAACGGGTGCGTGAAGCTCATCTTTTTGATCTTCTCCTCCTTCCACAAATTCGTCTTTCCTCCGGTGGTTACCTCCCCGGAGGATTTCATCGTGGTGGGAGACGACGGCGAGCTGCTGCGGAAGATAGGTGTGGACGCAGACATCCTGTACACGCCGGGGCACACCGACGACTCGATCTCGGTGGTGATGAAAAACGACAGCGGAGACGAGATCGCCTTTGCGGGGGATGTGGCGATGGACCTCTTCAACTTCTGCTGCTGCAAACACAGGCCGATATTTGTTAAGGATATCGAGGAGGTGTACCGAAGCTGGGATCGGTTCAGGGAGCGGGACGTGAAGACGATCTACCCGGCCCACGGGGACCCGTTTCCGACGGAGAAGCTTGTGCGGGTGTAGGGTGGATAAATCTCTACTTATCTGTCAATCACTTGTCAACACTTTTATACTAGGCCACCTTATTCTATTCGTAGTGAGAGAATTTATGATGTCTAAATAACAATCATATTGCTTTTTGAATTACCCGATCTCAAATACTTTAAGCTCCTCTAGCCAAAACGCCTTGGACAATGCAAAAGAAACAAATACCTTATAGTCCATATTCTTTAAAAGCTCAGCTAAAGTTTTTCTTATTTCAACTTTACTTTTCATAAGGTCGTATTGATATCTTGGATGGAGGTTAATATTGATCCAACCAACAAATTCCTTTCCTTTACCCAGCGATTTCTTAAGATTTTCATCAAGTTGCTTTCTCTTTTCTTCAATCAATTTTCTAAGAAACTCTTTTATCTCGGGGTTCCCCCACCAACCGTCAGTTTCCTTATGCGACATATAATAATTTTTGAGGAGATTATCTTTGCTCCGCTCGAAATAGATCTCCATGGAATGTTTATCTTGATCGTCCGAACGTTTTTCTTGAAGTATAACTACTATTTCTCTAACACTTTTTAAGCCTGTTAATTAAACAGTTAGGTTTCTTGGTTGAAAATTAAATTTCTCTTGAATAAAATCTTCCGAGTACATTAATATATCACTCCGAACTACAAAATCGGAGAGGTGGTTTTCTAAGAACCAAATTATATTATTTATGAAAGCATCTTCAATCCTATTATCACTCTTTAGAATTATTTTGTTGTATCTTTTTATAACATCATTTTCTTCAGGACAAAACAAGCTAAATATACTATTATCTATTAGCTGATAATTTAAGTCTAAATCAAGTTTTGTCTTTACGGAAACAATAGTCGAGTCATTACAAAGCCAATCACCACCCACTTTTTCATACCTCTTAACTGAGTCATATATCTTTATTAGATAGTTGGCTGCCAATATCTCGGCCCAAAGAGAAGCTATTTTCCTACTAATTTGGTGGGATTTAGATTTACTATTTATTTCGTCTTCGAGCTCTTTAAATGTCTTTTTAAGGTTATTCTCTCCGAGATTATCCTCCAGCTCTTTAAATGCTTCCTCGGATCGTTCCAGTTCACCCATATCACCCATAAGTAACCAAACAATAAATTCTATTGCTAAAGGGTTACTAGTCTTTTCTATACACTTTTTTATCGGATGCTCTAAATATTTCCTTAAGTAGGGAAAGGTTTCAATATTTCTGGAGTAGTTGTTCCAGTCGTTTATACTATCTTTTTTTATTAAAGGAATACGTCTCATATCTACCATTGTTAACCTAGATAATATACTATTATTTGACCGGCTTTTTTAAGTGAATAGTCTATTATTTTATGTTTTAGCGTTCCGTTTCAACCATCAGCACTTCGAGAACCCGCAGGCGGTGCACGTAACACAGCCGCTCTCGTGGACCACGGCCGAGCCGCAGTCGGGGCAGGTCGCTATCATGGGTGCGGTCATATCCGGGACGGGGCTGCCGTTGATGTTGGGATTGTCCGTCTCCTCGATATATTCCTTTAATGCCTTTGAGATCGCATCGGAGCAGGAGAGGACCTGGGTCCCGTGGTCGTAGATCGGCGACGGGCAGCGGATGCCGGAGAGCTGCTTTATAATTGTGTTGACGTCAAGCCCGGAGCGCAGGGCCAGGGAGATGAGCCTTCCGGTCGTCTCGTTCTGGGAGGCGCTGCACCCGCCCGCCTTTCCCATCTGGGCGAAGACCTCGAAGAGGCCCTCCTCGTCCTCGTTGATGGTAACATAGAGGTCTCCGCAGCCGGTCTTCATCTTCCTTGTGGTTCCCCACATTACCCTCGCCCTCGCCCTGGGCTTCGCGGGAATCTCCCTGTGGATCTCCACCTGAACCACGTCCGCAAGGTTGTCTTCGTCCACTCCCCTCTCCCTGTTGACCTCGCCGATGTTCAGGACCTGGGCGTCCCTGCTCTTGTCCCGGTATACGGTAACCCCCTTGCACCCCAGCTCGTAGGCGAGCTCGTAGACCTTCCTGATGTCTTCTCTGGTGGCGTCTTCGGGGAAGTTCACGGTCTTGCTGACGGCGTTGTCGGTGTATTTCTGGAAGGCGGCCTGCATTCTGATGTGCCACTCCGGGGAGATATCGTGGGCGGTGACGAAGACCCTTTTTACGTCGTCGGGAATTCCGTCGATATCCTTCAGGCTTCCCTTCTCCGCTATCTTACGCATCAGCTCTTCCGAGTAAAATCCCTCCTCTTTCGCCCTTTTCTCGAAGAGCTCGTTTACCTCTACCAGCTCGTCGTCGTCCATGACGTTTCTGATGAACGACAGGGCGAAGATAGGCTCTACGCCGGAGCTTGTGTTGGCAATGATGCTCAATGTCCCCGTGGGGGCGATTGTCGTCGTGGTGGCGTTTCGGATCATCCTGAAGCCCCCCTTCTCCCAGGTGCTGCCGTAGAAGTTCGGGAAGGAACCGCGATCGAGGGCGAGCTTGATGGAGAGGTCCCGGGCCTTCGTCCTTATGAAGGACATGATGTCTTCCGCGGTTTTGAGCGCCTCCACGGAGTTGTAGGGGACGTTGAGCTTGATCAGCATCTCGGCGAATCCCATCACGCCGAGCCCGATCTTCCTGTTCCCCTTGGTCTTCTCTTCTATCTCCGGCAGGGGGTAGTTGTTAATGTCGATGACGTTGTCCAGAAAGTGGACCGCCTCCTCGGTTATGCGGCCGAGCTTGTCGTAGTCGATCTCGGCGATCTCCGAGGAGCCGTTTTCCCCCTTTACCATGTTGGAGAGGTTTATGGAGCCGAGGTTGCAAGACTCGTAGGGCAGAAGGGGCTGCTCCCCGCAGGGATTGGTGGACTCGATCTCGCCAACGTTCGGGGTGGGGTTGTCGTTGTTAAGGCGGTCGAGGAAGATGATCCCCGGCTCGCCGTTTTTCCAGGCCATTTCGACGATCTGGTCGAATATCTCGGCGCTGTTTTCTTTGCCGACCGTCTCCCCGGTTCTGGGATTTTTGAGCTCGTAATAATCCCCCTCCTTTTCCGCCTTCATGAACTCTTCGGTCAGCGCCACCGATATGTTGAAGTTGTTGAGCTTTTTCGTCTCCTCCTTGCAGCGGATAAAATCGACGATGTCCGGGTGGTCAACCCTCAATATCCCCATGTTGGCGCCCCTTCTGGTTCCCCCCTGCTTGATGGTTTCCGTGGCGGCGTCAAAGACGGTCATAAAGGAGATAGGCCCGCTGGATATACCCTTTGTGCTCTTTACGCGGTCGCTCTTGGGTCTCAGCCTCGAGAAGGAAAAACCGGTCCCCCCGCCGCTCTTGTGGATCAATGCCGTGTGCTTTACCGCCTCGAAGATGCTCTCCATCGAGTCCTCCACCGGCAGCACGAAGCACGCCGAGAGCTGCTGCAGCTCCCTGCCGGCGTTCATCAGGGTGGGGGAGTTGGGGAGAAAATCAAGGGACGACATGAGGTTGTAAAACGTGCGGGCGAGCTCTTCGGTGTCTACCTCCGGGTCGTATTCGGTCTCCACAGAGGCGATGTTATCGGCCACCCGGATAAACATCTCCCTGGGGTTTTCAACGGTGTTACCCTCTTCGTCCTTTTTAAGGTAGCGGCGCTTCAGAACGGTGATCGAATTTTCGTCGAGGTCCGGCTCGTGGAAACCGTGTGTGTCGGGGTTGTGGTCTTCGTCGTAGTCGAGGGGGACCTCGAAGGTGTCATCGACATCGACGCTCATCTCGGCCCTCAGGAGCTCGGCCCTCGCCGCCTCCTCTTGATCTTCCTCCGAGTCGTTTGAGGATTCGATATCCTCCAACGCCGTTTTCAGGGACTCGAAAGAGATATCTTGGTCCTCATCGGCTTTATTTTCGGAGAGGTCGTCGATGGAGCTCACACGTTCCGATTTTGCCGACTCGAAGGGGTCATCCTTAACGGCCGCATTGTCCGGTGCAATTTCTTCTTTGGGTCTTTCTGATGTTTGCTCGGTTCGGGGCATTTTAGATTCGTCCTCTGTCTTCAGAATCTTATTTACCGGGAAGAGCTCGCCGTTTCCGTTCCCCTTAGGCTCTTCATCCTTTTCCAAAAAATCTTTTCCCGCTGACATGATATGCCCCTTTTTGAGATTAATAGGTTTTAAATGAAATATTTAGTTGATGTTCGCTGCGATCGGAATATTAATTTTGTAATCTTGCCGATCTTGATTGTCTCTGCTTTTTTATGATTTAAAAACGAAATATCACTTTCACTTCGTTTACAGCGCTCTTCAGGATTAGTCGGGTCTTCGGCGGGAGTATCGAACGAATTCTAAATTCAAGCTGTCTTTACATATTTTTTATTTCCCTTTCCCCCCATCTCAAGATGTTGTGCCCAGTGTTGTTTTTTTACAATATATTGTGTATTTTGTCAAGTGAAAAAGGTTTTTTATAAGACATTTTTAATTTTGCGTAGAGTGCCGAGCGAGAATTATTGATATGATCTGTAATAGACCTATGTCGAAGTAAAGAAAAAAAGATTATATTTTTACTACTATCTTTCCGACAGGCAATGGGGACGGCCGTGGGATTCAAAGTTTTAGTTAGCGTTTAGCTGCCCGCTTCCGCACTTTTTTTGTAAAACAATCCTGTTGACAGTAGATATAAAATTAAATAAAATATGTATAAATTACTTATAAATTTGTTTAATGGACTCCGGGTGGATTCGGGCGAGGAAAACCTCTCGGATAATGGAATCCCCGGGGGCATTCGGGGAAGACAGACAATATAGTTTGATTGGCTCACAGGGCTGACATATTTTTAAGGGAATATAAACGATCTATGGAGATATTGAAAGAGTTATTCGGCGGCTTTTCCGATGTGGAGATCTTAAAGACGATAGCCCAGGCGGGACTGGTAGTAAAGGGGGTAATGATCGTCCTTATCCTTTTCTCGGTGGTTTCTTGGGGGATAATATTTTACAAGTTTTTCGCGATCATGTCGGCCAGGGCTCAGTCGAGGAAGTTTCTGGACACCTTCTGGACGAACCCGAAGCTCGCCACACTGTATGAAAAGGCGAGGAGATACAAGAAGAGTCCGATAGCACAGGTTTTCAGGGCGGGTTACCAGGAGTTCAACCGGCTGTTGATCGGGGCGAGGGCCGGAAAGGCCAAGGTCGATTCTTTGGGAAATCCCACAGTGGGGGACGCCGGCAGCATAAGCACGGAGCTTTTAGGGGCGGAGAGCATCGAGCGGGTGTTGAGGAGGAGCATCATGGAGGAAGTGACGAAGCTCGAGAGCCACCTGACGTTTCTCGCGACCACCGGCAGCACATGTCCATTCATCGGGCTGTTCGGAACGGTCTGGGGGATAATGAACGCCTTTCGGGGGATCGGTGCCAAGAGCTCGGCCAGCATAGGGGTCGTGGCGTCCGGCATCTCGGAGGCGCTTATCGCCACCGCCTTCGGGCTCTTTGCCGCGATACCGGCGGTGGTTGCGTATAACTACTATCTCTCCAAGATCAAGGTCCTGACGACGGAGATGGACAACTTCTCGTTCGAGTTTCTCAATATCGTCGAGCGGCATATAAAGAGGATGAAATAGATGCAGACGCCGAAGAGGGAATACAGGACCCTTTCCGAGATAAACGTGACCCCCTTTGTAGACGTAATGCTGGTTCTGCTTGTAATCTTCATGGTGACCGCCCCCATGCTTCACCAAGGGCTGGACGTGGCACTGCCGAAGGTCAAGGGGGAGACGATAAAGGAGGAGTCCTCCTACGTCACGATTACCGTAAACAGGGAGGGGCAGATATTTATCGACGACGATCCGATTCCCATAAGCGAGGTCGCCGACGAGATGAGGCGGATTAAGAAATACTGGGACAAGAAGGTGCTTCTTAAGGCAGACCGCTCGATCAACTACGGGCTTGTCGTTAAGGTAATGGCGGTGTTGAGGGAGGCCGGGATCGAGGATATCGGCATGGTGACGGAGCCGCTGGCGGAAGAGGAGGAGAAGTAGGGAAGGGGGTTTTTTATGGCGAGGTTATCAAAACTTGACGGAAACGCGGGGGGGGTCTACGCGACGATAGCGCTGTCCGCCGTCATTCACGTCGCCGTATTCGTTATCCTCGGCCTCTCCCCGTTCGACAAGAGGGAGATGACAATCTATTCCCCCCCCTATTCGGTGAGCCTCGTTCCGGGCGAATACACCGGCGACTTCGGAGAAGGGGGGGAGGAGGGAGACAGTGCCGTCGAGGAGAGCACAGACAGCCTGGAGCCGGTCGCCACGGGGGGGATCGGTACGGACAAGAAGCCCTCGAAGACCAAAAAGGCGGAGGACTCCGGGGGGGGGGATAAGAAGGTCGAAAAGGTGAAGAAGGAGACCACGGGAGACCTTTACTCCGCGATAGAGAGGATCAGAAAGAAGGTCGCCTCAGACGAGGATAAGAAGAAGAGGGAGTCGATGATGAGGGAGCGTGTGTCGAAGGATAAACATAAAAACTACAACAACGATTACGCCAGGGTCCCCGATACCGGCTCCCCGACCGGCGGCGGAACCAAGCCGGGGGGAGGGACTCCGACCGGGACGAGGCCCCCGAAATCCGGCAAGCCTGGCGGCGGGAGCCCCTTCGGCACGAGCAACGTCTACACGCCGGGGGGGAGCGGGATGGGCGTTCCTGACGCGGAGTTTGCCGCCTATTACAAGGAGCTCTGGAGGAGGGTCCGCGCCGGGTGGTCGGTTCCTGACGAGCTCCTCGAGAAGGACCTCGAGACGGTTCTCGGGATTCGGATCGAAAGAAACGGCAAGATTATAGATGTTTGGACCGAGAAGGGCTCCGGAGACGAATATTTCGACGAGACCGCGCTGAGGGCGGTAAGGATTGCGAATCCCCTGCCGCCCCTTCCGGAAAAATATAGAGAAAGCACGATGGATGTTGGTATCAGGTTTCATTCGAGGAAGTTTTGAATAAATGAAGTGGTTTAAGATCTCTCTACTTTCTGCTGTTGTTTTTATCTTTCTTATTTTGCCGATGGGGGGCGCGGCGCCCGGAAAGGTATATATCGATATCGACGCCCCCGGTTTCAGGAAGTTCCCCATGGCGATCCCGGACTTCGTAAGCCTCGGGGGGGCGGTATCCTCGGAGATCGAGAGGGAGGCGAGAAATACGCTTCTCGACGATCTCAATATGGCGGGCCTCTTTAAGGTCGTGGATCCCGGGCTATACACGCCGAATCCGGAGAGCGGAAAGCGCCTTGACAGAACGAATTACGACACCTGGCGGAGGGTTGGCGCGGAGGCGGTGATCAAGGGGGGATACGAGGTTTCGGGGCGATCGCTTATGGTGGAGGTTTATCTCTTCGATACCGTAAATAAGCGCAGAATCTGGGGGAGAAGATACCGGGGGTCGAGGGCCCATCTCTCCCGGATGATCCACAAGTTCATGGACGACATGATGATGGAGTTCACCGGAGAAAAGGGTATCTTTCAATCCCGAATAGCCTACGTCACCGACCTCCACGGAAGAAAAGAGATATACTTCATGGATGTGGACGGGAAGAACTCGTTCAGGCTCACCAGAAACACGGTCATCGACCTATCCCCCGCCTGGTCGCCCGACGGGACGAAGATAGTATACTGCTCCTTCAAGCAGAGGCGTCCCAAGATATTCGCCGTTGACGTGGCGGATTTCAGGGAGAACCTGGTTGCGGGATTCGAGGGGATAAATATCAGCCCCACTTACTCCCCGGGAGGAACAATCATAGCATTTACGTCCAGCAAGGAGAGGAACTACTACCCGAACATCTACACCGTCTCGGAGAGCGGGGGTGCGCTGAGGAGGCTCACCAGCGGCAACAACATAGACGTAAGCCCGAGCTGGTCCCCCGACGGGAGGCGGATAGCGTTTACCTCCAACCGGGGCGTCGGACCGCAGATCTACATCATGGGCTCCAACGGCGGAGGCGTGAGAAGGCTCACCTACTCCGGCGGATACAACACGTCTCCGGAGTGGTCGCCCAGGGGGGACAAGATAGTCTACGTCGGCGCGTTTCGGGGGAGGTTCGAGGTCTACGTCATAAACGTCGACGGAACCGAGAATATGAGGCTTACCAGCGGCCGGGGCGACAACGAGGACCCCTCCTGGTCCCCGGACGGTAGGCTCATCACCTTCTCGACGACGAGAAGCGGCAGGGGGGAGATCTACTGGATGAGGGTAGACGGCTCGGACCAGACGAAGATATCGGATATAGGGGGAAACTGCTCCTCACCGTCCTGGTCGGGAAGAGTCAATTTCAAGTGAGAAAATAGGCCCACGACCAAAAAAAGGTTGATTGTATTAGCAAATTAAGATAAATTAAGGCAATTATACGGATTATTGGAGGATAGATATGGTCGGTCATTTCAATAGATACTTAAAATATATATTGTTTGTAGTCCTTGTTACAGCGGTCGGCTTCTTGAGCGTCTCCTGTGCCGGAAAAAGCAAGGGGAAGGGATATGAGGATATAGGGACGGGAAAGGGGATCAAGGGTACGACGATACCCGGGGAGGGGCTAGACGGAAGGCTCTACGGGCTGAACGATATAAATTTCGAGTTCGATAAATCCACATTGTCGCCGAAGGCCCAGGAGATACTCAAGGCAAACGCCACGTGGCTCAGGAACAACTCGACCGCGGTAGTCGAGATCGAGGGCCATTGCGACGAGAGGGGCACCATCGAGTACAACCTCGCTCTGGGAGACAGGAGGGCGAGGAGCGCCAGGGATTTTCTGGTCAGCCTCGGCATAAGCTCTTCGAGGCTTAAGACGATAAGCTACGGCGAAGAGATGCCCCTGGATGCCGGGCACAACGAATCCGCCTGGGCCAAGAACAGAAGGGCGCACTTTACCATTACCTCCAAGTAACCGGGGCTGCGGCTTGAGCCGCTTGACGGAGGGATCGGCAGTTGTTGGCTTCGGGTTGGGTGATGGGGAGGGGTAGGTCGGCATATTGGTAGGTCGGGATTTTGGTTGGTCGGCGGTTTCGGGGGGGTGCCGGTTGTGTTTGGGTGTGTCGGCATGTTTGTGGGTCGGCGTGTTTATATTAGGTCGGTCGGTTGATATGTTGGGGGGCGGATGGGTACGGTGGGAGTGATGGAGTGTCGGGGAGATTGGGAGTGGGGCGTTAAGTATTTCGATTACCCCTTTTTCAAACGGGTTCCCACCAGGGGAATTCTGTAAAGGGGATTAGATAAAGGTTTTTCACTCCTTAAAAATCCTCCCGTTCCCCCTCAGACTGCGGGGAGCCCCGTATTATTGCCCGTATTGGTATTGCCGATTGAGTTATAGATACTATCGATTGGTCGATTGATTTTTACCGAGGGCGGATGATAGATTTTTCCGATATAAGGGGACAGGGGCGGGCCACGGACGTCCTCTCCGGGATCTTCGATTCCAAGAGGGTTCCCCACGCGATGATATTTTCCGGGCCCGAGGGGGTTGGAAAAGGGCTCACGGCGGAGCGGTTTGCCAAAGCCCTTTTGTGCAGAGGGGAGGGGACCGTCCCCTGCGGAGAGTGCGGACCCTGCATGAGGATTAAGTCCGGCGTCTTCCCGGACCTGATAACGTTGGGAATTCAGGAGGGGAGGACCAAGATCCTGATAGAGCAGATCAGGGAGATAGAGGAGATATTGGTCTATCGCCCCTTTTACGGTAAGAGCCGGGTAGTTGTCATAGACCCGGCCGATATGATGAGCGACGGGGCCTCCGCCGCGATCTTAAAGACCCTCGAGGAGCCGCCGAAGGGGACCCACTTCATCCTGATTACGTCGAGGGCCTTTAGGCTCCCCGCAACGATAATCTCCCGGTGCCAGGTTGTGAGGTTCTCGCCCCTCTCTCCAGAGGATGTCGTCGAGATCCTGCGGGGTAAAGATGCGGCAAACGGTGAGGAGGAGGCGTCGAGGCTTTGCCGGGGCAGCGTCTCCAGGGCCGAGTCGATGATCAAGGGGGGGCTTCTCGACCTCAGGGGGGAGCTGATAGGGGCCTTGTCCAAAATGAGATTGAACGACCCGAAGAGGGCGGACGATCTGTCCCAGAAGGTCTCGAAGCTGAAGAACTCGATCCCCGAAGTCCTCGATATCTTGAAGCTCTGGTACAGGGATATCATCGTCTATAATTTGACCGGGAGCCTCGAAGACCTGGTCAACCGGGACCTGATCGAGAAATGGGGGGAGGTCTGGTCGAGCGTGGATCAGGACTCCCTTGTAAAAAGCGTCGAGTCGGCGGAAGAGATATCCGATCTGTACATGAGGGGGATAAATCTCAATATGCGTCTGGCCTTTCTGATGCTCTTTATCAGGCTTACCGAGCTGAAACACGGGGATCTAAAGACCGGGAGGTAGCGGGATTTGGCAGTCGGCCGAGTGGGGGATTGGGTCGTTCAAAGTTTTGTTTGAGAGACGGATGCGACGGGGCGGTTGAAGCGGGTCGATCTGAAAAGGCCTGACAAAACCGTATGACTTGTTAATTGTTGTCGCGAAAGCTTGAGATTTTTTAGGTTGATTTGAATCTCTCGCCGCTCTTTAGGCGGCGGACTCATGTAGTTGCAGAAGATTCGGGCTTGATGAATATGAAAAGAGTTGTGGGGATCAGGTTTCGTGGTGCGGGCAAGATATATCGCTTCAATGCGGAGGGCTTCGACCTGAACCTCATGGAGAGGGTCCTCGTGGAGACGGAGCGGGGCCTGGTAATGGGGACGGTCGTCGTCCCGCCGAGAAACGTGGAAGAGCTGCCCAACGACATCCCGCTGAAGCCGATCCTCAGGATCGCGTCTGAAGATGACATAAAGAAGGAGGAGGAGAACAAAGGGAAGGAATGCGAGGCCAAGAGCTACTGTAAGTCGTGCATCGAGAAGCATATGCTCGATATGTATCTCGTGGACGTGGAGCATCTCTTCGACGGGAGCAAGGTGATATTCTACTTCACCGCCGACGAGCGGGTCGATTTCAGGGCGCTGGTGAGGGACCTCGCCTCCAAGTTCAGGACCAGAATCGAGATGCGCCAGATAGGCGTAAGGAACAAGGCCAAGCTGGTCGGCGGCATCGGCTCCTGCGGCAGGGAGCTGTGCTGTAACACCTTTTTGACCAACTTCGAGCCGGTCTCCGTCAAGATGGCCAAGGACCAGAACGTCTCGTTGAATCCGTCCAAGATATCGGGGGTGTGTGGGAGGCTCATGTGCTGCCTGAAGTACGAATACGACACGTATCTTGACCTGAAGGAGGATATGCCGAAGATCGGAAAGAGGATTGTTACAAAAGAGGGGAAGGGAAAGGTGATTCGACAAAATGTCCTCGCCAACAGCGTTATCGTGGAGATGGAGGACGGCGAGGAGAAGGAGGTGCCGGTCGATTCACTCAAAAAAGGTTGAGATCGAGGGGGAGGAGTGACGGTGTAAATCGATTCGACTTAGTCCCGTTTAAATAAGGGCACGCAGGGGCTGGTTTTATTTGACACTGTTTTTCGAGAGAATGTCGAGTCGACAATCGGGCGGGCAAATTAAAAATTTAGGGATGTTTGACCGGCAGTCGATTCGATACTGTACAGGGATGGAGATTCTTTGAATCTTTTAAACATCGTGGGGGGGGGGTTACAGTAGGGCCCATATTTTTATGGTAGAGTTTATTTAAGATAAAAGGTGATGTAGATGACGACCGAGGAAAAGAAATATTACATTACTACACCGATATATTACGTCAACGCCCAGCCTCACATCGGCCACGCCTATACGACGATCGTCGCCGATGTCCTGTCCCGCTATCGAAGGCTCTCCGGTTACGACACCTTCTTTCTCACCGGCACCGACGAGCACGGCGACAAGGTAAAGCGGGCCGCGGACGAAAAGGGGATCTCGCCCAAGGAGTACGCCGACGAGATCAGCGGGCTGTTCAGGGCGCTCTGGCCGGAGCTGAAGATCGCGAACGACCGCTTCATAAGGACGACGGATCCGGATCACGTCAAGGTGGTGCAGCTCATACTCAACAAGGTCTACGACAACGGGGATATATACTTCGACAGCTACGGCGGCCTCTACTGCACCGGCTGCGAGCGGTTCTACATGGAAAGGGAGCTGGTTAACGGCAAGTGCCCCGACCACGAGGTGGAGCCGGAGTATATCGAGGAGTCCAACTACTTCTTCAAGATGAGCAAGTACCAGGACTGGCTCATCGAGCACATCGAAAAAAACCCCGACTTCATCCGCCCGGAGCGTTACAAGAACGAGGTCCTGGCCTTTCTGAGAGAGCCCCTCGAAGACCTCTGCATCTCGAGGCCGAAGTCGAGGCTCGACTGGGGGATAGAGCTCCCCTTCGACGACAAGTACGTGACCTACGTCTGGTTCGACGCATTGATAAACTACCTGACCGGCGTCGGCTTTCCGGACGGAGACGGCTACAGCAAATACTGGCCCGTCGCCGAGCATCTCATCGCGAAAGATATCTTAAAGCCCCACGGGATCTACTGGCCCACCATGCTCAAGGCGGCCGGGATCGAGACCTACAACCACCTCAACGTCCACGGCTACTGGAACGTGGAGGAGTCGAAGATGAGTAAGTCGCTCGGAAACGTCGTGACTCCCCTCTCCCTGAAGGACAAGTACGGGCTCAGCGCCTTTCGCTACTACCTGATGAGGGATATGGTTTTTGGGCTTGACGCCTCCTTTTCCGAGGAGGGGCTGGTGGCGAGGATAAACGCCGACCTCGCGAACGACCTCGGCAACCTCGTCAGCAGAAGCCTTACCATGACGGCAAAGTATTTCGGCGGGACGATCACATCACCCGGGGGAGCCGGCGATCCCTCGGACGACAGGTTGGTCTCTATGGCGATGAGGGTCCTGCCCCAGTACAAGAAGTTCATGGACGAGCTCGCCTTCCACAGGGCCCTCGGTGCGGTCTGGGACCTCGTCGGGGAGTGCAACCGCTACATCGTTGAAAACGCCCCCTGGGAGCTCGCCAAGGACGAGGAGAAGGGCGGGCGTCTCGCAAGAGTGATGTACAACATTCTCGAATCGCTGAGGTTTATTGGGACCCTCATTATACCCTTCATGCCGAACGCCGCCGAGGAGATCCTCACCATGATCGGCGTTAGGGCCGACTTCGCCCAGAAGAATATTGACGAGCTTTCCAGCTGGGGGGGGCTCCCAATAGGCGCCCAGGTCATGCCCGCATCCCAGCTTTTCCCGAGGGTGGACCCGAGCGAGACGATTGTCAGGGAGAAGGCCGCCGACGAAGCGAAGGAGGAGAAGAAGGAGAGCGGGCAGGGCGTGGAGCTCGAGGCGGGTTTCGAGAAAAAGGCGAAGGGGGAGCTCCACGAGGGGATGGGGACGGCCGAGCACCTGAAAAAGGGGAAGAAGAGGAGATGGTGGAGGATCGGGGGACGCAAGCCCAGGGCCGAAGTTAGTGATCTTATCACCATCGACGATTTCAAGAGGGTCGACCTGAGGCTCGGTCTCATAAAGTCCGCCGTGGCAGTCCCGAAATCTGACAAGCTCGTGAAGCTCACCGTGGATATTGGTGAGGAACGAACCGTGGTGGCGGGGGTCGGAAAACAATACTCCCCGGACGACCTGGTCGGTAAGAGGGTCGTGATCGTCTCCAACCTGAAGCCCACCAAGCTTATGGGGATTATATCCCAGGGGATGCTCCTCGCGGTAAGCGACGACGAGGGGGGGCTCTCCCTCATCACCGCAGACAGGGATGTCTCCCACGGAAAGAGACTCATCTGATGCTCATCGACTCCCACGCCCACCTCGACCTTCCGCAGTTCGACGGCGACAGGAAAGCCGTTATCGAACGCGCCTTCGCCGACGTTGCAGACGGCGCCGGCGGGCTTACCGGCATAGTGACGATCGGCTTTGACCTCAACTCGTCGAAAAAGGCGGTCGGGATAGCGGAAAGTCACGACAACATCTACGCGGTCGTCGGCGTTCACCCCCACGAGGCGAAAGCGGTGACGGAGCGGACGATCGACGGCATCAGGGAGCTTGCGAAGGGAAAGAAGGTCGTGGGGATCGGCGAGACGGGGCTCGACCTCTTCAGGAAGCTCTCCCCGGTTGACAGGCAGTACCAGGCCTTTCAATCCTTCCTCAACCTGTCGGGCAAGACGAATCTGCCTGTCGTGATCCACGACCGGGATGCCAATGCCGAGGTCCTGGAGGTCCTCACGAAAAAGAGGGGCGACTACAGCCCCGGCATCATACACTGCTTCTCCGGCGACTGGGAGTACGCCGTGAAATGCCTCGACCTCGACTTCTACATATCGATCCCCGGCGTGGTGACGTTCCCGAAGGCGAAGGTACTCCACGATGTGGTGAAGAAGCTCCCCACCGACAAAATCCTCTTCGAGACGGACGCGCCGTTTCTAACGCCGGCGCCGTTTCGGGGAAAGAGGAACGAGCCGGCCTACGTCAGGTACACGGCGACGGCCACAGCCGAGATCCGGGGCGACTTCCCCGAGAAGCTCATGGAGGCGGCGGCGCTGAATACTATGCGGGTTTTCGGGATTGAGGAGTTGTAGGGGAGTTCTATTTCTGCTCTGTTTTCTCTTTGAATTGTTTTGGAATCTCACCAAATAGCTTTAGAGTATCTCTGCTTAATGGTTCTGTTCCGATCGCCTTTCTGATACTGTCCAAAACCAAAACATAATTATCTAATAAATTCTCCATATCTTTTTTAATACATCATAATGTTTTGAAGATTCATAATAATCGAGTATTGAATTGTAAATCTTATGACACGTCCTTAGATATTTAAAAAAATTACTATTTACATCATTTGGAAGGAATATTGACCACTGTAATGGACCCCAAAAAGTAGACAAGGGGAATAGTTGGATGTAAGATGGTACTG
>Ga0180431_10003842_pt1 | contig 18976 bp, 17 predicted proteins | sample SS_ome_11_FD_132459 | JGI IMG/M metagenome (GOLD analysis project Ga0180431, IMG submission 132459) | Hypersaline lake sediment archaeal communities from the Salton Sea, California, USA - SS_1_MS_1 metaG | ecosystem: Environmental > Aquatic > Non-marine Saline and Alkaline > Hypersaline >... | reverse complement strand
GAGGATGATATAGACGGCCCAACCCGCTGGAAAAGAAAATTGACCATTAAAAGAGCAAAGAAAATTGATGTTTACCAGCATCTTGGAGATCAGGAAACCGGCAAACAGGCGATTGCCGATAATATGTCCCTTTTTGTGTGTAATCAGAAAGACTGAAAAAAGAAGGTATAGAAACGCTTCGATGGAGAAGATGATATTGTAAAAATGAATCGTCATGAGTCTCTCCCATCAGAGTAATGACCGATTCAATATAAGAAGGCTCCATAGTAATAACAAGAAAAAATAATGAATTTCAGCTTGAGACTGCCAGGTATATTCACCAAGCCCACGTATCAATAGTCCGTCCGAATCTTCGGTTTCCCGCTGTCCGATCAACGGATTGTGAATTTCATGCACGGCAAATTTTACCCTATGTATGATTTATAAAAAGGGACACTTTCGGTTCATCCTTAAATCACCGTTGCTTTTTGTGCAAGGATTGATTACACTGTTATTCGATGAAAGACAGGACCACTAAAATGAAGGAGCGCGTTCTTCGTCTCCTGGAATCCCGTCCGGATCAGGTATACAAGAGCCGTGAGCTGGCTAAACTTCTGAAGGTATCCAAACGGGATTACCAACCGTTCAAGAAGATCGTACGCCAACTGGCCCAGGAAGGAAAGATTTCACGGCACAAGGGAGCTCGGTACGGCTTGCCCCGTGAACCCGTGGAAGTCACGGGTGTGCTCCACGTGAAGACTCAAGGGTACGGATTCGTTCTCCGAGACGACGGCGGCGAGGATGTATTCGTCAGCCAGAGGAACATGGGCACGGCGCTTCACCGGGACCGCGTCAAGGTTCTGCTCTGGGCTCGGCCCAAGGGAAGACTGCCCGAGGGCAAAGTCCAGGAAATCCTGAAGCGGGGTCATGAGCGCATCGTGGGGACGATGCAGGAAGCCAGGACGTACAACTACGTCATCCCCGACGAGCTCAAGATCAGCCGGGACATTTACGTGAGTGAGAAGGATCGAGGCAAGGCCCAGGCCGGTAAGAAAGTCGTGGTGGAAATCACCAAATGGAGCGACGGCCGGCGGATGCCCGAAGGACGCGTCGTCGATGTGCTGGGCTATCCCGACGAAAAGGGCGTGGACATACTCTCCGTGATCCATGCCTTCCACTTACCCACGGATTTTCCCAAGGCCGTGCTGGAGGAAGTGGAGGATCTCCCCGGAGAGAATCAGTCCATGGCTCTGGAACATCGTCTGGACTTGCGCGATAAGCTCGTGTTCACCATCGATCCTGCGGATGCCAAGGACTTTGACGATGCCGTGTCCCTGGAGCGTCTTCCCAACGGGAATCGACTGTTGGGTGTCCACATCGCCGATGTGACCCATTTTGTGTCTGCCAAGTCGGCCGTGGACCGGGAAGCCCTTCGCCGGGGAACCAGCGTTTACCTGGTGGATCGGGTGATCCCCATGCTACCGGAGCGGCTGTCCAGTGAGCTCTGTTCTCTGCGACCAGGCCAGGACCGTCTCACCTATTCGGTGATGATGGAACTGAATGCCGAAGGCATCGTCGTGGACTATCAGATACGGGAATCGATCATCCAGAGTGCCTATCGCCTGACGTATCATCAGGCCCAGGAGATTCTGGATGACTCCAAAGGAGCCGATCGTCAGCGAGATGGAAATAGCAAACCATCCGAACGAGAGTCCATCACCCAAGAGGATAAACGCATCCTGGGAGAAACGCTCAGGGAAATGGCCGATGTGAGCCGTATATTATTTAGGGGATGGGAAAAATCCGGAAGTATCGATTTTGACGCACCCGAAGCCGAGGTGATCCTGGATGATCGAGGACGGCCCAAACGGCTGGGTATCAGAGAACGGCTGCAAAGCCACCGAATTATCGAGTCCTTCATGCTGTTGGCCAACCGAACAGTGGCAGAGCACATCCAGTGGCTCAGCCGGGAGAGGGGAAGCAAACACCCTTTCGTTTACCGCATTCATGAGCGTCCCCAGGGGGAAAAATTGGACGAATTCGTCCGCTTCGTCAGGGCCCTGGGTTATTCCTTCGATATCGGCAAGAGGGCGACACCGAAAAAATTCCAGTCCCTGTTGAATCAGGTAAAGGGTACCCGGTATGAAATCCTCGTGGAAGAGGTGGCATTGAGGACGATGATGAAGGCCGTGTACGCTACACGGAACGTGGGACACTTCGGCTTGGCGTTTAAACAATACACACATTTTACTTCGCCCATCAGACGGTACCCAGACCTTACGGTTCACCGCCTCTTGAAGGCCTACTCCCAGGATAGAGCGACCAGCGTATCTCTGGCGGCCAAACTGTCCAGCATATGTGAGATCGCCACTCAGAGGGAGATCGTGGCCCAGGAGGCCGAACGGGAGTCCGTCCGGGCCAAGCAGGTGGAATTCATGGAAGACCACCTGGGGGAGGAGTTTGACGGCATCATATCGGGAGTGGTTTCCTTCGGTATCTTCGTAGAGATTCCAGAATACCTGGTTGAGGGGCTGGTTCACATCAACGAGTTGGACGATGATTACTATGTGCACGATGAGCTTCGATACTGTCTCGTCGGACAGGCTAAGGGAAAGGTGTTTCGATTGGGGGATCGTGTGCGCGTCCAAGTCGTTCGTGTGATGCGGGACATGCGGAAGATCGATTTTATACTGGTGGATGAAGCGTCTTGATGGAATTGATATAAATAAACCTGAACGTAACGATGTCGTATGATAAAGAGTCAAATCCAATGCTATGTATGGATGTTCGTTCCATGACCAACAATACGATGGAGTGATGACAATGTACAGGAAGATTCGATGCGTCGTTTTCATGATGGTGCTGGCATCCAGTACGACTGTTTTAGCCCAGATGGAAAGCAATCAAGAGAAGGATCCGGCCCTGTTCAACCTTCCGGCCGGATACCGTGGTCTTACCAAAGCCGCTTTCGATTCTTCGCATTCCTTCGATGTCCTCCACTACAGACTGGACCTGATGTTTCCGTTTACCAGCAGCGAATTCTCTGGAACTATGACAGCGACTTGCCTCTCCAACGAGAACAACCTGGATGATGTGGCTTTTCATATGGTGGGTCTTGTGGCCGACTCCGTGTTTGCTCAGGGAGAACGGATCGAGTCCCGCCACATGGATGAAGAAATCATCCTTTTCCTGTCCCAGGCGGTGGCAGAGGGTGACACGTTCACCGTCTCTATCGCCTACCATGGCGCACCCCAGCAACGAGGATTCTACTTCTATGAAATGTGCGCCTATACGTTTGCCGAACCCATCGATGCCCGGCGTTGGTTCCCATGCTACGACGTACCCTGGGATAAGGCCACGGCCGAACTTCATGTCACAGTCCCCAGGGGCGTAGAGGTCGCCTCCATCGGTCTTCTGGAGGGACGAGAACTTAGCGGGGATGGTGCCTGGGAGACGTTCCATTGGCGTTCGAAAGATCCGGTGGCCACGTATCTGTTTTGTGTGACGATGTCGGACCGGTACGCGAGATGGTCGGATTGGTACGTGACGCCCGAGGGTGATTCCATCGAGATGGCGTATTACATTTTCAGGCGCGATTCCGCCGATGCCAGGGCGGACTTCGTCAACATGATGACGGCTATGGCGTTTTACTCGGAGCGTTACGGTCCATATCCTTTCGAGAAATACGGTATGGCCGAGATCGAGCCTTCGCCGTTTGGGGGTATGGAACATCAGACGATGACGACCATCAGCAGTACCTGGATTCAGGGGGATAGAAGTCGCGAATACGGGTTGGTTCACGAGCTGTCCCATATGTGGTGGGGCGATGCCGTGACGCTGAACGACTGGCCGGCCATCTGGCTGAACGAAGGATTTGCCGTCTATTCCGAGGCTTTATTCGCGGAGCATCAGTATGGCTGGAATGAATTCCGGGGATACATGGAATACAGCAAGAATGTGTTTATATCACAAACACAAGACATCGATTTTCCCATCTACGATCCTGATCCGCTTTTTCATTACGGAATCACGTACAAGAAGGGTGGATGGGTTCTCCACATGCTGAGGCATGTCGTCGGGGACGCAAACTTCTGGAATATCCTGCACACGTATTACGACACGTACAAATACGGCAACGCCTCTATCGCAGATTTCCAAGAAGTCTGTGAAACGGTCTCCGGCATGAGTCTGGGATGGTTTTTTCAGGAATGGATTTACGAGAGGGGTTATCCCAAAGTTCAGTATTCCTGGACCAGCATGCCCCTGTCCGGTGGTGTATACGAAGTCACGCTATCATTGCGCCAGTACCAGGCCCAGGGGCCCGTGTTCCGCATGCCGCTGGATGTGCGCCTGGAGAGATCGTTCGCTACGAAGGATACGACGGTGTGGGTGGAGAACGATGTCGATTCGTTTACTCTGATAGTGCCCTTTGATCCGGCGAATGTACTCATCGATCCCGATGGATGGGTGCTCATCGATACGGAGTATCTGTCCGGGGGCATCCGGCGTTCCGATGCGTTGCCCGACCGTTTTGCCCTCTTCCAGAATTTTCCGAACCCGTTTAATGCGTCGACGATCATACAATACAACATCGCAAATTTTGAAGGTGTCGAGTGGGATATAACCATTGACGTATACGACCTTCTGGGAAGGAAGGTTCGAACGCTTTTCGAAGGACGGGAAAGACCGGGCAGTTATGAGACGACATGGGACGGCAAAGACGACAGAGGCCAGCCTGTCTCATCGGGAGTATACATCATCGAACTGTCCCTGGAGGGTCTTTCCATGAAGCGGAAGGCCGTTCTGGTGAGATGATCCCATCACGTTGCCACTTTACGTGGCGAGGTACATTGGTAGTTGGGAATGTCGTCCTATTCTATTTAATCTAATCGAATTAATCCCGAATACGGTATCGCGACTATTTCTATAGCCGTTTCTCATCCAGTGTTAATATGCTCGCCGAATGATGCGTTGCAATCCTAAAATTAGTCCTTGCTCAGCTGCTATGAATTCATTATTTTTCTTTGAGTACATCGTGTGGTCTCGGGAGCAACGCTCATCATTCAGGTCCGTTTGTAGTAGTGTTGTTCCGGAACGATGATCTGTCGTATGCTTCATTTTCGTTGAGGGAATTTTCTATGAATACCATGAAAGGCCGAACTGTTGGTGTGGCCTGGTACGACCCGGAACAGTGGGATCGGCTGCGCGACATTTCCGAAGACGCCCACGAGCTGGAGGATACGTACGAGGAATGGAGGTCCCACGCGCTCCAAAAAATCAAAGACCTGGAAAAGCAGGGATTTACCGTTCAGAAGGTGGATGTGGACACCGAGGAATTATTGGGCTGGTGTAATTCATTCAGAATGCCCGTCAACGGGCATTCCCGCACCGAATTCATGACCAAGCGACTGCGGGAACTGTTGAGGGACAAATCCTAGTTGTATTTTTTAAAGAATAAACATTTTCAGAGCATCTGCACACCTGTTTTACTCCTCTTGGGTCTATGGATTCTTGGGCCCGGATGCGGTCAGAAAAAGCTTTCCACGAACTCGTCCACCCACGTTCGCCTTTCCCCCAGAGACTGGGGCGACGATGTACTGGACGAATACACCGAGCTCCACCGAAAAGCCGGTCATGAGAGACCGCTGGCCCAAGGCCGGAACGGCATGATAGCCGTTACCACGGGGACCCTGGCCGCACGGGCCGGACTGGAAGCACTCCGGCAGGGCGGTCATGTTATAATCGGACTCTGGACCGGCATTCAAATCGATCCGAGTACGAGATTGTTAAGGGGTGCCGTTTCTCGTGATTTCACCGGACATGCCGAAGGGTATTGATCTTCATCCCAGAAAAATGTTTCCAAGCCCCCCGATCAATAGAGAACTATCGTGGGCGAATGTCTCCATGTGGCAATTCATCTGCATCCTCATACTAACTCTATTTCTCGCATGCCGGAAGACGCCGACCGCACCGGCCGTCGATCTCGAAGAAGAAGCCAAGCTGATCCCCTGGGCTCAGATGACGGGAAAGATGGCCTACTCCCGGTATGTGTACAGCGCGGCGGGCAACAAGGGGTATCTGTTCGTCATCGATAGCGACAGCCAAGCGGTTCGACTCGTCAAACAGGATCCGGATATTCCCTTCTGGGATTTGGCGTGGAAACCCGATGGATCGAATATCACGTATGTCTCCGTGGACGAATACGATTACTACCAGCTCTACAACATCGATCCCGTCAGTGGAGTGATTGAACAAGTCTACTCCGTCCGGGCCGCCAACAAGTATCCCGCCTGGTCCAACGATGGACGCCTGGCGTACTGGTTTCACGGCCAGTACGGGGATGAATGGCACGCCCACGAGGTTTTCATCGACAATGCGCCGTTCTTCGGGGGCGCGGGCTGCATCCGGTCCCGTCCCGCATGGTCACCCGACGGCGAATCCCTTTTTATCGTAACCGGCAATGTGCCCACGGAGGGCAAGGCCCTGCAAAGAGTCAGCCTGAGAGACACGACGGCTGTTCCCCTCCTCCAGGAAAGCACGAGCGCTTCTGTCGGATCGATCAAGGCGCCGAATGTTTCCCCCGATGGAACGAGGATCGCGTTCACGGGGTACGTTTCATCTCTTGACGAGCGACATATCTGGGTTATGAATACCGACGGATCAGACCTGACTCGATTGACCCGGGGGCACTTCGATTCCAACCCGGCATGGTCTCCCGATGGAAATCGCATCGCATTCACCCGTGGGCGCATAAACGGCAACATTCACATCATGAATGCAGACGGAAGTAATGGGATTCAAGTGACGCGCAACTATGGGAATTATGCGTCATGGATCCGTTGATCTCGCCTTCACGAACGTTTCAGGAATCCCTGCACTTATCACAATCATACTGACTATAATAACTATCCGCGACTTTCCTCTTGATAATCATTCGATTATTTGTTACTATTCGGGCATGTTTGATCGTACGATTTGTGTCGAACGCGGTTTGAAGGAATTTGTTACACGAGGAGTCCGGTGCTGTGGTGGCCAACGGAACCGATCCACCGGTAGAGGACATCGATCCCATCGCAAACTTCTATCGTTCGGTATCCCGACGGATGGATGACGGTTCGGTCTTCTTTCCCGAGCAGCGGATGACACGGCAACAGGCCCTGGAATCGTATACCGTCAACGCAGTCTATGCGGGCTTTGAGGAGAAAAGCAAGGGCAGCCTGACGCCGGGCAAGCTGGCCGATATCACGGTGTTTTCTGAGGACATCATGACAATCCCAGAAGACGACATCCTCAGCGCGGAAGTCGCCTACACGATCATCGGAGGAAAGGTGAAGTATACACGATGATGGGGAGCAGCCAATCGTTTGTCCTGATCATTCTCGGCTTTCTGTTCCTGGTCGGGTACGTGGCCCATAAGATAGGAGCGCGGACGAATATTCCCCGGGGGACGATCCTGCTTCTCCTGGGTTTAGTGGCTGGTCCTTCGGTTCTGGATGTAATCCCCCATGAAGCTGCAGAGAAGTTCGGCATCGCCACCCGCATCGCACTGGCCATGGTGGGATTCTTACTGGGCCAGCGTTTGGGGGGGAAACACTTTCGGAAGAGGGGTCGGGTTATTCTGTGGGTGTCTTTGGTAGAGACCTTGATGACGGCAGCATTGGTCTTCCTGGCGCTACGGGCATCGGGATGGGGATGGATGCTCGCGCTCCTGCTAGCCAGCTTGGCGCCGGCCTCGGCACCCGTATCCACCATCGATGTGGTGTACGAGGGAAAGGCAAAAGGCCCCCTTACGGATACCGTTCTGGGCGTAGTGGCCATAGACGATGTGTGGAGCGTCGTCCTGTTCAGCGTTGCTCTCGTTGGTGTGGAAATGATGTCGGGCCAGGGACAGCTTTCTATGGGATTCATGGCTGCATTCAGGGAGATCGCGGGTGCTGGAGTAGTGGGCGGTCTTCTTGGTTTTCCCATGGCCCATGTGACGTATAAATTGAAATCAGAAGAACCCGTCCTCTTAATGGCAGCGGGATTCGTGTTCCTCTGTGCCGGATTTGCCATTGCCTTCCATGTGTCGTACCTGCTGGCCAGTCTGGTTATGGGTGTTGTCGTGGCCAATCGGGCAAGACACAGGACGCGTCCATTCCGGGATATCGGTGCGGTGAGCGAACCGTTCCTGGCCATCTTTTTCTTACTCGCGGGATTCGAGTGTGAAGTAAAGATGCTTGCCTCCCTGGGGGTTGTGGGAGGCATCTATATTCTGGCCCGATCCGTCGGATTGGTCATAGGGGGAACTTTGGGTGCGTGGCTCGCGTTTGCACCGAGAGTCGTCCGTTCCCGTGTGGGATGGTGCCTGTTTCCCCAGGCGGGTATCACCCTGGGATTGGCCCTGGTGGTTCATGAACGGTTGCCGGAGGTGGGTGCTTATATACTGCCCATCGTCATTGCCAGTGCAGTGGTATTCGAGTTGGTGGGGCCTATGTTCACACTTTGGCACTTGCGCAGGGCAGGAGAGTTGTGATGTTCCGGATGATTCTCTGTCTGTCGATAAAACGACGACGGTGTAGGCTCGGTAAGCCACTCGTCTTGATGATGATCTGAAAAGGCTGCATTCTGTAAGATAGAACTAGCGTTCCTTCGTCAGTTGTTACAAGAATGATCCTTAACTCGACAACATCCTGGGAGCATCGGCTTGAAGAATAGTCATACAGGGACACGACGAAAAAGCGGTGGAGAAATCGAACCCATGACTGATACGCTACCTAAGAGGGCAAAATACGTGGCTCTCATCGCGTTTATCATAGCCGTTCTCCTGACGGCGTCGTGCCTTGTATTCATCGGCAAAAACATTTTTACGTTCATCTATTTTGTCGCGATGGCCCTCCCTTTCGTGCTGGTGGGATTTGTCGTGCTCAGGAGCATCCGCCGCTCCGAGGTCTCAAGAATGTTGCTTGTGATCGCTGCGGTTTCCATGGTCTTTGTCTTGGGAACGGCTGGGGCGTTGGCTGTAGGTACGATTCTGAATTTCTTCATCGCCGGTTTCGTGCGTCGCTGGTTTTATCTGCTCTGGGTGGGATGGATCGTTCTGATGGGATGTTTAACGCCTCCTATCTTTAAAGCCTGGCGTATCCTCCATGAGAACGAGAAGAATAACGGGAATGATGAGGATGCCTGATGATCTGAGAGGCCGTCCTCTGTCTATTTTATTTATGACAGGGAGTTACCTTCTGGGCGAAGATGGTGAGCAATGATTCCGTCCCGCTTGATGCCGTATTTTTCTGTAGACGATTGCGATGCCATCGTAGAAAGAGCCAAAGGATTGGGGGCAGAGGTACTCAGTCCACCCAAAGACATACCCGATACAGGACGATTTGCGGTTCTCAAGGATCCCCAGGGTGCTGCCGTTGCCGTGATCAAGATGTTCCCCATGGATTAGTTCCGCAACAGGGCCATCGGTGTTTGTCGCACAATCAATATTGGCATTGAACTTTTCGTCGTACGGCTCAGGATCGGACACGATTTCATATATATCACCGTAGCTCACTATCAAAGGGAAGAAAAACGCTAGCCACTGAATTCAAGCATCCGCAATCTACATAATCTCACAGCACATTATCATGACAGTGAAGGGTGCACAATCTGCGCCCTTTTTTAGTTCTATGCACAATTTTTTCCTGAAAATGACGTCATACTTAGTGTCAACAAAGAAGTAAGGATCATGGACAATGCGTAGATAAATAGATATAGAAAGGAGACGCCATGCAAGCGCGAATATCAATCATCGGAGTGTTGCTGGCTGCGCTGTGTTTTTTCGGTGGTGCGATGGCTCAGGGGGAGGATTTCGAGCTTGAGGAGATGGATCGTCCCATGCCTTCTCGCGTCGAGCACAGGAAGCCGGGCCCGAAGATTCCCGACCTGACGGAAGAGCAGGAAGAGCAGATGCAAACCTTGCGCACGGACCATCTCAAGACCATCCTGCCCATGCGGAATGAACTTGCCGAGATGAACGCCCGGCTTCAGACGTTATCCACTGCCGATAACGCGGACATGAGTCAGATCAACGGCCTCATCGAAGAGATGAGTACCATCAAGATGCAGATGATGAAGGCGGGAGCAGCGCATCGCCAGGAAATACGAAAGCTCTTAACCGACGAGCAGAGGGTGGTTTTCGACAGCCATCGTCCCGGACCGAAAAGACGGCCTCCACGGCGGCGGTAGTGGCTGAGGATGAAGGAGTCCGGGATCAACCGGGGTTTGCAGATTCTATGCTGCAAATCCCGGACTAAAGAACTGATGTCTTCAAATCGTTGATCGAATTGATAATCTTGACTCTATCAAACGTTGAGATTATAATATGCAATGTTCTATAAGAAGCATGCTGTTTTTTTGGATCGATTAGTCTTCACCATCCCTTTCCGAACCACACACGTCTTTCAGGATGCGAACAAAATTTTCCCCGAGAATTTTTTTAATATCTTCCGCTTTATGGTCCCTATCCATGAGTTCTCTGGTAATGTTGGATAGTTTGCCGACATGTTCCAATCCGACTGGTGTGTTCTCGATGCCATCGAAATCCGACCCCAAACCGACATGATCGTAACTTCCCGTTACTTCGATCACATGCTCGATATGATCGACAACCGTTTTGACGGTAACAGACGTCTCGGTTGTCTTCAACTCTTCAAGCCTGGCATAGTATTCGGCAATGGCTTTTTCTTGCTTTTCGGGATCGGCCTTCATCAGCTCTCCGAAATCCGTAGGCAGCCCGTATTTCTGGGCGATATCCATCATCAGTGCGTTCGACTTGGCTTCGTATGCTTCGTTCAAGAATCCGGGTGCGTAGTTGATACCGATCATCCCGCCGTTCTCGGCCAGGGCTTTAAGCATGGTATCGGTAACATTTCGATGATGCTCCGTTAGAGCCCTGCAGCACGAGTGGGAGGCCACCACGGGCGAATCTGTGATACGGAGGACATCCCAGAACGTCTCATCGTGGGCGTGGGACAGGTCGATGATCATGCCCAGTTTATTCATTTCTTTGACGACCTCTTCACCAAATTCTGTGAGTCCGCAATAATTGGTCTGTTCATCACCGGAAGCATCGGCCCAATCGGTATGGGTCCAGTGGGTCAGGGTCATCAGGCGCACACCGGAGCGGTAGAACGACCGAAGAAGGCTCAGGTCGCTCTCGATGGCGTAGCCCCCCTCGATACCGATGAGCATGCCCGTCTTGTTCGTGTCCCGGAGTTCCCGGAAGTCTTCGTACGAAGTAACGACAGCCAGGTCTTCCGGGTTCTCTTCGACCAAACGGTGCACGCCGTCGATCTGCCGGAAGGCGTTTTCTGCGGCCTGTTTTTTCTCGTGCTCATTGCCCGGTGGGCCGACGAAGCAGGCGAATACCTGCAGGTCCACGGCACCCTGTTTCAGCTTGGGTATGTCGATATGTCCCGTTTCGCAGTCCTTGCTCAAATCTTCGCCGTCCACGAATCGTCCGATGGTGTCGCAATGAAGGTCGATCACGGTAGCATCCTTGTGCACGAACTGGACGTGATGCTCAGGATCCAACAGGTTGTTCTTTGTATTCGCAAGAAACGTGACAATGTCCAGATGGTACTGGGCTGCTAGCTCTAAAAGCTCCGGTTCGATGATGTTTGCCATATCCCCGGGGCAGTGGTACTCAGGATGCTCATCATCCAGTTCTCGCGTAAGGGTGTTCCCCGTCCTCAGGCTGATGCACGTGACGTCTTTGGGCAGGAAGGCCGAGTGGTCGGAGCCCCGGTAGTTAAACCGGTAACGGAGTCTTTTTTTCATGTCCTCATCCAACCGTTCCTTGATGGCGTCGTAGAAGTCCGAGAACCACCACATCCCGCCTACGTATAAGTCCTCATCTCCGCAGCCGATCATGTCCATATTCATGTATACCGCCGTTTTTTCCAGGGGGTAGATGGGATGCTCGGTGTAGTATTTGGAGCCGATTAATCCCAGTTCTTCGCCGGCCCATGAAGCCAGTACGACGGTCCTGTCCGGCCTGAACCGATTGGCCTGGAACACCCGTGCCATCTCCAGGATGACTCCCGCAGAACCGGCGTTATCGTCGGCCCCGTTGTAGATGAATCCGTCGACACCCACGCCCAGATGATCCAGGTGTCCTCCGACGATGATGTACTCATCCTTCAACCTTCGATCTCTGCCGGGAATGATGCCGATCACGTTGGGCGCGGTCAAGCTGTCCACCAGCGTATAATGGGCCTCCATTTCCACGGTTACGTTCAGGGACGTGGTAAAGGATTTTTGCTGTCGGAGAGTCTTGCTGACCAGGTATCTCCAGCTCTGGTTGTCGAGGTAGAAGACGTGGTCGAGAAAGGATTTATTGGCCGACATGACCACGAAGCCTTCGGGACAGGTCTCCTTTTCGATCTTTAGCCTCCTCCACCATCGATACGACTGGCTCTGTGGTATGTTGGTCATCAGAATGGCGCCGACCGCGCCTCTGTCCACGGCCATCTTGATCTTCTTGTCGACGGTCCATTCCTCTTCTGCCTCCTTACCCAGGGAGTCCGGAACACCCAGGCCGATAAGGACGATCTTTCCCGTCGCATCGATATGGGCATAATCATTCCAAGTGGAGTCCTCGGAAACAATGCCATAACCCGCAAAGACGAGTTGTCCCTGCACCGTGCCCGAACCCGTGCCCCGAACCGGCGAGTAATCCATTTGCCTGCCGGCAAAATACACGCAGTGCTGGGGCTCGGTGACTTCCAGCCGTATGGGCTGATCAAAGTTGTTCCAATCCTTGAATACGACTTCCTGGAAATACGTACCGTCCTCTCCGCCCGGCCAGAGGCCGTAATCCTCCATCTTGGCGGCCACGTACTCGGCCGCTTTACGGTACTCGGGCGTGCCCGATTTCCGGCCCTTAAACGCATCCGAGGCAAGATACTCGACAATCTCGAAAGCCTTCTGACCATCGGGCTTGACCTGAGCCAGGAGCGATGTGGTGGCTGCGAGTATCGCCATCGAGAGTGCTGTCCATATTCTATTCATCCGTCTGCCCTTTCGTCTGTTTCCGGTCGATATCCACCGGTTTCAAGAAAACATCCTTACAATATAAACGGAATTCCGACAAGTGCAAGAAAAAATCACTACCCATTGACAGAGGGCGTATAGGTTGTCATTATTGCAGATAAGAGGCTCTAATCGTTCGATTTTTTGTAGCTGATGGAGACACCCGAATAGCTGGACCTGTCGATGGTCGTTTCCATGTTGGGCAATGCATACAGATAGTCGAGGAACTCCCGGATGCCCCTTATGCGACGAGACGCGACGTTGTGGGCGGTAAAGCAGCCGCCGACCTGGAGTTTGGGCAGGACGGCCTTGAGGTAGTTTTTATACCAGTCCTTGTCCGCATCGCAGAATACGAAATCGAAAGGGCCTTCCAGCTTGGGGACGAGGTCATGGGCATCGGCCAGGCGGGCGTCGATGATGTCCGAGAGACCGGCCTCCTGGAAGTTCGCAATGGTTTCTTTATGTCGTCGCTCGTTGATTTCGATGGTGATCAGCCTGCCGCCAGTCTTGCTGAGGGCCCAGGCCATCCAGATGGCCGAGTGACCGGTCGATGTACCGATTTCCAGGGCGTTTGTGTAATTGTTCTTGATGATGAGATCGTATAAAATCTTACCGTCGGATTCCGGCACGTTCATGTCGTACCACTGGTACCGGTTGCTGTCGAGAAACCGGCGAACCCTTTCGTCGAGCTGACGATTTTCTCTGAGATTCTGGGCCATACTCGAATAAAACAGTCCGACATTACAGAAAGCAATGACCAACGTCGTGACTGTGACAGAATTTATCATTTTCATCATTGTCAACCTCTTTTGATGTGCCATGCTCGATTAAGCTTTGGCGATGAAACGCATCCAATGTTTAACGTGATCAAAGTGTTATACGGCCGCAAAGCCCTGTCCGTTGCGTATGTTGTGAGCCTTTGGGATGCGTGTTATCCGTTCCGGTTTTATCATGATGCAGAGTATCGGTTGTCAAACCGAAAGGATTGTCCATTAGTCGGTGAGGTATGAATGGGATTACAGGGATGGTTTGGTGTTATGTTCTTAGAAAGGGGAGTCAAGAAGTAAAAACTGGAGTTCGTCACGAAAAACCCGCAAATCATTCAAAAGACATCACAATAAGTCGTTGATATTGTCCCCTGCATCTATTATATTCCATGACGATAAGACGGCATACACCAGCCCCGCATTGTGTGGATTTTATATGGAATTCCTGTATTCTATAGACCGCGCTGTTTTTCTCTTCTTGAACCGGACAGTGGCCAATCCGGTTTTCGATTTCCTGATGCCCATCATCACTGAAAAAGATTACTGGATGATCCCCATCGTCCTGGCGTTGATGTCTCTCATCATCTTCGGGGGTAAGAAGGGACGCATCGTGGTCCTGCTGGCGGCGGTCATCCTGACGATGAGCGATCAGTTGTCCAGTCACGTGGTCAAGCCTTGGGTCGAGCGGGTCCGGCCCTGCTTCGTGGTGGAAGGCGTGCGGCTTCTCATCCGACAATCGCGGTCGTTTTCGTTCCCCTCGTCCCACGCATCCAACATGGCTGCCATGGCCACACTCTTTTCCGTGAAGTATCCAAGATACAAAATTTTCTTTATTGTGTTTGCCGCATTGGTAGCGTATTCCCGGATTTATGTGGGGGTTCATTATCCTGCGGATATCGTGGGCGGTGCCGTATTAGGATTTTTATGTGCGGTATGCGTATTAGGGATTGAAAGATGGATTCGAAGGTTGTGGGAAAAACGAAGGATGTCTGAGGAAAACAAGGAATCTGCCGAAGGAGAGCCTCCCGATCTGACGGGCGGAGGAGATTGAGATGAAAAAGCGATTCGGAAAAACCGTTGTCGAACTAATAGAGGGAGATATCACCAGTATGGATACGGATGCCATCGTCAATGCGGCCAATTCCAAGTTGGCGCATGGCGGTGGGGTGGCAGCAGCCATCGTGAAAAAAGGGGGGGAGACCATCCAGGAAGAGAGCAACACGTGGATATTCGCCAGGGGGGAAGTTCCGGTGGGCTCAGCGGCCATTACCAGTGCGGGTTCTCTTAAATCGCGTTATGTGATTCATGCCGTGGGGCCGCGCATGGGCGAGGGCGATGAGGACAAGAAACTCAAGTCAGCGATCCTGAGCAGCCTGCGCATGGCAGAGAAGCACAACTTCACGTCCATCGCGTTTCCTGCCATTAGCACGGGGATTTTCGGGTATCCCGTAGACAGGTGTGCAAATGTCACACTGAAGACCATTGCAGAACACGTAAAGGGAACCACGGGCCTGGAACGCATCGTGGTATGCCTGTACGGCAAAGATGCGTACAAGGTCTTCGAGAAGACGCTCAAGAAAATCCGGTCGTGATGCTCTCGACATGCCATCCGATACAACACAGAGAAGATAGAACCATCGTCGCGTATCTTAAAATCATAAGAAGTCACCGAACATTTCATCCTTTGTTTTTACGCCCGCATAGAAGTTGTCCTCATTTTTTGTAGTGCTCCAAGGTTGAACTGTGATGATGAAGAAGGAAGGCCTTTTTGATTCGATCTACGACATCGTGTTTCAAATCCCGCGAGGAAAAGTAGCCACGTACGGACAGATTGCCGATACAGTCGATCCTCCGTGTGATCCCCGGATGGTGGGGTGGGCCCTGGCCTCCCTGGGGAACCGGAAGATAGAGCTGCCCGTGCCCTGGCAGCGTGTGGTGGGCAAGGGGGGACGGATCAGCCTGCCCGGTTCGGAGCAGAGGGCGCTTCTGGAGAGGGAAGGCATCGTGTTCGAGCCTGGCGGATGGATCGACCTCGATCGTTACGGATGGGAAGGGATGGCTTGGGACTGATGGCATCGGCGACCCCACAAATGAATGGTCTGTTCGTCTCTGCTCTGGCGGACAGACTCCAGGGCTCGAAGCCCGGTCTGGAAGCACAGCTCCGGATGTGTCCCGATCCGCGGCCTGGAACCCAGCCCGTGGAACGCGTGGAGCATGCGTGCGCCAAAGCGGGGGTGCTGGCCCTTTTGTATCCCCACGAGGATCGGCTCCATCTGGTTCTGACTCTACGGACGAATCATGTGGAGAATCATCAGGGACAGATCTCTTTTCCCGGCGGAAAGCAGGAGCCAGGCGAGAGCCTGGAAGAGGCGGCGCTTCGGGAGACGCAGGAGGAACTGGGTATTTCCGCTGAATCGGTCCGTTTGCTGGGATCGCTGACACCGCTTTTTATTCCCGTGAGCCGGTTCTGCATATACCCTATTGTGGCCGTGTCCGGCACAAGGCCGGATTTCCATCCCTCGGCCGATGAGGTGGATGAGGTAATCGAAATCCCCCTGGATCATCTGCTGGATTCGCAGAACACCTTGAGGGAAAACTGGGTAGTCCAGGGGAGGGAGCTGGATGTTCCCTTCTACTCATACCGGGAACACAAAATCTGGGGAGCCACGGCCATGATCATGGCGGAACTGATGGCCCTCATCGACACAAAGCAAACCTTTCCGCATCGATGATCATGAAAGCGGTCGCCGTTCGGAACGGTGAGCATCATCCAAACAAGAAACCATATCCATGAAAGAATCCAAACTTAGCCAGGGTGTGTTGATCGCAATCGAGGGCATCGACGGGTCTGGAAAGACGACGCTGACCAAGCGTCTGGGGGATCATTATCGCCAGAAGGGTTTTGCCGTATCGGTTTTCAGGGAGCCAACAGACGGGCCCTACGGCCAGCAGATTCGCCGTCTGGCCGTTCAAGGTCGGCATACGGTGACCCCGGAGGAGGAATTGGACCTCTTCATGCAGGACAGGATCGAGGACTGCGAACTGAATCTGCATCCCGCCCTGGACCGGCATGAGCTGGTGTTTATCGACCGATACTACTTCTCGTCCATCGCCTATCAAGGGGCGCTGGGCATCGATGTCCAATCCATTCTCGAATGGAGCGAAGCGATCGCCATCATACCGGATCGTGTGCTCATCATCGATATTCCCGTGAAACTGGGACTGAACCGCATCCAAGACCTCCGCGGCGATGCCCACACCGATTTCGAGAAGGAGGAATACCTGGAGGAAGTGCGCCGGATTTTTCTCCGGATGGAAGCGCCGTACATACGTGTGGTCGATGGATCGCAGGACCAAGACCCGGTCTTCGATGAATTGGAGAGCATCGTCCAGGAAACGATCGCACCCTATCTGAATGAACACGGCACGCAGCATCGTATTTCTGAGGAACGACCATCCAAGGGTCAATTAACGTTTCGCAGTCACGGGGGATAAGAAAGCGGGGAGAGCGGGTAAGCGGTTGCCTCGCCGGCACGGAGGCACGAGGAATTTGATGTCCGAATGTATACTCACCATGGATATTTCCAGAGGTCTATCCCGCCGCACGTAGGACAGTCTCCGCACGGTATCGATGAAAAGCCCCCATATTATTCATCATTACGATAGATATGTTTAGTTTCACATATTTGGACTTGGATCACAGGAGGTGCCTATGCTGGAGAGACTGTTTAAACTCGAGGAGAAGGAGTCCACGGTCCGGATCGAGTTGATGGCCGGCCTGGCCACGTTCATGACCATGGCCTACATCGTGTTCGTCAACCCAGCCATCCTGTCTGCGGATTTCACGGGCGAGCCCACGGGCCTGTCCATGGATGCAGCCATGCTGGCCACGTGTCTGGCTGCCTTTGTGGCCACCACGTTGATGGGGCTGTACGCCAACTACCCCATCGCTCAGGCGCCGGGCATGGGCGAGAACTTTTTCTTCGTCACCGTGGTCATGGCCCTGGCCGCTCAGGGCGTGACGAATTCGTGGCAGGTGGCCCTGGGAATCGTCCTCATCTCGGGCGTTATTTTCCTGATCCTTTCCCTTCTCCACGTACGCCAGGCCATCATCGATGCCGTGAGCCCCAGCCTGAAGAACGGAATCGCCGTGGGGATCGGGCTCCTCATCGCTTTCATCGGATTCCAGAATGCGGGAGTCATCATTAAAAATCCGGGCACGGGCGTGAGCTTCAACAGCGATATCCTCCAGGCCAATGTGCTGATCTTCCTGGCCGGGCTCTTTCTCACAGCCGTGCTTCATGTGCGGGGTGTTCGGGGTGCCATCGTGTGGGGCATTTTATTCAACACGATCCTGGCGCTGGTTGCGGGACAGGTGAAGTACGAGGGCATTTTCGGCCTGCCCAAGGAGCATGCGATATTCCAGTTCGACATCGTATCCGCCCTGAAGTATCAGTTCATCCCGTTCATCATCGTGTTCCTGTTCATGGACATGTTCGATACCATGGGAACCCTCATCGGTGTGGCCGAGCAGGCGGGTTTTATGGTGGACAACAAACTTCCCGGCGCCAACAAGGCCCTGGTCTCCGATGCCGTGGGTACGGTTGTCGGCGCCTGTTCAGGGACGAGCACGGTGACGTCTTTCATAGAGAGCAGCGTGGGTGTGGAGTACGGCGGCCGCACGGGGCTGGCCAGCGTGGCAACGGGATTTCTGTTCCTGTTCGCCCTGTTCTTTACTCCCCTGGTGGGCATGGTGGGCAAGTACCTGCCCATCACGGCACCGGCTTTGGTTATTGTGGGTACGATGATGATGCGGAACGTGCAGAAAATCGACTGGGAAGACTTTTCAGAAGCCATCCCGGCGTTCCTGATTATCCTGGGGATTCCCCTGAGCTACAACATCCACGACGGCCTGGCCATGGGATTCATCGCGTATCCGTTGATCAAGCTCTGTGCTGGTAAGGGGAAAGAAGTGAACTGGTTGATTTACGTAGTCGCTGCGGTTTTTATACTGAGGTATGTGTTCATTAAAATTTGATGAGTATAGAGTAACAACCCATTTAAAAGGGGCAGAAGCCACCGAACAGGGGCTGCTGCCCCTCTTTTGTTTTTGGGGGATTTTAATCACTGAGTAGAGGGGTGGAATGTGAAGATGATATGATGGTTTATAT
>Ga0180431_10003841_pt1 | contig 18979 bp, 19 predicted proteins | sample SS_ome_11_FD_132459 | JGI IMG/M metagenome (GOLD analysis project Ga0180431, IMG submission 132459) | Hypersaline lake sediment archaeal communities from the Salton Sea, California, USA - SS_1_MS_1 metaG | ecosystem: Environmental > Aquatic > Non-marine Saline and Alkaline > Hypersaline >... | reverse complement strand
CGCAGGCCTTCGGCTATCTCGCCGTGCGCGTGCTGCGCGGCCTGCCGACCTCGGGGCCCGCCACCACCGGCGTGGCGGCGCTGGTCGGCGGCGGGCAGGTCAGCGAGCCGGCGAAGGCGTAGGTCCGCCCGCCCGCGCCCTCCGCCTCCCGGCCGGGAATGTCGAACCCCGGCGCGGCCAGTTCGAACCCCTCGAACCGGAAACCGGGCGACACGGTGCAGCCGACAAGGCTCCATGCGCCCGTCGTCTGCGCCGCCTGCCAGTGGCCGGTGGGCACGATCAGTTGCGGGCATTGCCCGGCTGCCAGGTCGGGGCCGAGGCTGCGCGCGATGGCCGGGCCGGCCGCCGTTTCGGCCACCCGCAGCGTCAGCGGCGCACCGGCATAGAAATGCCAGATCTCGGCGGCGTCGACGCGGTGCCAGTGGCTGCGCTCGCCGGCCTTGAGCAGGAAGTAGATGCAGGTGCCGGCGGGTCGCGCGCCGGTTTCGGCCTTGGCCGCCCAGGTCTGGCGGTACCAGCCGCCCTCGGGATGCGGTTCGAGGCCGAGGCGGAAAATGATCTCGTCGGCGGTCATGGCCTTTAGTATAGCGCGCCCGGCCGCGCCGTTCCAGACGGCGGGGCCGGGCGCGGCCCGGTCAGCGCAGGATCGACCGGCCCGCGTAGTCCGCCGCCTCGCCCAGCATTTCCTCGATCCGGATCAGCTGGTTGTATTTCGCCAGCCGGTCGGAGCGCGACAGCGAGCCGGTCTTGATCTGGCCGCAGTTGGTGGCCACCGCCAGATCGGCGATGGTCGCGTCCTCGGTCTCGCCCGAGCGGTGCGACATCACCGAGGTGTAGCGCGCCCGGTCGGCCATCCGCACCGCGTCGAGCGTTTCGGTCAGCGTGCCGATCTGGTTGACCTTCACGAGCAGCGAATTCGCGCAGCCCTTCGCGATCCCCTCGGCCAGCCGCGCCGGGTTGGTCACGAACAGGTCGTCGCCGACCAGCTGGCAGCGCCCGCCGATGGCCCGCGTCAGCGCGGCCCAGCCCTCCCAGTCGTCCTCGGAACAGCCGTCCTCGATCGAGACGATGGGATAGTCGGCCACCAGCTTTTCGAGGAAGGCCACGTTCTCGTCCGGCGTCAGGCTCAGCCCCTCGCCGGTCATCTCGTATTTCCCGCCCTTGAAATACTCGGTCGCCGCGCAGTCCAGTGCCAGCAGGATGTCCTCGCCCGGCGCGTAGCCGGCCTTGTCGATCGCGCCCATGATGAAATCGAGCGCCGCGCGCGCCGACGACAGGTTCGGGGCGAAACCGCCCTCGTCGCCCACCGCGGTCGCGTGGCCGGCCTTGTGCAGTTCGGCCTTCAGCGTGTGGAACACTTCCGATCCCATGCGGATCGCCTCGCGGATATCCGCGGCGGCCACCGGCATGATCATGAATTCCTGGATGTCGATCGGGTTGTCGGCATGTTCGCCGCCGTTGACGATGTTCATCATCGGCACCGGCAGGATCCGCGCCGAGGTGCCGCCCACGTAGCGAAACAGCGGCTGCATGGTGAAATCGGCCGCCGCCTTGGCCACGGCGAGCGACACGCCGAGAATCGCGTTCGCGCCCAGCCGCGCCTTGTTGGGGGTGCCGTCCAACTCGCACATCATCCGGTCGATGGCGACCTGTTCGGTCGCGTCCTCGCCGACGAGGTTTTCCGCGATCTCGCCGTTCACGGCGGCCACCGCCTCCAGCACGCCCTTGCCCTTGTAGCGGGCGGCGTCGCCGTCGCGCCGCTCGACCGCCTCGTGCGCGCCGGTGGAGGCGCCCGAGGGCACGGCGGCGCGGCCGGTGGTGCCGTCTTCCAGCGTGACGTCCACCTCGACGGTGGGGTTGCCGCGGCTGTCGAGGATCTCGCGGGCGTGGATGTCGACGATCGTGCTCATCTGCTGCGTCCTTGCGAAAGGGGGCGATTTCGCCGCCGGTTTACCCGAGCCGGGCCGGGGAGGAAAGGCCGCGGGCCAGCCGCCGTTCGCGCAGGATCGTGTAGATCCCCGACCCGACGATCAGCGCCGCGCCGGCCAGAGTCGCCGCGTCGGGCCGTTCGCCGAAGACCAGCGCGCCCAGCGCCAGCGCGAAGACCAGCCGGGTGTAGCGAAACGGCGCCACCACGGCGATGTCGCCGGTCCGCAGCGCCGCGGTGATCGCGGCATAGGCCAGCGTGCCGACGCCGAGCGCGAGGCCGAGGTCGCGCCAGTTTTCGCCCGAGGGGCTGCGCATCGGCCCGCCGAGGGCCAGCAGCACGAGGCCGGCCACAACCACCGTGGCGAAGGCATAGGCCGACAGGTGCAGGGTCGATACCCGCGCGGGCACCCGCCGCGTGGCCAGGTCGCGCAGCGCCAGCCCCGCCACCCCGAGCACCGCGAAGAGCGAGGCGGGCTGAAACCCGGCAAGACCGGGCCGGATGATCAGCAACACGCCGGCGAAGCCCACCAGGATCGCGCTCCAGCGTCGCCAGCCGACCTCGGCGCCCAGGAACACCGCCGCGCCGAAGGTCACGGCCAGCGGCATCGCCTGCAGGATCGCCGAGGCGGTGGACAACGGCACCAGCGCCAGCGCGGTGACGAAACCCACGGTGCCGACCAGTTCGCCGAGATTACGCAGCACGACCGGCGGCAGCAGCATGTCGCGCGAGACCAGCGGCGCGCGCTGCCGGAGCGTGGCGGCGGCAAAGGCCAGCGTTCCGCCGGCGCCGATCAGGATCAGGATCTGCCCGGTCGGCAGATCGGCCGACAGCCGCTTGATGAACATGTCCTCGACCGCGAAGGCGGCCATCGCCAGCACCATCAGCACGATGCCGCGCATGTTGTCCATCCTGCCGACCCCGCCCGCATCCATCCCGGCCCCGGCGATAGCCCGGGCGGGCGGCGCGCGAAAGGGGCTATCGCCCCTTACGGCCCTTCAGCGGCACGCCGTACAGTTCCAGCCGGTGGCCCTTCAGCCGGTAGCCCAGCTTTTCCGCGATCCGTTCCTGCAGGGCCTCGATCTCGGGATCGCAGAACTCGATCACGTCGCCGGTGGTCAGGTCGATCAGGTGGTCGTGATGGTCGCGCTCGGCATCCTCGTAGCGGGCGCGGCCGTCGCCGAATTCGAGCTTGTCGAGGATCCCCGATTCCTCGAACAGCTTCACGGTGCGGTAGACCGTGGCCAGCGAGATCCGCGCGTCGCGGGCGGCGGCACGGCGGTGCAGTTCCTCCACGTCGGGATGATCCTCGGCCTCTTCGAGCACCTCGGCGATGGTGCGGCGCTGGTCGGTCAGCCGCAGGCCCTGCGCTTCGCAGCGTTCGATGATCGTCGGCGTCATCGGCGCCCCCGTGCTCCTCGTCCCGTCGCGCCCGGATGTAAGCGATCGGGCGGCGCGGGGAAAGCCTTTCCGCCCGGCACCGGCGGCGGCCGGCGTTGACACCGGCGCGGGGCCGGGATTGTGTGGCGCGACGGTGGGGAGGCGGGCATGCAGCGCAAGCAGGCGATCGACGCCTTCGGGGCATCCTCTCTGGTGCTGTTCTCGCTGGTCCTCGCGGTCAACCAGGTCGCGATCAAGCTGTCGAACGACGGCTTCCAGCCGGTGTTCTCGGCCGGGCTGCGCTCGCTTCTGGCGATCGGCTTCGTCTGGGCCTGGGCGCGGCTGAGGGGCCGGCGCGCGGGGCTGGACCCGGCCTATCTCGGCCCCGGCCTGCTGGTCGGCGCGGTGTTCTCGGTCGAGTTCGTGTTCCTGTTCATCGCGCTCGATCTCACCACGGTGACGCGGGCGGCGATCATCTTCTACTCGATGCCGCTATGGCTGGCGCTGGCCGCGCATCTGTTCATCCCGGGCGAGCGGATCGGGCGGGCGAAGGCGGCGGGGCTGGCGCTGGCCTTCGCGGGGGTGATCTGGGTGCTGGCCGACCGCGACGCGGGCGGGCGGGCCAGCCTTGCCGGCGATCTCTGCGCGCTGGGCGCGGCGGTCAGCTGGGCGGGAATCGCGCTCTGCGCCCGGCTGACCCGGCTGAGCGAGCTGAAGCCCGAGGCGCAGCTGTTCTGGCAGGTCTGCGTCTCGGCCGTCGTGCTGCTGGCGCTGGCGCCGGCCTTCGGGCCGCTGTTGCGCGAGATCGCGCCGCTGCCGGTGGCGAGCCTGGTGTTCCAGGCCGCCGTCACGGTCTCGGGCGCCTTCCTGTTCTGGTTCTGGATCCTGACGATCTATCCGGCGGCGGCGGTGGCGAGCTTTTCCTTCCTGACCCCGGTGTTTTCCGTGGCGCTGGGCGCGCTGGTTCTGGGCGAGCCGATCGGCGCCTCGGTGGCCGGCGCGCTGGCGCTGGTGGCGGCGGGGCTGTGGCTGATCAACCGGCCGGCGCGCGGCTGAGGCGGGCGCGGGGGCTTCGCGCCCCCGGGCCGGGCTGCGCCCGGCCTCCCCCGCGGGATATTTGAAGACCAAAATCCCTCAGGTGCCGCAGAAGGTGCGGCGCACTTCCTCGCCGGGCCGCGGCGCGGCGCGGTAGGGATCGTTTTCCGGCCGGTCGAAGGGGCTGGCCAGCGCGGCATGCAGCGCGTGGAACGGCGCGAAATCGCCCGCCACGGCGGCGGCGATCGCCGCTTCGACGCGGTGGTTGCGGGGGATGATCGCGGGATTGGCGGCGCGCATCCCGGCGACCGGGTCGGGCTCGCGCGCGATCCGGGCCCGCCAGTCGGCGGCCCAGCCGTGATAGGCCTCGGGTTCGGCGAATTCGGCCGCCGCGCCGCCCTCGGCGAGGCCGCGGAACACGCGGGTGAAATCGGCCCGCTGCCCGGCCATCCGGGTCAGCAGCGTCTCGATCAGCGCGCGGTCCTCGGGTTCGGGGGCGGCGATGCCGATCTTGCCGGCCATCCGGGCGAGCCATTCGCCCTCGTAGATCTCGCGGAACCGGTTCAGATGCTCCGTCGCGATCTCGATCACCGCCTCGGTCGGCTGGCCCAGCTCCGCCTCGATCATCGGCACCAGGCAGGAGGCCAGCTGCGCGAGGTTCCAGATCGCCACCTGCGGCTGGTTCGAATAGGCGTAGCGGCCGTGGCTGTCGATCGAGGAGAACACCGTGTCGGGATGGTAGCCGTCGAGGAAGGCGCAGGGGCCGTAGTCGATCGTCTCGCCCGAGATCGCCATGTTGTCGGTGTTCATCACGCCGTGGATGAAGCCCAGCGCCATCCATTGCGCCACCAGCCGCGCCTGTGCCGTCACCACGGCGTCGAAGAGATCGAGCGCGCCGCCGGCCCCGGGGTAGTGGCGGGCGATGACGTGGCGGGCGAGGGTTTCGATCGCCTCGGTATCGCCGCGCACCGCGAAGAACTGGAAGGTGCCGACGCGGATGTGGCTGGCGGCGACGCGGGCCAGCACCGCGCCGGGCATCGGGCCCTCGCGCCAGACCGTCTCGCCCGTCGTCACCGCGGCCAGCGCGCGGGTGGTGGGCACGCCGAGCGCGGCCATCGCTTCGGAGACGAGGTATTCGCGGATCACCGGGCCGATCCAGGCCCGGCCGTCGCCGCGGCGCGAGAACGGCGTCTGGCCCGCGCCCTTCAGTTGCAGGTCCAGCCGCGCGCCGCCGGGCGCCACGATCTCGCCCAGCAGTACCGCGCGGCCATCGCCCAGCTGCGGCACGAAGCCGCCGAACTGGTGGCCGGCATAGGCCTGGGCGATCGGATCGGCGCCCTCGGGCAGCCGGTTGCCGGCGAGCATCGCCACGCCCTCGGGCGCGGCCAGCGCCTGCGGATCGAGCCCCAGCGCCTGCGCCAGCGCGGCATTCACCGCGATCAGGCCGGGCGCGGCCACGGGATCGGGCGGCTGGCGGGCGAAGAATCGCTCCGGCAGCCGGGCATAGGAATTGTCGAAGGCGAAGACCGGGCTCATGACCCGGAAGGTAGGCGGGCTGCGGGCGCGCGCAAGGTCACAGCCGGCCGATCCGCTCGGTCAGCAGCCGGAAGAAGCCCTCGGCATCGACATCGCCGAGGAACATCGCGTTCGCCGCGCGGCCCGAGACCCGCCACCAGTCCGCCACCGTCATGCCGGTGGTAAACTCCCCCTGCGTCTCGATCATCACGTTGACATGCCGTCCGGTGAACAGGCCGGGATCGAGAAGGTAGGCGATCACGCAGGGATCGTGCAGCGGCGCGCCCTGGCTGCCGTATTTCGCCATGTCGAAGCGTTCGAAGAAATCCGTCCAGCCGGCGACGGCATGGCCCACCGGGGTGCCGAGGCCGCGAAACGCCTCCACCCTCGGCCGCGTCGTCAGCGCCCTGTGGGTGACGTCGAGCGGCGCGACGACGAGGGTGATGCCGGAGCGGAAGACGATATCGGCGGCCTCGGGATCGACATAGATGTTGAATTCCGCCGCCGGGGTGATGTTGCCGACCTCGAAATAGGCGCCGCCCATCAGCACGATCTCGGCGATCTTCGGCGCGATGTCGGGGGCGCGGGCGAGCGCGGTGGCGATGTTGGTCAATGGCCCCAGCGGGCACAGCGTGACCGCGCCGGCGGGTTCGGCGCGCAGCGTCTCGACCAGGAATTCGACCGCGTGGATGTCTTGCAGCGGCATCCGTGGCGCGGGGAGGTCGACCCCGTCGAGCCCGGTCTTGCCATGCACGTGTTCGGCGGTGACGAGCTGGCGCCGCAGCGGCGCGTCGCAGCCGGCGAAGACCGGCACGTCGGGCCGGCCGGCCAGTTCGCAGACCACCCGCGCGTTCCGCGCCGTCAGCGGCAGCGGCACGTTGCCGGCGACCGCGGTGATCCCCAGCACGTCCAGTTCCGGGCTGGCCAGCGCGAGCAGAATCGCCACCGCGTCGTCCTGGCCCGGATCGGTGTCGATGATGATCTTGCGCGGATGCGGTGCCATGGCGCCCTCCTGTCCGGGCGCGAGACTGGCCCTTGCGGTAGGACTTGTCCAGCGCGCCGGGGCACCGGGCAGAAAAGTTGAGCAAACCAGTCAACAAAGCTTGAAATCCACCGCGGTTTTGGTAGTTGATCGAAATACTAGGATATGCGCAAAGGGAGTAGCCAATGACCTCGACCCTCAAGACATCGCTCGTCGCGCTGACCGCGGCCGCCGTGCTGGCGCCGGCGGCCCATGCCAATGGCGAGCTGAACCTCTACTCGTCGCGCCACTACGACACCGACGAGCGGCTCTACACCGATTTCGAAGAGGCCACCGGCATCACGATCAACCGGATCGAGGGCAATGCCGACGAACTGATCGCCCGGATGGAGGCCGAGGGCGCGAACTCGCCTGCCGACATCCTGCTGACCGTCGATACCTCGCGGCTGGAACGCGCCAAGGCGGCGGGCATCCTGCAGCCGGTCGACAGCGCGGTGCTGGAGACCCGGATCCCCGACTACCTGCAGGACGATGACAACCAGTGGTTCGGCTTCTCGCAGCGCGCGCGTATCGTCTTCTACGACAAGGCCGACGTGCCGAACCCGCCGCAAAGCTATGTCGATCTTGCCGATCCGGCCTACAAGGGCATGGTCTGTCACCGGTCCTCGACGAATGTCTATTCGCAGACGCTGCTGTCGGCGATCATCGAGAACCACGGCGAAGCGGCCGCGAAGGACTGGGCCGCGGGCGTGGTGGCGAATTTCGCGCGCGATCCGCAGGGCGGCGATACCGACCAGCTGCGCGGGCTCGTGTCCGGCGAATGCGACATCTCGATCTCCAACACCTATTACTTCGCCCGCGCGATCCGCACCGATGTCGACGGGCTGTCGAAGGAGGCGATGGCGGGGATCGGCTGGGTGTTCCCGGCGCAGAATGCCGAGGGCGCGCATATGAACCTGTCGGGCGGCGGCGTGGCGGCGCATGCGCCGAACCGCGACAACGCGGTGCTGTTCCTCGAATACCTCGCCTCCGACCAGGCGCAGGAATATTTCTCGGCCGGCAATGACGAGTATCCGGCGGTGCCGGGCGTGGCGCTGTCGCCCTCGGTCGCGGCGCTGGGCATCTTCCGGCCCGACGCGGTGGACCTGAGCGAGGTTGCCGGCAACGTGCCGGCGGCGCAGCGGATCTTCAACGAGGTCGGCTGGAAGTAACCGTCCTCCGGGGTCGGGACGCGGGGGCGCGGCCGGGCCGCGCCCCTTGCCATATCTGGGCAGGGCTGCGCCGCCGCCACGTGCCCGGCCACTTGAAGCCAACGCGTTCTCGAGGTTGTCCGCGTGAATGCCCTTGCGTGGCAGCCGCGAGGGCCAACCCGGCCTTCGACCCCGCAGTCATCCGGCCCTGCCGGGGTTTGCGCCGGGTCACTTGACCGCGCATCCTGTCGGTCGACATCTCCGTGGCGCAATGGAACTCCGACAAGGGCGCGCAGTTGGCCATCACATCGACACGCTCGGACATCGTCGTCGAGGAACGGCCCTGCGAGGCGACGCTGACGCTTGTCGCGCGCAATCCGTTGGTGTCGTGGATCGTGACGGTTGTCGGGGCATTTGCCTGCGTGTGGCCGGTCGTGATCCTGGCCTACGGTTTCCTCATGTCGAACTACGGAACCGTGCTGATCATGACCGTGCTGACGGCGACGATCGTGTGGCTGACGTGGCGCATCGGCTGGCGGCCAAGGCCCTTTGCGATGACGTTCTCGCGCGACTCTCTCCAGGTCGGCCGGCAGCGCTTTGCCTATTCGGACATCCGGTCCTTCGGCGTGAGCGGGTATGGAGGTGACGTTGTGGATCCCGTGTCGATCGGCGTGCCGCGAAACGTCACGATCGGGCCGCATGTCTACATCGAGACCGGCGGCCGGCACCTGCCGATCACCGTGGGTCTGAAAGCCGCGCAGGCGAAGGAAGCGTTGCGGGTGTTCGGCGAACTGTTTGCCAGGTACCGGTCGGCCTAGCCTGGGCGCGACGAACCGGCAACGCATCGGGCAAGGGGGTCGAGTCGTGCGCGGCGGTCAGCCGTCGCGCCGGCCCAGCGTGCGCATCAGCAGGATCACCGGCAACAGGCCCACGGCGACGATCACCAGGCTGGGCACCGCCGCGCCGTCCAGCCGTTCGTCCGAGGCCAGCCGATGCGCCTGCACCGCCAGCGTGTCGAAGTTGAACGGCCGCATGATCAGCGTCGCGGGCAGTTCCTTCATCACGTCGACGAAGACGATCAGCGCCGCGGTCATCAGGCTGGGGCGCAGAAGCGGCAGGTGGACGCGCCGCACCATCCCCAGCGTGCCCTGGCCCAGCACCCGCGCGGCCGAATCGACATTCGGGCTGACCGCGGCGATGCCGCCCTCGTAGGCGCCGATCGCCGCGGCGAGGAAGCGCACCATGTAGGCCCCGACCAGTAGCCAGATCGAGCCGGTGACCAGAAGCCCGGTGCCGAAACCGAAGGTGTCACGCATCAGCGCGTCGAGCGCGTTGTCGAAGGCCGCGAAGGGCACCATCAGCCCCACCGCGATCACCCCGCCGGGCACCGCGTAGCCCAGCCGCGCGGTGTAAAGCGCCGCGGCGCTGGCCCGGCCCGGCCGGGCGCGGTGGATCGTGCCCAGCATCAGCGCGGCGGCCACCGTGACCAGCGCGGCGATCGTCGCCAGCGTCAGCGAGTTGGCGATGAAGCCGCGGTAGCGGCGGCCGAACAGGTCCTGGCCCGACTCGAGCCCCATCGCCAGAAGCGCGACGGCCGGGATCACCGCGCCCAGCAGCACCGGCAGCGCGCAGACCAGCAGCGCGGCCCAGCGCGCCCAGCCGGCCAGCGGCAGCGGCGGCATCGGTTCGACCCGCCGGCCGGAATGATAGACCGCCCGGCCGCGATTGGCGCGTTCCAGCGCCGCCAGCAGCAGCGCGAAGGCCAGAAGCCCCAGCGCCAGCTGCGCGGCCGCGCCGCGGTCGGCCATCGAGAACCAGCTCGTGTAGATGCCGGTGGCGAAGGTCTGCACCCCGAAGAAGGCCACCGTGCCGTAATCCGCGATCGTCTCCATCGTCGCCAGCAGAACGCCCGCCGCGATCGCCGGGCGCGCCATCGGCAGCGCGGCGCGCCAGAACGCGCCGGGCGCCGAACAGCCCAGCGCCCGGGCGGCGAAGAAGGTCGTCGCGCTCTGGCTTTGGAAGGCGGCGCGGGCCAGCAGGTAGACATAGGGGTAAAGCACCAGCGTCAGCATCGCCGCCGCGCCGCCCAGCGAGCGGATCTCGGGAAACCAGTAGTCGCGCGGGCCCCAGCCCATGACCGCGCGCAGCGTCGTCTGCACGATGCCGGGATGATCCAGCAGATGGGTATAGGCATAGGCCATCACGTAGGCCGGGAAGGCCAGCGGCAGGACCAGCAGGATCTCCAGCAGCCGGCGGCCGGGGAACTGCGTCATCACCACCAGCCAGGCGGTGGCGGTGCCGATCGCGAAGGTGCCCGCCGCGACGATCACGACCAGAAGCGCGGTGGCGCTCATGTAGCGCAGCAGCACCGTGTCCCATAGATGCGCCAGCGTGTCGGATTGCGCCAGCCCGGCGGCCAGCGCCACGGCGGCGATCGGCAACAGGCAAAACAGCGCGATGGCCCCGGCAAGGCCCAGCAGCAGGCGTTCGCCGGCCGACATCCGCAGCCGCGGGCGCGGTGCGATCTGTTCCGGCCCGGCCGTCGTCAGGCCGGGGCCGATGCTGTCGGACATGGCCGGTGATCCCCGTTCGCGTGACCCGGACGCAAGTTAGCGCATGCGCGCGGCGCGGTCCATCAGCGCGCCGCTTTCTCGGCGGCCTTGGTGGCGTTCCACAGCGCGTCCATCTCGGCCAGGTCGCTGCCGTCGGGGCGTTTGCCCCGCTTCGCAAGTTCGGCCTCGATCGCCTTGAACCGGCGGGTGAATTTGGCGTTGGTGCCGCGCAGCGCGGTCTCCGGGTCGATCTGCAGGTGGCGCGCGAGGTTGGCCATCACGAACAGCAGGTCGCCGAATTCCTCCTCGATCTCGGCCTGCGTCAGCCGGTCGCGCGCCTCGACCAGTTCGCGCGCCTCCTCGACGATCTTGTCGACCACCTCGTCGGTCGATGGCCAATCGAATCCGACCCTTGCGGCGCGTTTTTGCAGCTTCACCGCGCGCAGGAGCGCCGGCAGCCCGGCCGCGACGCCGTCGAGCGTGCCGCCCTGCGCCTTGCCGGCCCGCTCGGCGGCCTTGATCGCCTCCCAGTCGGCGGTCTGCTGCTCGGCCGTCTTGTCGCGGGAGGCGTCGCCGAAGACATGCGGATGCCGCGCCACCATCTTGTCCGAGATCGCGCGCACCACGTCGGGCAGGGCGAAATGGCCCGCCTCCTCGGCCATCCGCGCGTGGTAGACGACCTGCAACAGCAGGTCGCCCAGCTCGCCCGCCAGCTCGTCCCAGGCCTGTCGCTCGATCGCGTCGGCGACCTCGTAGGCCTCCTCGATCGTGTAGGGCGCGATGGAGCGGAAATCCTGCGCGATGTCCCAGGGGCAGCCGGTGTCGGGGTCGCGCAGCCGCGCCATGATCAGCGCCAGCCTGTCGAGCCCGCCCGCGGGGTCGTGGATCGCGTCGTCCTTGGTCATTGCGCAGCCCCCGGTTTTGGCGTTCTGTGCCCCGATAGTGCGAAACAGCCCCGAGAGTCCACGATGCCCGTCCTGAACAGGATCGCCGATTTCGCCCCGGAGATGACCGCGTGGCGGCGGCATCTGCACCGGCACCCGGAGCTGGAGTTCGCCTGCGCGCAAACCGCGGCCTTCATCGCCGCGCGGCTGCGGGCTTTCGGGGTGGACGAGATCCACGAGGGCATCGCCGAGACCGGCATCGTCGCGGTGATCGAAGGCCGCGCGCCGGGCCGGACCATCGGGCTGAGGGCCGACATGGACGCGCTGCCGCTGGACGAGGCGACGGGGGCGGACTGGGCCTCGACCGTGCCGGGAAAGATGCATGCCTGCGGCCATGACGGCCATGTCGCGATGCTTCTGGGCGCGGCGAAATACCTTGCCGAGACGCGCAGTTTCGCGGGCCGCGTCGCGCTGATCTTCCAGCCCGCCGAAGAGGATGGCGCGGGCGGCGAACGGATGGTGGCCGAGGGCGTGATGGACCGGTTCGACATCGCCGAGGTCTATGGCATCCACAACGTGCCGAACCTGCCGCTGGGCCATTTCCACACCAATCCCGGCCCGCTGATGGCCGCCGTCGATACCGCGACCGTGCGGCTGACCGGGCACGGCGGCCACGGCGCCACCCCGCACGAGACCGTCGATCCGATCGTCGCGCTGGTGGGCATCGCGCAGGCCCTGCAGACGATCGCGGCGCGCAATGTCCGCGCGCTCGACCAGTTCGTGCTGTCGGTCACGCAGGTGCATTCCGGCACCGCCTCGAACATCGTGCCGGAACACGCCTTCCTGACCGCCACGATCCGCAGCTTCACCCCCGAGGTGCGCGACCTCGCCGAACGGCGGTTTCGCGAGATCGTCGCGGGCCATGCCGCGGCCTATGGCGTCAGGGCCGAGATCAGCTACGAACGCGGCTACCCGCCGACGGTGAACCACCCCGGCCCGGCGGCCTTCGCCGCCGAGGTGGCGCGCGAGGTCTCGGGCGTGGCGGCGGTCGACGATGCCGCCGAGCGCGAGATGGGGGCTGAGGATTTCTCCTACATGCTGGAGGCACGGCCGGGCGCCTACCTGTTCCTCGGCACCGGGCCGGGGGCGGGGCTGCACCACCCCGCCTTCGACTTCAACGACGAGGCCGCGCCGGTGGGCGCCAGTTTCTTCGCCCGGCTCGTCGAACGCGCGCTGCCGCTGGCGCGGTAGCGGGCCGCACCGCCGGGCCCTTGACGGGGCGCGGCGAAGCTGGCGAGGTCGGTGCAGGGCCGCACAGCAGGGGATCGGGAGCCGATGGCACTGGAAGACGCGAAGAACGAGGTCGACGGCGCCTTCACCCGCGCCGATCTGAAGGGCGCGGCCGTCGAGAACGCCTTCGGCGGCGCGCCCTCGTTCCTGCGCCGGCGCTATACCAAGGACTTGACGGGCGTCGATCTCGCCGTCACCGGCATTCCCTTCGACCAGGCGGTGACGCACCGGCCCGGCACCCGCTTCGGCCCGCGCGCGATCCGCGAGGCATCAAGCCTGCAACCCTACGATCCGCCCTATGGCTGGGGCTACAACCCGCTGGAGGAGCTGGCGATCGCGGACTACGGCGACATGGCCTTCGACTACGCGAAAACCTCCGAGTTTCCCGGCCGGGTGACGGACCATATCCGCACGATCCTCGCCGCCGGGGCGGGCAGCGTGACGCTGGGCGGCGATCATTTCATCCTCTGGCCGATCCTGAAAGCCTATGCCGAGAAATTCGGCCCGATGCCGGTGATCCAGTTCGACGCCCATTCCGATCTGTGGCCCGACGACGACATGGAGCGGATTGACCACGGAACGATGATGTACAAGGCGGTCAAGACCGGCGTGGCCGATCCGGCGCGCTCGGTGCAGGTGGGCATCCGCACCGAATGCGAGGATTACCTCGGCATCCGCGTGATCGACGCGCCGGCGGTGCACCGGCTGGGCCCGGCCGAGGTCGCGCGCCGGGTGCGCGAGATCGTCGGCGAGGCCCCGTGCTACATCAGTTTCGACATCGACGCGCTCGATCCCGCCTTCGCGCCGGGCACCGGCACCCCGGTCTGGGGCGGGCTGGCAAGCTGGCAGGCCGCCGCGATCCTGCGCGACCTTGCCGGGATCAACCTTGTCGGCGGCGACGTGGTGGAGGTGTCGCCACCCTACGACACGACCGGGGCGACGGCGGTGGCGGGCGCGCATGTCGCGATGGAACTGATCTGCCTTTACGGCTGGACCCGGCGGGCGGCGGCATGAAGACCGCGCTGATCCTTCTTTGTCTGCTGGTGGCGGCAGGGGCGGCCTGGGTGCGGCTGGCGCCGTCGGACCCGGCGCGCTGGCATGTCGATCCGGCCGGCGCGGCGCCGGGGCCGGGGCGCTACGTGGCGGGGCCGGCGGGCGACCGGCCGGCGCTGCCGGGCGGGGCCGACACGCTCGAACGGCTCGCGGCGCTGGCGGAGGCGACGCCGCGCACCCGGCTGCTGGCCGGCAGCGTGGCGGAAGGGCGCATCACCTGGATCACCCGCTCGCGGCTGTGGGGCTTTCCCGATTACACCACCGCCGCGCTCTGCGGCCCCGACGGCGCCGAGGTCTGCATCCACGCGCGGCTGCGCTTCGGCCGCGACGATCTGGGCGTGAACCGGGCGCGGGTAGAGGGCTGGCTGGCGGCGCTGGGTGGCTGAGCCCGCTTGACCTGCCCGGCCCATCGGGTAGAGGAAACCGCATGCTTCCCGCCGACAAGCTCGACCAGATCGTCCGGCGCTTCGAGTTTCTCGAAGCGAAGCTGTCGACCGGCGCGCCGCCGGCCGAGATCGCCGAGCTGTCGCGCGAATATTCCGACCTGAAGCCGGTGGTCGCGGAAATCGCCGCCTGGCGGCAGGCCCGCGCCGACCTTGCCGAGGCCGAGGCGATGCTGGACGATCCCGAGATGCGGGCGCTGGCCGAAGACGAGATCCCGGCGCTGAAGGCCCGCATCCCCGAGATGGAACAGCGGTTGCGGGTGGCGCTGCTGCCGCGCGACGCCGCCGATGCGCGCCCCGCGATCCTTGAAATCCGCCCCGGCACCGGCGGCGAGGAGGCGGCGCTGTTCGCCGGCGACCTGTTGCGGATGTACCAGCGCCATGCCGAGGCGCATGGCTGGCGCTTCGAGATGCTGGACCTTGCCGAAACCGAACTGGGCGGCGTGAAGGAGGCGATGGCCCGGATCGAGGGCGAGGGCGTGTTCGCCCGGCTGAAATACGAAAGCGGCGTGCACCGGGTCCAGCGTGTGCCGGAAACCGAAAGCGGCGGGCGGATCCACACCTCGGCGGCCACGGTCGCGGTGCTGCCCGAGGCGGCGGAGGTGGAAATCGACATTCCCGCCGCCGACATCCGGATCGACACGATGCGGGCCTCCGGCGCCGGCGGCCAGCATGTCAACACCACCGACTCGGCGGTTCGGATCACCCATGTCCCCACGGGCATCGTCGTGACCTCGTCGGAGAAGTCGCAACACCAGAACCGCGCCAATGCGATGGCGGTGCTGCGCGCCCGGCTTTTCGACATCGAACGCAGCCGCGCCGAGGCCGCGCGCGCGGCGGATCGCAAGGCGCAGGTCGGCGGTGGCGACCGGTCGGAACGGATCCGCACCTACAACTTCCCGCAGGGCCGGATGACCGATCATCGCATCAACCTCACGCTCTACCGGCTCGATCAGGTGATGCAGGGCGATCTCGACGAGGTGATCGACGCGCTGGTGGCCGACGATCAGGCCCGCCGGCTGGCCGAGATGGAGGCATGACGCCGCCGGCGACGGCGGCCGGGGCGCTGCGCGCGGCCGTGGCACGGCTGACGGCGGCCGGGGTCGAGGGCGCGGCGCGCGATGCCCGGTTGTTGCTGGCCGAGGCGATGGGGCTGGCGCCCGACCGGCTGGGGCTGCACCTGTCCGAACCGCTGGCGCCGGCCGCCGCCGCCCGCTTCGAGGCATTCGTGACCGACCGCGCCCGCCGTTGCCCGGTGGCGCAGATCCTCGGCCGGCGGCTGTTCTGGGGCCGGGCCTTCCGCGTCACCTCCGACACGCTCGATCCCCGGCCCGAGACCGAGGCGCTGATCGCCGCGGCGCTGGAGGAGCCCTTCGCCCGGCTGCTCGATCTTGGCACCGGCACCGGCTGCATCCTGCTGTCGCTGCTGGCCGAGCGCCCCGGCGCGACCGGGCTTGGCACCGACATCAGCGCGGCGGCGCTGGCCGTCGCGGCGGAAAACGCCCGCGCGCTGGGCCTTGCCGACCGGGCCGCACTGCGGCGGGGCGACTGGTTCGACGGCGTCGCGGGCCCGTTCGACCTGATCGTGTCGAACCCGCCCTACATCGCCGCGGCCGAGATGCCCGGCCTTGCCCCCGAGGTGCGCGACTGGGAACCGGCCGGCGCGCTCAGCCCCGGTGGCGACGGGCTGGCGGCCTACCGCGCGATCCTTGGCGCCCTGCCGGCGCATCTGGCGCCGGGCGGGCGGCTGATGCTGGAAATCGGTGCCGCGCAGGGGCCGGCGGTGGCGGCGCTGTGCCGCGCCGCCGGGCTGGACGCCGTGCGGGTGCTGCCCGACCTCGACGGGCGCGACCGGGTGGTGACCGCCCGTCTGGGTTGAACCGGCGCGCGCGATGGCAATCCACGGGCCACAATCCCGCGAGTCCCGCCATTTGTCGGCAAATTTCCCCTTGTGTCCCCGCGCCGGGCATGGTTAGCAAGGGTTGTGAGGCGCGGATGGCTGCATCCCCCCACGGTCCGCCGACAACGCTGAACCACTCGTTAACCGCGTTCCCGGTAGGCCTAGCGAAAGATCGCCCGTTTCCACGACAGGTTGCCCGCAGGCGCGGCGGCCCGGCCGGGCAGAAAAGCACGAAAGCACATGAGATCTTCCAAGTCCCGTTCGCGTTCGAAGTCGAACCGCCAGCGCTCGATCGGCAACATCGTCAATCGCGTGTTCGATTCCTCCGGCCCGGAGGGCAAGGTGCGCGGTACGCCGCAGCAGATCATCGACAAGTACCTCGCGCTGGCGCGTGACGCGCAGCTGTCGAACGACCGCGTGGCCGAGCAGAATTTCCTGCAGCATGCCGAACATTACACGCGCATGCTGGGCGAGGCGCAGCGCGAGTTGCAGCGCGAACAGGAACAGCGGCAGGCGCAGCAGGCCCAGCAGGGCGGCGGCGGCGGCGGCGGGCAGGGTCAGCCCGCGCAATCCGCCCAGCCCGATCGCGGCCGGGCCGAGGAACCGCGGCGCGAGGCCACCGGTGCGGCGGATGTGATCGACACCTCCGAACCGGGCGAAAGCACGCTGGTCGAAACGCCGGAAAGCGCGCCCGCGGGGGATCAGCCCGCGGCCGCGCCCGCCGGGGCCGGAACGCCGGCCGACGCCTCCGGCGAAGCCAGCGGGAGCGGGGAACGCGACCGCGCGCCCCGGCGCGAACGCCGCCCGCGCGGCCCGCGCAAGCCCAAGGCGCAGGATGGCGAGGCGCCGAACCCCGAACCCTCGGCGGCCGAATAGGCCGGCCGGGGGTCAGCCCGCCCGGTCGCGCGCCAGTTCGCGCGCCAGCGCGCAGAAGCCTTCCAGCGAAATCTCTTCCGCCCGCGCGGTGGGTTTCAGGCCCGCCGCCTCGATCCGCGCCTCGATCTGCGGCGCGAGCCCCTTCAGGCTGGCGCGCAGCATCTTGCGGCGCTGGTTGAACCCGGCGGCGACCACCCGTTGCAGCACGGCCGGATCGGCGGGAAACCGCGGCCCGGGCAGCGCGGTGATCTGCACCACCGCTGATTGCACCTTCGGCGGCGGCGTGAACGCCTCGGCCGGCAGGGTCATGACGATCCGCGCCTCGGCCCGCCACTGCGCGAGGATCGCGAGGCGACCATAGGCCTTGCCGCCCGGCCGCGCCACGATCCGGTCCGCCACCTCGCGCTGGAACATCAGCGTCAGGCTTTGCCATTGCGGCGGCCAGGCGGGCGGCGTGAGCCAGCGCACCAGAAGCTCGGTGCCGACGTTGTAGGGCAGGTTCGCCACCACCCTGTAGGGCGGCGAAAGATGCGCCGACAGGTCCAGCGCCAGCGCATCGCCCTCCAGCACCGTCAGCCGGCCGGGGTAGGCGGCGGCGATTTCCGCCAGCGCCGGCAGGCAGCGCGCGTCCTTCTCCACCGCGACGACACGGCGCGCGCCCTGGGCCAGAAGGCCACGGGTCAGCCCGCCGGGGCCGGGGCCGACCTCCAGCACGTCGCAGCCGGACAGGTCGCCGGCAGCGCGGGCGATCTTGGCGGTGAGGTTGAGATCGAGCAGGAAGTTCTGCCCCAGCCGCTTCTGCGCCGACAGGCCGTGCCGGGCGATGACCTCGCGCAGCGGCGGCAGCCCGTCGATCGCGCTCATGCCGCGCGGGCCCGGGCCATGTCGCGCGCCATTCGCAAGGCCGCGATCAGGCTGGTCGGGTCGGCGAGGCCGCGACCGGCGATGTCGAAGGCGGTGCCGTGATCGGGCGAGGTGCGCACGAAGGGCAGGCCCAGCGTCACATTGACCCCGCCGGCGAAATCGATCGTCTTGACCGGGATCAGCGCCTGGTCGTGATACATCGCCACCGCCACGTCGTAGCGCGCCCGCGCGGCGTCGTGGAACATCGTGTCGGCCGACAGCGGGCCGAGGATCGCCAGCCCCTCGTCGCGCAGCCCGTCCAGCACCGGGCCGATCAGCTCGATCTCCTCGCGGCCGATCGCGCCGCCCTCGCCGGCATGGGGGTTCAGCCCGGCCACCGCGATCCGCGCGCCGGGGGTCGCGAAATCCCGCGCCATCGCCCGCGCGGTGATCCGGATCGTGTCGCGCAAAAGCGCAGCGGTCAGCGCGCCGGGCACCTCGGCCAGCGGGATGTGGATCGTCACCGGCACGACCTTGAGGCCGGGGCAGGCCAGCATCATCACCACCCGGTCGACGCCGCCCAGATGCGCCAGATACTCGGTATGGCCGGGATAGGCGAAGCCCGCGCCGTCCTTCAGCGCCTTCTTGTTGATCGGCGCGGTGCAGACGGCGGCGGCGGCGCCGGACATCGCCAGTTTCACCGCCCGCGCGATCACCTCGATCACCGCGGCGGCGTTGTCCGGCGCCGGCCGGCCGGGCCGGTTCGGGGCCGGGAACGGATGTGGCAGGACCGGCAACGCGGTGGCGCAGTGGCTGGCCGCCTCGGCCGGATCGGCGATCTCGCGCAGCGGCACGCCGCGCGGAAGATGCGCCGGGTCGCCGATCCAGAAGAACGGCAACCGGCCCTTCAGCCGGTCCCAGGCCCGGGCGGCGATTTCCGGGCCGATCCCCGCGGGTTCGCCGCAGGTCAGCGCGACGGGGCGCTCGCCGTCATGCGCGATCATCGCCGCCTCAGGGCTCGCGCAGGATCGCGGTGGCGCGCAGTTCGGCCAGCCACAGTTCGGCCTCGGCGGCCAGCCGTTCGTTGACCAGCAGGCCGCGCATCGCCT